>Ga0224508_10000862_pt1 | contig 28038 bp, 25 predicted proteins | sample SF_Jan12_sed_USG_4_FD_170157 | JGI IMG/M metagenome (GOLD analysis project Ga0224508, IMG submission 170157) | Sediment microbial communities from San Francisco Bay, California, United States - SF_Jan12_sed_USGS_21 | ecosystem: Environmental > Aquatic > Marine > Sediment | place: USA... | reverse complement strand
TGAAAGGGTTGAAATACCGAACCGTTGGGTTGGCGGCGGACGTGTTGCAGGAAATGGGTATGTCCGTGGTGCAATTGCCCGGCGGTGAAATTCAACCGGCAATGAAAAGCGGTCTCATCGACGCGGCTGAGTTTAACAATCCGACATCGGATAAAGACTTTGGTATGCAGGATGTGTCGAAAGACTATCACCTGGCGAGTTTCCACCAAAGTCAGGAAGCATTTGAGGTTATTTTTAACAAGAGTCTGTTTAACAAGCTGCCTGCGGAACATCAGGCGATTTTGGAATTCGCCTCTGAAGCCGCTTCCGCCGATTTTACCTGGAAGTCTCAAGACCGTTACTCAAACGACTTGATCGCATTGGAAGAACTGGGTGTAAATGTTCACCGTACACCTGATTCCGTGATGCAGGATCAGTTGAATGCGTGGGATGTTGTCACCGCCAGACTCTCTGAGGCCGATCCGTTTTTTGCGAAAGTGGTTGAATCGCAAAAAGCATGGGCCAAGCGTGTGGTGCGTTATGAATCACTCAACGCTCCGGATTATGATGGTGCTTACACTCACCACTTTGGAGCCATGAGCTAGATTTTGACGTTTCTAATTGGGCCGGTTTTTAACCGGCCCAATATTTTAATTTAGGAAAGCCAGATTTAACCATTTGGTATTATTAAAATTAGATCGCCCGGTTCGTTAAGTGTTATGTACCGGATGCGGGGATAGTCCAACGGCGCAATTGGATTCGTTACTTTGAAGTGCGAGTATTCGTAGTTATCTTGACGAGTCGCAGCCGCCAGGTGTTCTTATGAATCGATTTCTGCATTTTGTTGATAGTCTGAGTGTTTGGGTCGGCAAGGCCTTCGCATGGTGTATTGTCGTACTGACATTCGCTACGTGTTACGAAGTGTTCGTGCGTTACGTTTTAAATAAACCGACCGTTTGGGCCTTCGACATGAGCGTGCAAATGTATGGCGCCTTGTTTGTCATGGCGGGCGCTTACGCTTTGGCGCAGGATGCACATGTTCGTGGTGATGTATTGTATCGATTGATGTCACCACGCACCCAGGCCTCAGTTGACCTCACGCTTTATATATTATTTTTGCTGCCCGCTGTTTTTGCCTTGACCTGGTACGGGTATGGATTTGCAAAAGACTCCTGGTTTTACAAAGAAGTGAGTTGGAGTAGTCCCGCGCGGATTCAGATTTATTTTTTCAAAACACTGATTCCTATTTCCGGTGTTTTGATCATGTTGCAAGGATTGGCGGAATCCATTCGTTGTGTCATGTGTATTCGTGACGGAAAGTGGCCGCCACGTATGCACGACGTTGAAGAAACCGAAATCATGTTAATGCACGAATCAGACGATGAAAAAGCATTAGGCAAGGGAGCGGCACAATGACCGATCCGCAAATTGCCATTGTCATGCTGGTGTTGTTTATCGGCATGGTGTTGCTGGGCTTCCCCATCGCATTCACCTTGCTCGCCATGGGATTGGCGTTTGGTTATTACGCCTACTACGATCCGCTGCGTATGGATACGATTTTCGATAATCGTATTTTTGATCTTACTGTGCAGAACACATTTTCAGTGATGTCCAATGATGTTCTGGTCGCGATCCCTTTGTTTCTATTTATGGGGTATATCGTCGAGCGCGCGAATATTGTTAATCGTCTGTTCTTCTCATTGCAATTAGCCGCACGGCATTTGCCCGGTTCCATGGCCGTTGCCGCGCTGGCAACTTGTGCTATTTTTGCGACTGCTACCGGTATTATCGGCGCCGTTGTCACTTTGATGGGGATGTTGGCGTTACCGGCCATGCTCAAGGCAGGGTACGACAATCGCTTCGCTTCAGGGGTGATTTGTGCGGGTGGTTGTCTGGGCATTTTGATTCCGCCCAGCATCATGTTAATCGTGTATGCAGCAATCGCAGAGCTGTCGCCATTGCGTTTGTATGCTGCGGCCATGTTCCCCGGTTTGATTCTGGCCGGCATGTACATGATTTATGTGGTGGTGCGTGCCACACTCAATCCCAAGCTCGCACCAAAACCACGCGAAGAAGATGTGCCACCAACGATGATGATTATTTTTCAGGTGGTTACGTCCGTTATTCCATTAGCGGTTCTCATATTGTCCGTGCTGGGTTGTATTTTATTCGGCCTTGCCACGCCTGCTGAAGCCGCAGGTGTTGGTGCGTTGGGTGGTTTGGTGTTGGCTCTGACCTATCGCTCGTTGACCTGGGAGCGATTTAAGGAATCCGTGTTTTTGACCGCAAAAACATCCGCCATGGTGTGTTGGTTGTTTGTCGGTTCTTGGACTTTTGCTTCGGTGTTTTCCTATCTTGGAGGCCATGCCTTGATCGAAGAATGGATTCTTGCTTTGAGCCTTGGCACTGTTGGATTTCTCATTCTTGCACAGGTCATAATTTTCCTGCTGGGTTGGCCGTTGGAGTGGACAGAAATTTTGATTATTTTTGTACCGATTTTTCTTCCTATGCTCGATACCTTTGGCGTTAATCCCTACATGTTCGCCATGTTGATTGCTTTGAATCTACAGACATCATTCTTAACACCGCCAATGGCAATGTCGGCATATTATCTCAAAGGAGTCGCGCCGCCTCACATTCAGTTAGTGGAAATTTTCCGTGGCATCATGCCTTATCTTGGCATTGTTATTTTATGTATGGTGCTGATTTATATATACCCTGGAATTGCGTTGTGGTTGCCGGATTATTTCTTCGGCAAGCTACCATCCTAGATTTTCTTCGCTAACTATTCGTTGCTGATTAACGGGTAATCGATGGCATTGCATTCCCTTGGTATCACCGATGCGGTAAAGATTCTAAGCCGTGGTGAAGTCAGCGCGGAAGACCTGGTACAAGATTGCCTCAAACGAATAGAGGAGTTTGAACCCAATGTCCAGGCGTGGGCTTACATAGCGCCGGAATATTCGCTGACACAGGCACGTTCGCGGGACGAAACCCGACGCCGTGGTAAGGCACTTGGTAGGTTGCACGGTGTGCCTATCGGCATTAAAGACATCATTGATACTGCGCGTATTCCTACCGAGTGGGGTTGTAGCCTGTTTTCCGGCCGCATACCAATGAACGATGCGTGGTTGGTGCAACGGCTGCGCGATGAAGGCGCGGTGATCATGGGCAAAACCGTCACTGCGGAGATGGCGGCCTTTGGACCAGGCAAGACGCGTAATCCACACAACCCAGAACATACACCCGGTGGCTCTTCCAGCGGTAGCGCCGCCAGTGTCGCCGCATTCATGGTGCCGGGTGCAATTGGCAGCCAGACGAACGGTTCGGTCATTCGTCCGGCGGCGTACTGCGGTGTAATTGGTTTTAAACCGAGTTATGGATTGATTCCAACCCAAGGTGTTTTGAAGCAATCGCCGTTTCTGGATCAGGTCGGTGTGTTTGCACGATCATTACCAGACACTGCGTTGCTGGCGGAAGTCATTATGGGATCGACACCCGGCGATGATGCTTCGGGTGCGAGTAAACCAACGCCGCCGTTATTGCGAATCTGTAATGAAGAACCACCCATGCCGCCACGGTTTGCGTTTGTGCGCACCGCGCGGTGGGAACAAGCGGACGATGCAACCCGTGAAGGTTTTGAGCAAGTCACCGAGGCTTTAGGAGAACGAATCGACGAGATAACACTGCCGTCAATGTTTGATTCAATTTGGGACTGGCAAAAGTCAGTGAACGAAACAGACATCGCTGCGAGTTATAGCGAGCTTTGCGCTCGTGGCATGGACAAGATCAGCTCGTCCTTGCGTGGCCAAATCGAGAACGGGCGAGAAACAAAAACAGTCGATTATTTACATGCACAGTCGCAGCGCGCCTTACTAAACGCCAATTTGGATGAGATATTCGAGGAATACGATGCGTTGATTACACCTGCCGCAATCGGTGAGGCGCCGAAAGGCCTGGGTCATACAGGTGACCCGGTTTTTTGCACAACCTGGACGTTCTGTGGCGTACCGGTGCTAACCTTGCCGTTGTTGCAAGGCGAACAGGGTTTGCCGGTGGGCGTACAGCTTGTCGGGCAGTTTGGTGACGATGGGCGCTTGCTTCGAACAGCACGTTGGTTGCAGAATGAATTGTCTGAAGAATAAATCCAGTCATAAAGGGTTAATGATATGAACGAAAGAATTGCAGGCGCCATCGGCATGATTATACTGAGTGCTTTTTTGCTGGGACTGGCGAACTCCATTGGCCACGCACCATTTTGGGTGATCGTGCTGTGCGTACTACCTTTAGGATGGATCGCCTGGTGGCAAGAGACTGTGCGCCATAAGTCTGATTATTAATCGTTTTGTCCCTACCCGCTCACTCCTCAAGACCTTGAGGAGCTCCGTCTGTCAGTTTGTCTGTCCAGGATAACCCGGCGTAAGTATCATTCAACGGAAAGTACTCGCAACCAATCCAGCCGTCATAGCCGATTCTATCAAGATGACGTAAAATGAAATCGAAATTGATCTCGCCGGTTCCAGGCTCGTGGCGGCCAGGACTGTCACCGAGTTGTATGTGTTTTATTTTGTCGAGATTGTTTTCTATCGTGCGAGCAAGATCGCCTTCCATGATTTGCATATGATAAATGTCATATTGCAAATATAAGTTGTCCGATTCTACTTGCTGAATAATATCCAAAGCGTGTCGCGTGGAATGTAAATAAAACCCTGGATTGTCTATGGTGTTTACCGGCTCAGTGAGCAGGTGAATATTTTCTTTATTCAGCTCGTTTGCGGCAAACCTCAAATTTTCGATTAGCGTTTGTCGTGTCACATCTTCATCGGTTTCAGCATCGGGAACTCCAGCCAGACAATTGAGTTGTTTGCAGCCGAGCGTTTTTGCGTAGTTAATAGCCAATTCAACACCGTCCTGAAATTCACCAATTCGGTCAGATAGACAGGCGATGCCGCGTTCACCCGCGGCCCAATCCCCAACTGGGATATTATGTAACACCATTTCGAGTGTACTTGCCGCCAATCGATCCGCTATGACGTTTTTATCGAACCCATAGGGCAACTGGCATTCGACGGCGTCAAATCCCGCTCTGGCTGCCGCCTCGAAGCGACCAAGAAAATCGTGTTCAGTAAAAAGCAATGTTAGATTGGCAGCGAACCTGGGCATAGCTCAGTATAAAGTTGATTAATCATGATAAGGTGACAATATGTTATGTTTGTGACAACTAGTAAATTTCACCTCGCAACTATGCAGTGTAATCTATATCGTGAAGAGTGGTTTAGGCGTGAATAACGTTTCATCTTTGTTCTCATTCCGGAAAGCGTAGGCCCTTGTCCGGAACCCAGGACAAATAATAGGTTGCTGGATACTGGATATCGCCTGTGGCGATTCCGGTATGACAAGTGATATTGTCGCGCAACTATAATCTTGAAAGGAATTTGAAGGGAAATTGTGAATTACGGTTTAGCACAAGAAGTTAATGTAGACGATCGCGCTGATCTAATTGTGCGATTGCGCGGAGTTTTGCCCATCGACGCTATTCTCACCGAAAACGAAGAACTGGTTCCCTACGAGTGCGACGGCCTTAGCGCCTATCGCGCAGTGCCTTTGCTGGTTGTGTTGCCTTATACGGTCGAGCAAGTGCAAGCCGTCATGCGCATTTGTTCGGAATTGTCGGTGCCGGTGGTCGCGCGTGGTGCAGGGACGGGACTTTCGGGTGGCGCCTTGCCGCTGTCGAATGGCGTATTACTGAGTTTGACACGGTTTAATCAAATTTTGCACATCGACGAACGAAACCGCACGGCGCGTGTGCAGCCGGGCGTAAGAAATCTTGCCGTATCCGAAGCGGTTGCGCACCTGGGTTTGTATTATGCGCCCGATCCATCGTCGCAAATTGCCTGCACTATCGGGGGCAACGTCGCGGAAAACGCCGGTGGCGTGCATTGCCTGAAATACGGTCTGACTGTGCACAATATTCTTGGTCTGGAAGTGGTCTTGGTTAATGGGGAGCGCGTTACGATTGGCAGTCAGGCTCTCGATTCGCCGGGTTACGATTTGTTGGCGTTGATGACGGGTTCGGAAGGCATGTTAGGTGTCATCGTTGAAGTGACGGTCAAGTTATTGCCTAAGCCTGAAATTGCCAAAGCCATTATGGGCGTATTTGATGAAGTCGAAAATGCCGGCGATGGCGTCGCCGCGATTATTGGTGCTGGAATTATTCCGGGTGGTCTGGAAATGATGGACAACCCCGCGATACGAGCTACCGAAGATTTTGTACATGCGGGTTATCCAACAGAGGCTGCGGCCATTTTGTTGTGCGAACTGGACGGCACGGCGCAGGAAGTCGATAGCCAAATTGCAACGGTGTCGGAATTGCTCAAACAAAAAGGCGCACGGGAAATTCGTGTTGCGCAAAACGAAGACGAGCGTCTTCTATTTTGGTCAGGGCGTAAAAACGCATTTCCAGCAGTAGGCCGCATTTCACCGGATTATTATTGTATCGACGGAACTATTCCACGCCGACATCTCGGCAGGGTTTTGCGAGGCGTCGCCGATTTATCTGCGGAATACGATTTGCGTATTGCCAATGTTTTTCATGCGGGTGACGGTAATCTGCACCCGCTCATTCTTTACGATTCCAATCATCCCGGTGAGTTGGAACGTACAGAAGAATTAGGCGGCAAAATTCTGGAGTTGTGTATCGAAGCCGGTGGCACGATCACCGGTGAACACGGTGTTGGCGTCGAAAAAATCAATCAAATGTGTATCCAGTTTCAAAAAGCGGAACTCGAACAATTCCATAGTGTAAAGTCTGCTTTTGATCCTGAGGGCTTGTTGAATCCCGGCAAAGCGGTGCCGACATTGGCGCGTTGTGCGGAGTTTGGAGCGATGCACGTGCATAAGGGCGAGTTACCGTTTCCAGAACTCGAACGCTTTTGACTAATGCCCGATAGCGATATAGCCGCCGAACTGAGTGGCTCAATTCAACAGGCCTATGAATCGGATACGGCGCTGCGCATTGTTGGGGGTAATACAAAAGCTTTTTATGGGCGTCCGTGCGAAGGCCAGGAGTTATCCACGACCGAGCACTGTGGCGTAGTCAGCTATGACCCAACGGAACTGGTGATTACGGCGCGGTCAGGCACTCGTTTAAGTGAGCTTGAAAATGTTTTGGCCGAACAAAACCAAATGTTGCCGTTTGAGCCGCCTCACTTCGGTGAAGCCGCAACTCTCGGTGGAACGATAGCTTGTGGGCTGTCCGGGCCGCGCAGACCGTATTCCGGGAGTGCGCGGGATTTTGTGCTAGGTGTTCGTTGTATTAGCGGACGCGGCGAGCACCTGCAGTTCGGTGGACAGGTCATGAAGAATGTTGCGGGTTACGATGTGTCGCGACTAATGGCCGGCGCACTCGGAACGCTGAGCGTCGTTACCGAGGTGTCGCTAAAAGTTTTACCGAAACCTGATACGGAAATCACATTACATTTCGAGATGGAACAACAACCTGCTATTGATCGAATGAATGAGTTGGCTGGCCAACCTGTCCCGCTAAGTGCGGCATGTTGGCATGGCGGTGTCATGCATTTGCGTTTGTCCGGCACCGAACAAGGCGTGGAAGCTGCCCGGCAAAGTATTGGTGGCACCTTGGATAGCGAGGGCGACAACTTCTGGATGCAGTTACGCGAACAAACACTCCCGTTTTTCGACAATGATACTTCGTTGTGGCGATTATCTGTTCCGCCGGCCACACAAAAGATAGAGATGGAGGACAGTATTTTGGTTGACTGGGGCGGTGCGCAACGCTGGGTTTGTTCTAACGAAGGTGCTACCAAAATTCGCGAGGTCGTAAGTCGGGTCGACGGTCATGCAACCTGTTTCCGTAACCAGGGCGAGATTGATGAAGTTTTTCATCCTCTACCCGATCCGCTTATGCAATTGCATCGAAACCTGAAACAATCATTTGATCCCAAAGGTATTTTTAATGCAGGGAAGATGTATGATTCTTTATAGCGGTGAGGATATTTAATTATACCTACCGATGAAGACCAAGATTTTGCTGTTAGCTTTAATAATTGTTTGTTTCCTTCTGGGAAATCTGATTCCAGTGCGAGCGATGTGGCAACCGAGTATCGCTGTCTTACTATTTGTATTAGCGCAACGATGGTTTACGAAGCCTAGTTTAACCTGGGCAATTAGCTATGCGATTGTCTTAGGAATCATGCCTATGATTATTTTCTTTGCGGTGCTTTTAAGCAACGACGGTTTTTCTGTTTCTGACGCTTTGGCGGGTTCGATTGGTTTTTTTGATTATCCTTTTATAGTAGCGATTTGGCTTTTAGTGCCAATTTTAGTTGCTGTTGTGGGCTGGTGGCTGAGTGTTAAGTTATTTCGAGAAGTTTCCGAAAGCTGATAATTGACCGCTAACAGCTGACAACTTAAATGCAAACCTCCCTCGCCGATTTCATTAAAGACACACCGCAAGGTGATGCTGCAGATTCCATTTTGCGCAAATGCGTGCATTGTGGGTTTTGTACTGCGACTTGTCCGACTTATCAATTACTGGGCGACGAATTGGATAGCCCACGTGGTCGCATTTATTTGATGAAACAGGTGTTAGAGGGCGAGCCGTGTACCGAAAAGACACGGTTGCATCTGGACCGCTGCCTCACTTGCCGTTCCTGCGAAACGACTTGTCCCTCGGGTGTTGACTTCGGTCGGTTACTGGATATTGGGCGTGAAATAGTCGAGCAACGTGTTGCAAGGCCGTTAACCGACAGAATATTGCGCTGGGGAATTCGCACAGTTATTCCTTATGCAAATCGATTTTCCGCTTTATTGTCGCTGGGACAATTGGTTCGTCCGGTGCTTCCCGGTGTGCTTCGAAAAAAAGTGCCGCCAAAGCGTAAGGCGGGCGCGTGGCCACAAATGCGGCACGACCGCCGTATGCTGGTACTGGAAGGATGCGCCCAATCAGGCGCAGCACCGAATATTAATGCCAGCGCGGCCAGGGTTCTGGACACCTTGGGTATCAGTTTAATCGTGGCCGAGAATTCGGGTTGCTGTGGTGCGGCGAGCCTGCACTTGTCCGCCCGTGACGAGGCGCTCAATTTTATGCGACGAAACATCGACGCCTGGTGGCCTTATATCGATCAAGGGATTAAGGCGGTAGTAATGACGGCCAGTGGCTGCGGTGTCACGGTAAAAGAATACGGCGAGTTGTTAGCGCACGATCCGAATTATGCGGAAAAGGCCGGCCATATATCGAATTTGACTTGTGATTTAAGTGAGGTTGTAGCGAATGAATATGTTGGAGCTGTCGCTGGTGCAGTTTCTGGAAGAAATAAGCGTGTAGCATTTCACGCACCTTGTACCTTACAGCACGGGCTAAAGATTCGCGGCAAGGTTGAAGGTATCCTTAAACAGGCTGGATATATTTTAACCTCGGTACTTGATGCGCATTTGTGTTGCGGTTCAGCGGGTACGTATTCGATTTTACAACCAGAATTGTCTAGTCAACTGGGAGAGCGAAAAGTGCGTGCGCTCACCAGCGATTTGCCCGACGTAATTGCGACGGCCAACATAGGTTGTTTGTTGCATATCGAGTCCGGCACGGAAATTCCAGTGAAACACTGGATCGAATTGCTCGATAAATGAATGGTTATTACCAACGAACATAATCTAAGAAATAACTTGATATATGAGTGAAGAAAATTATTACAAATATCACGTTTTTTTCTGCATCAACAAACGGCTTACCGGAAAAGAGTGTTGCGCGGACAAGAACGCCGTCGCCATGCGCGACTACGCCAAACAGAAAACCAAAGAACTGGGAGTTCACGGCAAGGATGGCGTGCGCATCAATCAGGCCGGTTGCCTGGATCGATGCGAGGAAGGGCCGACGGTAGTGATCTATCCTGAAGGAGTCTGGTACACCTACGTCGATGAGACGGATATCGACGAAATCATCGATCAACATCTGGTGAAGGGGAAGATTGTCGAGCGGCTTTTGATTTAATCGCTGGTCAATGATAGCTGTCAACTGCTATCTATTTGTATCGCTTTGTAAGATAAAAAAACCGTAGTTTGGCGGCAGGTTGGGTTAAGCGAGCGACAATTAATGGATTTTCTTTTCAACCAATTCGCGATTGATCAGACGAAGTTTAATATTTCCTTTTCTGCGGCCTTTTAGTTCATATGCTTTTTTGGCGTCGCGTTCCCAATAGCCAGCGTAAGGCTGGATGCTTTTTACCGAGGCAGCGGATTGAAACGGGCTGCCGTCGAAGTATTGTGCGATGTCGTCACTCTCGCATTTGACCTGTCGTGCCGAAACGAGAATAAATGCGCTCGAATCTTTGTGTTTGGCCAGCACATCGTCGGCAGACATATAGCTTTTATTGCTACAGGTTTCCCAATGGTAGATAAGATTGATAATTCCATCTTCAATAGCGAATAAATAGAACCCATTACCAGTTGGGTAGCCGAACTTGTTTCTTTTTAATCCCTGCAATGTAAGTCGTTGTGCCATGGTGGGGGAGGTGCTGTAGTGAAACAGTCGGGCTTTGACGCTCATAGTGGAGTGAACGTCAATCATTGCAAACTCGCCAATCGAATCAGCGGGTAGATATTCGATTATGGTTTCGGGGTTGCGCGATAACAGTTGTTTATATAATCGGTCGTTAAGCAGATTATCATCGGTTTTTTTGTCAAAAAACTTAGCATAGTCCTGGTAACGCAAAGTTGTCGATTCGTTTATGGTGCTGGAAAAATATTCTTTACTACCCAGGTTTCCAGCGAGCAGGCAAATCTCGTCGTCTTTATATTTGTTCTTAATCAAGCCATTCATGTTCGTGCATTGATCGACCCAAATCATTCTCGGCGAAACTTTTAGCATCGCAATATTTTTCGATGCCTTTTCACCATAAAAATCAATAATCTTGCCATTTCTATCCAGGAGTAAGGCGACAGGCAGGGAGTAAATATTATCCTCGACCTTTAACTTCTTTGACGGCAAATCAATAACGATCTCGGAGTCATTGAACGACGGCATTTGCCACAATTTCTTGCCGATCTCGATATTGCTTGTTTGTAACAAGGAATTTAGCTGGGATTCCCCTTGCTGTTCGAGCAGGTTAGGTTTTGTCTCATCCAGTGCGTTCGATCCCAGGCCAATCGTGTTGAGGCGATTGTTCGTTATATAACCCAAAATCGTAGCCCCAAGGTCGAGGCTCGTGAAACTGCGCGTTATAGTATGGGGCTTTTTGTCTTTGTCGAAGAAGGAAAACAGCAGTCGACGGTGGTTTGATTTTTCCGCCTTTTTTAATCGTTTGCCCACATTAAACGGGTAAGCCGCGTGGTCATTCACCATGACAATTAATAAATCATCTCCCCATTTATCCTTGATCCGCTTAATAAACGCCCCGAGTAACTTGTCGCTGCAATATACGGCGTGTTGAATTTTATGGTCGGCGTCAGCATATTCGTCAAAATCGTTTTCCGTACACCACTCGGAAAATCGATTTTTGCCGAATGCGTCGTGAGTGTCCAGGGTTAACATGTTAAAAAAGAACGGATCGTTGGATCCCGATTCCATTAATTCGTCCAGTCGATCTTCAACTTTATTTAGCAGTACATCATCGTGTAGTCCCCAAGGGCCGTAATGCGTCTTGTCTAAGCTTGAGTCGTGAAGTTCTTTACGTCCTTTAACTTCGGCAAATCCATGTGAGCGCATGAAACCGCCCTTATTCGTAAAAGATAGATACGCTCCTTGATAAAAAATGTTGTGGTAACCTAATTTTTTTGTGATATCGCCAAGACACTGGGCCTTGGGCATGTATACGTCACTGTTGCCGCTTTGTTCTAATCCCCCCGTCGGCGAATTAATGGGTACGCCACAAAGTGAAGCAATCATTCCCGCGATTGTGTGAGTGGCTCCCCATGTCATCCGTACATCGGTAAAATCCAGAGCTTGTTTCGACAGGTCTTCAAGCTCGGTCATCAAGTTTTCATAATACCGACTATCAAAGTACGTACGCTCCAGGCTTTCAAGGTAAATCATCAGCACATTAGGCAGTTTTCCGATCTCTTGCCTGACCTGGTTGATTCGATCATCTGAGTAGTAGCTCTCATCAATGGTTTGCAGGACGAAGCGTGGTGACTCTGCCGTCGTTAATTTGTATAACAAATTAGCACTGGTCACGGCAAAAGGATGTAATACCAACATTAGTACCAGACATGCTGAATAAATAAATTTGTATTTGTTTGCTGGATCTGTCGCTTGATGCTGCTCCGCCAAAAAATAGATTGCAATGAATAGCGCGACCAGTAGCAGACCTGCTTTCTGGTAATTCTCAAAGGTGTAAAACGCTGCTGAGAAGGAGTGACGGTTTAGATGTGTGAGTACGTCGAAAGTGATGCCGTCACCAGTGAAATAGTTGGCGATAAAATACGCGATTGTCATGAACGCGAACGAAATAAATGCCAGAGTCCGTATCAGACCGCCCAAAAAAAAACGTTGGTGCGCACCCAAAACAATGAAAGCGTTAAAAAATACGAATACGGCAATTAATAAGAGCGCGTGAGACCAATGCAGCGTGGTCATTAAAAACAACAGTCCCAGTATGGCTGCGCTGCCAATGAGTGGTGTGTGGTAGGCGATACGTTTTGTCATCTAGGATATTGAGTGCTGAAATCAGAATGATTGTATGTGGGAATCAGCTATTAAGGTTGTTCTCTACAAAAAATTGCTGAGGTTGAATACTCCGCGAAAAGATATTATGCCTTTTTGATTTGTGAATGCAGCAACGATCGGTTATTTCTCAACGCGGGCGCGTTTGGGTTGCCTGGATAAATGGTTAAATAATTGCGGGTTAGTCACGCCACAAGAGAAAGTAAACTTCAGGTGGTGGCGTGCTCGCCCAATACTCATTGTTTTGTTGTCTCTACCTTCAATAAGTCCCCTGAAAATACACTTCCAACGCATGCGCCGCCGGTGTTAAGGGGGAAATTCACTAACTTTCTGGAATTTTGGAATGTCCTGACGTTCCTGCGTATTAAGATGTCGTTTTGAATATGTCTTGTAAAACATTGTTAATTCAGGGTGTGTTTAGGATAGGTTAGGGTAAAATACGTACATCTGAGGTTGACAAGAATATCACAATATAAGAGAATTAGAATTTACTAATATTAGTACTGGAACGGATTCGGGTACTCGATTGAACTTTAAGGCTCCTCCATCCTCCTTTGGTGGTTTGGGCGTGGCACACTCTGCCACGCCTTTTTTTTGTCCGGTGTTATCGTGTTTGAATTGGCAGATGTGGCCAAATCCTCGACAAATTCAGGATAAATCCCTGTTTTTCTTTACACAAAGCCGTTGGTTTTGTAGTATCCGCCGTCCTCGAATTTGTTGTGTTCTAACGGAATATCCATGAAAACATTTGTAGCTAAGCCGGAAACCGTGCGCCGGGAATGGTTGCTTGTCGATGCCCAAGATAAGGTATTGGGCCGTTTGGCAACCGAAGTCGCGCGTCGTCTTCGCGGCAAGCATAAAGCCGAATACACGCCCCATGTCGACACCGGCGACTATGTGGTGATTATTAACGCGGACAAAGTCCACGTGAGCGGGAATAAGGAGCAGGACAAGGTTTATCACCGTCACTCCGGTTTTCCCGGCGGTATTAAATCCGTCACTCTGGACAAAGTGCGTGCAACCCACCCGGAGCGAATCATCGAAACGGCGGTAAAAGGCATGTTGCCGAAGAACTCGCTGGGTCGCACGATGTTCTCTAAACTGCGTGTTTATGCCGGGACGGATCATCAACATCAGGCGCAACAACCAAAACCCATAGAGATATAACAGACATGGCAGCTACACAAGAATCCTATATTGGCACTGGACGGCGTAAATCATCGACCGCTCGTGTCTATTTGCGTCCCGGCAACGGTTCTATTACCGTCAACAAGAAAGCCTTGGACGACTACTTTGGCCGCGAAACATCGCGCATGGTGGTGCGTCAGCCGTTGGAAACCGCTGAGCTTTCGAACCGATTTGATATCCAGGTCAATGTCGCAGGCGGCGGTAACAGTGGTCAAGCGGGTGCGATTCGTTTGGGTATTACCCGCGCGCTGATGGAATATGACGAAACATTGCGCAGTCCGTTGCGTAAAGCGGGCTTTGTTACCCGCGATGCACGTGAAGTCGAACGAAAAAAAGTGGGGCTGCACAAGGCGCGAAAACGCCCACAGTATTCCAAGCGTTAATCACGCGATTGATATACAGAAAAACGCCGCGACCCGCGGCGTTTTTTGTGTCAGTAATATCAATTATTCTTTTACAAATCACAACTTGACGAATAACTGTAGCCACTCGATACTCACATTCGAAATCGACACTGCTGGGGGATCGTCTAGCGGTAGGACTGCGGACTCTGACTCCGCCAGCCCAGGTTCGAATCCTGGTCCCCCAGCCAACTAATGAGAAATGAAAACCTTTATATTACAACCACTTTTTAGCGAGATATTCCAATTGGATGCTGTCAGCCTTTATACACCACGTCGAAATCTAAAAAATCACAATTGCAGAATACTTTTATGCGGGAGATAAATTGATCACGGGGTTTGCTGGTGAGCAAGGAACGACGGGGCTTGCAACAGACAAATTGACTGGCAAAGTAGCGATTACATTGCTAGTTGCGGTGTTTTTGAAACTTTGGTTGCTGGATGCACATGAGCTTTACGTAGATCGTACACCCCATGATGGCTTGCTGTTTGCTCTTCAGGCTTACAGTCTTTTGGACGGAAATTGGCTGGGAGATTTTAATAACAAAACGTTAATTAAAGGGATAGGTAACCCGCTTTTTATCGCAGCGGCGTATTGGCTGGGAATTCCATTACTCACTGCATACCAGTTGGTGTATGCATTTGCCTGTGTGATAGTCATTTATGCAGTGAGACCGTTGGTACGCAACCAGTTGTATCTGGTATTTGTATTCCTATTTTTGTTGTTTAATCCATTTTCATATAGTTATCCGCTAATGAGTTCGACATATCGCGGAAGTCTGTATGTGAGCATGACCTTGCTCTGTCTGGGCGCCATGATAGGGCTATGGCAGCGGAGTCGATATTCATTTTTCGTTGGTGCGACTTGGGCATTGCTGTTGTCGTTCTCGTTCACAATGCTTTGGATTACGCGTGAGGAAATGATCTGGATAGTTCCAGTCTATGTTTGTTTTGGCCTGATATACGTATTGCCGTGGTACTGGAACAAAGGTTCGAATATACCAACGAGGTTAAGTTTTTTTGTTGCACCCCTTGTGTTGCTTTTTCTGGTTAATTCAACGATTACCACGATCAATCAGCAATATTATGGCGTTCGGATGGTCAATGAACTGAAGTCCAAGGAATTTGTTTCTGCGTTAGGTGGTCTGATGAACATCAAGTCGAATAAGTTTCGGCGCCATACTGTGGTGTCGCCTGATGCAGAGGCCAAAGCGATTAAGGCGAGTCCTTCATTGGCGGAGTTAGAACCTTTTTTGGGTAAGACGGTGTGGCCGGCATCGTTCTATATCTGGAAACTGCGTGGTGCGGCGGCAAGATCAGGATACTACGATACAAAAAACGATGCGAAACCGGCGCTGGATCTCTACAAGCGTATTGGCGAAGAGATCGCGGTCGCTTGCAAGTCAGGCGAACTTGATTGTCTGGACCGGAAGCCGACGCTCAGACCGCCCTGGAACGAGGAATTCAATGATTTGGTGATACCGACGTTTTTTGAATTGGCGTCCAGAGCCATAAATTTCAATACATTCAATGCAAGTTCAACAGGATATGCTACAGATATTAAACGGAATTTATATTTGTTATATGGTTACGTAACAGGAGAACATCCGGAGCGCACGTACTCAATCATTCAATTACCCGGATTCGAAAAGGACATGAGGGAAATGAAAGAATATGTGATGGGGCGTATCGGAAAAGTATTTCGCTATCTTGTGCCGCTGTTGTTCGTAGTCGCTGTCTTGATGCATGTAAAAATGTTTGTATCAGACTTCTTTGCAAAGAAACTGAACTACAAATCGGTGTTCGGCGTAATTTTATTCGGCGGTGTGCTGTCGGTCTTGGCGATGTTAACCTTCGTAAAGATAACGCTTTGGACGGTTGTGCGTCCATTACATGTCATTTACCCCATTGTGTTGCTGTATATCGCCTGGATTCTTATGCCGATACGCGACAATCAACTGGAACACGAAGAGTTTTAAAACGCGAGACAGGGTAATTTGCCAAGGTTATTCGTTAGGGTTATTTCGACTCATGATATTCCTCCTCCGTATTGATTTGCCAAATATTGTCTTTTGTTGTGACGCCGTTGATAATATTCTGCACAGCGGTCATTGCTGTCAGCATTGAATGATCCTGATTGTTGTATTTATGCATGCCATTTCGTCCCACCAGAAAAAGATTTTCGATCTTATCGAGAAAATGACTGACCGCAGGTAGCTCATTGTATGTGCCAAAATACGCAGGATATGCTTTCGGCATTTTTATGATGACATGATCGAGAACATCGTGTTCTTCTATGATTTGAATTAACGATAATTCTTTAACCGCGAGTATATAAATCTCTTCATCGCTCATGCTCCAAAACGGATCGTGTTCGTTGCAAAAATACTCCAACCCTAGCCAAACAGTGTTCGAATCAGCCACCATGGCTGGACTCCAGTTGTTAAATATTTGCAGTCTGCCTAGTTTGACTTGTGGTTCTTGAATGTAGATCCAGTTGTCAGAAATCAAGTCACCTTCATAGGGACTTTTTGGGCGGATTTTTAACCGGTTAACCAGGAGTCCGACGGTAATGAAATCCCGGTACACGAGACCGTCGGAAAGGGTGTGTATGTTTTCTGGTGCAGGTGGATTTAACGAAGAAACAAGATTGCGAATTGGCATGCTTGAAATGCAAAAGTCGCAGGGGAGACCATGATTTTCTCCTGTTTGACTATTTGTAAATTGGATGGAGGAAACAGATTGGTCTGTATGGTTGATTCGGTCTACTTCACAGTGATAGTGAATCTCGCCGCCAAATTGCAAAATATCATCAGCGACCCGGTCCCACATTTGGCCCGGCCCGAATTTTGGGTATAAAAACTGCTCAATCAAAGACGTCTCGATTTCTTTCTGTGCGATGGATTGACGCTTTGGCATGATCGATTTAAGTGCGTGGACGATAGCTTTGGTAATTGAAAGCCCCTTGATGCGTTGCGCTCCCCATTCAGCGGTGATTTGTGTGCAGGGGACGCCCCAGACTTTCTCCGTGTAATCCCTAAAGAAAGTGCCATACAATTCACGGCCGAACCGGTTGATAAAAAACTGTTCCAGATTTTTTTCATCTTTAATTGGAAACAAGGAGGCGTAGATGTAACTCAGTCCGATCTTAACGGTGCGAAGCAATCCCAGGTTGAGCACGGTATTCAAACTGAGTGAAATGGGATAGTCATAAAACTTGCCACCGAAAAAGATTCTCGATACACGCTGTCGAACCAACATGACGTCATCGGGTGATCGATTTTTGTTCGTTGCAGCTTTAGGGGCTACTTTTCGTCGCTTGTTGTGATACGCGATTTCGATTTCAGCACCATTACTGTCTTTCGGCGTTTCAATTGCAAGAATCTCTTGCCACCAGTCCATGACTTGATCGGACTTGGAAAAAAAACGGTGCCCACCGATGTCGATACGATTGTCCTTGTAGTTGATGGTTTTGGAAATGCCGCCATTGTCAGCGCTGGCCTCCAGTACAATCGGCTTTATATCGCTATGCCTGAGTAACTCCAGCGCCGCTGTCAATCCCGCCGGGCCGGCGCCAATGATAGCGGCAGTTTTTTGATCACTCACTATCGGTCAATGTCGGATTGAAACCAGCGACGCGACCGCGTTCCGGTTCCATAATGTTCGATTATCAATATAATGCCTCTGGCGTTATTGCTATTAGTCTTCGCTTTGAATCCCGGCAAGTTGCAGTCGAGATCGCGTGGAAATTGGTTGGCCCGCCCACCGAAACTTCGAGTATATTCAAAGAGATAGGGTATTGCACGTTTGCGAGCACAAATTGCTGGCCTGTCGCATGGGAAGTGTCTGAAAATTTATTGCGTTACATAGCCAGACATACATTTGCAAAAGAAAATTGAACAACCAGGAAAACATCAAATGAGTAACAGTATTGAGTTACATGGCCTGAAGATTGCGCAGCCACTGCATGATTTGGTGAAAGATGAAATTGTGCCTGGCACGGGAGTGGAACCCGACGCATTCTGGCAGGCATTCGCGAGCATTGTGCAGGATTTAGCGCCGAAAAATCGTGAATTGCTAAACACTCGCGATGAATTGCAAGCGACGCTCGATGACTGGCACAAACAACACAAGAATAAGAACACCGATATCGATGAATACAAGAAGTTTCTGACTGATATCGGTTACCTGATCCCCGAAGGCGGTGATTTTTCGGTATCAACGGAAAACGTAGACAAAGAAATCACCACTATTGCTGGCCCGCAGTTGGTGGTACCGGTGGATAATTCGCGTTACGCGCTGAACGCGGCAAATGCGCGTTGGGGCAGTCTTTATGATTCCTTGTACGGCACCGATGTCATTCACGAAGAGGAAGGTTGCAAAAGGACGAAAAAATACAATCCGGTACGCGGCGCGAAAGTCATCAAATACGCGCGTGATTTTCTGGATCGTTCCATCCCGCTGGAAGTAGGCAGCCACAGTTACGTTGTCAAATACAAGGTCAAAGGCGGCAAGTTGATCGCAATCATGGGTGATGGCACACAGACCGGTCTCGGGCATCGCGAGCGGTTCGTGGGATATGCGGGCAACCCTGAAAACCCGGAAGTCGTTTTATTGCGTCATAACGATTTACATATCGAAATCCGTATCGGCGAGGGTTATTTCATCGGTCGTGGCGATCTGGCTCATGTTTATGACGTTCAACTTGAAGCTGCTATCACGACTATCATGGACTGCGAAGATTCCGTCGCGGCGGTGGATAGCGAAGATAAGGTGCGCGTTTACCGCAATTGGCTGGGGCTTATGAAAGGCGACCTGAGTCGCGGCATAGTCAAAGACGGTGAATCGATCAAGCGTGTGCTAGAACTGGATCGCGAATATATCGGCGTGAAGGGTGAGCCGCTTGTCCTGCATGGCCGCAGTCTCATGCTCGTGCGCAACGTCGGCATCCACATGTATACCGATGCGGTAGCGACATCCGATGGCGAACCAGTACCCGAGGGTTTTCTTGATGCGATGGTGACAGTGCTGGCGGCTAAACATGATCTGCTGGGCAAGGGTGAGTACAAAAACAGCCACGCTGGCAGTGTTTATATTGTTAAACCAAAACTGCACGGGCCGGAAGAAGTCGCAGCCACTGTGGAATTATTTACACGTGTCGAAGATGCGCTTGGATTGGAGCGCAACACGATAAAAATCGGCATCATGGATGAGGAGCGCCGCACAACGGTGAACTTGAAAGAGTGTATTCGGGCAGCGCAGGAACGGGTGATTTTTATTAACACCGGTTTTCTTGATCGCACTGGCGATGAAATCCACACCATTATGGAAGCAGGCCCGGTGTTGCGTAAGAATAATATGAAAACGACGCCCTGGTTGCTGGCATACGAAGACTGGAACGTCGATGTTGGGTTGGAAACGGGTTTACCCGGACATGCGCAAATTGGTAAAGGTATGTGGGCGGCGCCGGACAATATGGCGGCGATGATGGAAGTCAAAGCTGTGCATCCGCGAGCAGGCGCGAATACGGCATGGGTGCCGTCACCCACCGCGGCTACCTTGCATGCTATTCATTATCACGAGGCCAAGGTGTCCGCCCGTCAGCGTGAGTTACGGCATACGCCCCGCGCCAGTCTGGACGATATTTTGACCATACCGATTTTGCATTATAAAACGCCAAACGCGGACGCTGTACAACACGAACTGGAAAATAATGCGCAAGGCATTTTGGGTTATGTGGTGCGTTGGGTGAATCATGGTGTGGGTTGCTCGAAAGTGCCGGACATTCACGACGTAGCGCTGATGGAAGATCGCGCGACGCTGCGAATCTCCAGTCAACATATTGCCAACTGGTTGCATCACGGACTAACGACTCGCGAGCAAATAATCGAAGTTTTTCAAAAAATGGCCGCCGTGGTGGATGAACAAAATGCAGGCGACGCGAATTACCACAACATGGCGCCGAACTTCGCCGACAGCATCGCCTTTCAGGCTGCACTGGATCTGGTTTTTACCGGCCGTGAACAAGCCAATGGTTACACAGAGCGGGTTTTGCACGCACGGCGGCGCGAAGTGAAAGCCGCGGGTGCGGTGTAGAAAAGATTCGCTGCCTGTCAAATCGCTTGCTGTTACAGCGTTATATCAGGTTGTGCTGACTGAACTTTAAATCTCTTTTCCCGTCGAACAAATCCCAATGTGTTTAGACCCCGAGTTCTTCATAGAAGCGTCGAAAGCCGCGGAAAAGGCAAGGCAAGAGGGTTACGAAGACCTTTACGAGGTACTCAAAGCGAATCGATTTACCAAGGACGATTTGCTGGTAGCTGGATTGATGGAAGAAAAAGAGATCCTTTCCACCGCGGATTTACATAATCAACGACTGACTGTAAAGGGCCGCCGATTTATTAATTCTAACCGACGGTATCAATTGTTTTTAGTGCATGAAAACCGACGGGAAAAATTGTTAGACAAGTTGCGCCAGTTTCACCCCGCTTTGAGAGATGAAGCCGCTCTATTGTCGATTGCTTGGTGACACTTGGTACGATTTACCCAAAGTCATTCGGGATATGCACGAACTGGGCGGCAATGCGTCAGTCGCTGGTTTTGCGAAAGTAGAACGAGGTCGGGGGTTATTGTCGTGGTTGCTCGGCAGCGTGTTCGGGTTTCCAGCGGCAGGTCAAAATATTCCAGTATCAGTTAATTTTATTATCAATGTCTACAGGGAAGTATGGCAGCGCGATTTTACGGGTAAAAAATTTTCAGCGATCAGTATGAAGGGATAGATCGTTATGAGGGATTATTGTGCAAGCGCTTTGGGCCGTTTGTATTCGGTATCGATCTGGTAGTAGAAAAAAACGAGTTACACCTGGTGCTTAAAAACTGGTCTTTATGGGTGACACCGTTGCCGATATGTCTTGCACCAAAAGTGGTTTCTTTCGAAACCGAACATAACGGCCGATTCCAATTTTTTGTGGAGATCGCCCACCGCTTTACAGGCTTGATCGTGCGCTACCAGGGTTGGCTAGAATCACCAGCTTAACCCCGATGCAATCTTCGGAGTGGTAAACGGTGTCTCACCAATCTACCTGATCTATGCTACGCTCGATAGAAGATTATTTAAACTTACCAGTATGTCTTTACCGAAAATTTATATTGACGGCCACGCCGGCACAACCGGATTGCGCATTCGTGAATGGTTAGCGGGTCGCGATGATCTTGAAATCGTTACCTTGCCCGACGAAACGCGCAAAGATGACGATGCTCGTCGTGATTGTATGCGGGCCTCTGACATTGCGGTGTTGTGTCTACCGGATGAGGCGGCGAGAGAGGCAGCACAATGGGTTGCCGACAGCCAAACGCGGTTGATTGACGCCAGCACTGCGCACCGGGTCGATAATGACTGGGTTTATGGTTTGCCAGAATTAAAATCTGACCAACGAGCAGCGATTGCAGCGGCGAAGTTGGTCAGTAATCCGGGTTGTTATTCGTCTTCGACTATTTTGTTGTTACGCCCATTGATTGATGCTGGTGTTATCGAACATGACGCAGCGATCATGATTCATGCTTTGTCCGGTTACTCCGGCGGTGGGCGAGGTTTGATCGAGCGATGGGAAGATGCAAGTGGGCAGTTGGTGGGACTGCCGTTCGAAGCGCCTTATGCGTTGACCGCACGACACAAACATATCCCGGAGATGATGAAGTACACTGGGTTAAAACTCGAGCCTCAGTTTGAACCTTCTGTCGGACCATTTCGTTGTGGTATGCGTGTGCAGGTTCCGTTGCACGTAGCGATGCTGGGTGCACAGATTGACGGTTCGCGCGTACACGATGTTTTAAGTGAGCGTTATGACAACGAACATTTTGTTAAGGTACAACCGTTAGTCAAAGCCGCTGATTTTGATGAGCTCACTTTTGACCCTCAAGCCTGTAACGACTCGAATCGGATAGATTTGTTTGTAATCGCTCATCCGAGTGGTCATGTTTTGCTGATGGCAGTTTTGGATAATCTAGGTAAGGGCGCGTCGGGAATGGCGATACAAAGTTTGAATTTGATGTTAGGCGTGCCTGAATACATTGGCTTGCCAGCTTAGCCGATTTGTGATTGTTAAAAAATTCAACACGCTTTCCTGGCAGGTCAAGTACTGGTTGGCGGTTGCGGTATTTTTTGCGTTGTCACTGAGTTACCTCGGTGTGTATTACCTGGGGCACGAAAAAGGACTGAGTGAATTCAATCCACAAGCGAGTTATGTTGAGCAATTGGAAAATGAATTGACAAGCTTGCGAGAAGACAGTTCGCTTTCTGTCGAGCGTTATGAGCAGCTTTGGGCGGACTTCACGCGTGCAAAACAACAATTGCAAATTGACAAATCAACTCATAGCGAGTTATCGCGCTCGTTGGATCAATCGACTGAAACCATCACCCAGCTACGCGAACAAATCGATTTTTATCAAAACATCCTGGCGCCTGTAGGTGATGCGGCGAAACTGGAAATTTATGACTTGAGTATTCGTCATGCCACTGGCGCCAACGAGTATGAATACAATCTTATATTACGGCAACCACCGGATAGTGAGAAAGAAGTTACCGGTAACGTCAATCTGGAGGTAGAGGGGTTGATTGGAAAAGAGCGCACGATTGTTGCGTTGGCGGAGACGGGTGCGGAAATTGACAAGATGCAATTCCGCTATTTTCAGGCGTTTCAAGGCGAATTCGCATTACCGGTGAACTTTCTCCCAGAACGAATTCGTGTGCGCGTAAAATCGAAAGAAGCAAAAAAGCCATTGGAGAAATGGTTTCCCTGGCGTGCGGTGTAATTGGAATCCACGGGTAAAGACCTTATATAATATCAATCTGGACAAACTGATTCGAAAGATTATTAGATGAGTGCGGAACCATTAAATTTTACCGATAGCGCGGCTTCCCGCGTGCGCGAATTAATCGCGCAAAAAGATAACCCTGATCTTATGTTGCGTGTGTACGTGCAGGGTGGCGGGTGCTCCGGTTTTCAGTACGGTTTTCAGTTTGACGAAAGTCAAAACGATGACGACATGAGTATCGAGAAAGATGGCGTTACATTGTTAATAGACTCGATCAGCTTTCAATATTTAATGGGCGCCGAAGTGGACTTTAAAGATGACCTGCAAGGCACACGTTTTACGGTCAGTAATCCCAATGCGAGTACCACTTGCGGTTGTGGATCATCGTTTGGGATATAGCCTTTAGCTCTTAGCTATTGGCTGTCAGCATTCAGTAAAGTTTTCACAGTCCGAGTTTCCGCTTGTGGTTTTCGCTGATAGGTGACTGCTAATAGCCGAACACTCTACCGATACACCGCTCCCAAAACACATTCGTGTTTTGCCCCCGTCACTGACGGAATATTTCCAGGCTTACCATCAAGAGTTTGTTTGGCCAACCAGGCAAATGCAATTGCTTCAACCCAGTCAGGATCAATACCAAGAGCAGCGGTCGTTGCAATTTTGTAATCCGGTAAGATTTTATCTAGCGCGCTTAACATTGTTGCGTTGTTGGCGCCACCACCGCAAACATAGACAGCATCGACTGCAGGTAAAAAGTTATCCAGGGCGCGCGCAATTGTTTGAGCAGTGAGTTGCAACAATGTTGCCTGAATGTCTTGTGGCGATAGTGATACAAAGTTTTTTAAGATTTTTTCTAGCCACAGCCGGTTAAAATATTCCTGGCCGGTGGATTTAGGCGGTTGTTTGCTGAAATAGTCGTCTTCGAGCATGGTTTCCAACAAGTGTTGGTTCACTAGCCCCTGGGCCGCCCATGCACCATCGCGATCAAAGTTTTGTCCTTTGTATTTCTTGGTCCATAAATCCAGCAGCGTGTTACCCGGTCCGGTATCAAACCCTGTTACTTTCGCGTTCGTATCGGCGGGCAGGTAGGTGATGTTTGCAATTCCGCCGATATTTAAAATGACACGATTCTCAGTAGCTGATCGAAACACCGCATTATGAAAACCCGGTGCTAATGGTGCACCTTGACCACCTGCAGCAATATCAGCGGATCGAAAATCATTAATGGTCGTTATGCCTGTTCGTTCGGCGATGACCGCACCGTTCCCGAGTTGCATGGTGAAAGGGAAATCCGCATCGGGATGATGGCGAACGGTTTGTCCGTGACACCCGATCGCGACTACATCTTGTTTGTTTGTTTCTTCACACAAAGCCAGCGCAGCAGCGGCGAAGGATTTTCCTAACTGCGTATCTAACTCGCCTATTCGCATTAACTCATTCTCGCCCGGTTTCATCAGTGCTTGTACTGCGGCGCGTGTCGCATCTAAATAGGGCGTGAAATGGGTTTTTAGGAGCGTTGTCGAATTTCCATCTAATGACACTAATGCAGCGTCGATACCGTCAGCGCTAGTGCCTGACATTAAACCGATGAAACGTTGATCGCCACTCATGATGTGGCGTTAGAGAAGAGTAGGTGAAGCGCGTTTAGTTGGCAGAAATGTCGTTTGCCGCGAGTAATGGCTGTTCGATACCGTCGAGCTTGGCGACCCATTTTTGTGCATGCTGCAGGAAGTCCGCGTGATATTTTTTCTCGATCGGATTGGAAGTGGGCAGTTTGACGGTTAAAGGATTACGGTGCGTTCCGTTCAAACGAAATTCGTAATGTAAATGTGGCCCCGTTGCAAGTCCGGTGCTGCCGACATAACCGATCACGTCGCCCTGACGGACTTTGCCGCCGCTTTTCAAGCCCTTCTTGTAACGGCTCATGTGCGCGTATAACGTGCTGTATTGATGTCCGTGTTTGAGGATAATGGCTTTGCCATAACCGTTCTTGCGGCCCAGATGAGTGATACGGCCGTCCGCGGTCGCTAAAATCGGCGTACCCCGTGGCGCACCGTAGTCCACACCTTTATGCGCGCGCCATTTCTTTAACACTGGATGGTAGCGGCGTTTGCTAAAGCCAGAGGTTACCCGGGAAAACTGCATCGGACTGCGCAAGAAAGCACGTTTGAGGCTTTGGCCTTCCGGTGTGTAATAAGATTCATAGCCTTCTTCGTCAACGTGGCGTATTGCACGATAAACCTCCCCGTCATGAACGAATTCCGCTGCGTGAATCACGCCGCCACCGACTACTTTACCGTTGATGACTTTTTCATCGTAAATCAGTGAAAAGCGGTCGCCTTTTTGAATCTCCGAAGAGAAATCGATATTCCAGCCAAAAATACCAGCGAACTTCCCTACCAATTTATCCGAGATACCCGCTTGAGCGGCTGCTTGGAATAAGGATGATTTAATTACACCGTTAGCATGGGACTGCCGAATTTCGTAATCACGCTCGCGCTCGGCGGAGACATATCCTCCGTTTTCTTCGCGTTTAAGAAATCGATAACGAATCGCATCGAGTTCATAACGTAATGCCACTAATTTACCGTCATTGGCAAATTGCAGATCAAGTTTGCGGCCTGGGCGCAGGGTTCGAAGCCATTTTGCATCATCAAGTTTTGCGACCTCGATAGCTTCTACCAGTGTTCCGCCACGTTTCTTGAATATACTGCTCAGGTTATCGCCGCGTTTTATCGTGTGGGTTATCCAGTCAACTTTCGGTTCAATGCGCGTTTCAATGTCGGCAATTGATTTTTGCAGGGCAGGTGTTAGCGGCGCATCGAGAATTTGTTCAATCTCACCAATGTCACCGATGCCGATACTGTATGACAAGTCTTGATTTTCAAAGTCCGTTAATGTGGTGTTGGCGATAGACGCGACCTGTACAGGCACATGATCAAGCAATTCACTACCGTGATCATCATTCAATTCAAGCTTGGGGGCTTGCTCCACAGGTAATCGGCCAAACCATTTTCCAAAATTCGGTCCCGCTGCCGCAAGAAAAGTGGGTTGCTCACTGGGCAGGGGTGCAACGTACTCGAAGTCAGTTGATGCAAGTAGCATATCTGGGCCAAGACTCGTTTGCGGGCGGCTATTTACGCTAGTCACCGGCGGGTGAAAGTCGATTGGCCGAATACCGGCAAGAGACTCAAAGTCCGCGCTGCGCACGCTAACTTCCTGTTTATCGGACGCACCGAGACCGCTACCAAACAGGGAAGCGACCATAATGAGTAGAGGCGCGAGAACGACCCAGCGTATTGGGTGATTATATTTCTTATTAACGCGGCCTAAATGTTTTAGGTCGCACGATAACAAATCGCGCGGGGGGAGACGCTTTTTGTTGTGCACAGTTATTTCTGATTGTTAGACGTGGCCGTAATGTACTGTCGAGTTTGGGCTACGTCAAACGCTATGATGCCGGAAATAATGGTATTTTTATGCTAATCGACAATTTTCCCTCTTGAGAAGGGTTGGTACGCTCGAGTAACCTCGTGCGCTTTACATAAACAATCGGGAATTCAAACATTGGCGAACACGTCAGATAGTATCGATCAAGCACTGCAGATCATTAAACGCGGTGCCGAAGACGTATTGGTTGAAGACGAACTGATCGAGCGCTTAAAAAAAGGTCAAAAGCTGCGGGTGAAAGCGGGTTTTGATCCGACCGCGCCGGATTTGCATCTTGGACATACGGTTTTGATAAATAAGATGCGCCAATTTCAGGATTTAGGCCATCAGGCGGTTTTCTTGATTGGCGATTTCACCGGTAGAATTGGCGATCCTTCTGGTCGAAATGCCACGCGCCCTCCGATGACGGATGCCGATATTGAACAAAATGCCCAGACTTACTCAGAACAGGTGTTCAAGATTCTTGATCCTGAAAAGACCGAAATTCGCTTTAATTCTGAGTGGTTTAGCAAAATGAACGCGGCGGACATGATCAAACTGGCCGCTCAACACACCGTAGCGCGTATGCTGGAACGCGATGACTTCAATAAGCGGTTCGCAAGCCAGCAATCCATTGCCATTCATGAATTTCTCTATCCGTTGGTACAAGGCTACGATTCTGTAGCCCTGCAAGCCAGCGTTGAGCTGGGCGGTACAGATCAGAAATTCAATCTATTAGTTGGGAGGGAATTACAAAAGAATGCAGGCCAGGCGCCACAAATCGTATTGACCATGCCATTACTGGAAGGACGCGACGGCGTACAAAAAATGTCCAAGTCGCTGGATAACTATATTGGCATCACTGAATCACCGGATGAAATGTTCGGCAAAATCATGTCCATATCCGACGAATTGATGTGGCGTTATTTCGATTTGCTCAGTTTTCGCCCCTCCAATGAGATAGAGCGGATGCGCAAAAAGGTATCTGACGGTGCCAACCCACGCGACATAAAATTTTTACTGGCCCAGGAGATTATCGAACGTTTCCACACTCAGGCGGATGCCGAAAGAGCCAAAGAGACCTTTATTGCACGATTCCGTGAGGGCGCGATCCCGGATGACATCCCCGGGCATACGATTTCAGCCGATGATGTGAATGTTGCGCTGGTGCACATCTTGAAAAAAACTGGCTTAACCCCGAGCACATCGGATGCAGGGCGTATGATTGAGCAAGGCGCGGTCAAAATTGACGGCGAAAAAGTCGAAGATCGGACTATGAAACTCAATGCGGGCTTTGCCGGTGTGATTCAGGTCGGAAAGCGACGTTTCGCGCGGGTGATTATCACGTGATTGAGGCTTTCTAAAGCCCAAATTTAGCTGGTGTCGACAGGCCTGTGAGAGATATAATCGATAGTCTTTCCGCAGGCATTGACGCCGGGGGCGTAATGAGTATAATCGCGCGCCTCGCAGGGTGTCCGCTCTGCGCGTTCTTTTAAAATTGAAATCAAGCAGATTGTGTGGGCGCTTCTGTCCGAGCAAAGATCTTGA
>Ga0224508_10000861_pt1 | contig 28043 bp, 24 predicted proteins | sample SF_Jan12_sed_USG_4_FD_170157 | JGI IMG/M metagenome (GOLD analysis project Ga0224508, IMG submission 170157) | Sediment microbial communities from San Francisco Bay, California, United States - SF_Jan12_sed_USGS_21 | ecosystem: Environmental > Aquatic > Marine > Sediment | place: USA... | reverse complement strand
TACAGGAAAATCTCGGCGCCGTTGTCAGTGTCGCTTGTGAATGCGATGCGCGTACCGTCAGGCGACCACGCCGGGTTGCGCTCGCCGACGTCACGCCCGGTCAATGGCACATTGCCACTGCCATCTACGTTGATCAGCCACAGCCTGCCATTGCGACTGTCCGACATGATATCCATGCTGTTTCTGACGTAGACCACGCGGCTGCCATCGGCCGAAATCTGCGGGTCGGAGACCCATTCGAGTTCAAAGACATCCGAACGTTGGAATGGCAGCCGTTCAGCCGCTTGCGCGGTCACGGACTGCAACAGCGCGAGTGTCACTATCGTGAGCCAGAACTTCATGGGTACTCCCGTAAACAGGAAAAGCCGCAGCCCATTGCGAGGCCGCGGCTCTGCAGCTTAACGCCGTCCGGCTAGAAGCGGTAGCCAACCTCCACACCGTAAGTGCGGGGCGCGCCTATTGACGTGAACGGCGTGCCGAACAGAATTGAAATGTCACCGATGCCACCAGGCAGTTGCTGGTCGAGCAGGTTTTTGCCCGGAATTCGCAAGAGACTCTTTCTGGTATAGTGCCCAATTCTTCAGGAGTCACTTTCAATGACGCAAGCCAAATCGGGCGACACGGTTCGTATTCACTACACAGGCACACTCGACGACGGTACTGAATTCGACAGCTCGGCCGGCCGTGATCCGCTCGAGTTTGCCCTCGGCGGCGGACAGGTTATTCCCGGCTTCGACAGTGCAGTGGACGGCATGACCGTGGGCGAAAGCAAGTCCGTAACAATCCAACCGGACCAGGCCTACGGTCAGCGTCATGAGCAGCTCGTCCAGCAGGTCCCGAGGAGTGCCCTCCCGGAGGACATGAAGCCGGAGGTCGGTATGCATTTGCAGAGCCAGAGCCCCGAAGGCCAGGTAATGAACCTGGTCGTCACGGAGGTCCAGGACGACATGATCACCGTCGACGCCAATCACCCGCTAGCGGGCCAGGCCCTTACCTTCGCGCTCGAACTCGTCGAGATCGCCTGAACCTCCGGTAATGCACGAACTCTCGGTGTGCCTGTCCCTGCTTGAGCAGGTACAAGCTATTGCCGCAGAACGCGGCGCTGTTCAGGTCACCCGCATTGAACTCAGGGTCGGCCCGTTATCCGGCGTCGAATCCGAGCTGCTGAGAAGTGCCTGGCCGATGGCATCGGCGGGCACTGTAGCGGTCGACGCAGAATTTATTGTTGATGAAGCCGAGATCGTCGTGCATTGCAGTGCCTGTGACGCCGACACGCCCGCGCTGGCCAACCGACTCGTCTGCGGCGAATGCGGCGACTTTCGCACCACGGTCGTCAGCGGCGACGAAATGATATTGCAGCGCGTGGAACTGGAAACGAGCTAAGGGCTGCTGACAGGCTCTAGCAGATTCGTGGTAGCGGATCGTCCTCAAGTTCTTCCAGGAAGCGTTCGCCACCGAGTGGCGTCTCGAGAATGACGCGTTGCTCGGCCGCAACGATACGACCGATCCGCTCGGCATCCCTGCCTGCGGGCAGGCCTCTCCAGATGTTCAGCGCGGCTTCCGCGTGGTCAGGCGCGAGAATTGCCACCACGCGTCCTTCGCACGCAAGGTAGTAAGGGTCGTAGCCGAGCATGTCGCATACCGACTGCACCGGCTCACGGACCGGCACCGTTGCCTCGAAACGTACGCCCAGGCCCGTTGCCTTCAGGATCTCATGACCGATTGATGCAATGCCGCCGCGCGTCGGGTCGCGCATGAAGCGCAGTCCGTCGAGCGCGAGCAGCGGTTCGGTCAGCGACATGACAGGGCCGGCGTCGGAAACAAGATCACCGCGCAGGCCGAACTCCTCGCGCGCAAGCATCACCGCCGTGCCGTGATCGCCGACGGGTCCGCTCACAATCATGACGTCGCCATCACGAATCTTGTCCATTGACGGTTTGACGCCAGGCAGGCGTACGCCGACACCGGTGGTTGCCAGGTAAATGCCACCACCCTCTCCGCGGCGCACGACCTTGGTGTCGCCCGCACTGATGCGCACACCCGCTTCGACCGCCGCGTCGGCAAGACTTCGGACGATGCGCTCGAGCTGTTCGACCTCGAAACCTTCTTCGATAAAGGCATTCAACGTCAGGTACATCGGTTTGGCGCCCGCGACAGCAAGGTCGTTCGTGGTGCCATGAATTGCAAGCGAACCAATGTCGCCACCAGGAAATTCCAGCGGCTGCACGGTGAAGCCGTCTGTCGTGATCATCACCTCGCCATCGCCGAGATCGATCTGCACGGCATCAGCCTGCACGTCGAGTTCGCTCGCGGACAATGCCGTGGCGAACACATCTTCGATGAGCTCCCGCATGAAGCGCCCGCCGTTGCCATGCGCCAGTGAAATACGGTCGTCGTCCATTATCTGTTCGCCTCTCGTGCCGCGACTTCCGCCGCCTGCCCATAACTCAGCGCCGCATCGTTGCACGGCAGAGCCTGCGGCAAGTGAACTTCGAACCCGGCTTCCCGGAGCATTGTTGTCGATTGCTCTGCCAGGAAGCGATTCTGGAATACGCCGCCGCACAGTCCGACCCGGGATACTCCGTGGCGATCCCTGGCCTCTGTCGCCTGGCTGAGAATTGATGCGGCCATGCTTGCGTGGAAGATCTCCGCTCGCAGTGCCGGCTCGACCGACGTATCGCCCAGCACATCGAGCAGCGGTTGCCAGTCGACCCTGAGCACGCGGTCCTCATCCGGTACAAGCTCCAGGTCAATACCGTCTGTGTGGCGGCGACAGAGCGCTTCAAGCCGCATCGGCCCCTGCGCCTCGAAACTGGCCAGCGGGAATTCGCAGATAATCGCAGCCGCCGCATCGAAGAGGCGCCCCGCCGCGCTGGTCGTCGGGCAATTAAGATCGGCATCCCACGCGGTTTTCGCAAGGCCGTCAGTGTCGGGACTTGCCGCCCAATCGAGGCCACATTCCCAATGCAGGGCCGCAGCGCTGCGCCACGGTTCACGGCCGGCCCTGTCGCCGCCGGGAAGCCTGAAGGGGCGAAGGCTGGCAAATCGCTGCCAGTCTCCTGGCTGCCCGAACAGGGCTTCACCGCCCCACAAGGTGCCGTCGCGGCCGAGACCGACACCGTCCCAGGCGAACATCAGCCAGCTGCCCGGCAGATCCAGTTCCGCGGCGACGGCACTCGCATGCGCCTCGTGATGCCACACCTGTTCGACCGGGAGGCCAGAGCGCCGCTGTGCCCAGCGATTGGTCGTATAACCCGGGTGCGCATCACAGGCCACGCGGGTGGCGTGCACGCCATACAATTCCTGGAGATCCCGAGCGACCTGCGCGAAGACGTCGAGGCTGCGAGGGCTGTCCATCTCGCCGATGTGCGGCGACACGACAACGCGATTGTTCCAGCTCAGCGCGACTGTACCTTTCATATGGCCGCCAACCGCCAGCAGCGGCTCCGTCTGCGTCCATGGCAAGTCGAGCTCACGAGGGGCGCAACCGCGCCCGATGCGCAATGGGCGCATTCGGCCGACGACATGCCGGTAAACCGGATCATCGGCAGGCCGTACGATTGGCCTGTCGTGCTGCAGGAACGCATCGGCGATCGTACTGAGCCGAGACAACGCTTCTGCATTGTCCGTCAACACGGGTTCGCCGCTGATATTTCCTGACGTGGCAACAACAGGTCCACCGAAGGTATCGAGAAGCAATTGATGCAGAGGGCTATAAGGCAGGAACACGCCAACCTCGTCCAGACCAGGCGCGACATTGGCCGCCAGCGTGCAATTTGCCCGTCTCCTCGCCAGCACGATCGGACGAATCGGTCCGGCGACGAGCTGCGCTTCATCCTCACGCAATACGACGTGGTCTCGAATGCGGTCGAGTCCAGCACTGCCTGCTATTGGAAACATGACCGCCAACGGCTTGTCGGGGCGACGTTTGCGCTGACGCAGCGTGGCCACTGCCTGTTCGTTACTCGCGTCGCACACGAGGTGATAACCGCCAATTCCCTTGACGGCGACGATACTTCCGGCCTGGATCACAGCAACGGCCCTCGTCAGCGCCTTCTGCGAATCGCCAGCAAGTTCGCTGCCGACTTCCTCAAACGACAGCCGCGGCCCGCACTGTGCACAGGCGACAGGCTCGGCATGGAACCGACGATCGGTCGGATCCAGGTACTCTGCCTCGCAGTCCGGGCACAAGGGGAATCCCGACATGCTGGTATTGGGCCGGTCGTAGGGAAGCGACTCTATTAATGTATAGCGTGGGCCGCACTGGGTGCAGTTGATGAATGGATAGCCATGCCGGCGGTCAGACGGGTCCTGGAGTTCACGCTTGCAGTCGTCGCACATGAAGTAATCGGGCGGTACGAAGATCTGCGCCTCGGATTCCGCGAGGCTGTCGATAATCGCGAACTCGTCGACGTCGAATACCTCGATGGTGTCGACACCTGACAGGGTCGGCGATGACAAGGGCGGCGCAGTCGCGACGAGGTCGTGGACAAATCGCTCCACGGTGTTGTCTGCCCCTATGACGACGACTTCAACTTCGCCGAGCTGGTTCTGTACGTGGCCCCTGACGCCGAGCTCAACCGCAAGCCGGTAAACAAACGGGCGAAACCCGACACCCTGCACATGCCCCTGCAGGCGGACCCGCCTGGCGACTGTCGCACCGACGCGGGCAGCCGGTTCAGCCATTCACCGTTTCCTTCTTGCGGCCTTCCCACTCATTCTCGCGCATACCCGACGACCACCAGATTCGGCACGCGCCTTCGTCGGACACCATGCAGGGACCGATCGGCTTGCGTGGCGTGCAGCCGAGTCCGTACAGGCGACACTGGTTCGGGTAGATTTTTCCAAGCACGACTTTGGCGCAGTCGCAGCCCGGTGGCATTTCACCCACGCGCTTTCTCGACGCATCAGCATAGGAACTAAAACGTGTGCGCGCATCGTGCGCGGCGTAAGCCTCGCGAAGGGCGTATCCGGATTTGGGAATGATGCCGATGCCACGCCAGTTTGCGTCGACGACATCCATGACCTGATCGAGTTGCCTGCGCGCTTCCGCGTTGCCTCCAGGCTGCACAACCTGCGCGTAGCAATTGTCCAGGAAATGACGGCCATCACGCAGTTGCCGCATCACGGAATACATGGCGGCGAGCAAAGAGTCAGGCGTGAAACCCGCAACTGCCGCCGGAATATCGTGGTCCTCGACAACGAATTCCCATTCTTCCGGACCCATGACCGTGGATACATGGCCGGGAGCGATCAGCGCGTCGAAACCGGGCGTGTCGGAATTCAGCAGCATGGCCACGGCCGGCCAGGTCAGTCGCCCGGACAGGAGCACAAGCAGGTTGTCGGGTGCACCTTCGGCCAGCATAGACGCGACCGGCGCCGTCGTCGTCTCGAAACCGGCAGCGAAAAATACGACGGTGCGCGTTGGATCTTCATTCGCAATGCGCACAGCCTCTGTGGGAGAGGCGATGGGCCGAATATCGGCACCGGCCGCTTTCGCCTGTTCGAGCGAACGCGGTTCGCGTTTGGGCACGTTGACCGGTACTCGCAGCATGTCGCCGAACGCGACCAGGATGATGTCCTCATTGAGCGCCAGCTGGATGGCCTCGTAGACGTCTTCTTCGGGACAAATACAGACCGGGCAGCCCGGGCCGGGAACGAGTTCAACGTTTTCCGGGATGACGGTGCGCAGACCGGCGATCGAAATTGACCGTTCGTGGCCGCCGCAGACATTCATGATCCGCAGCGGCGTGTGGATGTCGAGATCCTGCAGTTCCTGCAACCAGTCTGCCGCGCGCTTGGCCATCAGCCGGCACCGACGACCGCGTCGGCGTGCCGTGCCCGGTCCAGTTGATCTCGCAACCAGGTGAGCCAGCCGTCCATGCCATCACCTTTGCGGGCCGATAGCTGCATCAGCGGTGCGGTACTTGCGAGTTGTCTCAGGCAATGCTCGGCATAGGATGGATCGAAGTCATCGAGAACCGCCAGCAGGTCGGATTTCGTAACCAGGACGAGGTCCGATGCACGAAACATGACCGGGTACTTCGCCGGCTTGTCGTGTCCCTCGGGTGTCGACAGGAGCGTGACGTTGACGTGCTGGCCCAAATCGAAGCTGGCCGGACACACCAGGTTGCCGACGTTTTCAATAAACACGATATCGAGATCGTCGACATCAAGCTCGTGTAGTGCCGAATGCACCATGTGCGCATCCAGGTGGCAGGCACTGCCGGTGCTGATCTGGACGGCCGGGACGCCCTTCTTCCGAATGCGTTCGGCGTCATTCTCGGTTTCGAGGTCACCTTCGATGACCGCAATTTTCAACTCGCCGCCAAGCGCATCCACCGTCGCTTCGAGCAAGGCTGTCTTACCGGCACCGGGCGATGACATCAGGTTCACGGCCAGCGCAGTGTGACGCGCAAAATGCTCGCGGTTGTGCGCTGCCTGGTGATCGTTCGCGTCGAGCAGACCTTTCAGGACTTCGACCGACTCGTGACCCGTCGATGTTTTCGCAAGATGGCCGCCGGCCGCGACAAGATGTTCATTACCGGGGGTTACATTGCAGCCACAGGTGTCACACATGATGCTTCTCCGGTGCGGTGGATCAGATCTCCGCTAGCACCTCGTCAAATAATGCCCACGAATCCGCGGCTTCTTCTTCTGAGACTTTTTGAATAGCGTAGCCAACGTGGACGAGAACGTGATCTCCGAGTTCGACGTTTTCATGCTGCAGCATGAACAGGCTTACCTCGCGTTCGATTCCCTTCGCCTCGCAGGTACACTGGAAACCGTCAATCGCGGTTATCTTCATTGGCACTGCAAGACACATACGGGTACTCCGGGATTGCATATCACGTAACGCTAATATATTAAAGGTACGCGCCAAATTGCAGCGTGGCTACCAACGATACACTAGGTAAAAGTGCCTACAGCGGAGAGCGAAATGTTTGATCTTGTTCAAAATTCCCGACGACGGTGCGCGGCCGGGGTGCTGCTCCTCGCATTTCTTGCCTGCGTCCCGGCCATGGCGACCCCGGCTATAGTCGAAGCCTGCAAATCATGCCACGCGGAGGATGGCTCGGGCGTCGGCAAGCAGGTCGTTCCAATCATCGCCGGCATGCCGGCCGTGCATATCGAGGAAGCGCTGTACGCGTACAAGGACGGCGCGCGCCAGTGCGTCGAAGAACCTGTGATGTGCGATACGGCGAAGCTGCTGACCGACGAAGACGTCGCAGATCTGGCCGAACACTACGCCGCTATTGCCCGCCCTTCGCTTGACGAAAAGATCGACGATGCACAGGCGTCATTGGGCGAGCCGGTACATCGCAAATTGTGCGCGCGCTGCCACGTGCCGCCCGATCATCCCGATGTCGGCGACGTGTTGGGTCCGCCGTTGCACGGACAACGCGCCGACTACCTGCGTTATGCGCTCGAGGCCTACCTGTCGGGCACGCGCGAGAACCTGCTCGACGAGATGAAGGAGAAAATCTCCTTGCTGGACGCAGGGGATGTCGAGGCGCTGGCCCACTACTACGGCAGTTACTGATTTGTTGCGTGTGGTAACGTCGACACGCTCGCAGACCGCATCCTCATCACAACAACAATCCAGGAGCCCTTCATGACCTACCGGCCTGTCCTCGTTATGCTCGCCGCACTCCTCTTCTTCGCAGACGCAGCCGCAGCCGACGTCACGCTCGTGCATGCGGGCCATTTGCTTGCCGTCCCAGGCAAGGAACCAGCGTCGGAAATGACGATTATCATTGAGGATGACCGCATCACTGGAATCCAGGAGGGCTTTGTCGAGGCCGACGGCGCTACCGTCATTGACCTTCGTGACAAGTTTGTGCTTCCCGGCCTTATGGACATGCATGTGCATTTGCAGGGCCAGTTGGGACCGAACAACGACAGCGACCGACTCAAGATGTCAGATCAGTTGATGCAAATGCGCAGCATTCACTACGCAATGAACACGTTGAAAGCCGGGTTTACGACAGTGCGTGACGTTGGTTCGTCGTCGCAGGAAATGTACGCAATGCGTGACGCCATTAACAATGGCTGGATCGATGGCCCGCGCATCATCGCGGCGGGCGGTGTGGGCATAACCGGAGGCCACGCCGACATCAGTGGAGTCAGCCCTGAGCTCATGGAGTTCTATACATCAGAGAATGTCTGCAACGGACCGTACGATTGTCGCCGCGCCGCGCGTAATGTCATCAAGTACGGCGCCGACCTGATCAAGATCACGTCGACCGGCGGGGTGATGACTCAGCGCGCAACCGGCACGGGCCAGCAGATGGAAATGGACGAGTTGCGCGAGGTCGTCAGGGCTGCCGAGCGCATGGGCCGCAAAGTCGCGGCACATGCGCATCACGAGGACGGCATCGTCGCGGCACTAGAAGCGGGTGTTGCCAGCATCGAGCACGGCACCTACACGGGTCCTCGCGCGATCAAACTGTTCAAGGATACCGGCGCTTACCTCGTGCCGACGTTATTGGCAGGCAAGACTGTTGCGACGCTGGCCGTCGAAGTCGACTTCATGGCACCAGAGGTGAAAAAGAAGGCCATTCGAGTCGGTAACGATATGGCGGGTAACTTCGAGAAGGCACACAAGGCCGGCGTCAATGTCGCCTACGGCACCGACAGCGGCATTTCACCCCATGGCACCAACGCCCAGGAAGCCCTCCTGATGGTGGAAGCCGGCATGTCGGAGATGGATGTCATCATTGCGGCCACCGTCAATGCAGCCGACCTGATCGACATGAGTGATTCCATAGGCACGCTCGAGACAGGCAAGTTCGCCGACCTTATCGCCGTGGACAGTTCGCCCCTGCAAAACATCGAAGAACTCCTCGATGTCGACTTCGTCATGAAGGGCGGCAAAGTCTACAAACAGTAATATAAGTATTTACTTATCCTTTAGATAAATAATATTTAGTTTTATTTATCCAAACAGCTGCTAACTTGCTCCCGAAGGGCGTGGACGTCGTTCACGCATACATTCAGTGTCGGGGAGACGCAGCCATGTCGAAACAAAACCCGGTCGTAGCGGTTACGGGATCGTCCGGTGCCGGCACGACGACCGTAAAGACGGCGTTTGAACACATCTTCAGGCGGCTGAACGTCACAGCCGGCATCATCGAAGGCGACAGCTTTCACCGCTACAACCGCCAGGAAATGCGCGACGCCATCAGTACTGCGACGTTACGTGGTGAGAACATCTCGCACTTCGGGCCGGATGCAAACCTCCTTTGCGACCTCGGCCAGCTGTTCAAGACCTACGGTGAAACCGGCATGGGGAAACGTCGCTTCTATGTTCACAACGAGGACGAGGCAAAGATCCACGGCGTGCCATCCGGCGAGTTCACGGACTGGCAGGACTTGCCACCGGACACTGACATGCTTCTTTACGAAGGCCTGCACGGCGCCATGGTCACGGATGAGTGTGACGTCGCCCGCTTCGCCGACTTGCTCATTGGCGTTGTCCCCATCGTGAACCTCGAGTGGATCCAGAAGATTCATCGCGACACGCTTCATCGTGGATATGACGAAACGGACGTCACGCAGACGATCCTGCGTCGCATGGAAGACTACGTTAACCACATTACGCCGCAGTTCTCGCGCACGGATATCAATTTCCAGCGCGTACCGACAGTCGACACATCGAATCCGTTTATTGCGCGAGATGTTCCCACGCCTGACGAGAGCTTCGTCGTTATTCGTTTTCGCGATCCCGCGAAATTTGAAGTCGATTTCCCCTACCTGCTGGCGATGGTCGACAAGTCGTTCATTTCCCGCCGCAACACTATCGTTGTACCCGGAGGTAAAATGCTATTAGCAATGGAGCTGATCCTGATGCCAATACTCAAGCGCATGGTCGACGCAAGCAAGACCGACACGAGGCTGGTCGCATGATCGCCGGAGGATATAGCGCTGTCGTATTCGATCTCGACGGCACGCTGGCCGATACGGCCGCTGATATTCGGGAAGCCGTGGTTCGAGCGCTTGCCGCCGAAGGCCTGCCCCCGGTAGACGTGGCCAGCGTACGCCTGATGATTGGCGGTGGGCCACGCCTGCTCGTCGAACGCGTTCTCCACAGGCTGCACGTCGACACCGACGACCAGTTGGTAAGCCGCCTGGCAGAGCGTTTTCATGCCGAGTACGTGAGACAGGGCAACCAGTTCAGCACACTGTTCCCGGGCGTCGAGAACACGCTGAAGACTTTGCACTCGGCGGGCATTCGCGTCGGACTGTGCAGCAACAAGCCCGACGACCTGTGCCGCATGCTGGTGCGAAACTTCACGCTGGAAGAGTACTTTGACGAAATCCTGGGCTCCGGCGGTGAATTGCCCAGGAAACCGGACCCGGCGCCATTATTGAGCATCATTGAACGGCTCGGCGTACCTCTCGACGACGTACTCTACGTCGGTGACAGCGAAACAGACGTTACTACCGCGAGGAATGCAGGCGTGTCCGTCATGCTGGTCAAGCACGGCTACACGCTGCGCGCAGCAAGCCAGCTTGGCGCCGACGCGGTTATCGAATCAGTAGCCGATCTCGTACGCCCCGGCCCCCTGGCTCGGTCGGCCTAGCACGCCTGGTCCTGCAGCAGGTCGACGGCCTCGTTCGTCAACAGCGACTTGAATTCCTCGGCTGCGAGGGACAGGCGCTTGCCTTTGTGCAACACGACGTACCAGTGGCGCTCGATCGGCAAGCCCTTGATCTTCAGCTCTACAAGATGCCTGTACTGTAATTCGTTGCGCACGGCGTTGCGTGGCAGCAGAGCGAGACCCAGGTTTGCCTGCACGCCCTGCTTGATGCTCGACAGGCTCCCCATGCCCATGCCGATCGTAAGCTTGAGTTTCTGCTCCCGGAAAAATCGCTCCATGGCACCGCGCGTTCCGGAGCCCGGTTCGCGTGTAAGAAACACTTCTTTCTCGAGCTCTTTGAGAGCGATGCGCTTGCGCTTTGCCAGGCGGTGGTCGGGCGGGGCAACGATGATCAGCGGGTTGTCCATGAACGGGATCGCCTCGACATGTGAGTCTTTGGGCGGCTGGCCCATGATTGCCATATCCACCTCGTTCTCGATCACCTGCTTCAGGACGGCTTTTTGATTCGTCACATCCATGCTGACGCTGACGTCCGGAAAGCGCTGGTGAAACGTGCCCAGCAAGCGGGGAGCGAAATAGTTCGCCGACGAGATCGCCGCGATCTTGAGACGACCACCGGCAAAACCCTTGAGCTTGTCGAGCACATCATCCATCTCGTCGACCTGCTGCAGGATCGAGCGCGCGTAGCGGTAGACCTCCTCACCCGCTTCGGTCAGGTGAACCTGCTTGCCAAATTGTTCGGTCAACGCGAGGCCGGCCTGCTGCTCGAGCTGGCGAATCTGCATCGACACAGCCGGCTGCGTGAGATGCAGTTCCTCCGCGGCCCTGGTGTAGCTGAGGTTCCTAGCGACCGCCGAGAAACACTGTAATTGGCGCAGTGTGAGGTGCATAAGTATTCCTTATGTCTTAGATAACAATAATTGAATTTTCTTATGATAGTTCATCCGTTATCGTGCCTTCAAGTAAACACCAGGGGACATCCAGCATGGCACTCGATCAATCCAATCGTTACGTAGACTTCAGCCTCAAGGAAGACGAGCTGATTGCCGCAGGCAAGCACGTTCTCGTCGCCTACCATATGAAACCGAAACCCGGCTTCGGCAACTTCGTCGAAACCGCGGCCCACTTCGCCGCCGAGTCGTCCACGGGGACCAACGTGGAAGTTGCGACAACCGATGCGTTTACACGCGGCGTCGATGCGCTCGTGTACGAGGTCGACGAGGACAGGGAGCTCATGAAGCTGGCCTACCCGGTCGAACTCTTCGACCGCAACATCACGGACGGCCGTGCGATGATCGCGTCCTTCCTGACGCTCGCGATCGGCAACAACCAGGGCATGGGTGACGTTGAATACGCGAAGATGCACGATTTCTATTTCCCACCAGAGTACCTGCGTCTGTTCGATGGACCGGCGACGACGATTGCGGACATGTGGCGCGTCCTGGGCCGGCCGCACGTCGATGGCGGCTTTATTGTCGGTACGATCGTCAAACCGAAGCTCGGCCTGCGCCCGCAGCCGTTTGCCGATGCTTGCTACGACTTCTGGCTGGGCGGCGATTTCATCAAGAACGACGAGCCGCAGGGCAACCAGGTATTCGCCCCGATGAAGGAGACCATACCGCTCGTCGCCGACGCCATGCGCCGGGTGCAGGATGAAACCGGCGAGGCGAAACTGTTCTCGGCGAACATTACGGCTGACGACCCGTTCGAGATGATCGCGCGCGGCGAGTACATTCTCGAGACCTTTGCCGACCTGGCGGATCACGTCGCATTCCTCGTCGACGGTTACGTGGCGGGCCCGACGGCAATCACCACCGCACGCCGCCGCTTCCCCAACCAGTACCTGCATTACCATCGCGCTGGTCATGGCGCGGTCACATCGCCGCAAACGCAACGCGGCTACACAGCCTTCGTGCATTGCAAGATGGCGCGCGTCCAGGGTTCATCAGGAATTCACACAGGTACGATGAGCTTCGGCAAGATGGAAGGTGAAATGTCGGACAAGTTCACGGCCTACATGCTCGAGCGCGACAGCGCCGAGGGCCCCTACTTTCACCAGGAATGGCAAGGCATGAAGCCGACGACGCCGATTATTTCGGGGGGCATGAACGCACTGCGCATCCCCGGGTTCTTCGAGAATCTCGGACACTCGAATGTCGTCATGACGGCCGGTGGCGGCTCCTATGGCCATATCGATGGTGCCGCGGCAGGCGCGCGCTCGATGCGCCAGGCCGAGCAATGCTGGAGAGCGGGCGCCGATCCGGTCGAGTTTGCACGCGACCATCACGAGTTCGCGCGCGCATTCGAGAGCTTCCAGGGTGACGCCGACAAGCTGTACCCGGAATGGCGCCAGAAACTCGCGAAGAGTGCCGCCTGACGCGGACTCGCTCGCGATAAGTTAAGGGCGACCCGGCGGAGCACGCGATATAAGATAGGCCGGACATGGCAAAGATGTCCCCAAGCACGCTTCGTATCGGCTATCGATATCGACCCGCCCGGCTCGCTTCCGACTACGACGCGATCGTAATCGGCTCGGGCATGGGCGGCCTGACCACGGCCGCCTTACTCAGCGACCTGGGCTGGAAAGTCTGCGTACTCGAGCAGCACTACACAGCGGGCGGCTTCACTCACTCCTACGAACGCAACGGCTACGAATGGGACGTTGGCGTTCACTACATCGGCGAAGTCGGCGCACCCACCCGTACGCGCAAGATGTTCGACTACTTGTCGGGCGGCGATCTCAAATGGGCTCCGATGGATGCGGAGTACGACCGCTTCTACGTTGGCGACAAGGTCTTCAACGCGATCGCCGGCAAAGAGGAATTCCGCGACAATCTCGTCAGGCAGTTCCCGGATGAAACCCGCGCCATCGACGCTTACCTCAAGCTGCTGGACCGCACGGGCGACGCCCTGTCCGCATTCGGTACGGGGCGCGCATTGCCCGGCCTGATGCGCTGGTTGCTGAAACCCTGGATGGCGTGGAGACTGCGAGGCGCGTTTCGGCGCAGGACGTGGGACGTACTCAGCGACCTGACAGACAACCGCGATCTGATAGCGACACTTTGCGGTCAGTGGGGCGACATGGGGCTGCCGCCGAAGCGCTCCCCCTTCATGGCGCACGCGATGATTGCCCGGCACTACCTGTACGGCGGTTACTATCCCGTCGGTGGCTCGTGGCAGATCGCCGCCACCATCATCCCGAAGATCCAGGCAGCCGGTGGCGAGGTGTTCACTTACGCCCGGGTCGAGAACATCCTCGTCGAAGACGGCAAGGTGACCGGCGTCCAGATGAAGGACGGTCATCGTATCGAATGTGACTGCGTTGTTTCATCGGCGGGCGTCGACAACACGTTCAATCACCTGTTGCCCGAAGGCACGGTCGACCGCAGCGGGTATCGAAAGCGCATGCAGAACGTCCAGCCGAGCGTCGCGCACCTTGGCGTCTACGTCGGGCTGCAGGGCACTGCCGAAGAACTGGGCCTGCCCCGCACCAATTTCTGGATCTACCCGAGCAACGATTACGACGCCGATGCAGAAGCGTTCCTCGAGAACAGGAGCACCGACTTTCCAGTCGTTTATATCTCGTTCCCCTCAGCCAAGGACCCCGACTACCAGAACCGACATCCTGGCACGTCGACGATCGAGATCGTTGCGCCGGCACCTTATGCGTGGTTCGAAGAGTGGCGCGACGCAACCTGGGGCAAGCGCGGCGAAGACTACGAGGCACTCAAGCAGGCATTGGGCGAGCGCCTCATGGAATACGTCTACGAGAAGTTGCCGCAGCTTCGCGGCAAGGTGGACTACTTTGAAGTGTCGACGCCCTTGTCGACCAACTGGTTCGGCGGTTACCAACGCGGGGAACTGTACGGCCTCGCGCACACTCGCCAGCGTCTCGCGCAGGACTGGTTACGGCCCAAGACTGAGATTCCCGGTCTCTGGCTGACGGGCCAGGACGTCCTGACCTGCGGCGTCACCGGCGCCATGATGGCGGGCATGCTGACGACCATGAGCATGGTCGGCGCAAGAAAAATGACCCCGTTGCTCAAGCAGATCAACGCGTAGAAAGATCGCCGGATCGGGTTGGCTCAGGGCCCCTGTTTCGCGTGCGCAACCAGGACGTCGCAGTGCAGGTGCTGCAGTACGCGTGCCGCTGTGCTACCAACAATGCGTTGCTTGAGTTTCGATCTTGCCAGGGCTCCCATTACGACCAGGCTTGCGCCACGCTCAAGGGCAAAGGCCGGAAGGACCTCGTAGGCCCGTCCCGGCAGCAGTTGCAGCGAGTGGACCGGAACCTTGCAGGTCTCGGCAAGTATCTTGAGCGCCCGCTCGTGCTCTCTGCGAATCCTGGCATCGATCTCTTTGACCGGCAGTTTCACGGGCTTGAAGGCCCAGGTGGCGCGCAGGCCGATCTCGTCCAGGCGCTGGTATGTGTGCACGACCTGCAGGCTCCCATCGCAGTCTTCGGCGATTCTACGAGCCGTGTCGATGATCCTGCGATCGAGGTGCGCCGGCTTGTCGTGCGCGTGCAGTGGGTCGACCGCCGCAACAATCACTGGTGAATCCCGCCAGTCGACCGGTTTGACGAACCACAATGGATAGTTAATGTCGCGAATCAGGTCCCAGTCCGAACTATCAAGGGACGCCCGTTCCGTCGGTGTATGAAAGTGAGTCCCCTTCACCACGAACAGGGGCTGGCGCGCATCGGCTTCCCTGCGCACGACTTCCGCTACGTTACGCTTTCTTGAAATACTGAACTCAACCTTGACGCCGGCCTTTTCCGCCAGTTCAAACAGCGTGGCCATGGCCTCATCCTGGGAAGCCCGGATGCTATTGGCGATATCCTGCGACTCCAGCAGGTAAACGTAGCTGTCGCCCAGGAAGTCGGTTATGGGATCACAGATCAACAGGTGTAAATCGCAGCCATTGGCTTTGGCCAGCCAGACCGCGCGTTCAACAACGATCTCGGGATAACGGTCAAACTCGACGACGCAAAGAATGTCGCGGCTCACGGGACACCTCCTCGCAACTGTGCACAATTAGCGTACCGCCGAAGGGCTATATCAGCACTTCGTATTAGTACGAATTGATTCAGGCGGTACCGAACTTGGTTTCGACGTCGATCCCGATACTCTTCAGGAAACCGGTCGGCAGAATTCCACCGGCACAGATGATGATCCCCTGGTTAGGCAGGCGCCAGGACTTGCCCTCGTAGTCAATGATGACCTCATCGTCGCGGATCTCACGAACATTCGAGCTCATCAGCACCCGTAGCCGGCCGGCATTCGCCAGGTTTTCTATCTTGTCACGATTGGCGGCCTTGGCCCGACTGAATGCCTCGGATCTGTAAGACAGGGTGACGGTCGTGCCCGGCTCCTCGGCTATGGAGTGCGCCGCCTCAAGTGCACTGTCTCCGCCACCGACGACGAGCACGTGTTTGCCTTCGTACTCGGATGGGTCGATCAGCCTGTAGGACACTTTCTCCATCTCCTCACCCGGGACACCGAGCTGCCTGGGCGTTCCCCGTCGACCAATCGTCAACATCACTGCGCGACACGGATAAGTCGAGCGGGTTGTCGCGACCTCGAAGCCCTGCCCATCTGCCGTTGCCACCACATCCGTCACGCGCTCGTTGTAGTTGATCTTGAGTTGCGTCTTCGCCTCAATGCCCTGCCAGAATTCGAGCAGCTTCTCCTTGCTCGTCTCCGTGAATCGCATCTTCCCGACGATGGGCAAGTTCGCAGGCTGGGTCATCACGAGTTTGCCGCGCGGAAAATGGGCGACTGTACCGCCCAGCGAGTCCTGCTCGACAGTTACGAATCTTAAACCCGCTTCCATCGCACCGAGCGACGCAGCGAATCCGGCTGGTCCAGCACCGACGATGACCACGTCGTAGCGATCACCCGCCCCGATGCCCTTGAGCGCTTGCACTGACCCCATGGCCTGGCGACCCTGCTCGATAGCGTTGCGTATCAGGCCCATGCCGCCGAGCTCACCGGCTATGAAAATGCCGGGAACGTTGGTCTCGAAATTTGGCTGTACTGTCGGGATATCCACGCCGCGTCGTTCGGTGCCAAACACGAGATCGATCGCGTCAACCGGGCACGCCTGCTTGCACGCGCCGTGACCGATGCAATTGGCTGGCGCGATCAGGCGCGCCTTGCCGCGAATCATGCCGAGTACGGGGTGGCTCTTATGCTCGGGGCAGGCATTGACGCAGGACCGGCACCCGATGCACTTCATCGGATCGATGACGGGATGCAGGGATGGCGGCTCGGTCATGCTGGCCGCGATCGCCTCTTCGGCCGCACGAATACTCGCCTCTTCCTTCTGACGTCGCGCGCGCAAGTACCAGGCAAAAATCGCCAGAAACGGCACTACGTAGATCAGCAGCCAGAGGTTGTTCATTAGTCACCAGGTCGAATCCGAGCCCTACTGTAGCAACTCGCTACTGTAGCAACTCACTGTCGCAATTTGGATACAGGTATTTCGATTAATTTCAGTCATTTGGGAACCTTATCGTCACGGTGACCGTGTATAGAAAAAGGAGGGCTACGCGCCAATGGAAAATCACCGGATTATCAATATGCTCGTCATCGCGGCCAGCGTCCTCGCGCTGGCGGCAGCATTGCTTTTTGCGGTCTTTGGGCAGGACGAAAACACTGCTGCACCCGCTGCGGATGCGGCACCCGTGTCCGAAACGAAGGCTGCCGCGGTCGGTGCATTGATCGGGGGGCTGGAAGAGCGACTCGAGGCCTCACCTGACGACGCCAGGGGCTGGTTGCTTCTCGCGCGCTCCTACGACCACCTTGGTGACAGCGAGCAGGCCTGGAACGCGTACTCCCATGCGCGGGAACTCGGGACGACCGATGCCGCCCTCGAACTGAAACTCGCCACTCATGTGGTCAACTCGATCGAACGCTAATCTTTGCAAAGGACTGCTTCAGTGAACGAAACGGTAATCGAACAACCCGCGGGCGCCGCGCAACAGGCTGCGACGCCCGCGCCAGCCCGCAGTGATACTCCGGTGCGCGGCTACCTGCTGCTCGCGCTGGCGATCATATCCGGATACCTGTTGCGCAATCTCGGCCTTATCACTCCCGACGACGGCCTCGGATACTGGCTCGGCATCATCGGCGGTTCAATGATGCTGGCCCTGTTGCTCTATCCGTTGCGCAAGCGAATCCGGATTCTGAACATTCTGGGGCCAACGCGGCACTGGTTCCGGATGCACATGGCCTTTGGGCTGGTCGGGCCGCTGCTGATTCTCTATCACTGCAACTTCCAGCTCGGTTCGATCAACAGCCAGGTCGCACTGTATTGCATGCTGCTCGTTGCAGGCAGCGGCATCGTCGGCCGGCACTTCTATGCCCGGATTCACCGCGGCCTTTACGGCCGCAAGACGTCGCTCAGGGAATTGCGGCAGGATCTCGCCGCATCGGTCGACAAGAGCCACGGTCTCGCAACACTCATGCCCGACCTGGTTGCCAGGCTCGACGCGATGGCCGACGAACTACAGGGTTGCCAGGTGACACAGACGCTCGGCATTCGACGCAGCCTGCGCTGGACGTTCACGCACCATCTCACACAATTATCGCTTCTGCTGACGGCGCGCCGTGAATTGCGACTGGCGGCGGCGCGTTCAACGGCTGTTGCGCGCGACCGGCAACGCCTGTCGCGCACGACGTCGAAGTTTATTCGTGACTACATGTCCGTCATTGGTCGCGTCGCCCAGTTCTCGTTTTACGAGCGGCTGTTTGCGCTCTGGCACATCCTCCACCTCCCGATCTTCCTGTTGATGGTTCTGTCGGCGCTATTCCACGTGCTTGCAGTTCACATGTACTGACGCAGACCCGTTTCAATGGCATTGAGGACCCTACTCTCCGGACTCGTACTGATGGTTGGCCTACTGATATTCGAGGACGCACATAGCCAGCTCGAAACGCTGGTCATGCCCGGTAAGGTTATCTCCGGTCATGCGGATATTGAGGAAGAATGCGCCGCCTGCCACGTCAAGTTTGACCGCGACAAGCAGACTGAATTGTGTGCCGATTGCCACGAGGACATTGGCAACGATATCGAAACAGGACATGGATTCCACGGTCTCGACCGCAATGCAAAGCGGCGCGACTGCTCGTATTGCCATACCGAGCACGAAGGCCGTGACGCGAACATCGTACCGCTCGACGAGGCGAGCTTCCGGCATAAGACGACCGACTTCCCGTTGCTCGGCAAGCACGATGGCGTCGAGTGCGCCAACTGTCACGAGCCGGGTGAAAAGCACCGCACAGCGCCGTCAACCTGTTTCGCCTGCCACGAGTCCGACAACGTGCACGGCGAGACCATGGGCACCGTCTGCGCCGACTGCCACGCTCCGACCGGGTGGGAGAACGTCACATTCGATCATGCATCGACGGGCTTCACATTGATCGGCAAGCACGAAACCGCCGGCTGCCTGGACTGCCACGAGGACCATACGTTCGTGGAAACACCGTCCACCTGCTATGGCTGTCATGCCGCTGATGACGCACACGACGGTCGTAGCGGCCAGGAATGCGGTACCTGTCACAAGCCAACTGACTGGCACGACACGTCGTTCAATCACGCGCGCGATACGTCCTTCGAACTGATCGGCAAGCACGCGCTACTCGTCTGCGGTGATTGCCATAGCGACGATCCGTTCGGCGACGACATGGATGCAACATGCTTTGCGTGTCACAGCGAAGACGACAATCACAACGGTCACATGGGGCAGCAATGCGATTCCTGCCACTTGCCCGAGAGCTTTGCGGACGTCACGTTCGACCACAATGTCGATACCAGTCACGTATTGCATGGGGCCCATGTCTCGTTGGAGTGCGACGCGTGCCACATTGAACCAGTGTTCGAAGCCAAACCCCTTGCGAGCTGTGGCGAATGTCACAAAGACGATGACCCGCACAGCGGTACGCAAGGCATGCTGTGTAACGATTGCCACAACGACGAGTCGTGGGCCGAGAACGTATTTTTCGACCATGGCCTGACGCGATTCCCGCTGCTTGGGAAACACTCGAATGCCGAGTGTGCGTCCTGCCACGAATCACAGGTCTTCCGCGACGCACCCGAGGACTGCAACGCCTGCCACGGGGAAGACGACCCACACGGCAATCGTTTTCCCGATGACTGCGCTACCTGCCATGCACCGGTCGACTGGGCGAAGTGGCGCTTCAACCACGACGCGCAAACCGCATTCAGCCTTGACGGTGCGCACAGCGCGGTTACCTGCGATTCCTGCCACCGGCAGTCGCTGGCTATACAGACCACACTGGGCAGCCGTTGCAGCGATTGCCACGCGAGCGACGATATCCACAACGGGGAGTTCGGCGCCGACTGCGGCCGATGCCATTCGAGCGACTCCTTTGAGGAGGTTCAACAGATACCATGATTACCCGAGCCAGTATCCTATTGAGCGCACTGTTGCTGTGTACAGCGGCAATGGCGCAAGAGTCGTTCGACCACTACAGCACGGGCTTCGATCTCGATGGCGCGCACCAGAACGTCAGCTGCGATCGCTGCCACGCCGGTGGCATCTTCGAAGGCACCGTCCCGACCTGTGTCGGCTGCCACTCGCAGATAGGCACCGTTCTTTCCTCGATGAAACCAGCCGATCACGTTACGTCCATGGAAATCTGCGACAGTTGCCATACGACGTCTGCCTGGAGCCCCATCTACTACATGGACCACACTGCCGTGTCCGGCAGCTGCGGAACCTGCCACAACGGCACAACCGGGACGGGCAAGCCGCCGGGGCATATCATCTCCAGCGATCAGTGCGACGATTGCCACAACAGCACATTGTGGATCCCGGCTGTGTTCGACCACGCCAACGTCTCGGGGAATTGCTTCTCTTGCCACAACGGCGTCGACTACTCGGGCAAGGATCCCGGTCACATCAACACAACCAACATCTGCGAGGACTGCCACCGGACATCGTCATGGGACCCTGCCTGGACCGTTGATCACACACATGTGATCGGTTCCTGTTCGAGCTGCCACAACGGCTCGGTCGCCGAAGGCAAGCACCCGACGCACATTGCGAGTGGCAATAACTGCGACGACTGCCACACGACTGCTGCGTGGACGCCAGCGAACTTCGATCACGCCGCCATTACGGGCGATTGCTTCAGCTGTCATGACGGCACCCAGGCGATCGGGAAGAACCCAACCCACATCAACACGACTAACGTTTGCGAGGACTGCCACAACGTCGTGACGTTCACGCCCGCGGACCTCGTCGATCATACCCAGGTTCTCGGCACGTGCTTCTCCTGCCACGACGGTGTCACTGCCGAGGGCAAGAACCCGACGCATATTTCAAGCGGCAACAACTGCGACGATTGCCACACGACCACCGCCTGGATTCCGGCGAATTTCGACCACGTCAACATCACGGACAACTGCGTCAGTTGCCACAACGGCGTGGACGAAATCGGCAAACATCCAACGCATATCAACACGACTGACATCTGCGAGGACTGTCACAACAACGTGACCTTTACGCCGGCGGACCTCGTCGATCACACCCACGTGATCGGTACCTGCGTGTCCTGCCACGACGGCGTCGTTGCCGAGGGCAAGAACCCGACGCACATCACCAGCGGCAACAACTGCGACGATTGCCACACGACCAACGCATGGATTCCTGCCAATTTCGACCACGTCAATATCACCGACAACTGCATCAGTTGTCACAACGGCACGGACGCGACCGGCAAGAACCCGACGCACATCCTGACGACCGACGTCTGCGAGGATTGCCATTCGACGACCGTCTGGGTGCCTGTCACGACCGTGGATCACATGCATGTCCTGGGTTCGTGCTCGTCCTGCCATGACGGCAACACCGCGACCGGCAAGGATCCGGGTCACTTCATCACGAGTCGTGAGTGCAACGAATGCCATACGACCGATGTGTGGATCCCGGATATCTACCAGCACGTCGGCCTGGGCTATGAACCGCTGGATCATTCGGGCAACTTCGCCTGCACCGAATGCCACACGAATAATTCGGAACAAGTGATCTGGCCGACACCCATCTACCAACCGGATTGCGCCGGTTGCCATGCCAATGACTACGATAACGGCGAGGACGACCATAACGGCATCAGCAATGATCGTAATTGTGCCAACAGTGGCTGCCACCGAATCTCGGACAGGGAGTGGTAATGCACCAGGGCCGTCTCAAACTGGTGTTGCTTGTGGCCGCGCTACAGGTGTTCGCGTGGTCTGCCTCCCACGCGGCTTCCGGCTTCATTACATCCACGCACATCCAGAGCGGCGACGTCTATACCGAGATTACCATTCGCCTCGGCTGTAACGTGACCTACCTAGGGCACCTCCCGGCCGCGAAAGGTGACTCGCTGACGATCAGCCTGGAGCCTACGACCATTTGCCACGGCGTACCGCCGTCGCTCGCCGAGAGCCGCAGCATTCACCGCCCGCTCGCGGCCGACGACGTCGGCCTGCTCAACATCGAGTACGACGGCAATCGTCCGCGAGAGAAACAGCTTCGCCTGACGTTCACGAATGTCGTTCACTTTCTCATCACGCCACCAGAGATGAGCGAGACTGTCGTCGTTCGCGTACTACACACGCCCGGACAAGCCGCAAGCGTTGCAGAGACAAGACGTTCCGAGAGTCGGCAGGTCCGACGTGTACAACCGGCGCCGGCCCGCTTCGTCATCAACCTTGAATCGTCCTTGCGTTACCCCGCAACAGCGGACATTCCCGTCATGAACCTGGCTCGCGACCAGAAGCTGTTCATTACCGAGGCCGAGATCGATGGGAAGACCTGGTACCGCATGCGGGTCGGCTACTTCGATTCGGCGGAAGCTGCAGCAGTCGTGCTGCGCGACGTCAGGGCACAATATCCCAATGCCTGGATCGACCGCGAGGCGGCCGGAAGCGCGGAACCAGACGCCGTTGAGCTGGTCAGTCAGCCGACGGCCGAGCCCGTGGAGGAGATCGCGGACGGCAAATCGGAACAACTTATGGCCGACGCCAAGCGCGCAATGACGACCGGCGAGATCTCGCGAGCAATCCAGATCTACACGAAGGTGCTACAGCAACCACCCAACGCCTCACAGCAGGTAGCTCAGGAATTCCTGGCGCTGGCGCGCGAGCGCAATGGCCAGGTCGCCCACGCGAAAGCCGAGTACGAGCGTTACCTCGAGCTGTACCCGGAAGGTGATGGAACCGACCGGGTCCGGCAGCGCCTGGCTGCACTACTGGCCGCGTCGACTTCTGCACCCGGCACTACACGAGCGACGGGATCGGTCGCGTCGCGAGAATCGAGTCCATGGAAACTCCGTACGTTCCTGTCGCAGCACTACCGCAGGGACGCCAACCAACTCAACGACCTGGATGAAGTGACGAGCCAGTCGTCGCTCTATTCGGATATCTCCATCGACGCGCGGCGGCGCGGAGAGCGCTTCGACTTTTCGACCCGCATCACGGGCGGTCACCGCTACGACCTGCTGGGTGACGAGGCACGCGGCTCAGGCAATGACTTCCGCCTTTCCTATCTCTATGCCGACATGCTGGATACTCGCACACGCCTGCGTGGACGCCTCGGGCGACAGACGCGCAGCACCGGTGGTGTACTGGGTCGATTTGACGGCTTGAACGTGACCTGGTCGCTGAACGAGCGCGTTCGCTTCGATGCCGTCGCCGGCCAACCCGTGTTCTCGACAGCCTCATCGGACGAGCAGTCACGACAGTTCTACGGTGTGAGTTCGAACTTCACGCCTTTCAGCAAGAACCTCGAGTTCGGCCTGTTCTACCTGCAGCAGGACATCGAGGGTCTTACCGATCGCCAGGCAGTCGGCACCGAACTTCGCTACTTCGGGGAATCGACCTCACTGTGGGGATCGATCGACTACGACACGGCATTCAGCGAGTTAAGCAGCGCATTCCTGCATGGCAGCTGGCGCCTGCCGGGCCGCTTCACGCTGAGCGGATCTGTCGACCGTCGTCGCAGCCCGTTCCTGAGCCTCGGCAATGCCCTGATAGGCCAGACCAGCCAGGATTTCGGGCTCCTGGCCGACACGCTCAGCGAATCGCAGATCAGGCAACAGGCCCTCGACCGCTCGGCAATGACATCGACGGCGACCCTGGGCTTGTCGCGACCTTTGTCGCCGCGCCTTCAACTCAACGTCAACATCAACCGCTCAATCATCGATGCCATGCCGGCCAGCGGCGACGCGCCTGCCACGGAAGAAGCCGAATACGGCTATTACTCGGCCGACCTTGTCGCAAGCAGTCTGTTTCGCGAGGGCGACGTTGGCATCCTCAGCGCACGTTACGCCACCTCGGATTCGGCTGACGTGTATACGCTCAGCCTCGACACCAGGTTCCCGATCGGTCGTTCCTGGCGACTTAACCCACGCCTGCGCGTCGACTACCGCGAAATCTCGTCCGACCTGAGTACACAGTGGATCTATACGCCGGGCCTGCGGCTGCAATACCGCCTAGGACGCCGCGGCCGCATCGAACTCGATGCCGGCAAGCGCTTCTCCAGTCGCGAGATGGCAGACTCCGACCTGGACCAGGAGTCCTACTTCATTAATATCGGTTATCAGCTGTACTACTAAGGTCGTTCGCATGCCGGCACATTCCAAAACTCGCTCGCAGTACTTAAGCCTTGCAGTGATCCTGTCCTGGATCGCGGGCTGCGCCGGCCCGGATTCCCTGGCGCTCGAGCGCATGGACCCGCTGACCGGCGTAACGGTCACACGCGCATCGTCACCGATGGTGATGTACCGCGACCTGTCCGCGCAGTCGGCCTTTGGCCGCGAGTACGTGTATGTCGGCCCCGTCCAGGTCAACAACATGGGCCAGCGCGAGCACTACCTCTGGCTCGGCATCTGGGGAACGTCCGATACGGCAGATCGTGCGGATACGATGGACGACTTTGAATCGGTCGTGATTTATGCAGACGGCGAACCGCTGAGTCTCGAAGTAGCAGGCTGGACGCCCGGCTCTGTCGGGATGTCAGAGTCCGCGTACGTCAAACCCGTCGCTTCCGCTGTAGACGGCTACTACCGCGTAACCATCGGCCAGATGCGACTCATTGCCGAATCGCGTGACCTCGAGTTACGAGCGGGCTCTCTGCGGCCCCAGCGTTTTGTTCCCTGGGACTCGGTGCAGGAGGCGTCGCAGACCATGGTCACGTTCCTCCTGGGCATCGACTAGATGCCCGACCCCTGGCCCGCCGTTGCCAGGGATACCCAGACGAGCCGCACTGCGGTGATCGTCACGAACAAGCGAAACACAACACGAAAAACCCTCTCGGATATCCGATCGATAATAAGCTTGCCGGCCCAGGTGCCGGCAATCGCCGCCAGTATCGACAACGAGATGATCAGGAGGTACGGACGGTAATCGAACCCGTTCAACGCGTAGCCCGTTATCTTCAATACGCTCATGCCGGTCAGGCTCATCGCCATCGTGCCGACGACCTGGCGACGAGACAGCCCGGTATGAAGAATGACGGCGTGCAGTAGTGCCCCGTAGGCAAACAGGGTCGACAGGAATGAGTGAATAAACCCGACCACGGCCCACGGATGCCGTAACTTCGGCCGCCATGACACGGCCGGCAACCAGATCGCGATGAGCATGATCACGCCGATAGCCAGCGCAATGACATCCTCGGGAAGCTCGACGTAGATGCGTGCGGCGATAGCGACAGCGACGACGCTGCCGACAAGAAACGGACCCGCGATACGCCAGTCGATGTGTTCCCGAAAGACGATTGCGCGCGAGGTTGTCGATCCCACCAGCAAGGTCGAGTGCATGGGTACGATCGCCGCCACCGGCAGTACAGTGCTCGTGACCGCCAGCGTGATCATCGCGCCACCATTTGCGAATGCGGCATTGGTAAATGCCGCAACGAAACTACCGAAAACTATCACGTATAATGCGCGATCGATTTCCGCCAAACCGGCCAGCAACTCCATGTTCCCACCTGGATTTCTCGGCACTCGCGCCGACGTATTGATCGACATAGTAACGTTGTCGTTCATTATTATCCTGCCACTTCTTTTCTGGTCGTGGCGCCTTGCTGCCCTTCACAGAAATTTCGCCCGGCATCGCAATGTGCAGGTCGCGCTGTGCGTTTCACTGGCTGCCGTAGTCGGGCTCTTCGAATACGATCTCGCGCAATCGGGCGGCATTTTCGCGCTGGTAGCAGGCAGCGCCTGGGAAGATACCTGGCTACTAAATGGCACGATTTACGTCCACACGATGCTCGCCGTCCTGGCGAGCATCGTGTGGGTCGGTCTTATTCTCGTTTCCCTGTTCCGGTTCTCGAATCCGCCGGAGCCCAACAGCTTCAGCCGCAAACACCGTTTCTTCGGTCGCCTGGGCATGCTCACGATGACCGGTGCCGCCGTTACAGCGCTACCGCTCTACTACTTCGGGTTCGTCGCATGATCCGGCACTTCGTTGGAACGACAGGACTCTTGCTGTCGGCGATCGCTCATGCGCAGTCGCCGATTGTGCCCTCGGAACCGCCATCCATGCGTGCAGCCACGCTGAATTACGCACCTGCCGTCGATGGTCTCGTTGCCGGGGACGAAGCCTGGTCTGCCGTCTCTCCTGCGAGTGGTTTCTGGCAGGTACAACCGAACGATGGGCAGGCGGCGACGCAACGTACCGAGGTCTACATCGGCTACACCGATGAGGCCCTGTATGTCGGTGTCATTGCTTTCGACGACGACCCATCCGGCATCATCGTGTCGGACAGCCGCCGCGATTCAAGCCTGGATGACACCGACGCGTTCCTGTTTGTCATCGACGGCCTCCTCGACCGCCAGAACGGCTATGTCTTCGGCACCAATGCGGCAGGTGTCGAGTACGACGGGCAGGTTACCAAGGAGGGTGCCGGCAACTTCGGGTCGGGAGGCGGCGCATTTAACCTGAACTGGGACGGCTCGTGGACGGTGAAGGCCACTGTAACCGAGGACGGCTGGAGTGCCGAGTTCGAAATTCCATTTCGTACCCTGCGATACGGTCGGGCCGACGTGCAGAATTGGGGCATCAATTTCCAGCGCAACATTCGCCGCAATAACGAGGTCGCCTACTGGGCACCACTCGACCGCGATCGCAACCTGTATCGAGTGTCGCGGGCCGGCACGCTCCAGGACATCGCCCCGCCATCGCAGAGAAATCTGCAGATCACACCCTACGTCCTCGGGCAATGGCGCCGCGGTGGCGAGCTTGCCGGAACCGAATCGGACACTGACGTCGGGTTCGACATCAAGTACTCGATCACGCCGAGTCTTACGCTTGACCTGACCTACAACACGGACTTTGCCCAGGTCGAGGCCGACGAGAAGCAACTCAACCTCGATCGCTTCAATCTGTTCTTCCCAGAGAAACGACCCTTCTTCCTCGAGAACGCGGGCCAGTTCTCGGTAGGCAACGGCCAGGAAGTGGAGATGTTCTTCAGCCGCCGCATCGGCATCGCAGCAGACGGCGTTTCGATCCCGGTAGAGGGCGGCGCGCGCCTCTCGGGCAAGCTCGGCGAACGCACCAACATTGGCTTCCTGTACATGGGTACGGAAGCCGTTGATGGCATCGCTCCCGCCAATGACTTTGCAGTGGCGCGGGTCAGCCAGGAACTTGCCAATCGCTCGTCCATTGGCGCGCTCATCGTGAGTCGTGATGGGGACGGCTCCCACCTGCTGCCCTCCTCGCAGGACTACAACCGCACTTATGCGATCGACGGCCGGCTGGGTATTGGCGACCACGTCCTGTTGCAGGCGTGGGCCGCAAAAACCGATACGCCGGGGCGAAGCGGCCGCGACGACGCATTTGCCCTGAAGTTTGACTACAGTTCTGCCGAGTGGGCGGCACGCGCAGAACTCACCGAAGTCGGCGAGGACTTCAATCCCGAAGTCGGGTTCCTGGCCCGCACAGAATACCGCAAGGGTTCCGCGTTCCTGATGCGGCGTATTCGCCCCGACGACTTCCTGGGACTGCTCGAAGTTCGGCCGCACGCGTCTTACACGGGCTACTGGAAATTCGATGACTTCCAGGAATCGGGCTTTCTGCACCTTGACGTCCACTGGGAGTTCAAGTCGAGTGCCGAAATTCACACGGGCTACAACTTCACGCGTGCCGGCGTCATTGCACCGTTCGAGATCGTACCCGGCGTTGTTGTACCTGCCGGCACCTACGATCATGGCGAAGCACAGGTCATCCTGTTCTCCAACAGGTCCAAACCACTGAGTTTCGAGCTTCGCACCGTGGCCGGCGGACAGTTTGGCGGTGATCGCCTGTCGCTGTCGCCGACGATCAAGTACCGCATCGGCGAGACGTTCCGGTCGGAGCTCTCGATCAACTACAACGACTTTGACCTGCCCGTACCAAACGGCGATTTCACGGCCAACCTCGCACGAC
>Ga0224508_10000860_pt1 | contig 28050 bp, 28 predicted proteins | sample SF_Jan12_sed_USG_4_FD_170157 | JGI IMG/M metagenome (GOLD analysis project Ga0224508, IMG submission 170157) | Sediment microbial communities from San Francisco Bay, California, United States - SF_Jan12_sed_USGS_21 | ecosystem: Environmental > Aquatic > Marine > Sediment | place: USA... | reverse complement strand
GCAGGAGTCGGAAAAACTGCAGCACCGGGTAACCAAGGTCGCGCCTCACGTAGTGGATACGGTCTTCTTGCTGGCCGGTGTCGCGATGATCTGGCTGCTGCACCTGAACCCGCTCACACAAACCTGGCTGCTCGCCAAGTTTGCCGGCCTGATCGTATACATCTTACTGGGCACGATCGCGATCAAACGCGGCTCGACGAAGCAGCTACGGACATTGGCGTTCGTCGGGGCAATCGCCGTGTTCGCCTATGTCGGTGGCGTGGCACTCACCAGGTCGCCATTGAGCTGGTTACAACTCCTTGCCAGCTAGCGACGTGCAGGACACTAGTCCTGGGGAACTACTCCGGATATAACCGCGTGGCGAGCTGCGAACAGCAGTCGATTCGTGTCGATCGGCTTGCACATCAGCGTGCAGTTATCGAGCAGCCGCGCGTCTTTCACCACCTTGGACGTATCGCCGCTCACGATGAATGCCGGGATAGTCTCATCGTAGTGCTCGCGAATGACACTGACTGCCTCGACCCCCGTCGAGCCGTCCAGCAGGTGAAAGTCCGAGATCAGCAGCGCCGGCGTCTCATCGACATGATTGAGCAGCGCCCGTGCTTCCGTCGCCGACGCGGCCGTGGCGACCCGGTAGCCCTCCGCTTCCAGCAACAAGCCCCAGGCATTCGCGACGTTGACGTCGTCCTCGATCAGGATGACCAGGCCGGATGCGGCTTCGTGAATGCCGGTGTTCGCGGCGGCGTCGACCTCTTCAATCGCGGCCGACTCGTTGACGGCCGGCATCGACACGCTGAAACACGAGCCCTTGCCGATATCTGACTCGACCTTGATGTCCAGTTTGAGCAAATCCGACAGGCGCTTCACAATCGCCAGTCCAAGGCCGAAACCCTCTTTGCTGGCACCGGGCGCCTTGCACTGGTGAAACTCGCGGAATATTTCGTCCAGCTGATCTGCGGCGATACCGATACCGGTATCGGTCACCCTGATGACGCAGTATCCATCCTGCTCGATGCACTCAAGGCGCACACTGCCCTTGTCGGTATAGCGAATCGCGTTCGATACCAGGTTCTGGATGACTTCGGCCAACAGGTTCGGGTCGCTGTTGACCGCAGCCGCGCAGGCCGAAGATGCGAATTCAAGCCCCGTGTGCTGCGCCTGGCGGGCAAACTCGTCTGATAAACGGTGAATCAGGCGCTGGATCGGGAACACTTCCAGTTCCGGCTTCACGGCTCCGGCATCGAGCCGGCTGATATCGAGCAACGAATTCAACAGGTTTGTCATTGCCGTGAGCGAGTGCTCCTGGCTCTCGATCATTTGCAGCGCTCGTTCGTCGGTAACCGTGCGACGCAGGGCGCCGTTGAGCAGGCTGAGGGCCTGCACCGGCTGCCGCAGATCATGGCTTGCCGCCGCCAGGAACGCGCTGTTCGCCTTGTTCGCTCGCTCGGCTGCCTGCCTGGCGGCAATGATCTCATCCTCCATCCGCTTGCGTTCGGTAACATCCCGAATCACGCTGGACACGAACCGGCCTGCTTTGGACTGCACGGGGCTCAGGCTGATTTCGACCGGAAACTCACTACCGTCGGCGCGTTTCGCTACCAACGGAAGTCCCGCACCCATCGGGCGCAGGCGGGGCTCTTGCAGGAAACTGCTGCGATGGCCCACGTGCGCCTCGTGCAGGCGATCCGGCAGCAGCACTTCGATCGACTGCCCCAGCATGTCCTGGCGTTCATAACCGAACATCTCCTCTGCCTGCCCGTTCACGATCGCGATTTTTCCCTGCTCGTCGATGATGATCATCGCGTCCGGCGCCGACTCCAGCAGGTGTCGAAAATAGGCTTCGGAGTCGTCCGCATTGTCGATGCATCGCACCGTGCTGGTTACGACCAGTCCGTCGTCAGTCAGGATAGGGCTCAGCGCGATCTCCGCGCGAAACGTGCTGCCATCCTTGCGGCACCCATGCAGATCAAGACCCGACACCATCGGCCGCGCGCGCGGCGACTCGTTATAACGCTCGCGCAACTGGCGATGCTCCTCCCGCTGACCGGTGGGTATCAGGATTTCGATCGGCTGGCCGTCGAGTTCCCCGGGGGCATAGCCGAACAACTCCTCGGCCTGACTGTTGGCGGCACGAATACGTCCGTCGGCACCGGTCAGGATATGGGCGTCGGCGGATGACTGCAGAATCTCGTCAATCATCTCGGCGGGCACAGGCAGTTTGTTCAAAGAGTTGTCCAGTCGTCACTCGGGTCCCCGAATTATAGGCACACAAAGCCGCGAATCTGGACATTTGTTCCATCCATGCGTCCATACGTAACGGTACCTATACGTATATTAGGGTTTGCTTGTTAACCTCCCGTCTTCGTACGGGGCTATACTTCAGCGCGAACAAGAACAGCCGCATGCTTGCCGGTATAGCAATAGCGGTATCGCTAAACGAAATCTCCAACTCATTACAGGGGTCCTACGTTGGACACAGCAGCTTCCTATAACGACAAGGTAGTCCGCCAGTTCTCGATCATGGTCGTGATCTGGGGCATTGTCGGAATGCTCGTCGGCGTGCTCATTGCCGCGCAGCTCATCTGGCCGCAGCTCAACTTTGATCTGCCATTCCTGACCTACAGCCGCCTGCGGCCATTGCACACCAATGCAGTGATCTTCGCATTCGGTGGGTCGGCGCTCTTCGCCACTTCCTACTACGTTGTGCAGCGCACCTGCCACGTCCGGCTTGCCTTCGACAAGCTGGCCGCATTTACGTTCTGGGGCTGGCAGCTCGTGATTCTGCTGGCCGCGATTACGCTGCCGCTGGGCATCACGCAGAGCAAGGAATACGCCGAACTCGAGTGGCCGATCGATCTGCTGATCGCCGCTGTCTGGGTCGCCTACGCCGTCGTGTTTTTCGCCACGATCGCAAAACGACGCATCAAGCACATCTACGTGGCCAACTGGTTCTACGGGGCCTTTATCATCACGGTCGCCGTACTGCACATCTTCAACAACCTGGCCATCCCCGTCACGTTGACCAAGTCCTATATCATCTACACGGGCGTCGTCGATGCGATGATGCAGTGGTGGTACGGCCACAACGCCGTGGGCTTCTTCCTGACGGCTGGCTTCCTCGGCATGATGTACTACTTCGTGCCGAAGCAGGCAGGCCGCCCGGTCTATTCGTACAGGCTGTCAGTTGTGCATTTCTGGTCCCTGATCGCCGTCTACATGTGGGCCGGCCCGCATCACCTGCACTACACGTCGCTGCCCGACTGGGCGCAGACGCTCGGTATGGTCTTCTCGGTTATCCTGCTCGCACCGAGCTGGGGCGGCATGATCAACGGCATGATGACGCTGTCGGGCGCCTGGCATAAGCTGCGCTCCGACCCGATCCTGAAATTCATGATCGTTGCCCTGTCCTTCTACGGCATGTCGACCTTCGAAGGCCCGATGATGTCGATCAAGACGGTCAATGCGCTGTCGCATTACACGAACTGGACCATTGGCCACGTGCACTCAGGCGCCCTTGGTTGGGTCGCCATGATGACGATCGGTTCGATCTACTCGTTGCTGCCGCGTCTCTACAACCGCGACAGCATGTACTCGACCAAGCTCATCGACGTGCATTTCTGGACATCGACTATCGGCGTGGTCCTGTACGCGGTATCCATGTGGATCGCCGGTGTTACGGAAGGCCTGATGTGGCGCGCCGTGAACAGTGACGGCACGCTGACTTATTCGTTCGTTGAGTCCCTGAAAGCGGTCGAGCCGTATCACTACTTCCGCCTGCTCGGTGGTCTCATATTCTTCTCGGGCATGATCGTCATGGCTTACAACGTCTGGAAGACCGTAAGTGACAAGAAGCCGGTACCCGTTGCGGTACTGGACCCGGCGTAACAGGAGAGCTGATCAATGCGCCACGAAACAATTGAAAAAAGTCTGAACCTGATGATGGTGCTGATCGTAGTCGCGATCAGCATCGGCGGGCTGGTCGAGATCGTCCCGCTCATGATGAGCTCGGACGCTACTGAGCCCGACGAAGGCATCACCGTCTACAGTCCGTTGCGTCTCGCGGGCCGTGACGTGTACGTCCGTGAAGGCTGCTACAACTGCCATTCGCAGATGATTCGTCCGTTCCGGTCAGAGACCGAGCGTTACGGTCCGTACACAACGGCTGGTGAGACCGTCTACGACCGCCCGTTCCAGTTCGGCTCCAAACGCACGGGTCCGGACCTGGCTCGCGTTGGCGGCCGGTACTCGGACGACTGGCAACGCCTGCATCTCATGGATCCTCGTGCGCTCGTGCCTGAATCCAACATGCCGGCTTACCCGTGGCTCGCCGACAACGAAGTTGATGGCGACCTCATCACGGCCAAGCTCAAGGCACTACGGATGCTTGGCGACCCGTACACCGATGAGCAGGTCGCGGCCGCAGCCGGCGAAGTGGCCGGCAAGTCTGAACTCGATGCTGTCATAGCGTACCTGCAGGGCCTCGGTACGAACCGGCGGAATCGCAGGTAGCCGACATGGACATCAACGACCTACGCGGCATCCTGACAGCCATCATCTTCTTTGCCTTTATCGGCATCTGGGTGTGGGCCTGGAGCAGTCGTCGTAAGAAAGACTTCACCGCTTCCGCGGCATTGCCACTGGAAGAAGACACTTACATTACTACTAATGAGCGGGAGAACTCCTGATGCCTGCATTCTGGCACTGGTTCGTTGCTGCTGGCACGATCGTTTTCACTATTTGGTGTATCTGGTTGATCAGCTGGTCGGCCAAGCAGGGACCGGCAAACGTCGCCGACGACGATCTCGTCGGCCACAAGTGGGACGGCGACCTCGAGGAGTGGAATAACCCTGCTCCCAGGTGGTGGCTGTACCTGTACTTCATCACGATTGCCTGGGCTATCGGCTACATGATCGCGTACCCGTCGATCGGCAACTTCCAGGGCATGCTGGGCTGGTCGCAGGAAGGCCAGTACGAAGCCGAGATGCAGGCCGCCGCCGAAAACTATGAGCCGATCTACGAGAAGTTTGCGGCCATGGACTTTGCCGAACTGTCGCAGAACGCAGAAGCCCAGGCCCTGGGCAAGAGCCTGTTCGCAAGCTATTGCACGACATGTCACGGTTCCGATGCGCGCGGCGCGACCGGCTACCCGAACCTGACGGACGACGACTGGCAATGGGGTAACACGGAGCAGGCCATTACGACGTCAATCGGCATGGGCCGCAACGCCGTCATGACACCCTGGGGCCAGATTCTCGGGTCGGACGCTGCCGTGGCGAACATGGCGAAGTATGTACGCAGCTTGTCGGGCCTCGAGGAAGCTGACGAGGCGGCACAGGCAATGGCGACGCAGTTTACGACGTTCTGCGCAGCCTGCCACATGCCTGACGGCACGGGTAACCCGCTGCTCGGCGCACCAAACCTGACTGATGAAGTCTGGCTGTACGGTTCAACCGTTGACGTCGTCAGCACGACCATTGCCGAAGGTCGGAGCGGCCAGATGCCGGCTCACGGCGATCTGTTCGGCGAAAATCGCACGAAGATTCTCGCGGCCTACGTTTACAGCATGTCGCAGAACTAGCCCAAGGCATGATCAGCGAAGAGTATCGTGGTGCCAAGCAGTGGAGCCGTGACAAGCAAGCGGTATTCACGGTCGTCTGGATATCATTCCTCGTGGCGGCCATCGGCACCATGGTGTTCTTCGCGCTGTTCGACCCGGTCGACCTGACTGGCATATTTGACGGTGATCTCGATATCGGCCGCGATGCAGGCTACGCGGCCGGGTTCTTCTTCTTCTGGGTCCTGTGTGCCTTGTGCTCTGCCGTAACGGCATATCTCGTGCGGACCGCTCCCAAGCGCGACGCCAAGCACCGAGACTAGGGCACGCCACGAGAGTGTGAATAGGCCCCTATGAACAAGCCAGCAAGCGCCTCGATGTACGAGAGCGCGAAGAAAATCTACCCGCGCGAGATCGGCGGGCGGTTTGCCGACCTGAGCAAGCTCGCCACGATCATCCTGCTGGGCCTGTTTTATGCCATTCCCTGGATGAACTGGGATGAGCGACAGGCGGTACTGTTCGACCTCCCCGCGCGCAAGTTTCACCTGGTCGGCCTGACGCTGTGGCCGCAGGATTTCCCGTACCTGGCCATGCTGCTGATGATTGCAGCACTGTCGCTGTTCTTCTTCACGGCGCTCGCGGGACGCCTCTGGTGTGGTTTCGCCTGCCCGCAGACCGTCTGGACTGAAGTCTTCATCTGGATGGAGCAGTGGACCGAGGGCACGCGCTCGCAGCGCATGAAACTCGACAAGGCGCCGTGGTCCTGGAACAAGTTCCGCCGCAAGTTCTCCAAGCAATTCCTGTGGATTACGTTCTCGATGTGGACGGGCTTCACGTTCGTCGGCTACTTCACCCCGATCCGTGAACTGGGCGCAGAATTCCTGGCCCTGAGCGTTGGCGGATGGACGCTTTTTTGGGGGCTGTTCTATGGCTTCGCGACCTACGGCAATGCCGGCTACATGCGCGAGCAGGTCTGCAAGTACATGTGCCCGTACGCCCGTTTCCAGAGCGCGATGTTCGACAAGGACACGCTGATCATCTCCTACGACGAGGAGCGCGGTGAGCCGCGTGGCGGCCGCAAGCGTTCGACCGATCACAAGGCCGCCGGGCTCGGCGACTGCATTGACTGCCAGCTCTGCGTACAAGTTTGCCCAACGGGCATCGACATCCGTGAGGGCCTGCAATACGAATGCATTGCCTGTGCCGCGTGTATCGACGCCTGCGATTCGATCATGGACAAGATGAAATACCCGCGCGGTCTCGTTCGCTACACAACCGAACATGCCCTTCAACACGAAGGCACACACGTGTTGCGCCCGCGCATGTTCGTCTATGCCGCCATCCTGCTCGCCCTGATCGCTGGCCTGACGACATCCATGGCCACGCGGACGCCGGTCATTCTCGACGTGATCCGGGACCGGAACACCCTGTATCGCGAACTGCCAGGCGATCTGATCGAGAACTCCTACACGCTCAAAGTCATCAACCAGAGCAACAGCGACCGGACGTTCGTGCTCGGCGTCACAGGCGTCGAGGACATCGCCCTGGATGGCGCTGGCGACACCGTCACCGTCGAAGGCGGTGGCGTTTTGTCCCTGCCGGTTCGCGCCCGCGCCCACCGCGATGACAGCTATGGCATCATGAAGATCCAGTTCACCGTGACGGCGGTCGATGACGAGAGTGTGGCGCTGGCAGAAGACAGTCGCTTCCTCGGCCCAACTCCATAAGAAAAGACATGCAACGCGAAGACACCAAGCCCTGGTACCGGCAGTTCTGGCCGTGGTTCATCATTGCCCTTCCGGCGTCGGCGGTGGTGGCCGGGCTCAGCACGGTCTGGATCTCTATGCAGACCACGGACTCGCTGGTCGTCCATGCGGAGGATGGCGTCAAGAATGCCACTGAACGCCAGTTATCGGCCGCACGACTGGCTGCCGAATTGGGACTGGCGGCCTACGTGGAAATCAACACGGAGACGCGCGTGGTATCTGCCGTCATCCGCTCCAGCGAGTTGCCCGAGGTGCCGGCCACACTCGACTTCGAGCTTTCGCATCCCGCATTCGCCGAACGCGACCAGCACATTACGCTCAACAAGGCTATGGACGATGACGAAGGTAACCCGGTCTGGGTCGGCCACTTCCTGACTGTTCCAAGTGGACGTTTCTATGCCGTTTTGAAGTCCGGTGACGACTGGCGGGTCACCGCCGAGTGGCAGGGCGAGCCCAGCCTGATGCTGCGAGCCGGCGGCGCCGGTGATGGCCTCTGAGACCTGCTTCCACTGCGCCCTGCCCGTCCCTGCTGACTGTCACTTATCCGTAGACATCGAGGACGAGCCCAGACCCGTATGTTGTCCCGGGTGTAAGGCGGTCGCAGAACTCATCCGCGACACGGGCATGTCGCGCTACTACGAACTGCGCGACCTGCCAGACCCTGGCGTCGGTCGCCCGCCCGAAGAAGCGGCCGAGTGGGTCGTATTCGACAGTGCCGACATGCTCGACGCATTTACCGAACGTGACGGCGACCTGCGCGAAGCGACAATCTATGTCGGTGGCATGTACTGCTCGGCCTGCAGCTGGCTCATCGAAACGACGCTGGGCAAGCAGCCCGGAATTGCCTCAGCCGAAGTGAACCCGATCACGCACCGGCTGAGGCTGCGCTTTCCGGACCAAGAGTCCAGTTTTTCGAACCACCTGGCGACACTGGCCAGTCTCGGCTACCAGCCGCAGCCACTAACGCCTGAAAGCGCTACGCGCCCCGAAGTCGCCGAGCAACGTACGGCACTCAAACGACTGCTCGTCGCCTCGCTCGGCATGATGCAGGTCATGATGTTCGCGGTCGGACTGTACGCGATGGATTTCCAGGGCATCGACGCGGACATGCAACACTTCCTGCGCCTCGTCAGTTTTTTCGTAACAACGCCCGTTGTCTTCTACGCAGCCAGGCCGTTCTTCACGAGCGCCTGGCGAGGTGTTGTGGGTCGCAGACCCGGCATGGACCTGCCTGTCTCGATTGCCGTTGGCTCGGCCTACGTGGCTTCGATCTACGCGACGTTCACGCGTGGCGAGGCCGTATGGTTCGACTCGGTAACGATGTTCGTGTTCTTCCTGACGCTCGGGCGCTTCCTGGAAATGCGGGCCCGGCATCGCTCGATTGATCGCAGCGCCGCTCTGTCGTCTCTCCTCCCGAACACAGCAACGCGCCTGGACGGCGAGTCGCATACGATGGTTCCGGTGAGCCAGCTGCAGGCGGGCGACAAGGTCCTGATTCGCGCCGGCGAACCGGTCCCGGCCGATGGTGTACTGGAGACCGGCGTAACCAGCATCGACGAAGCTCTCCTGACCGGTGAGGCACGCCCGCAAGCGAAGGTGATCGGCGATGCGTTGTCGGCGGGCAGTATCAATCTCGACGGCATGATCGAGATGACAGTTACCAATACGGGGAGCGACACGACACTGGGAACGATCAGTCGTCTCAGCGAACGCGCGCGCTATGCGCGACCCGAGTTCGTCACTGTTGCCGACAAGATCGCCAGCTACATCGTAGTCGCTCTGCTGTTCGTTGCCGCGCTGGTCGCAACCAGCTGGTACTTCATTGATCCGGACCGCGTGTTCGTCATTACGCTGTCCGTGCTGGTCGTCACCTGCCCTTGTGCGCTCGCGCTCGCAACACCGGCCGCGTTTGCGGCGGCGGGCAGCCGCCTGTCACAGCTCCGGCTCCTGGTTACTAACGGCAATGCCATCGAGACCCTCGCACGCGCGACACTCGCGATGTTCGACAAGACCGGCACGCTGACCTTGGGCATGCCGAGCATCGCCGCCGTATTTGTGACCGACAATGCGTTTTCCGAGAAGGACTGCAGGCTCGTAGCCGCAGCCCTTGAACACGCATCGACGCATCCGCTGGCACGCGCGTTTGCGCTCCAGGAACCGCTGCCTGAGGTCAAGTCGCCGGAGGTCGTCGTCGGCCAGGGCGTCCGTGGAATAATCGACGATCGAGAGTGGCGCATCGGCAATGCGGAATTTGTCGGCGGTGGCATCGCCGCCGATGACAGCGCCACAACGCACGTCTTCCTTGGCGTGGATGGCAATGCAGTCGCCTGGTTTGAACTCGAAGACGCGATTCGTCCTGACGCGCGACAAACGCTCGCATCGTTACGTAACCTGGGTCTTGCCACGGCGCTGGTCAGCGGCGACAACCATGTAGCGGTCGACAACGTCGCCCGCGTACTGGACATCGACGACAGGCACCACGAGTGCACGCCTGAAGACAAGCTGGCGATCATCGAAGCTGCGCAGCAGCGCGGCGAACGCGTCGTCATGATTGGCGATGGCATCAACGACGCGCCCGTACTTGCCGGCGCGGACACCTCCATCGCACCCGCCCACGGCGCATTGCTTGCCCAGACCAGTGCCGACGTAATCATGCTGGGTGATTCGCTGACACCTTTGACGACTGCCATCCAGATGTCGCGCAAGACTATGCGCATCGTTCGGCAAAATCTCGCGTGGGCGATCGTTTACAATGCGCTGGCGCTGCCGCTGGCCGCTACCGGGTTCGTTCCTCCCTGGCTGGCCGCCATCGGGATGAGCGCCAGTTCGCTGGTCGTCGTGCTCAATGCGCTGCGGCTCAATCGGTTCGAGTAAGCCATGTCCATCCTCTATGTCCTGATTCCATTGGCCCTGCTTCTGCTGGGATTCGCGGTGTGGGCGTTCTTCTGGGCCGTCGGCAGCGGCCAGTTTGATGATCTCGATACACCCGCCGTACGCGTCGTGATGGACGATGACTCGAAGCCGGACCAGGACGAACAATCATGACCGAGCTCATTCCTGTTCTGGCCACTGCGTTCGTCACTGGTCTTCTCGGCAGTGCGCACTGCTTTGGCATGTGCGCCGGTATCTCCGGCCTGTTTGCGATCAACGCCAGCGTGGCTTCGTTGAAGACACAGGTACCGAAGGCCATCGCCTATAACCTCGGGCGCGTGCTGAGCTATGCATTCCTCGGCGTGGCTGTTGCCGTAGTGGGCAAGAGCATGGTATCGAGCATACCGGATATCGCCGCGCCGGTGCGCTTCGCGAGTGGTGTGCTTATTATTCTGGTCGGCCTGCAGCTCGCGTTCGGCTGGCGCATACTCTCGCCGCTGGAAAGTGCGGGCGCGAAACTCTGGAACCGCATTGCGCCGGCGGCCAGGGGGCTGGTACCGGTCGAAACGACAACCCAGGCGCTGGGCCTGGGCCTGATCTGGGGCTGGTTGCCCTGCGGTCTCGTGTACAGCGTGTTGCTGCTCGCCGCGACGACGGCAGAACCGACGAGCGGCGGTCTCGTGATGATCGCCTTTGGACTCGGGACCATGCCCGCGATGATCGCCACGGGCATCAGCGCATCGAAACTCGCTCAGTTCATGAGCGGCAAACGTCTCGGCGCCGGTCTACTCATTGTCGTGCTCGGCCTGGCCACGATCGCCATGCCGGTCATGAAGTTCACGAACCCGGGTGGACAAATGCAGCACAGTGGGCACGGCCACGCCATGCCACCGGACTCAGACTAGAATTCCTTACCGTGCTGCGGGCGCCGCTGCATCTTTTCCGTCTCTTCTTTAGCACGCTCAGCTGACAGCTCCCACTCGCGCCGGGTGGCGCAGACCTTGCTCCTCTGCCGGGTGCCGGTCTTCCTGATCCTCTTGCAGATCTCTTCGTTGGGGTCGAGCTCTTGACCTTCGGTAACTTCAGCGACCTCGACGGCTTCGGCTTCCGCGGTGTCTTTCTCAGGCTCGTTCACCTGCTCGGGTGCCGCAGCTGCCGCATCATCAGCCTTTGTCGTGGTGGTCGCGTTGCAGCCCGCAAGCAGCAAGATTGAGAGAAACGAAAAACATATCAACTTCAGGTTCATGGCAGATACTCCCTCGTGTTTCAATTATTCTACCAGCAGTTCAGGCTCTTTGATCTCCAACTTGAGGCTCACTTCCGCCTCCGCTTGCAGGCGGCGCTCGAGCCAGCCAAGCGCGGACTCCGCATAGATCGTGCAGGCGAGACTGTTAACGAACGGATTGCCCTCGTCGCGTTTCTCAAGCTTTTCGTACATGCCGAAGAAGAACGGATGTGGCGATAAGAGGATGTCGCATTGAAGATCAGCGATCTTGCCGGCGCTCTCCACCATGCGGTCCGCTGCGCCGCTGGACGCGAACGAAAAGCCCTCCGCCGATACAGCGGTGAGACTGTCGGCGTAGACCACATCAAGGCAGGAATTCAGTGCACAGGACTCCCAGGTCCAGGTGACACTGCCTGTCGTATGCCCGGGGGTGTGGTGGGCCTGCACGTTCACTGAGCCAACCGTCACGAACTCGCCATCGCCGACCGCACTTACATTTTCCACGGCTGGAAAACGTCCATCATCCGAATCCGCCACGTACTGCGGATCGTCTTCGCCAAGGCGGCCACTTGCCAGCGTTGCTGCGCCCGCCTCGCTCGTAAAGACGTTCGCCTGCGTCATTCTCTGCAGCGCAGCCACGCCGCCCGCATGATCGAAGTGCGCATGCGACACGAGGATTGCCTTGATGTCGAGCGGGTCAAAGCCGAGCGCTCGGATATTGGTGTCGATGAGGGCCGCGGACTGCGGCAGGCCGCCATCCAGGAGAACCAGGCCATCGTCCGTCTCGACGAGAATGGAGGTCAGGCCGTCTGTCCCGACGAACCAGGTATTGCCGTGCACGCGAAATGCTTCGCGGGGCTCGTTCCAGCCGTCACAGCGTTCACAGTCGTAGGCCGCATCGGGTTCTAGTTGTCGCGGCCCGCAGGCGGCCAGCGCGAGGAAGAGTATCAGGAGCAAGTTGATTCGGTTCACAGGAATGCCCGGTAAAAAAGTCTAAGGGATGCGAGAATGAGGAAAGCACCGAACAGCATGTTCAGGCGTTTGGCGGAAAATCCGTGCGCTATCTTCGCGCCCAAAGGCGCGGCGAGCACCGTGGCCGGCGCGATGCACGCGAAACCCAACAAGCTGACATAGCCGAGGCTTCCGGCCGGAACGCGCGGGTCACCCCACCCGGCCGCGGCGAAACCGAGCATGCCGGGCAGGCTGATGACAAGACCGAACAAGGCGGCTGTCCCTACAGCCCGATGGATCGGTTCGTTGAACAACGTCAGCGTCATAACCGAGAACGTCCCGCCACCGATACCCATCATGCTGGAGAAGCAACCGATCGATACCGGGATCACCGGGACCAGTGGGCCCCGCGGGACTTCCTCGGTGAGATTCCGGCTCTCCGGGAAGAACAGCATCTTGACAGCCACGAGAAACGCGAGAGTGGCGAATACGGTCGCGAGTACGTTGCTGTGTACCATCGACGCGATCCAGGCGCCAAGCAATGAGCCTGCCAGCACAAATACGGCCCAGCGCTTCACAATTTCGACGTCGACCGAACTGCGCGCATGATGAGCCCGCGCTGAAGATATCGACGTCGGAATAATCGTCGCAAGCGATGTGCCCACTGCGACGTGCATGCGAATGGCGGGGTCGACGCCGACGAAACCAAGCGCCGTCTCAAGGACCGGCACGATGACGATGCCGCCGCCGATGCCAAACAGGCCCGCGAGAACACCGGCGACCGCTCCGGTCGCCAGCATCGCAACTCCGAGTATCAGCCATTGCTCCATGGAATCGGATCAGGCGCCGAGTCGTTCAGCGTGGAACCTGAGGTGCTCCTCGATGAATGTCGAGATAAAGTAGTAGCCGTGGTCGTAGCCATCATGGATGCGTAGGTCCAGTGGCAGGCCGCTTTCCTTGCACGCTGCATCGAGCAACTCGGGCTTGAGTTGCTCCGCCAGGAAAGGATCGTCCGCACCCTGGTCGACGCGAATGCTGTCGTACGTTGTGACATCGCCGGATCGCCGGGCAACCTCACAGGCGTCGTAGTCGGCCCACGTCGATGTTTCATCGCCCAGGAAGTAACCGAGCGCCTTCTGGCCCCAGGGGCTATGCAACGTGGTGCAGATAGGTGCGAAGGCAGACAGCGACCTGAACATACCCGGGTTACGCAGGCCGATAGTCAGGGCACCATGACCGCCCATCGAGTGGCCGGTCAGGCCATGCCGCGACACATCGCCCGGGAAGTTGTCAAAGACGAGCTGCTGCAGTTCCTGCGTGATGTAGTCGTACATGTGGTAATGCTGCGACCAGGGCGCTTGTGTAGCGTTCAGGTAATACCCGGCCGCGAGACCGAAATCATAGTCCTTGTCAGGATCGTCAGGAACGTCCTCGCCACGAGGGCTCGTGTCGGGCGAGACCAGCATCAGGCCGAGTTCGGCGGCCACGCGCTGGGCGCCGCTCTTGACCATGAAATTCTCTTCGGTACAGGTCAGCCCTGACAGGAACGTGACGACGGGCACCTTGCCGTCAGCGGCCTGCGGTGGAACGAAGACCGAGAACTGCATGTCGCAGTTGTTGCTGGTTGAGGCGTGCCGATAGAAGCCGATGCGGCCGCCGAAACAGCCCGTTTCGCTTAATGTCTCAATAGTCATAGCGGCCGATTATGGCCGAGAACGGGCAGCCTGTCCCGCTCTATCGCTTCTGAAAGACCAGCGTGCCGTTCGTGCCGCCAAAGCCAAAACTATTGGACATGGCCGTGCGAATGCCGGCGTTTTCCACGCACTGAGTAACGAGCGGTGTGCCCTTTACGGCCTCGTCGGGATCCACAACGTTAATCGACGGTGCGATGAAATCGTGTTTCAGCATCAACAGGCAATGAATCGCCTCTTGCGCGCCCGTCGCGCCGAGTGAGTGCCCGCACATCGATTTCGTGGAACCGTATTGCGGCATGTCGTCGCCGAACAGTTCGCGCATGGCCTGCACTTCCTGGATGTCGCCGACCGGAGTGCTCGTGCCGTGCGTATTGATGTAGTCGATCGGGCCATCGACGGTCGCGCGTGCCTGCTCCATGCAGCGAATCGCGCCCTCGCCTGACGGCGCGACCATGTCGTGGCCGTCGGAGGTCGCGCCGAAGCCGACAAGTTCCGCATAGATGTGCGCTCCGCGCGCCCTGGCGTGCTCGAGTTCCTCGACAACAACCATGCCGGCACCCGACGAACTGACGAAACCATCGCGGCCGGCGTCGTAGGGACGGGATGCCTGCGCCGGATCGTCATTGTACTTGGTAGACAGCGCGCCCATCGCATCGAACAGCCCGGTCAGCGTCCAGTCTTCCTCTTCACCACCGCCGGCGAATACGACGTCCTGCTTGTTGAGCGCGATCTGCTCGGCGGCTGCGCCGATGCAATGCGCACTTGTCGCGCAGGCAGACGTAATCGAGTAATTGATGCCCTTGATCTTGAAGGGAGTAGCGAGACAAGCCGCGACCGTGCTGCCCATGGTCTTCGTCACGGCATAGGGGCCGATCTTGCGAACGCCGCGGGAACGCAGCGTATCGGCCGCTTTGACGATATTCGCGCTGGAGGCGCCACCCGAACCGGCGATCAACCCGGAGCGCGGATTGGACACGTCGCTGGCTTCCAGGCCGGCATCGCCAATCGCCTGCTGCATCGCGATGTAGGCGTACGCGGCTGCATCTCCCATGAAGCGCAGGACCTTGCGATCTATGTGTTCCTTGAGGTCAATGTGGCAGCTGCCGGATATCTGGCTGCGCAGCCCCATCTCCTTGAACGTTTCGTTGGCGACGATGCCCGAACGCCCGTTGCGTAGCGAAGCAACGATTTCTTCTTTGCTATTGCCGATGCACGAGACCGCACCCAGTCCCGTTATAACTGCACGTCGCATGTTTGCCCCTAGAAATTATCTGTAGAAGTGAAGAGCCCGACGCGCAGATCTTCGGCTGTGTAAATCTCGCGCCCGTCGACCGACATCGTGCCATCCGCGATCGCCATGTTCAGCTTGCGCGCAATGATGCGTTTAAGGTCGATCCGGTAGGTCACTTTCTTCGCCGTTGGCAACACTTGCCCCGAAAACTTGACCTTGCCAACGCCGAGCGCTCGACCGCGACCTGCCAGGCCCAGCCAGACGAGGTGGAAACCGACGAGCTGCCACATGGCATCGAGCCCGAGGCACCCGGGCATGACCGGGTCGCTCTCGAAATGGCACTCGAAGAACCAGAGGTCCGGGTTGATATCGAGCTCGGCGATGATCTCGCCTTTGCCGTAATGCCCACCCTCATCGGAGATGCGCGTGATGCGGTCCATCATGAGCATATTGGGCTTCGGCAAGCGACCATTGGTCGGACCGAACAACTCCCCGTGGCCACTGGCAATCAGGTCATCGTAATCGTAGGAATTTTGCCGCGCGGGCAGGCCGGCGGCCGGATCAATATTCGTCATCCGACCAATTTTACTCCTGCCTCCAACCCCGGAGTTTTGAAATCGCGCCAAATGGACGTCAGGACTTGTCGTAATCCAGCAGCACTTCGTCCGAAACGGGCACGCTCTGGCAGGCCAGCACAAAACCCTTCTCGACCTCCCAGGGCTCGAGGCCGTAGTTCGTGCCCATGTCGACTTCGCCTGTGCGAACGTGCGTCCGGCAGGTTGCGCAGACACCCCCTTTGCAGGAGTAGGGCAACTCAATGCCCTGCTCCGCGGCTGCGTCGACGAGATTTCTGCCGCCGCGCGGCATCTCGAATGACTTCTTGTGACCGTCCATGATGACAGTCACGCGCACCGCCTCCCCGGTCGCCGGCGCCTCGACCGGATCAGGTTTCGCGCCTTTGCGGGGAGCGCCGAAGCGTTCGGCGTGAATAGCTTCGGCCGCCATGCCCAGTCCGGCCAGCGCGTCACTGACCGTGCTGATCATCGTATCGGGACCGCAGATCCAGGCTTCGTCAACCTCCATGCCACGACAAAACCTCTCGTACAGCTCGGCAACCTTGTCGCCGTCTATGCGGCCACCCGAAATCTCGAATTCCTGTTCTTCCTGGCTGAACACGAAATGCACCTGGAAGCGCTCCGGGTACCGGTTTTTCAGAGCAAACAGGTCCTCGATGAACATGGTCGTGTTCTGCTTGCGGTTGCCGTAGAACAGGGCAAAACGACTGTTCGGTTCTGCCTGCAAGACCGTCGCGATGATCGACAGGATCGGAGTAATGCCACTGCCCGCCGCAAAGCCTACGTGGACCTTGTCATCGGCACGTTGCTCGGGAAGATGAAAACGCCCGGTTGGTGGCATGACCTCGAGCGTATCGCCAACCCTGAGTTCGTCGGCGGCAAACCCTGAAAACACTCCACCCGGCTGGATTCGCACACCGATCTCCAGCGGCCAGCAGCCATCGGCAGAACAAATACTGTAGGTTCGCCGCAGGTGCTTCCCTTCACGCTCGATCTGTATCGGCAGATGCTGCCCGGGCAGGAACGCGAATTCTTCACGCAAGTGTTCGGGAACATCGAGGGCGATGCGGACGGAATCGCGTGTCTCACTGGTTTTGGAAATCACGGTCAGTGGATGAAACTGTTTCATAGGCACTTGAAGTATTCGAAGGGTTCGAGGCAGTCGGTGCAGCGATACGCCGCCTTGCAGGCTGTCGAACCAAATTCGCTGACAATTTCCGTGTTGCTCGAATCGCAACGCGGGCACGCAATGGGTCGATCCCTGCGTTCGGGCGGCGCGATGCCGTACACGCGCAGCTTCTTGCGGCCGGCCTCACTGATCCAGTCGGTCGTCCACGGCGGCGACAGCACACGCTTGATCTGCACGTTCTCGACGCCATGTTCCTGCAGGGCCGCTACGACGCTGCCTTCGATCGCTTCTGTTGCGGGGCAGCCCGAGTAGGTGGGCGTCAGTGACACGGTGACTGCCTCGCCGCAATCCACATCGCGAACGATGCCGAGATCCGTAATCGTCAGCACAGGAATCTCAGGGTCGGGTACGTGAGACAGCCATTCGAGTATCTGCTCGGGCCTGTACTGCGTCTCTACCACGTCGCCCCCGGGTAGCTGCGTTGCAGGTGCTGCATCTCGGCCAGGAGAAAGCCCATGTGCTCCGAATGCCGGCCCTGCTTGCCACCACTCGCCATCAACTGGTCTCCTGGCATCTCCAGCATCGCTTCTGCAATGATCGCCGCAACATTCTCGCGCCAGCGAGTTTCGATGACTTCGAGGTGCGGACCGTTGAAGGCGGCTCTCATTTCGTCGTCGAGATCATCGGGCGTAAACATCTCCCCGGTGAAGCGCCACAGGTCATCAAGCGATGCTTGCGTGCGCGCGTGGCTCTCTTCTGTGCCGTCGCCAAGACGAACAAGCCACTGGCTGCTGTGGCGCAGGTGGTAACGTACCTCCTTGATTGCGCGTGCAGCGATATCGGAAATCCCTTCGTCGCTGCAACGCGTCAGTGCGTCGAGCAATAACACGTACCAGGACTCAAACAACACCTGCCGCACCGTGGAGTCACCAAAGTGTCCATTGGGCTGTTCAACCAGCAGCAGGTTGCAGTACTCGTGTTCGGGCCTCAGAAACGCAAGATCATCTTCGTCGCGGCCGGCACCTTCGCGCTCCCCGGCATACGTGTAGAACATCCGCGCCTGCCCGATGTAATCGAGCGAGAAGTTCGCGTTCGCCAGTTCCTCTTCGAGCTCGGGGCTCGCGGCCACGAGTTCGATCATGCGCTGCCCGAGGATGAGCGCGTTGTCACCCAGGCGTGTCGCATAGGCCGCCAGTGTCGAGTTGGCGCTCACAGGTTTTCCACCTCATCGGGAATCTCATAGAAGGTCGGATGACGATAGATCTTGTCCTCGGCCGGATCAAAGAACGCAGAGGTCTCGGCCGGGTCAGACGCGACAATTCGGTCGGAACGCACGACCCAGATGCTCACGCCTTCGCTGCGACGAGTGTAGGTATCGCGCGCATTGTTAAGTGCCATCTCATCGTCGGCGGCGTGCACGCTGCCGGCATGCCGGTGGCTCAGCCCCGAGCGACTGCGGATGAACACTTCGTACAAAGGCCATTCTTGCTTGGTCATAGATATGTCCTACGCGGCAACCTCGGCTGCCGCCTTCTTGTCTGCGTAGGCGCGGGCGGCTTCTCTCACCCACGCGCCATCGTCCTGTGCTTTGCAGCGCTTTGCGAGCCGCTGCTTGTTGCAGGGCCCATTGCCCGAAATGACGTCGAAGAACTCCTGCCAGTCGATATCGGAATGTTCGTAGTGACCCGTGTCCTCGTTCAACTTGAGATTGTCGTCGGGGACCGTGAGACCCAGGAACTCGGCCTGCGGCACGGTGACATCAATAAACTTCTGCCGGAGTTCATCATTGCTAAAGCGCTTGATCTTCCACGCCATCGACTGCGCCGAATGACTGGATGTCGCGTCATTGGGACCGAACATCATCAGGGCCGGCCACCAGAAGCGATTCAGTGCGTCCTGCGCCATGGCTTTTTGTTCATCCGTCCCGCGGCACAGGGTCAGCATGAGCTCGTAACCCTGCCGCTGGTGAAAACTCTCTTCCTTGCAGACGCGGATCATCGCGCGTGAATACGGACCGTAGGAGCAACGGCACAACGGAATCTGGTTCATGATCGCCGCGCCGTCCACGAGCCAGCCGATAGCCCCGATGTCGGCCCAGGTCAGCGTCGGGTAGTTAAATATGCTCGAGTACTTGGCCTTGCCAGACAGCAGGTCGCCGACCATCTGGTCGCGCGACACGCCGAGCGTTTCGGCGGCACTGTACAGATACAAGCCGTGGCCGGCTTCGTCCTGGACCTTGGCCAGCAGGATGGCCTTGCGCTTCAGGGTCGGCGCGCGCGTCAGCCAGTTGCCTTCGGGTTGCATACCGATGATCTCGGAATGTGCGTGCTGGGAAATCTGCCGAATCAGGGTCCGCCGGTACGCCTCGGGCATCCAGTCCTTTGCTTCGATTTTTTCTTCGGCGTCAATGCGGGCCTGGAATGCATCGAGCTGCGCCGCGGTCTCCTCACCGCGCGCACCGGGATCGCCTTTTCCTGCCTGATCAAGGCCTTGTGTGTACATGGAATTACTCCTGGAGAATCCGTAACAATGTGTCACGGAATTTCATTTTTTTCAAGATATTCGGTATCACTTCAATCACTCGACCACGGGCTTGCCATTGCTGGTCGAACGGCCCCGGAACAGCGCGACGAGCTCGTCGCGCTGGTTGCGTACCTCAACCGTGTAGTAGCCACTGCGGCGGCCACGGTGGTCCTCACTGGCAGTGGCCGCCAATTCGTCACCGAGAAGGCCCGGCCGCAGAAACTCGATCTGCGCGGACGCAGCGAACGTCTGCTGGTCATAGCTGTTACAGGCGAACGCGAATGCGGTATCCGCCAGCGCAAACGTGAGCCCGCCGTGAACCACATCGAAGCCATTCAACATGTCGTCACGAACAGTCATCCTGGCCACGGCCTTGCCCGGCTCGACAATCTCGACGGTGATGCCCATCGCCCGCGACGAACGGTCATTCGCCAGCATCGTCTCCGCACATTGCTGCGCTGTCTTGAGGTCACCCATTACTCACCATCTGCGGCTGGTTGAGGCCGCCAAAGCGGCCTGCGAATGAACGCGATGGCGGCGGCAGCGGCCCGTCCGCCGTTTCCATCACGAGATCCAGGAATGCGTCGGCCTGAGCGTGCACGCCGCGATACAGGTTGCGACACAGCTGGTACGCCGTCGCACCGTGCCAGCCCGGCGGCAGGAGCTCCGCCGGCAGCCACGGGTCGCGCAACAACACCTTGCGGTATTCCTGGATCAGCAGGGTCCTGATCAGGAACGCTGCCTTGTCGCTCGGCTGCCGCTTGCCGCTCAGTGCCTTGTAGACCGGGCGGAAGCGATGGACGAAGTCCCTGTAACGTGCATCGATGTCGTCGAGATTCCAGCAGGCGCGCGTCAGCGCACGCATCGCCTGATCACCCCGGATGGTCTGTCCGTGCATCACGACCAGCGTGTCCTCTACGCCAAGGCGCCGCATTGCGGCGCCAAGCTCCGCAGGTTCCGGTGCCGGGTGTGCCAGCACGTTCGCCGACAGGGGCCCGAATCCCAGCCAGCCGCATTCCCGGCGAACGGCTTCTTTCGTCGCCGTATCCAGCGCGGACAATAACAACAGGCACCAGTTGCCATCCCAGTGATCAACGGGTTCGCCATAGATACGATTGGTCGCTTGCTCAAACCGCTGCCGTCCTTCGGCGGTCAGACTGTAGTACGAACGACGGCCGATCTGCTCTGACTGCAGCCAGCCGTCTTTCGCCAGGCGAAAGACCGATGTTCGTACCAGGCGTTCGCTGATGCCAAAGTCCGACATCGCATTGATCAGGCTGCCAAGCCACACAGTGCCGCCGCGCGGTGCGATCGCGTCACCAAATACCGTCGTAATCAGCGAACCCGCACGCAGCGTAGGCCGAGAACGAAATTCGTCAACGAGTTTTGTACACGCGCGCTGGATACTCATATCGGGCCGGCTTGCTTTCAGTGGGGCTGACCGTACAATCCGATACAGTTTTTTTCAAATTATTGCGAGCTTCGTATGACAAACAAGCTGGGTAACCTGGTTCTCGATGAGTGGGTCGAAGGCGATGGCGACGGCACGCTGCTGACCAGTGCCGTCGACGGCGAGGCCGTAGCGCACATTACGAGTGACGGGCTCGACTTTGGCGATCTGCTGCAGCACGCACGCGGCGTTGGTGGCACAAACCTGCGCAAGCTCACGTTTCATGAGCGTGGCGAGATGCTCAAGGCGCTTGCGAAGTACCTCATGGAGCACAAGAAGGAGCTTTACGAGCTCTCGACGGCGACCGGCGCCACGCGCGGAGACAGCTGGGTCGACATTGATGGGGGCATCTCGACACTGTTTGTTTTTTCGAGCAAGGGCCGGCGGGAAATGCCCAACGACTATGTCTACCTGGACGGCCCTCCCGAACACCTGTCACGCAACGGCACATTTGTCGGGCAACACATCTACACGCCCAAGCTCGGCGCGGCGATTCACATCAATGCCTTCAACTTTCCGTGCTGGGGAATGCTCGAGAAGCTCGCTCCTGCCTTGCTGGCCGGTGTCCCGGCGATCGTCAAACCGGCGTCGAGCACCGCCTACCTGACCGAACTGATGGTGCGGCGCATTCACGCGTCGGGCATCCTGCCTGATGGCGCGCTCCAGCTCATCTGTGGCAGCGTCGGCGACTTGTTCGACCATCTCAATTGCCAGGATACGATCGCGTTCACAGGATCGAAAAACACGGCGGAGTTCCTGCAGCAGCACCCGCGCGTTATGAGCGAGTCGGTGGCGTTCACGGCCGAGACGGATTCCCTCAATTCGTCGATTCTCGGGCCCGATGCCTTGCCGGGGACCCCGGAATTCGATCTCTACATCAAGGAAGTGACGCGCGAGATGACGGCCAAGGCCGGACAAAAGTGCACGGCGATACGGCGCATCATTGCGCCGGCGACAATCGCCGGTGCGGTCGTTGAGGCACTGGCAAAATCGCTCGGTGAAATCCGCATCGGCAACCCCGCCAACAAGGACGTCGACATGGGTGCCCTGGCCAGCCACGGCCAGCGCGATGAGGTCCGGGACCGCGTCGGTGAGCTCTCACACCAGGCCGAGGTCGTCTATGGCGGGTCCGACGACTTCGACCTTATCGATGCGGATGCGAGCAAAGGCTCGTTCTTCATGCCAACTTTGTTGCACTGTGAGAAACCGCTGACATCGCACGCCGTACATTCAGTCGAAGCCTTCGGCCCGGTCAGCACGGTATTGCCCTACACAGGCCTCGACGAAGCCATCGAGCTGTCACGACTGGGTGAAGGCAGCCTCGCAGGCTCTGTCGTAACCAACGACGATGCCGTGGCGCGCGAGCTGATACTCGGCACCGCGGCTTATCACGGCCGCATGGTGGTCATTAATCGTCACTGCGCCGCTGAATCGACCGGGCATGGCTCGCCGTTGCCGCATCTCGTCCATGGCGGACCGGGACGGGCCGGTGGCGGCGAAGAGATGGGTGGCATTCGCGGCGTCAAACACTACATGCAGCGCACCGCCATCCAGGGCTCACCGCAGACGCTAACCGCGATCGGCAACCGCTGGGTTCGTGGTGCGGACCAGAACGATCCCGGGGTCCATCCCTTCCGCAAGACCTTCGAGCAGCTCTCGATTGGGGATACTCTCGTGACCGACTCGCGCGAGGTGACACTGGAGGATATCCAGCACTTCGCCGAATTTACGGGCGATACCTTCTATGCTCACACTGACGAGGAGGCAGCAGCGAAAAACCCGTTCTTCGACGGTCGCGTGGCACACGGCTACCTGATCGTATCGTTCGCCGCAGGGCTGTTTGTCGATCCGGATTTCGGGCCCGTGCTGGCCAACTACGGCGTCGACGATCTGCGTTTCGCGCAGCCCGTGAACTACGGGGACACGCTGAGAGTGCGCCTATCGTGCAAACAGAAGACCTTGCGCGCCGACACGGGCTATGGGGAAGTCCGTTGGGATGCCGAGGTGACGAACCAGGACAACGACGTCGTTGCCCAGTACGACGTGCTGACCATGGTCGCGACCGACGACCAGTGGGCGGCCGTGCAATAGGATTCGGTGCAAAGCGGGCCAGCGCTCTATATAATGCGCCGCATTTTGCGGCACACAAGAATAAAGGACGCGCATGGCCAAGATCATCTACACGAAGACCGACGAGGCACCTGCCCTCGCGACGTATTCGTTCCTGCCAATCGTCAAGGCGTTCACCGATGCCGCCGGAATCGACGTGGAGACACGGGATATCTCGCTCGCTGGCCGGATTCTCGCGACATTCCCGGAGAAGCTGACCGACGAACAACGCGTTGACGACGCTCTGGCAGAGCTTGGGGAACTGGCGAAGACACCCGAGGCCAATATTATCAAGCTGCCGAACATCTCGGCATCCGTCCCGCAGCTCGTCGCCGCGATCGAGGAACTCCAGTCACATGGCTTCGATATTCCGAACTATCCGGAAGAGCCCGCAAATGATGCCGAACAGGCCATCGCCGAACGCTATGCCAGGGTGCTCGGCAGTGCCGTAAACCCGGTCCTGCGTGAAGGCAACTCGGATCGGCGCGTTGCACTTGCCGTGAAGAACTTTGCAAAGACGCATCCGCACCGGATGGGCGCCTGGAGCGCAGAATCCGAATCGCATGTTGCTCACATGGATGACAATGACTTCTACGCAAGCGAGCAGTCATCGATCGTCGCCAAAGCCGGCAACCTGCGCATTGAGCACACAGACGCGAATGGCAGCGTTACCGTGCTGCGCGAGGCGGTCCCGGTCCTCGACAACGAGGTTGTTGACGCGAGCGTCATGGACTGTGCTGCGCTGCAGGCATTCTTCGCGAAAGAAATCGATGCTGCCAAAGAAGAAGGCGTCCTGTTCTCGCTGCACCTGAAGGCAACGATGATGAAGGTCTCCGACCCCATCATGTTCGGCCACTGTGTGCGCGCCTACTACGGCGATGTGTTTGCGAAACACGGGGCCGTGTTCGACGAGATCGGTGTGGACGCAAACAACGGCATTGGCGATGTCTATGCCAAACTCGACGAGCTGCCCGAGCCACAACGCGACGAGATCAAGGCTGATATCACGGCCGTCTACGAAACGCGCCCCGAGCAGGCCATGGTCGATTCGGACAAGGGCATCACCAATCTGCACGTCCCGAGCAATGTCATCATTGATGCGTCGATGCCGGCTGCCATTCGGACGTCCGGGCAAATGTGGGGGCCGGATGGTGCCCTGCACGACACGAAGATGGTCATCCCCGATCGCTGCTATGCCGGGATCTACCAGGAGATCATGCAGCATTGCAAAGACCACGGTGCGTTCGACGTCACGACCATGGGTAATGTGTGCAACGTCGGACTGATGGCGCAGAAAGCCGAGGAATACGGTTCGCACGACAAGACCTTCGAGATCGCAGCCGATGGTGTGGTAAAGGTCGTTGACCAGGACGGCAACGTCATTATGGAACATGCCGTGAGTGCGGGCGATATCTGGCGAATGTGCCAGACGAAGGATCTGCCGATTCGCGACTGGGTCAAGCTCGCTGTAACCCGCGCCCGCGCAACCGGCTCGGCGGCCATTTTCTGGCTCGACGAGAATCGTGCCCATGACCGCAACCTTATCGGGCTCGCGAAGACCTACCTCGCCGATCACGATACCGACGGCCTGGATATCCGTATCGAGTCTCCCGTGGACGCCATGCGCTCGACGCTGGAACGCGTACGTGCAGGCGACGACACGATCTCGGTCACTGGCAATGTCCTGCGCGATTACCTGACCGATCTTTTTCCGATTCTCGAACTCGGCACGAGTGCGAAGATGTTGTCCATCGTTCCCCTGCTTGCAGGTGGCGGCCTGTATGAGACGGGTGCCGGCGGTTCAGCGCCGAAACACGTGCAGCAATTCAATGCCGAAGGTCACCTGCGCTGGGACTCGCTCGGCGAATTCCTGGCGCTGGCTGTATCAATCGAGGACCTGGCGGACAAGACCGGCAGCCGGGCCGCGCGCATCATTGCCAAGGCACTCGATGAGGCGAACGGTCGCTACCTCGAGGAGAACAAGGCGCCGTCACGGAAGGTCAACGAAATCGACAATCGCGGCAGTCACTACTACCTCGCGATGTACTGGGCGCAGGCGATGGCGGCCAACGACGAGGACGCCGAACTGGCGGCAAAGTTTGCGGCAGCGGCACAGGCGCTCGCCGACAATGAGGCCAGTATCGTTGAAGAACTCATTGCCGCACAGGGTGAGGCGGTCGATATCGGCGGTTACTTCCAGCCTGACGATGCGCTCGCGAGCTCGGCCATGCGGCCGAGCGCAACGCTCAACGCCATCATCGATGCAATTTAGCCAGCGTCGTCCTGCGCAATCCTGGTGAACGTGTCGCCGCCCCACTCCAGGGCGGTGACCGTGTTGTCGAAGCCGATACGAAATTCGACCAGCATCTCGAAATCCCAGGCCTCGAACCGCCACAGGAAGACGTTATCTTGCCAGTGACTGAAGCGTACTTCGCGTAACTCGGTCTGGGCCACGAGCTCCTCGCCATCTACTTCGAATACGAGTTCGCCGAATGCATCGTTCGAGTAGGTGCCGGCGAATTCATCAAGCGGCACACTGGTTGTTGTATCCTCGCGCCGCAGCGCATACAGGTCCTGCTGCTGGGCCGCTGCCGCAGCGGCGTTGCGTTCGTAAAGATCGAAAATATCCCCGTTCCAGTCACGGCGTGCGTCGCCGCTCGTGTTGTCCATGACGTGCCACAACAACGCATGTCGAAACTCGGCGTGGTCACGATTCGCGAGCATCACCACCGCACGCTTCGCTTCACGGTCAAGCCCGATGATCGCGATCAGCCCGGCGAGGCTACCCGTGTGGAAATCGATCATGCGTCCCTGGAAGTCCTGCTGAAACCAGCCGAGGCCGTAGGTTCGCCAATGTGGTTTGGTCAGCTCGACCGTCGGGTAAAAATCGGCAACCGTGGCAAACTGGGTCGGCTCGAACATCTGCGCGTACTGCGCCTCCGAGATCAGGCGATTGCCGTCGGCCGTCACCCCTCCTCTCAACAGGAACTGCGCCCAACGGCTCATGTCATGAATCGTCGACCAGACTGAACCCGCCGGCATCCTGTCGTGCTCGGGCAGCCCGAAGGGCGTCTGCTCGACTCGATCGTCCCTGAAATAGTGCGGCCGGACATAGGATTGATCGCTCGGCATGTCGCCGCGCGCCGCGTAGGTCTCGTGCATGCCCAGTGGTCGCCACAACTCCTCCGCCAGGTAGATGTCCCATTCCCGGCCATCGAGGTTCCTGATCAGCACACCCATGAGATCGTACATAGTGTTCTGGTAAACCTTGGTCGTCCGGATGCCAGCGACGCGCTCGACGTGCCGCAGGCGCAGGATCTGCTCCTCGATCGGCATGTCGAGGAAGAACGACCAGGAGTCGGTCGACGGCAGGCCGGTACGATGTGCCAGCAAGTCACGTACCGTTATCTCCTGGTCCATGAACGCGTCAGCAAAATGCAGCTGGGGAATATGTTTCGTGATTGGATCGTCGAGACTCAAACGGCCATCGTCAACGAGCATCAACACGCCCATCGCGACCATCGCCTTGGTCGTGGACGCAATGGCAAATGCCGTGTTTTCGTCGACAGGAACGCCATCTTCCAGGGCGGTCGTGCCAAAACCCTGCTTAAACAGGACATCGTCGTCAGTGACGACGGCCGCGGCCGCGCCTGGCGTATGCCAGAGCTCCATGCCGCGCTCGACAAACTCCTCGATATCCGCATCTTGAGCTTGCGTTACTGGTGCGAGTGCGAGAAGTGCCACGATTGTGGCCAGGCGGATTGATTGCATCGAAACCCCTTTGTTCTTATTTGAACGGCAGCGCCGTGTCGGTCTTGATCTCTTTTAGCACGATGTTCGAGCGGACCTGTGACACGCCGGGCAGGCGAAATATAAAGTCGTCGAGGAATGCATTATAGGCGTCGATGTCCTCGACCACGACGCGCAGGTGAAAGTCGGCCTCGCCGCTCGTCGCGAAGCACTCGAGCACTTCCGGGTGCCGGTGTACCTCCCGGATAAAGCGGTCGACGTTTTCCTGCTCGTGCCGGGCCAGCGATACGTGCACGACTGATGAGAACCCGAAACCTGCCTTGATCCGGTTCACCACGACTGCGTAGCGATCGATGATGCCGGCCTCCTCGAGGCTTTTTACGCGGCGCCAGCAGGCGGAGCTCGACATGCCTGTCCGCTCTCCCAACTCCTGCATGGTGAGGCGGCTGTCGGACTGCAGTTCCGCAAGAATCCGGCGGTCTTTACTGCCAAGCATCAATGCTATCCCGTTTTTGACTTGATACTGGCACAGTATACCGTTTTATTGCCGTATTGCGGAATGATAGGCATCCCTTTTCACCGCTTTCCTGCAACACTGGATGACTATGCTTGATAACTACGAACTCATCGATCGCTACCGCCGTGAGTCCGGGCGCGTCCTCCTGACCGGCACGCAGGCACTCGTCCGCATCGCCCTGATGCAACGCAACATGGACGAGGCCGCCGGCCTCAACACCGCCGGTTTCATCAGTGGCTACCGTGGCTCACCACTCGGGATGGTGGACCAGGAGCTGTGGCGCGCTCGCCGCTTTCTCGAAGAGAGCCATATCGAGTTTCTTCCGGCTGTGAACGAAGAGCTTGCCGGCACGGCTGTGCTTGGTTCGCAACAGGTAGAAACCGATCCCGGCAAGACCGTGGATGGCGTATTCGGCATCTGGTACGGCAAAGGGCCCGGCGTCGACCGTGCCGGGGACGCACTCAAGCACGGTAATGCCTACGGCAGCTCGCCGACAGGCGGGGTGCTTGTCGTTGCGGGTGACGATCACGGCTGCATTTCATCATCGATGCCACACCAGTCGGATGTGGCATTCCTGACATTCATGATGCCGAACCTGAATCCGGCCAACGTCGCCGAGTACCTGGAATACGGTCTGTACGGCATCGCATTGTCGCGCTTCTCCGGCATGTGGGTCGGCTTCAAGGCGATCACCGAAACGGTCGA
>Ga0224508_10000859_pt1 | contig 28076 bp, 19 predicted proteins | sample SF_Jan12_sed_USG_4_FD_170157 | JGI IMG/M metagenome (GOLD analysis project Ga0224508, IMG submission 170157) | Sediment microbial communities from San Francisco Bay, California, United States - SF_Jan12_sed_USGS_21 | ecosystem: Environmental > Aquatic > Marine > Sediment | place: USA... | reverse complement strand
GAATCTCTGCAACTTGCGGGGATTCCTTAAGCGCCACTCTTCAGACTGGCTTCGATAAACTGGTCGAGGTCGCCATCCAGCACCGCCTGGGTATTGCCGGTTTCGACCCCTGTACGCAAATCCTTGATACGCGACTGGTCGAGCACGTAGGAACGGATCTGGCTACCCCAGCCGATATCGGATTTCAAATCCTCGATGCTCTGCGCTTTGGCGTTACGTACCTGCACCTCGAGCTCGTAAAGCTTGGCCTTGAGCTGTTTCATCGCGGTCGCCTTGTTCTTGTGCTGGGAACGGTCGTTCTGGCACTGCACCACCACGTTGGTCGGCAAATGCGTGATACGCACGGCCGATTCGGTTCGGTTGACGTGTTGGCCGCCGGCGCCGCTGGCCCGATAGACGTCGATACGCAGGTCCGAGGGGTCAATTTCGATATCGATATCATCGTCGATTTCAGGCGATGCAAAAGCCGAGGCGAACGAGGTATGGCGACGGTTGCCCGAGTCGAAGGGTGATTTACGCACCAGCCGGTGAACCCCGGTTTCGGTGCGTAACCAGCCAAAGGCGTAGGGGCCTTCGAAGCGAATCGTCGCACTTTTAATGCCGGCGACATCGCCATCGGAAACCTCGATTAGCTCAGTCTTGAAGCCTCTGGCTTCGCCCCAGCGCAGGTACATGCGCAACAGCATTTCAGCCCAGTCCTGAGCTTCGGTGCCGCCGGCGCCCGACTGGATATCGAGATAAGCGTTATTCTCGTCCATTTCACCGGAAAACATGCGCCTGAATTCGAGTTCGGCGACGGATTTTTCAACCTTGTCGAGGTCGGCCTCGACTTCGGCCACGGTCGCCTCGTCGTCTTCAGCCACGGCCAGTTCGAGTAATTCCGCGGCATCGAGTAACGCTTGCGAGCCCTCGCTCAAGCCTCCGACTACGGTTTCCAGGCTGGCCTTTTCCTTACCCAGGGCCTGGGCGTGCTCAGGATTGTTCCAGACATCGGGGTTTTCCAGTTCGAGCAGAACTTCTTCGAGCTTTTCGCGTTTTTGATCGTAGTCAAAGATACCCCCGGAGCAATTCGATACGCGATTCAAGGTCTTCGATTTGCTGGGAAATGTGGTTTGTCTCCAAGGCGATCACTCGTATTTTAAAAAACGCGCATTCTACCCGATCTAATTCGATAATATCACCCGCTAGCCCCTATTTTTCCTTACCTTGTTAGGCTAAAATGTGCCGCCAAATTTTCCGACTTCGAGGTAACAAGTGTCACAAGATGTTGAGGTTCAGTTGCAGGTCTGGAAGGACCTTGCAATCAGCAAACAAATCCTGATGGGTGCAGCAACCGATGCGCTCGGTCTGGATTCCGAATGTTCCACCGACGAACTCAAGACCGCCCTCGACCTGGCAATTCAACGCGCCAAAGATGCCGATCTCAACATCCAGGAAACCCGTAGCCAGGCGGAACAGCAAATCGCCGAATACAAGGCCCGCACCGACAGTGCCGAAAAGGTCCGCGCCGAAGCCGAGGAGCAGGTCGCCCTGGCCGTCAAGGCGCGCGAGCAGGCAGAACATCAACTGGCCAAAGGCAAGGCCGACAATGCCGAGGCGTTAAAGAAAGCCCGCGCAGAGGTTGCCGACAAGCAAAACAAGCTCAAGGCTATCTCCAAAGCATTGGCCGATACGCCGGAAAACGTCGTGCGCAAGCTGAAAACGCTGAAGAAGCAGAAAATGGACGAGGCAAAACTGCGTACTCAGGCTGAATCTCGGCTGCAGTCGATGCGCAAGGAAAAGAACAAACTCGAAGCAGAGCTGGAAGCGCGCAAAGCGACCCTCGAAAGTGCCTCCACGATGATCAAACAAGTCCGAACCCTGCATGAAACCTGCACCAGGGCCGAAGCCACGATCTCTGCGCTCAGCGACAAGAAAAAGGATCAAATCACTGTTCCGGAACTTGATGAAGCTGCCCTCGAAGCCCTGCAACAGGCAATCGATGGCAAGTAATTCCGGCCAGGCTGGCTAGTCGTCGCCCTGCGGCTGTTTCAACGGAATCTCGAACAGTATACTGGTGCCCTGCCCTGTGGCGTTGTTTTCAGCCCAGATACGCCCGCGGTGTAAATCGATTATCTGGCGACAGATCGCGAGACCGAGACCGGTGCCGCCGGCCTGATTTCGATTTCCCGAACTCTGATAAAACTTGTCGAAAACGTCATCCAGTTCGTCAGCGGGGATACCAGTCCCCTGGTCGGATACCTGCATACGGCAACTGTTTTCCTGAGCTGACAGATCAATCCGGATTTCACCGCCCTCGGGGCTGAACTTGATCGCGTTGGCGACGATGTTGGTAATGACCTGCAGGATGCGATTTTGATCGCACAGACAGCTGAGGTCGGCGTTATCGGATTCGAATTCACAGCGCAGGTTTTTCTCACGCAGGCGCAAATCCTGCTCCGCGATACAGGCCTTGACCAGGTCGGCGACCCTGACCGCGGTCATATCGAGCCGCATTTTACCCGCTTCCAGCTTGGACAGATCGAGCAGGTCGTTTAGCAGGTACAGAAGCCGTGTTCCGCTGATCTGGATATTTTCCAGGTACTGGCGCAGTTTTTCCTGGCTCAGCGTTTCCAGGCGCTTGAGCCCAAGCTCGGTAAAACTCAAGATGCCGTGCATCGGCGTACGCAATTCATGGCTCATCGAAGCGAGAAACTCCGACTTGGCCTCGTTTGCCTTTTCCGCCGCCTCGCGCGCATTTTGCAGCTCGGTAACGTCGACATGCATGCCGACGCGAGAACCGGTCGGCAGGCGCCGCAATGCAATCTGTATCGAACGGCCATCGGTGAGGCGATCGACGAACTCGACCGAATCGGCTAAATGGCGCTGCATCCGACGCTCCAGCCAGCCTTCCGGATTAACCTGCGCATCCTGATAAACGCCTCGATCGACACCGAATTGCAGGAATAGCTCAAACGGAACGCCCTCGTTGATGAAGAACTGCTGTTCTGGATACAGGTCGAAAAACTTGCGATTGAAACGCTCGATAAAACCGTCCGCGTTGACCATCAGAAAGCCACCGGGCACGTTTTCGATTGCCGCCTCCAGCATTTCGTTGGTCGACAGCCGCTCTGTTTCGGCCGCCGCTCGCTCGGTAATATCCTGCAGGGTTCCAATTTGTTCGATAATTTTGCCATCACGCCAGTTTGACGGGCTCAGTCTTTCCACCACGTTGCGAACATCGCCATTCGCACGCACTAACCGATACTCGACCTCGGTCACGCCATCGTGTGTATTACTTTTCTCGTAAGCCGCAGATACTCGCTCGATATCCTCTGGTAAAATAATCTTCTCGTACCAGGATTCACTTCGCAACAACTCCTCTTGCCTGCGCCCGTAGATGCGAGCTAACTCGCGGGTACAACTGGTCATCCTGTCCTGCTCGATGTTCCAGCGAAAGCTGCCGATCTTGGCAATTCTCTGGGCCTCTGCCAGTTCCGCTTCAATGCGCCTGAAATCGGTAACATCCTGAATGGTGCCAAGTTGTTCTATGACCTTGCCATCGTGCCATACCGAGGGTTCTCCGCGCTCGAAAATATACCTGATATCGCCACCTGGCATCACGATACGATACTCGATTTCGTATGACTCGGTGGACACATCGGCCATTGCGTAAGCTTCGGTCACTCTTTCGACATCATCGGGATGCACGCCGATCAGCATATCGTGGTCAGCTTCCATCAACGCTTCGACAGATCTTCCGAGAATTCGTGCAAACTCATTGGTAACGGATAACAATCGGCGGTTTTCGACGTGCCAGCGAAAACTGCCGGTATGGGCCATACGTTGCGCCTCTTCGAATTCCTCCTCCAGGCGCCTCGATTCGGTCACATCCTGTATCGTCCAAAGCTGCTCGACGATCTTACCGTCAAGTATCACCGAAGAACCGCCACGCTCCACGACATGACGTATTTCGCCATCGGGGCGCAGGATACGAAATCTGAGTTCGGATAAGCCATCGGGTTTTTCCGAAAGCGCGAACTCCTGCACCGCCTTATCCCGGTCATCGGGATGTATATTGAAAAAGTTATCTGACTCGATATTCTTGAGCAACTCTGCCTTCGGCACGCCGAAAATTCGCGCAAATTCCTCGCTACAGGAAGAGACTCGGCTGTTCTTGAGGTCCCAGTGAAAACTGCCGATATTGGCTAAGCGTTGCGCTTCACCGAGTTCCGCTTCGATCCGCCGGAACTGAGTGACATCCTGCACGGTGCAGATTTGCTCGATAAACCTGCCGTCAGCAACTATCGACGGGGCTCCTCTTTCAATCACGTTCCGAACTTCGCCATCGGCTCTTCGTATACGGTACTCGATTTCAAACTCCTCGCCCGTTACATCAATTCTTTTAAAGAATTCAGTTACTCGCTCATAGTCTTCAGGATGGATCATCCCATCGAGATCTTGGTAATTGAATGCGAACATTTCCTCCTGCGAAAGGCCATAAATGTTGGCGAATTCGGCAGAACAGGTATTGATCTCGCCTTTTTCAACGTTCCAGCGATAAGTCCCAACCCCGGCGAGGCGCTGCGCCTGTTCGAGCTCCACCTCGATACGCTTGGCTGCGGTAATGTCGACACGCAGTCCTACAATGCCGCCGTCGGGTAGTTTCTGATCGATAACGCGCACCCAGGTTCCGTTGGATAATTGATGATCGTAGGCCCCGGTCGGATTTTTATGTTGGTCTATCCGTTGCCGGATCCAGGCCTCCTTTTCCGCGTCGCTGTCGAATTGCTGGAGATCCGCATAGGCGCGCGCGATCTCCTCGTAGCTGCTACCAAGTTCGAGACAGCGCTCGATTGCGGAGTACAGGGAACGATAGCGTTGGTTACATAGCACCAGTCGATCGTCGGCGTCGAACAACACGAAGCCGTCATTCAACAGGCTCATCGCGGTAAAGATCAAATTATCGGCATGTGATTGCCTGACTTGCTGATCTAATGAATTGTGAATTTCGTAGCCCGAACCACGGTAACCGAGAAACTCGCCGTCATCGTCAAAATAAGGCTTGCCGTTGACCCGATAGCGCATGATACGACCGTCGGCAATTCGCCCGCGGTAGTCGAAATCGACCAGCGGTAACCGGTTCTCGATGCGGTAACGATAGTCCTGCCACCTCTTTTCCTCTTCGGGCCCTTCGGCTTCAATACGTAATTCTTCCCTTGTTCGGCCCAGAATATCTTCGGGCCTGGAACCGGTGACTTCATACAGGTGGGATGACAGGAAAACAAAGCGATTGTCCGCGTCAGTCTCCCAGAACCAGTCGCTCGACGACTCGGCGTAGTGCTGGAAGCGTTCTTCGGTGTTTTTCAGGTCGCGGGTGTTGCGCTCGAAATCATCCTCGAGTTCCTGCCGCAAACGCTGGAGATTATTGCGTAACAGGCGGCAGACGAAAAAAGCGATGCCGCAGCCGATCAGGAATGGGATACTCAGACTGGACAAGCTGATCCGCTCGAAGCCGAAATTGACCGACTGCACCAGTATCGCAACAAGCGTCAGCGCGACTCCACCGCCGAGCGTAATTGCCAGATTGGAAAATCGCGAAGGCCGCGGACTCAATAGCTGAGACATTTGATTATTATTTGCCGATTACTGTCCTGAAGTATAGACGAGCTTTATCTGGCCTGTGGCAACAGCGGCGGCGCATCGACGGAAACGAAGGTTTCCGGGAAAAAGCCGTTGAAACGGGTCGCGGCCGAATTGCTATAGGCGCCGGTCTGCCCGATTTCGATCCAGTCGCCCTCGTCGGCATCGACCGGCAGGTAGAACGGCGCCGGCAATATATCGAGGTTGTCGCAGGTCGGGCCGAGGATGGTGAAGTCCTGGCATTCTTCAACGATACTGCGGCCTGGATTGATCAGGCGTGCCGGCAGTTTCATTTTGCCCATCAGGGTTTCCGACAGGCTTTGGTAAATCCCGTCGTTGATATAGAGCTTGTCGTCCTTGCGCAGCTGAATCTGCGTCAACAGGCTGCATCCGCTGGCCACCAGCCCGCGGCCCGGTTCGCACATCAACACGCAATCACGGCGCAGGCGTGACTGGTCGAACGCCTGGTCAATGGCATCGAAATAAGCGCTTAGTTCGGGCGGCCGATCGTCTTCATACAGCGCTGGAAACCCACCGCCGACATCGAGATAATGCACCGGCACTGCGGCCGCTTCGATGACGTCGAGCGCCGTATTGATGCCATCGACAAAGGCCTGCGGGTTACGACATTGCGAGCCCACATGGAAAGCCACGCCGGTCTGGAAGTGCGCATCGTGCACCTTTTTCAGTAATCCCGGTGCGTCCTCGGCGGCGATACCGAACTTGTCGGATAGTTGATACTGGGCGTCATGAACCGGGGTCACGATTCGCACCAGAACCACTTTGCCGTCGCCGCCCCCGGTTACGTCGATGAGCTTGTCGAGCTCTTTCTCGTGATCGATGACGTAATGATCGACGCCGTAAACCTTGTGCGCGGTCATGATCGCCGCGCGCGGCTTAACCGGGTGCATGAAATAACAGTCGGCCTGCGGCAAATGCTCGCGCACGAGCGCGATTTCCGCCAGCGACGCGGTATCGAAGTGACGGATACCGGCTTCGTAGAGCGCCTGCAACACGATCAAGTGTGGATTGCATTTAACCGCGTACATCACGCGTCCGGGAAAGCTATCGAGGAAGTAACTCGCCTGGCGCCTGAGCTCGGCCGGGCGCAGGCAATAAACCGGGTAGCCCGGTTTCAACTCTTCGACGACGTCTTCGACGGTGGCGAAGTTTGGGATCTGGATTTTGGCGGACATTGAACTGACTCGAATAGTTTTGATTATTCTCGCACAGTATCGCGTCAAAGAATATCTCGGCTCAGCCGTTGTCTATTGCGCTGGGCCAGTCTGCCAGGCTACGGGGACGGCGCCAGAATTTCAGCGCCGAGACTGGCGTCATCTGCAGGTCCGAGTCGTGACCGAGCCTTAACCGCAGGTCTTTTCGCTCGCGATCGATGGCTTTCAACAACGGTTGTAGCAAGCTGTGTTCGATATCGAGCAGGAGATCGCCGAAATCGGTCGCGACTCCACTCTTCAACAGTTCTAGCAGACGCAGATCGACTACCGCGACAGCAGCCGCGTCGACTGGCTCCGAGAGTTGCTCCAGCGATGCGGTCGTCAGACCGAGGCTGGTCGCGAACCGGCTCAGCACCGGGTCATCGCAGTACCAGGCAAGACGGCTATCGACATTGTCCGGCACGCGCCCGCCGCCCCAGAACCACAGACTGTTTATTGCTAATCGCCCGCGCCGCTCACGATCGCGATTTAGGTCATGCGCATGTAAAAACATTTGCATCTCGTTGAGCAGCTTGTACCACTGCAGGTGTTGTCGCGATTGCTCGATATAGGGATTGGCTGGCTTGCCCAGCACCGACAGGATATGCGGATAATGTGCAGGCGCCTCGAATGCCTTCAGATCCATCAGAAACATCCCTTCATCGATTGCGCTTATATCGCAATCTACATTAAATATATCGTATAAATCGTTGATTAATATAATGATATCGTGCAAATCTTCTCGATCATGCGAAATCGGCACGATGATGGCGTTGTGCAGGTCCGGGCGTAGATGCACCGCGCGAAACAACAGTTGCCGATTCGATTTCCGTCGTTCTGGCGCTGCGTAGGCCTGTGCCAGCGGCAGGCTGGAAGCGGTCTCAGCGGCGCTCGAATCCAGTGCAAGCAGCTGCCGCAACATGGCATCGATAGTGAAGGCCGAATTGGCGCGGGTGTTCGCCAAGCGTAAAATCCTGTTCAATGCCGGCAGCTGTTCGCTTAACAGCCTCGGCGAAAGCTCGGACAGCGGCAAGTCGAACAACCCGGGTAGAACCAGCTGAATGTTCGCCGGCATTTTGCCGCCTAATCCTTGAGACTGGTGGTCAGCAACTCGTTGAGATCATTTGACAGATCGCCGCTGGCCAGCATTTTTTCGACCTCGGCCTTCATTTGCCGCCCCAGCGCCGGCACCAGCTTGCGCCAGTGCACGAACGGATTGGCGAGCCGCGCGGCTACCTGGGGATTGATCGCATCCAGCGCCAGGATCTTGTCCGCAGCGAAAGCGTAACCGGCGCCGTCAGCCTGGTGAAAAGCGCGCGAATTGGCCATCAGGGCGCCCAGTAGCGAGCGCGCTCGATTGGGATTATGTAGCGTATAGGCGGGGTGCTCGAACAATAAGCGAATATCGTCGAGCGCATTTTCGGCAATGCTGGAACCCAGCGCGCTGAACCATTTGTCAACCACCAGCGCGGTATCCTGCCACTGCTGGTAAAAGCGCGTCACGATATCGTCGCGTAGTTCGTTGCGGTAGTGCACGATGGCCTGCAGGCAGGTTATCTGGTCGGTCATGTTATCGGCCTGTTCGAATTGCTCGCGGCAAAGCGCCAGATAGTCGGGTTTTTCCAGCTGCAACAGGTAAGACAGGCAAATATTTTTCAGCCGCCGGCGTGCGATCGCATCCGCATCCGGACGGTATTCACCCTGCCCCAGATTGTCACGGTAGTGCTGGAGCAATAGCGCTTCGGCCCGATCCGCAATGGCCAGCTTGAGCGTTTCACGCACCTCGCGCACGGCGTGCACATCCGCCTGTTCCAGCATTTCGGCAAGATACTTTTCTCCTGGCAGCACCAGCATTTCGGCCACCAGCGCGTGATCCGGCTGTGGGTTGGACAACAGATCTCGGCACGCACTAATCAATGGCTGTTGCAGCGAAGCCCAATCCTCGGCCGGCGCCGCCAGCATGGTCAGCATGACGCGACTGGCCAGTTGCTGGCTCGCCTCCCAGCGGTTGAAAGCGTCGCTATCGCAAACCATGAGTCGCGCCAGTTCGTCGTTTCCCAGATCGGTAGTCACGATCACCGGCGCCGAAAACCCACGAAAAGCGGAAAACATTACCCGCGGCGGCATTTGCGGGAACTGCAGCAGGGTTTCATGGGCATCGATATCGACCACCTGCTCCAGGCCAGCGTCGCTATCCATGGCAAGCGCATTGCCGTCAGCATCGAACAAGGCCAGCCGCATCGGCATATGGAAAGGACGATTGAGTTCGCCGCGAGTCGTACCTGCCTGCTGCGTGATCTTCAGGGTCAGCACGCCGCTTGCGGCGTCGTATTCGCGTTTGATATCGATCTGCGGGGTGCCGGACTGCTGGTACCATCGCTGGAAACGATCCAGATCGATGCCCGAGGCGTCCTGCATCGCCATCCTGAAGTCATCGGTGGTTACCGCCTGCCCGTCGTGACGCTCGAAATACAGGTCCATGCCCTTGCGAAAGTTTTCGGCGCCCAGCATGCAATGCATCATGCGCACCACCTCGGCGCCCTTGTTGTAAACCGTGGCGGTATAAAAATTATTGATTTCCTGGTAGGACGCGGGCCGCACCGGGTGCGCCATGGGGCCTGCGTCTTCGCTGAACTGGTGATTGCGCAACACGCGGACATCGGCGATGCGTTGAATCGCGCGCGAAAACATGTCGGCACTGAATTCCTGATCGCGAAACACGGTCAGGCCTTCCTTCAGGCTCAACTGGAACCAGTCGCGGCAGGTCACACGGTTGCCGGTCCAGTTATGGAAATATTCATGCGCGATGACGCCCTCGATACCCAGGTAGTCGTCATCGGTGGCGGTTTGCGGATTGGCCAGCACGTACTTGGTGTTGAATACGTTGAGCCCCTTGTTTTCCATCGCGCCCATGTTGAAGTCGTCGACGGCGACGACCATGTACAGGTCGAGATCGTACTCGAGGCCGTATACCTCCTCATCCCAGCGCATCGCTTTTTGCAGTGAACACAGCGCGTGGCCGCATTTGTCTCGGTTATGGTGTTCGGTGAAGATCTGCAGCGTGACATCCCTGCCCGAGCAGGTGACGAAGCGGTCCTCGACGCAGGCCAGGTCGCCGGCCACCAGCGCAAAAAGATAGGCCGGTTTGGGATAGGGATCATGCCAGCGGATCCAGTGCGAATCGCCATCCTCTCCGCGTTTCAGCGGATTGCCGTTCGACAGCAGGATCGGATACTTTTCCCGGTCGGCGCGTATTTCGGTGGTAAAAACCGACATCACGTCCGGGCGGTCGAGGTAATAGGTGATATAGCGAAAACCCTCGGCCTCGCACTGGGTACAAAAGTTTCCATTGGACAGATACAGACCCTCGAGCCGAGTGTTCGCGGCAGCGTCGATTTCGACCTCGCAACAGATTTCGAAGCGATCCGGTACCGAATCGATGGTCAGGGTTTCCGCCGACAGGCGATAGTCCCCTTCATCAAGCAGCCTCCCGTCCAGGCGAAGCTCGAGCAGCTTCAATTCGATGCCGTCAAGCACCAGCGCGGCGTCGCGGTTTTCGGTCATGCGATGCAGCTGCAGGCGGCTGCTGACGCGGGTACGGGATTCGTCGAGTTCAAATCTGAGCTCGGTTTCACGGATGCCGAAATCGGGCGGACGATAGTCTTTTAAATGCTTGCGCTTGTGCTGATCGGTTTTCATTCTCGGAGCCTGAAAAGAGGTCGCATAAGTGTACCCTAAGGAGTATCATTCGCAGCATTTTTCATCCCCGGAGACTACCAAATGGCTGTCGAACGCACGCTTTCGATTATCAAACCCGACGCTGTTGCCAAAAACGTGATTGGCGAAATTTACAACCGCTTTGAAAAAGCCGGACTGCGCATCGTCGCCGCGCGCATGGAGCACCTTTCCGCCGACAAGGCGGGGGAATTCTATGCGGTACACAAGGAACGTCCTTTCTACGGCGACCTTGTCGAATTCATGACTTCCGGACCGGTCATCGTGCAGGTGCTCGAAGGCGAAGATGCGATCGCCAAAAACCGTGAAGTCATGGGCGCCACCAATCCCGCCGACGCCGCCCCGGGTACGATTCGGGCCGATTTTGCCAAGACCGTCGACGAAAACGCGGTACACGGCTCGGATGGTCCCGATACCGCAAGGGTCGAAATCGAATTCTTTTTCGGTAGCGACGGCGTCTGCCCGCGCACTCGCTAAACCCGATTCAGCTGCTTCAGCGCGCTTTGCCGCGCTGAAGCCTGTTCAATCTCGCCGAACCCGGGTTGTTTGCCACCACTGTGGCAAATCGGCAATCGAGTCGAGTACGGCATAAGGCTTTATCCCGCCCCCCAGGTCGCTGTCACGAAATTTACCCGTTTTAACCTGGATACCGCGTATTCCGCAGCGTTGGGCGGCATCGACGTCGCCAACGATATCATCGCCTATCATCAGCGCCTGCTCGGCACTAGCTTTAAGGATTGCAAGCGAGGCCGCAAAAAAAGCCTCGGCCGGTTTACCGACAATAACCGCTTCGCAGGCAGCCGCGTGTTCCAGCGCCTTGATGAATGGCGCGACGTCGAGCTGCAATCCGTTTTTTGCGCGCCAGTAGCGCGTCATTCCGAGTGCGATCAGCCTGGGCTGTGGTGACTGCATCAAAAACTGGAAGGCTCGATTCAAGGTATGGAAATCCCAGGCCTCGCCAAGATCGCCGATGACGACCGCATCGACAGCGCTATCCTGCTGAAGTGAGGCTGCTTCAACCCGATCGAAATCCTGCTTTGTCGCCTCCGGCACGAACAGCGCGACCCTGTGCATCTGGTGGTCGGCAAGCCACTGGTTGGCGGCCACCACCGGCGTCATGATCTCATCGAGTAGCGCGCTGAACCCAAGAGACTGGAACTTCTCTAAAAGCGCCAGCCGCGGGCGCGAGGTAGTATTTGTAACGAACAGATGAGGAATCTGTCGTGCTTTTATCCAGTCGAGTGCGTCAACCGCGCCATCGATCAAGCCGCCGCCCTGGTAAATGACGCCGTCCAGATCGATTAACAGTACATGACGCGATCCCGGGTTTACCGGCATGCTAGCCAATCCGTTTCCAATGCATTGCGACCCAGAATATCCCTATGCCGGGGTCGAATCAACAGCCTGTTCCAGGCACTGGATTCGTGCTAAGGTCCGCTGCTGTCTGTGACTGTTCAGCCAAATTTCCATGAGAATCGAAGACGACAGCAAGCTCGACTACAGGGACGTTTTGATACGGCCCAAGCGCAGCACCCTGGGCAGCCGTAAGGACGTCGAGCTGGAGCGCGAATTTACCTTTCGTAACTACCGCTCGGAAAATCACGAACACTACCGCGGCATACCGATCATGGCGTCCAACATGGACGGTGTCGGCACCTTCGAAATGGCGGATGCGCTTGCCGCGATGGGTCTGTTTACCTGCCTGGTCAAAAACTACGATGCCGCGGAGCTAATCGAGTTCTTCAGCGCGGATGACGCTTTACGACGCGCAAATGTTGCTTATTCGACCGGTATCACCGAGCAGGATTTTGACAAGTTCAAGGGCGTATACAAAAAAACCGGGCGTAGTCTCAAATACGTTTGCGTCGACGTCGCCAACGGTTACTCTGAGCGTTTCTCCGAATTCATCAAACAACTGCGCGAAGCTTACCCGCATATCGTTATCATCGCCGGTAACGTGGTCACCGGTGAAATGACCGAGGAACTGATGTTAAGCGGCGCCGACATCGTCAAGGTCGGCATCGGCCCAGGTAGCGTCTGTACCACGCGTATCCAGACCGGAGTTGGATTCCCGCAGCTATCGGCGGTTATCGAGTGCGCGGACGCGGCCCACGGACTCGGCGGGCACATCATCGCCGACGGCGGCTGCACCTGTCCCGGCGACCTGGCCAAGGCCTTTGCCGCGGGCGCAGATTTCGTCATGCTCGGCGGCATGCTGGCCGGTCACGACGAAGGCGGCGGAAAAATCATCACGCGCCATTACAAGACCGGCGAAGTCGTACCAACCGACCAGGGCTGGGAAGATCTGATCGAAGAGCGTAAGTTCGTAAGCTTTTACGGCATGAGCTCGAGAGCGGCCAACGAAAAGCATTTCGGCGGGCTGAAGGAGTATCGTTCCTCCGAAGGCCGCGAAATTCAGGTACCCTACCGGGGCGAAATCGAGAACACGATCCAGAACCTGCTTGGCGGGGTGCGTAGCACCTGCACCTACGCCGGCGCCAAGAAACTGAAATGGCTCAGCAAGTGCACGACCTTCGTCAAAACCGGGGAGCAGTTCAACTCGGTGTTTGCCGACAAATGAAAACCCGTCAGGAATGCTGAATCCACGCTGACGTCGCCTGCAGGCGTTCAGTATCTAATCGACGTCGGTGTCGGCGTGGGCATGCCCAGTCCTTCCAGCACCCGGCGCAGGCGGTCGGGATAATCGGTGATAATTCCGTCCACACCCATCTCGATCAGTTCACGCATGCGAGTCGCCTCGTTGACCGTCCAGACATGCACCAACAAACCCAGGTCCTGCGCCAGTTTAATCGATCTGGCGCTGACTTCACGGTGATAAGACGACCAGATGCGGCCGCCGGCGGCCTTGATCGCGCGCGCGGCGCTGCCGTCGAAGTCGTCGACGTCGAGACCATTCAACCAGGGCGATTTGCCCGCCATCCCGGTTTGCAGATTACTCAGCCAGTCCTGGTTCACGGTCAGATACGAAGTGACTATTTCCGGGGCCATATCCTGCACCGCCTGCAGCGCGCGCCAGTCGAAGGATTGAATCGTTACCCGGGATTCCATTTCATGCCTGCGAATAACCTCGACCACGGCGCCGGCGAATTCCTGCGGGGGAAAGGTCAGCTGCGGGTAATGCGGATTGATCTTGATCTCTATATTGAAGCGAACCAAACGGTTGCCGGAGGCGTTGACCAGTTCGAACACTTGCGCAAGCGTCGGTACCCGGGTGCCGTCGATAGCCTGCTGCCCGGGATAGTGCCGTGCATATTTCCGCTCCGGGTTGAGGCGACCCACATCATAAGACTTAACCGTGTCGAGGCTCATCGAATGCACGCTGTCGCTGCTCTGTTGTAGCCAGTTACCTTCGGAATCGCGCGCAATTTCTGGCTCGAATCGCGGGTTATGCATGACCACCACCTTGCGGTCGCGGGTTACGGCCAGATCCATTTCGAGCGTGCTGACGCCGATCGAAAGCGCCGCGGCAAACGCCGGCAGCGTATTTTCCGGCATCAAGCCGCGGGCGCCCCTGTGACCCTGCAGGTCAAATCCCGAGGCGATGCCGTTCGGTGCCGCCAGCACCAAAATCAATAACCCCCGCAGTATCGCTGCAAACTGATTTCGAATCGATTGCTTCATGCCAGCTCGAGGTGCTTTTCAGTCTCGGAAACGACTAGATGAATTTTCTCCGCATCTATATACAAAGGTGGTTACTCCCTCACCGCTTCCGCCTCGATCTCTACCAGGAATTCGGGCGCCGCCAGCGCGGAAATTTCGAGGTAGGTATTTGCGCACAGATGACCTTCCAGCATCCTGTCCCTGACTTTGCGGTAGACGGCGACCTGCCCGGCCACGGTGACATAAATAGTCGCCCTGAGCAGATGTGACTTTTCAAATCCACCGGCGGCCATTACCGCGAACAGATTCGACCACGCGCGCTCCATCTGCGCTTCCAGTCCGGTCTCCAGCGTACCGTCGGGGCGCAGGCCGAGCTGGCCGGAAATAACCATACGCTCGGCGGCGGCGGCGTGGACGACGCCCTGAACATAGTTCGAAGCCGGTTTAACGACGTCATCGGGATTGAGTGTTTTCATTATCTGCTCCGGGTTTGCAGTCGACAGACTGATATTGAGTGCGATGGCTACAGATTTTCGCTCATCCCGCACGGGCTGACAAACATTCGTTCCAACCTGCCAGGCGCTGCAGCAAGCCCCGGATTGCAACTGATGAACCTTGGTTGACAAGCTTTACGTCTTTCGTTACTCTTTTTAGTACTTTAAAGTACTCTTTAGAGTTAAACATGAAAAACACAACATACGTTCCCCTCAAAAACGATCTGCTAATGAGGCTGATCGAGCGCTACAAGGAAAATTATCCGGTCGCCATCGACGATGTCATCGAGGATTTTCTCGAGCGCACCGCCGGCGAACACGAAGCGCAAGCCGGCTTCCGTGAGGGTGGTTACGCCTGGGACCAGGTCGAACTGCCGGCGGGAACACAGCTACGAACGCGTTACTTCAACCAGTGGCAAGTCGCCACGCTTAAGAACGGCAAGTTTTACTTCGGCAACAAGGCTTACCAGTCACCGGCCAAGGTCTGTAACGCGATGCGAGGAAACAAAACAACCAACGCATGGATGATGCTGCAGATAAAGCGGCCCCAGGACATCGAATTCAGGAATGCCGAAAAATTCCGGGGCTGATTGCATTTAAATAGCGGAACCGAAATCCATGACCATATTCAACGAAGTACAGCAACTAGAAGAATTAACCGTCATCGGCAAGGCGTTGATTAAGTACGCGATCAGTATCGAACCCGGACTCGTATTCGAACGCCATGACGGCTGGTGGTTGCCACCGATGGAAAAGAATTTCATCGGCTTCCAGTTTCAATGGACCGACATGATAAGCATTACCCTGAGCCTGTATGGCTCACCGACCGAGCAGTTCAAGCAGGACGACCTGACCATCAGGAAAGGCAAGTTCAACTACAGCAAGTGCCGCTTAACCGACGACTACCAGCTAATGGCCGCCACGGTCTGCATCTGGCGCGCGCATCAATTGTTTCACAAGGAACGCCACGTCGAGACAGGTGGGTTGTTACTACTGGATGAAGCGCAAGCAGAAGATACCGACTGGACGCGATCGCGCCACCAGGAACCGAGGCCGGAGAGCCAGAAATACCTCTGGCTGAGCGAGCTCAGGAGCGGTGGGTCAAAGACAGGAGCCAGTTCAAAAACAACCAGCTAATCGATTCTTCGTTTATTGTCTGACTACTAATCCGCCTTTCGACGCCAGCGGTGAAAGCGGGCGACCCACTGCAGTGCTCGATGCGGCAGATGCGCACGTTTCCACTCGCCTGCGGCGTACTTGTTGGCTTCGGCAAAGGTCGGATAGATATGGATGGTTCCGAGAATCTTGTTCAGTCCAAGACCATGGCGCATTGCCAGTACATACTCGGCGATCAGATCGGCGGCATGCTCGCCGACGATAGTCACGCCGAGGATGCGATCCTTACCCGGTACGGTAAGCACCTTGACGAAACCCTGCGCCTCGCTGTCGGCGATGGCACGATCCAGATCGTCGATACCGTAGCGGGTGACCTCGTATTCGATTCCCTGCTGCCTGGCGTCGCTTTCGTTGAGGCCGACGCGCGCGATTTCGGGTTCGGTAAACGTGGCCCATGGAATGACCGAGTAATCGGCCTTGAAACGCCTGACGATACCGAATAACGAATTAACCGAGGCGTACCAGGCCTGGTGCGCGCCGACGTGGGTGAACTGGTAGGGTCCGGCAACGTCACCGCAGGCGTATATCGTCGGGATGCTGGTCTGCAGAAACTCGTTCACTTCTATGGTTCCATTCGGATTCAGTCTGACGCCGAGATCCTGCAGGCCAAAACCGGTCGAGCGCGGTGCCCGTCCGACGGCGACGATCAGCGCATCGAACTCGATCTCGACTTCCGCATTGTCATGCTCGGCGACCAGAAAATCCCTGCCACCGCGCTTGACGAAACGCTTCGCGGTGTGACCGGTTAACACCCGCAGCCCCTCCTCGGTAAACCGCTGCTGCACCAGCTCGGAAACTTCGTCATCCTCGCGCAACAATAATCTGGGCAGCATTTCGACCTGGGTTACCTCGACCCCGAGACGCGCAAAAGCCTGCGCAAGCTCGCAACCGATTGGCCCGCCGCCCAGCACAGCAAGCCTACGCGGCTTGTCGCGCATATCCCACAAATTATCCGAGGTGTAATAGTCGACCTGGTCTATGCCCTCGATCGGCGGCACGAAAGGACGCCCGCCGGTGGCGATGACGATATTGCGGCTGCGAATGGTTTCGCCATTGACTTCCACGGTCCACGGCGAGGTGACCCGCGCCTCGCCCTGCACCACGTCGACGCCAAGCCCGGTATAGCGCTCCACCGAGTCATGCGGCTCGATGCGGCTGATTACCTGTTGAATTCGCTCCATAACCTCGGCAAACTCGAACTCCGCTTCCGCCTTGCGGATGCCGAACTCCTGGCTGCGCGCGATATGCGACATGAATTTGGCCGATCGGATCATCGCCTTCGACGGCACACAACCGAAATTGAGGCAATCGCCACCCATCTTGTGTTTTTCTATCAGGGTCACGCGGGCCTTGACTGCGGCGGCAATATAGGCGGTGACCAGGCCCGCCGAGCCGGCGCCAATGACCACCAGGTTGGTATCGAATCGATCCGGTTTGCTAAAACCCGCCAGCGCCTTGCGCGCGGACAACAACGTCACCAGCTTGCGGCCGATAAACGGCAATATCGCCAGCAGCAGGAAGGAAAGCAGTATTCCAGTGCTGAAAATTTCGTTCGCCGACTCGATTTGGCCGAGCTGGGTGCCGGCGTTGACATAGACCGCGGTGCCGGCCAGCATGCCGAGCTGGCTGACCCAGAAAAAAGTCCACAGCCGCAGGCCAGTCAGACCCATTACCAGGTTGATGACGAAAAACGGGAATGCAGGTACCAGGCGCAGGGCAAAAAGATAAAACGGGCCTTCCTTGTCGATGCCGTCGTTTATCGATTTCAACGACGCGCCGAACCGGGATTCCACCATGTCGCGAAACAGGTAACGCGACACCAGGAAGGCAACCGAAGCGCCGATGGTACTGGCAAAAGACACCAGGACCAGGCCGGTAAACAATCCGAAGACCGCGCCTGCGGCCAGCGTCATCACGGTCGCGCCCGGCAGTGAAACTCCGGTAATGACGACATAGGTCAGAAAGAATCCGGCCAGCGTCAGCGCGCGGTTTTCGGCATAGTACTGATCGAGGGCATGCTGCTGGGTTTTGACATATTCCAGCGTCAGGTACTGTTCCAGGTCGTACTGGAAAAACAGCACGACAATGACCGCCAGCAATCCCAGCAGGATGATTTTTTTCATTCGTTATTATCCGGATGTTGCGCTGCCATATAATTTTGTCGCCGATTGTAAGTTCAGTCGTTGCCGTAGCTTTCGGCCCACTCCAGCAGCTCCGTCTCCGGACCCTGAAAGATTATTTCGGGCTGCTTTCTGTCGATCTGGTAACGATACATCGGATCGTAATATTCTTCGAGTAAAGTTCGTATCCCGTCATAAAATGCGTCCACCCGACGGTCGCGGAAAAATTCCCGCAGCGCGCTTTCGAAGCACTGGCGAACCTTGAGGTAGCGATCGCCGCCCAGCCGCTTCCGTATCCGGGCCAGGTTATCGAGCACGAAACCTACGAATTCTTTTTCCGCGGCATCGCCATAAGCCTGTCGATACGACGGCCAGCTGTCTTGAATGTAATCTTCGCCGATCAGGCGTATACGATCTTCGATATCGACCTGCAGTATTGCACGCGGCGCCCTCAGCAGCGCATCGAACAAACAGTCGGGCATACCGATGCGCCCGATGCGGCGGCCCTCGTCCTCGACAAACACGGGTTTCCCCGGAAAAAGATGACGTTGCTTGAGAAATTCGATCGCCACGCGGTTTTCCCAGTCGATCACGGCCGGCTGCACATCCTTCGCATCGCGACCGAAGGCCGAACCCCTGTGATTGGCGAGACCTTCGAAATCAATGTGATGCCTGATCTTCCTCAGCACGCGGGTCTTGCCGACACCGGTCAGGCCGCTGACGCAGACCAGCGCGACTTCAGCGCAGGCCCGTTCCAGTTCGTCGATCAGAAAACGGCGCATCGCCTTGTAGCCGCCGATCACCAGCGGGTAGTCTGCGCCCTGCTCGCGCATCCACTGTTGCGTGGTGCGCGAACGCAGGCCGCCGCGAAAACAGTAGAGATATCCCTGCGGATTTCCTTCGCGGAACTCGAGCCACTGCCGCAGGCGCCTGGCTCGAATTTCAGGCGTTGCCAGCTCAAGCCCGAGCCGAATTGCTTCTTCCTGACCGGCATGCTTGTAGCGAATTCCGATTTGTTTGCGCTGTTCGTCGTCGAGCAGCGGAATGCTGGTCGCCATCGGAAATGCGCCGCGCTCGAATTCGACCGGCGCTCGCACATCCATCAACGGAACGTCCTGCAAAAACAGGCGCAGGTAATCGCGTGTATCTTCAACCATGCGCGTGCCTGATTTCCCAGCAGCGGTGAATCCTGGGATTACGTTTGAAATCCTCGGGGATGGTCGCCTGGGATATATCCACGATGTCAAAATCCTGCGCTAGCCCGGCGTCGATTTTGAAGCCGCGGCGGTTGGTCGAAAACAGCAACAGGCCGTCCGCTGCCAACAATTGCATCGCCTGCTGGATCAACAGGCCGTGATCGCGCTGAATATCAAGAGTTTGCTGCATCTTGCTGGAATTTGAAAACGACGGCGGATCAAAGAATATCAAATCATAGTGTTCTTTTAATGAGAATCTGGCCGGGTTTTCAAGCAGTTCGACGATATCGGCGCGCAGAAACTGGAACCGGTTGTCATCGTCTAGTTGATTGAGCCGGTGATTTTCCCGCGCCCAGTCGAGATAGGTCGCCGACAGGTCGACATTGAGCACCGAACTGGCGCCGCCGAGGCCGGCCTGGACCCCGACTGTGCCGGTATAGCAAAACAGATTGAGAACCGCTTTACCGCCGGCGGCATGATTGACCCGCTGCCGAGTGATGCGGTGGTCGAGAAACAATCCGGAATCGAGATAGTCGCTAAGATTGATCAGCAATGAGGCCGCGCCTTCGCGCACCTGGAAGTACTCACCGCGACTGTCCTGCTTCTGATACTGCCGCGCACCGCGCTGGCGGCTACGGATTTTGCAGAAAAGCCCATCGCCGCTAATTCCGAACAGTTCGCGCACGACGTCGGCCGCGAGCCCGATACGATACTCGGCCAGTTGCGGATCGATGCTCGCGGGCGCCTGGTATTCCTGCAGGTGAAACCAGGCCTGGTCGGGCGCGATTTCACTCTCATAGCGATCCAGCGCAAATGCAAATTCGGGCAAATCCGCATCGTACAGACGATAACAGGAAACCCCGTTGCGCCTGGCCCAGCGCTGCAGGTGTTTTGCGTTTTTTGCCAGGCGATTGCGCAAAGGTGTCGCCGCATCGTCGTCGATAGCGCCGCCGGAAACGGCTGCACCAGGTTTATCGGACTGCTGTACGGTTTCAAAAATGGCAAACAGGCAGTCGAGCGGGCCATTGCGAACATCCTTGCGGCTCAGGCGCTTCAGCTTGAGCCGGTGCAGCAAATCGGGATTGGCGGAGATAATCGCCAGCCGCGCCGGCGACAATCGTCGCAGCGCTTCGCCGAGGTCCGTATAGAGCTGGCCCAGGCCGGCCTCGCTTTGCAGCCGTTTGCCATAGGGTGGGTTACAGATGACCAGGGTATCGCCCACTGTCGGGGGCAGTTCCAGCTCGGCAATCTGCTGGTGGCTGAACTCGATAAGCGCCGAAACGCCGGCTCGCTCGGCATTGTCGCGCGCTATTTCGAGCGCCTCGGCGTCATAGTCGCTGGCGTATATCGCCACTGCGTAATCCGTTACCACCGCCTGCCGGGCCTGTTCGATGCGCTGCTGCCATAACTCGGCGTCATGCTGCATCCACTTGCTGAAGCCGAAGTAGGATCGCTCAAGGCCTGGCGCGACCCCGGCCGCGATCATTGCTGCTTCGATAACAAAGGTGCCGGAACCGCACATTGGATCGACCAGTCGCAGGTCTTGCACGCGTTTTTCATTCCAGCCCGCCTGATACAGCAACGCGGCCGCCAGATGCTCCTTCAGCGGCGCGCCGCTATGGCGGCTGCGATAACCGCGGCGATGCAGGCTTTCACCCGAAAGGTCGAGACTGATGCTGGCCTGGTTACGGTGAATATTGATATGAATCTGGATATCGGGCTGTTTTTTTTCCACCACCGGCCGACTGCCGCCGAGATTGCGCAGGCGATCGACAATCGCATCCTTGGACTTGAGCGCGACGTAGTGCGCATGATCGAGTTTCGAGCGCGAGACCGTCGACGACACCGCAATGCTGTTGCGTGCCTGAAAATGCTTTTCCCATTCGACCTGGTAGACGGCATCGTAAAGCCGGGCCTCGTCGTCGACTGACGCCCGGGCGAGTTCGCAGAATACCCGGTTGGCCAGCCGCGAATGCAGGCATACAAGGTAAACCGCGTCTATCGTGGCGTTGATTTCGACACCGCCGTATACCTTGCTCACGATCGCATCGATCGAGCCCAGGATGGTCCGAAGTTCGTGAAACAAAGGGGTCTCGAAGCCCTTGTGACCTGTGACAAATAGCTTAAAATTCTGCATAACGTGTGATATCGAGGATCCCGCCAGATGGCAATACTACGCCTTCCATCGGAAAACTGGTGGAAAACCGGTATTTATGTAAATAGTCGCAGGAATTCGTGATTGATTTCATCTATATTTAACAACTCTAACCCTTGGAAAGCGCCGCGCGCATGACCGCCTCAAATACACAGCAGGCTTCCGATTCGATATCCGGACAGGATGCCTTTGCGGAAATTTCCAGCCTCAGCAAGAAGCATATCACCGACATGCTGCAGCGCATGATCGAAAGCGCCGAAGACTATCACAGCTGGAGCCTTTCCGACGAGGATGGCGCGCGCGTGATCAAATTGATCAAACACAAGCAGCGCATCATTTGCTCGTCCTTTACCTTTCAACTCAACAAGCATTTTTCAGAGTTCAAATCGGGCAGCCATTCCCCGAAGTCGGAAAAAGCCGCGCGCGAATGGCAAAGTCTGGGGATTTCGAGCGCCAATGGGGCCGTGGAAATCAACGAACTACAGGAAGTCACCTCGCGCTACAGCGAAGCGTTCAAGGATTTCGATCACACCATACTGAAGCGCCTGCAGGCCTGCATCAAACGCTCGCGCGCAAGCATCTACGAAAGCCCGCTGCAGGTTAAGAAGCTGTGTGAATCGTTTCAGTACGCAATCGACAGCCTCAACCTGGAGGTCAGTTACAAGATCGCCCTCTACCATCTGTTTGCCGATCGTTTTATCGAGGCGCTGGGACCGTTTTATCGTCGCGTGGATCAGACATTACTCGACCACGGCATGCTAACGGAGCTTCCGCCGGCTAAATTTCACCTGCGCGATATCGAGGGGCTGAGCGAATCCCGGGCGCCCGACGCGATGCAGCCGGATCAAACCATCAGCATGTTGATGCTGTTGCAGGGATTCAAGGAAAAATCGCGCCAATCCTCGAGCCGGTATGAAAACCTGTTTCCCGAATTGAAGGATCGCCTCGGCGATTGCGGTATAGATCAGTACGAGGAGCAAATCGATCAGCTCAGCCTGATTTTCAAGCTCATATTCGAGGACGAGGACCTGCCCTCTCCTATCAAGCAGCAACTTTCACGTTTGCAAATCTATGTCTTTATTACCGCCATCCAGGAGGATGGTTTCCTGCGCAGATCGAGCAACCCGGCGCGGCGCCTGCTGGACGGCATCATCAGCAGCGAAGTCGAAATTGCAAGGAACGGCAATTCGGATTTTTCCGGCATTCGCTATATTCGCGAGCATATCGATGCGCTCGCCAGCCGCGAGTTCATCACGGTCGACAGCTACGCCGAGATGCTGGACGGCTACAAGGCCTTCCTGAAGGAAAACGAAGCTACCATTCGCCAGGCGCGCAGAGTCGAGGCAACGCAGAAAATTTTGCCGCTGGTGAAGACGCGCCTGAACGAAATAACCCAACCGCTGAAAATCCAGGGCACGCCATTGATCCTGTTTCAGAAAGTCTGGCTGCCGCTGCTGGTGCAGATCGGATTGCAGCAGGGCATGGATTCCGATACCTGGCACAAGACCATCGAAATGGTGAAAAAACAGGTATGGTCGCTGATACCGAAATCGAACACCGAGGAACAGGAGGAGTTGAAGACGACGCTGCCTAATGTCGCGCATTCGCTACACCGTGCGATGCGCAGCCTCAAACTGGCCGAATCGCTGCAGCAGTCCCTGCGCGATTATCTCAAGCTCGAGCAACAAAACGTTCTCGAGGAAACAGCGCGCAACGTCATCCAGGCGAAACGCAGAACGCGTTCGCTGGGAGAGCAATCCTTCGACTCTATGGACGACACCACCGAATTCGACGCGATGATGCAAACCGGTGTCTTCCAGGTTCCGACCGATATGCTCGATACGATGAATGCCAGCAAGCCCTCGGAACCGAAAAAAGTCAACCAGGTCGAGGCCCTCGACACCGGCGAGTGGATCAACATGATGCGCGATGGCGAGAAAATTCTGGCCAAACTGGCGTGGAAGGCCGAGGATTCGAGCCTGTTCATATTCGTCGACCGCGACGGAACCCGCATCTGCGAAATCGACGCCAACCAACTGTCAGCGCAATTTGAATCGGGCGAGGTATCGCTGATGCAATCGACGGTCGACTCCGAGAAAACCCAGTTCAGCTTTATGAAAAACCTGTGATCCCGATTGGGAGCAGGTTCATACGCCTAACAGCATTCTCGCCGGGTCTTCCAGCACGTTCTTGATCGTCACCAGAAACTGCACGGCTTCCTTACCATCGATAATGCGATGATCATAGGTCAGCGCCAGGTACATCATCGGGCGCACCACGATTTCCCCATCGACCACTACCGGGCGCTGCTGGATCGAATGCATACCCAGTATCGCCGACTGCGGCGGATTCAGAATCGGCGTCGACAGCATCGATCCGAAAATACCGCCATTGGTGATACTGAAGGTGCCACCGGTAAGCTCTTCGATACCGAGCTTGCCGTCGCGTGAACGCATACCCATATCACGGATCGACTGTTCGATCTCGGCATAATTCATCTGGTCGGCGTCGCGCAGAATCGGCACCACCAGTCCGCGATCGGAACTGACGGCAATACCGATATCGAAGTAATCGTGATAAACGATTTCATCGCCATCGATAGAGGCATTAACCGCAGGGAAGCGTTTCAGCGCCTCGACTGCCGCGCTGGTGAAAAATGACATCATGCCGAGCTTGACGCCATGCGCTTTTTCGAAAGCGTCCTTGTACTGCGCGCGCGTGTCCATCATCGGCTTCAGGTTGACTTCGTTGAAGGTGGTCAGCATGGCCGCGGTGTTTTGCGCCTGCTTCAGGCGTTCAGCGATCTTGGCGCGCAGGCGGCTCATCGGCACGCGGCGATCATTGCGCCCGGAGGACGGGATCGCAGGTGGTGGCGGCGTCGCCGCGGCAGCGGCGGGCGCCGTAGCCGCAGGCGCGGCCGCTTCGGTCGGCGCCAGCTGCTGCAAATGGCGTTCGACGTCAGCTTTGGTAATGGCCCCTTTCTTGCCGCTGGGCTGTATGTCTGCCGCCTTCAGATTGTGTTCCTGCAGCAGCTTGCGCACCGCCGGGCTCGCCTTGCCGTCAGCGCTCGCGACTTCCTCCTGGGCGGGCGAAGCCTCCTCGGCGGCGGCCGGTTGTTGCGCGCTGGCCGCTGGGGCTGCGGCTGCCGCTTCGGTGTTGATTACGCCGAGCACATCATCGGTTTTAACCGTGGCGCCGGTTTCGAAAGCAATCGACTCGATCACCCCGGCCGAACTGGCAACAATTTCGAGCACGACCTTGTCGGTTTCCAGATCGACAATATTCTCTTCGACTGAAACGCTGTCACCGACCTGCTTGTGCCAGTCGCCCAGGGTTCCCTCGGTTACCGACTCGGGCAATACCGGAACCTTAATTTCTACCTGCATAATCTGCTCCAGGGTTATTCTGTTATTGTTGATCTATTCGAGTTTATCCGAGAAATCGGCTTCGAAGGCATTCCTCACCAGCTCGGCTTCCTGCTTCTGATGTAGCGCCATGTAGCCGGCCGCCGGTGACGCCGCCGAAGCACGCCCGGCGTATTGTACCTGTATCGGCGTAAAAATCTCGTTAAGGCGGCTCTTGAACTCGCGGAACATACCCTGGTTGCGAGGCTCGTCCTGACACCAGACGACGTTTTCGAGCGCCGGGTATAAATCGTGAATGGCTTTCAGATCAACTTTGGGGAACGGATAGAGCTGTTCGATGCGAACGATCGCGGTGCTGTGGTCATAGTCCTGTTCACGGGTTTCATATAGTTTGTAATAAATCTTGCCGCTACAGAGAATCAGGCGCTTAACCTTCTTGTTATTTACCTTGTCGATCTCCGGGATAACTTTCTGGAATTCGCCCTTGCTGTAATCGTCGAGCGACGACACCGCGCGCTCGTGGCGCAACAGGCTCTTGGGACTCATCACCACTAGCGGCTTTCTGAATCCGCACAGCATCTGGCTGCGCAAAACATGGAAAATCTGCGCCGGCAGGGTCGGCTGCACAACGCGCATATTGTGCTGCGCGCAAAGCTCGAGGTAGCGCTCGATGCGGGCCGAGGAGTGCTCGGGTCCCTGCCCCTCGTATCCGTGCGGCAACAGCATCACCAGGCCGCTGAGACGGCCCCATTTTATTTCACCCGAACTGATAAACTGGTCGATGACTACCTGCGCGCCGTTGGCGAAATCGCCGAACTGCGCTTCCCAGATGACCAGCGTTTTCGGATCGGTGGAAGAATAACCGTATTCGAATCCCAGTACCGCCTCTTCCGAGAGGAAGGAATTGATCACTTCGAAACGCGGCTGATGTTCGGACAGGAATTTCAAAGGTTTGTAAATCTGGCCTGTTTTCTGATCGTGCACCGCGGCGTGACGATGGAAAAAGGTGCCGCGCTCGCTGTCCTGGCCGGAAAGTCGAATACTGTAACCGTCGTCGAGTAGCGTCGCGTAGGCCAGGTTTTCGGCAAAGCCCCAGTCGCCGGGCAGGTCGCCTTTCAGCATCAAATCCCGGTTTTCCATGATTTTGGCGACGCGCGAATGCAGCTTGAATTCTTCAGGCAGGGTCAGCATCTGCTTGCCCAGTTGCTGGATTTTCTTCTTCGTGACCTTTGTTCCCGGCGTGATATTGACATCGCCATCGTGCAGCCCGGCCCAGTCGCGCGCGGCAACCGGTTCGAGGCCGGAAATGACGTTTAGCGCTACCGCGCCGCCTTCGTCGAGCGCGCGCCGGTAATCGGCTACCATCTCGTCGATTTTCTCACGCGTGGTAAAACCCTCGTCGATGAGCCGCTGCGAATGCAAATCGACCAGGCGCGGATGCTTGCGAATCGCTTCGTACATCAGCGGCTGGGTTACCGCCGGTTCGTCGGCCTCGTTATGACCATAGCGTCGATAGCAAACCATGTCGATGACGACGTCGCGCTGAAAGGTTTCGCGATACTTGACCGCAATCTCGGCGATAAAAACGCATGCCTCGGGGTCGTCGCCGTTGACGTGAAAAATCGGCGCCTGCACCATACGCGCGACCTCGGTACAGTACAGCGACGAGCGCATGTCGCGTGGATTGCTAGTGGTAAAACCGATCTGGTTATTGACGATGATATGGATCGTGCCGCCGGTCTTGTAACCTCGAGTCTGGCACATGTTGAAGGTTTCCATGACCACGCCCTGACCGGCAAAGGCCGAATCGCCGTGCACCAGCACGGGTAACACGTCCTTGGTGGTGCGGTCGGGGAAGCGACGCTGTCGCGCGCGCACCGAACCTTCGACCACCGGATCGACGATTTCCAGGTGCGAGGGATTGAACGCCAGCGCCAGGTGCATCGGCCCGGAGTCGGTGTAAATATCCGACGAAAATCCCTGGTGATACTTGACGTCGTAGTTATAGCGTTCGTTCAGATCGACATTGCCTTCGAACTCGTCGAACAGATCGCTCGGCATTTTACCGAAAATATTGGTCAGTACGTTGAGGCGTCCGCGATGGGCCATGCCGATAACGACTTCGTGGGTGTTGGTGACCCCCGCCTGCTGCACCACGCGGTCCATGATCGGTATCAGCGACTCGCCGCCCTCGAGCGAAAATCGTTTTTGCCCGATGTAGCGCGTATGCAGGTATTTTTCGAGATTCTCCGCGGCGATAATCCGGTCCATGATTCGATTGCGCCGCCCTTCCCTGAAATTCGGGGTCGCCAGCGAGGTTTCGATTTGCACCTGGATCCAGCGCTTCTGCGCGCGATCTTCTATATGCATGTACTCCGAGCCGATGGTGCCGCAGTAAGTCTTTTCGACGCGTTCGATTATTTCCCGCAGCGTCGCCTCCTCGACCCCGAATAGCGAGCCGGTATTGAAAACCGTGTCGAGGTCGGCTTCGCCAAGATTGTTGCCGGCCAACGTCATTTCCTTGATTTCAGGACGCGCGCCCATGTTGAGCGGATCGAGTCGCGCCCTTTCGTGGCCCTTGACGCGATAAGCGTTGATCAACTGCAGCACCCGCACCTGCTTGGCGTCGTGTTCCTGCAGGTCACCGCTGGAGATACCGTCGCCGGGACGTTTGTGCTGCACCGCGTATTTCATTTGCTCGCGGATTTCGAGATGATCCTGATCTGGAGCCAGTTCGCCATTTTTTAGTTCAGCGAACCAGTTACGCCAGTTTTCGTCGACGTCGGATTCATCTTTCAAATAGCGCGAATAGAGTTCCTCGATGAATGCAGCGTTGCCTCCGGAGAGATAACTCTGTTGCTGCATTTTTTTCATACTCATGGCTGCTTACCTGTAGGCTGGGTGCTGTAGTCGTCGTCTGTGTCGAATAATAGCCGAAGTTACGGCATAAATGGCGAATAATACTGCAACATATCGAGGCTAAAAAATAGAACCATTGACAATATCAATAAACCTCATTGTTCTATACACAAGGAAGTTGTTTTTAATTTTTTAAGCGCTGTTAGAATACGCGAATTCTGAACTGGGACAAGCCGCATGGCGCAATACATTTACACCATGAACGGGGTCGGCAAGGTCGTGCCCCCGCAAACCGAAATCCTGAAGAACATTTCGCTCAATTTTTTCCCGGGCGCGAAGATCGGCGTACTCGGCTACAACGGCGCCGGCAAATCGACATTGCTGCGCATCATGGCCGGTGTCGATCCCGACCACACCGGTGAAGCGCGCCCCCAGCCCGGAATCAATATCGGCTACCTGGCGCAGGAGCCCGTACTCGACAATAACCTCGACGTTCGCGGCAACGTCGAACTGGGCGTG
>Ga0224508_10000858_pt1 | contig 28113 bp, 21 predicted proteins | sample SF_Jan12_sed_USG_4_FD_170157 | JGI IMG/M metagenome (GOLD analysis project Ga0224508, IMG submission 170157) | Sediment microbial communities from San Francisco Bay, California, United States - SF_Jan12_sed_USGS_21 | ecosystem: Environmental > Aquatic > Marine > Sediment | place: USA... | reverse complement strand
CCGACCTACAACCTGCTGCACGTCCTCACCGCCGCGTTCCTCGACCGGGCGCGCGGGAATCTGCGATGGGCGATCGATGCCTGGCTGCTGATCCACAGGATGGAGGATTCGGATTGGGTCGCCCTCCAGCGGTACGCCCAGGAAGGCCGGCTGGAACTTCCGATGCTGACGATGCTGCGGTATATGGCGGACGCCCTCGACGCGCCGATTCCCGAATTCCTGTTCACCCAGCTTTCGATCTCGGCACAACAAACCCGCCGGCCCGGGCGTGAAGCGGCCCTATCGGGCGCCATTATCGGCCTTTCGGCATTGCGCGAAGCGTGGTCCCGCAGAATTGGAACCGCCGACGCACGGCGCGAACTCATTCGTTTTCTGCTCCTGCCCTCGTCGATTTATCTTCGTTGGTCATACGGCACCACTGCCCGCGCCAGCTTGCCCTTGTTCTACGCCTACCGCCCGCTGTCCTTCCTTATGGAGCGACTGTGGTGGCGCGCCAGCCGATTGCCGGGTTTAAACAGGTTCACCCGTTATCGGAAGGTTGCTGCCGAACTGGAAAAACTCCGGGCCTGATCACCGGCCGGGCCAAAGTCACGGGATCGGCGGTCAATTCCAGCCGATCAATTCCAATAGTGCCGCCAGGCGCGATCGAAGAACCGTTTATAGAACATTCCCAATGTCGACCGGACGCCGGACAACGCGCTCGATGACGGCAAGCGCGTACCCTCCGGTGGACTGTAGCCGAGAATTCGACGGGTCTCCGACAGATCCCAGCGCATGCCGGCGTTGTTGGAGACCAGCGTCAGCGCCGCAAAGGGGACATCCTCCGCGAGGATGGCTTTTTCGAATGCATCGCATAAGTCTTCGGCGCTGAGCCATTTGGAATGACGCCATGCGGTCCAGTCCTTGCCCGTCTCGGTCGGCGTCGACGGGACGCTGCCAATGCGCAGACATATCGATGAAATTCCATGCGCCTCGGAAAAATATTTGGCCACCGACTCGCCGATGAGTTTCGTCGCCGCATACGGCACGACGGGCCGCGCCGGCGCATCCCCCGCTATGGGGCCGCCGCTGAATCGGTATCCCTCCATCGTTTGCAGCGTGCTGGCATAGACAACACGCGGCACCGCGTTCATTGCCGCCGCATGGTAGACGTTTTGCGTGGCTTCCACATTGTCCGCGACGAGCTGCGGCCAGGGTGCCGGCGACCGGCCCGGATCGCCGGCCAAATGGACCACCGCATCGGCCCCCTCGAACAACCCGCCCCAATCGGACGAGAATTTCGACAGATCGGCGCCATGCACACTGGGCTCCGCATCCGCCGCCCGGTCGATAAGGATGAGGTCGTAGCGGTTCGAACGCCCAAGATGCTCCTGCAGCAACTTACCGAGACGGCCAGAGGCTCCGGTAATTACCACTCGCCGCTGTCGCTCTTCGATAGTCATGCTGCGTGTCTCTGAACTTAAATGATTGTTCCGCGGTACACTGGCCCGGATGACGAACGGTTTCGAGGCGTTTACCTTATCGTCGCCCTGTCGCACATGCGTTCCGGGCGCGAGGGCAGATCGATAACATCGGTTGTAGCAGGTTGGAAGTCGTTCATAAGAATGAAATTAAGGATGCGCCGATGTTAGATCTCGTGCTCGTGGCCCTCAACGGCGAAAACAAGATCGCTGTTTTCGACAGGGACGCCAAGACCGGCCGTCTCGACAAACGCAGCGACATTCCGCTCGGCGGAGCGCCGGGGCCGATCCTGTTCGATCACTCGAAAAAGTTCCTTTATGTCGGCCTGCGGTCCACCAGCGAGATCGCGAGCTTTCACGTTGACGAGGCGATGGAGCGCATAACGCCGCTCGGCACTACCAAATTGAAATCCGATCCCTGCTATCTGAGCCTCGACCGGAGCGGACGATATCTCCTATCGGCCTATTACCGGGCCGGGGCTGTAGCCAGCCATGCAATTGACCCGGACGGTCGTGTCGTCGAAAAACCGCGATCCTGGATACGCACCCGGCGGTATGCCCATGCCATTCAAACGGACCCCACGAACCAATTCGCATTCGCGCCGCTTGTCGGCAGGTCGAACCGAATTCTTCAGTTCCGGTTCGACCCGGATTCCGGTCAGCTATCGCGCAACAAACCACGAAAAATAGTCCCGAAACCAAAGGTCGGACCGCGGCATTTTTGTTTTCACCCCCGGCACGACTGGATTTATGTGAGCAACGAACAGGGCTCGAGCGTGACGCACTACCACCTCGATGCGGCGCGTGGCACGCTCAGCCCAGGTCGAACCCACTCCACCCTTCCGGACGGATTTGTGGGCGAAAATTCCTGCGCACAAATTCATATCCATCCGAGCGGGGCCTTTCTCTATGTCTCGAACCGCGGCCATGACAGCATCGCTTGTTTTGCGGTCGACCCAGCGACCGGTGATTTATCGGCGGCGAGCCAGCACCCGGCGGAAGCAACGCCGCGCGCTTTCGGATTGGACCCAGAAGGAAACTTCCTGTACGCCGCCGGTGAGAGCGCCGGCACCCTGGGCTGTTTCGCGATCGATCAGGACAGCGGCCGCCTGGAACATCGAACGCGATACCCGGTCGGGGGGAAACCCCTATGGGTCCTCGCCATAAGACATTAATTCATTGATTTATACTTGTTTTATGGCGTTTCCGGCATTATCTCGAACCGATACACCGATCGGCCCGGCGAAACCGTGCGACGCAGCAGCGCATCGCTGCCCTAAGTCAAACCTCTACGGAGCAGGTCGACCGCGATGACAATCGCACCATCGTCGGTTCGCTCGTTGTGATAATAGAGGCCAGGCGGACTGTTGACTTCCAGCAGGACACCGCCGGAGTCCGCGAGCGGCACGCTCGGGTCCTTGGTAATGACATCGAGCCCGACCACGCGGGCGCCGATTGCCCGCACGATACGGCTCCCCATGTCGGCGATTGAATCGCACAGGATATCCATTGCCGCTTGGTTATCCTCCCGCCGATTTTGGTTGATGACCTCTTTCATCTTCACGCGCTGATCGGCTTTAGGGACGCTCGTCAACTTCAACCCTTGCGCCGCCAACGTATTCGTCATGTCCATATCGATCGTCAGCAGGACCTGGGCCATCTCGGAGCCGGTCCGAAGACGGTTCTTGTTCTCGCTCTCCACGAGGCGGCGGAGGGACGATACGCCGTCCCCGATCAGCGTCGGGGACCTCCGCAGCACGCAATCGATCAATTCTCCGTCGAGATACAACAGTCGGTAATTGTCACCCGCCACCTGCTCCTCAATCAGAATTCGGGAGCCGCTGACGCGCGCGTTCGCCGCCGCCGTGATCAAGCGGGACGCGTCCGTAATGTTCGTGACCACGCTGTTGCCGCCGCCAGTTCCGTCCGATGGTTTCACCACGACCGGCCCGCCGATTTCATCGAGAAATTTTAGGGCATCCGACAGACCGTCTTTTCCGAACTCCAAATATCGCGGCGTCGGTATTTCCATATCGGATAGCAATTTCGCAATGAGCGGCTTGTTGCCGGTCAATATCGGATCGATCAGATTGTCCAGCGACGTTTCGGCCTGCCAGGTCTTCATGGTCTTGCCCGACTTGGTAATCTCGAAAATATCGCCGCCAATATTCTTGATATCAGCCTTCAAATGCGCCGCGGCACCGATCCACATATCCGCATAGAATTTGCTCCGGTTCCGTGCGACGATGCCGAGTTCAGGCCGGCTAAGTCGAAATTTGGTACTAATTCTAAAATAGTAATGAAGTATTTCGAAAATCACTTCACGTATTTTTTTATTCATAACAAGCTCCGCATAACTAATAACGAAATTTATAAATTGATTTATTGAACTGCGTCAAAGGGAATAACGCATATTGGCAAATGGATGCGACATTTGTTGGCAGGCATTGGACCGACGAACCAGGATGCCCTTTTTGGCCACCCGCCGGGGCCATTTCCCCAAGGTCCCGGCCCCAATCATGACATGGGCGATAGTCTGAAGGGCGTAGAAATTGAACCAACGGCCTAATACCAATGGGGAGCACCGGCGGCAGGTTCGGCTACAAACAGGATTTGGCGGACCGGCATGCGCCAAGGTCACGCAATTGCTTCCCGCCGAAATCGGATTCGTTTCGTTCAGATCGGGGCGGAAACCGTCACGAAATGATGCTAGTACGCCTTCTCGAATTGACGAATATGTAGAATTCTTTCCTTCTGCGAATACGCATAGACCAAGAAAACGCCGATGAAAACACCATTAGCCGCGGCGGGAAGGACCCTGTGGTCAGAATAGGAATCGTCTGTAACGGCCTCGATTTTCCGGGCCATCAGGCGCAAATCATTAAGGGCATCCTGTCCGACACGCGATTGGAAATTGCCCTCCTTGTCACGCGTGCGTCGACGGGATCGTCGCCTGACAGGCCGGTTTCGGAGCGCTTGAACGACCTTTTTTATTCGGTCGTTACTAGGGCAGAGTCAATATTGACGAAGAACCGTTCCGATGTTCCGCATATTGATGAGATGATTTCATTAACATTCGAACTAAAGAACGTACCGATAATAAGTATTGACCCCAATCCAAATTCGGCAACCGCCTCCACCACCATAGACGCGATTCAAGAGCATCGATGCGACGTCCTGCTGCAGTTTGATTCCGCCGCCCCCGATGCGGCGCTCAGCGAATTCGCCCGGTTGGGCGTCTGGCGGTTTGACTTCGCGGACGGTGAATTATACCGCGGCGGTCCGGCCGGATTCTGGGAATGGTATGACGACCATCCGTATTCCGGCGTGACGCTGCGGGTTCTCGGCGGCGTCAACGGCGTCAAACGGACAATCAATCGGGCGATCTACTCGACATACCGTCTGTCCTGGAATGAAAACCGCCGGCGTATGTTCGACCGGTCGCGGACCCTGATGTTGGATTGTCTCGATCAAGTCGCCAAAACAAATTCCGTGCGCACCGCCAAGTCTAATATTGTTTTCGACAAAATTCTCCGCACAACACCTAGTATCGTGATAATACTAATTTCCATAGTGAAGTATATTTTCCGGATTATCTTTAGGACAATTTATAAATCAATTTGGAAAGTTCAATTTGGAATCGCCACTGCCCCCGTAGATAAAACAAACATTGAATTTAATAAATTCGATGACCTTCATTTCCCCGACAAGAAATTATTCTGGGCGGATCCGTTCATTGTTAATAAAGACTCATCGAATTTTGTTTTTGTTGAAGAACTATACTACAAAGATGGCGTCGGAACGATCAACTGCCTTGAATTCAGGGACGGTGAACTTCTGTCGAACGACGTCGTCCTGAAGAAACCGTACCATTTGTCGTATCCGTTTATTTTCCGCCATGACGATACTTATTTCATGTGCCCGGAAACATCGAACAACCGGACCATCGACGTCTATCGGTGCGTTGACTTTCCCTTGAAGTGGGAACACCAGCAGACACTGATGGACGACATCTATGCCTGCGAGACGTCGATCCATGAATTGAACGGCAAGTGGTGGCTCTTCACCAACATCGCCCGGAACAGTTTCAACGAGTGCAACTACGAATTGCATCTGTTCTCGTCCGATGACCCGCTTGGCCGGGATTGGGTCCCGCACCCGCTCAATCCGGTTGTCCAGGACGCCGGACGGGCCCGAAACGGCGGCGGTGTGATGACCCTCGACAATCAGCTCTATCGCATGGCCCAAGGCCTCGACGGGCGAACCTACGGCTCAAACTTTATCGTCAATAGAATCGTCACGTTGAACGAGACCGAATACGAAGAAAAGCTCGTACAAAAGGTGTTCCCAAATTGGCATGCCGAATTGCAAGGGACGCATCATTTTGTCGTGTCAGATGATGTGGCGGTAGTCGATTTTTGGCGGCCGATTTTCAAATACTCATAGACGGTACCATTGAAATGGTCATGACAATTCCTACTCTTGCCGCATCAGTGTTTTCCCCCGGGCAGCCGCAATATTGGCGATCGAATCGGGTCCTCATGTTATTGGCGCTTCCGTTCGATGCCCACCGGCCTCAGAATTGCACCGCTGCCCCCAACCACCAATTCGGTCACGTCGAAAGGTAACGCTTCCGTGGAACCCTATCTTCACCATGTTGGCATCATTGTCCCCTCCGAAAAACGCGTCACCGCCCTCATGACGCTGCTGCAGCTTGAGGAAGCCTATCGCGGCTATGTCGAACGGTGGCAGGCGCTCTGCATCTTCACCAAGGCGAGCACGGGCAGCCCGATCGAGTTTGTGGTGCCGCAAGGCGGCGTCTTGAAGGAATTCAACAGCGGCGTCGGCGGCGTCCACCATGTGGCGCTGGCGGTCGACAGCTTGGAGAAGGTCAGTCAGCGCCTTCAGGCAAAAGGCATGAAGCTGCTTGAAGAGAAACCCATCAAGGGTGCGGGTCCGTTCTATTGCAATTTCCTGAGCCCGCTCTATACGCGCGGCGTTCTCATTGAATTTGTCGAGGAAATCAAGTGACGGCTCGACGCCCGTCGGGGTCGGCCGCCAGCAGGCGCCAAATCGATGCACCGTCGTGATTCCCGAGTTTCGACGACCCTTTAGTCACGGCCGGTAACCCTTATTTTCTCTGGAAAATACGAGTACGGATGGCCAGAATCAGGGTCCGGAACACAGGGCATTCGGCGATTGTGCGCGGCTGAGCAAGCGGACAATATACATATTGTTTCAATGCATTAATTGCGAAACGCTAGGTGTATTCGGGCGAGAGTCGGATCAGTGGTCTGCTTTCGGAGTAACACATTCGATGGGATACCTTCCGGCGCGAAACGAGCTTCGTGGATCAATAAAATATGCAAAATCAGACGCCGTTCGCGCCCAGCGCCCCTATGACGATCGCCGCCGACCTGCGTTCAATGTTTTATCCGTGCATGCCGCGCGTTAACCATGTTTGTGCGACTGCAAACAGCCAATTATTGACCCATTGGAGTTACCTATAGTGGAATCTCCTTCCTACTCGGAAATTCAGGAAACATTGCACAACGCGCAAACCGACGGGCTCCCGAAGCTGGTCGTCACCGTGTTGCGAAACATCATGCTCGAGCCGATCGAGCCCTATCTAAGTCACCTCGCCTACACCAACGGATTCGCACCCGAGATCCGGTTCGGGCAATTCGATAATATTCTTCAGGAAGCCAGCAACGCGGCGAGCGACCTTTGGAGTACGGCGCCCGACGTAATTTTGGTGTTCTCCAAGCTCGAGGCACTGTCTCCGGCGATCGCCTTCCGATTTTCCTCGCTGAGCCCGGAAGAAGTGAAGGCTGAACTCGACCGGGTCGGCCATTTCGTCGATAGCACCCTGGCAAGCCTACGGGAGCACACCCAGGCGACCATCCTGTGGCATGGATTCGAGACGCCGGTAAATCCGGCGCTGGGCATTTACGATGGTCAGGTCGAACACGGTCAATCGAATTCCATCCGGCGGCTGAACGACGCGCTTCGGCATAGCCTGAGCGCCACCAAGACAGCCTACTACGTCGATCTCGACCGCTGTGTCGCGCAGCTTGGGGCGGATAAATTCTACGATCCCCGCTATTGGCATATTGGGCGCGCGCCCTATTCCCGCGAAGCGCTCAGGACGATCGCGGACGAAAACTGGAAATTCGTCCGGGCGTCGAAAGGCTTGGTGAAAAAATGCCTCGTGCTGGATTGCGACAATGTTCTGTGGGGCGGGATCGTCGGCGAGGACGGGCTCAAGGGCATCCGGCTCTCGCAAGACTATCCCGGGTCGCCCTTTTACGAATTCCAGCAAGAGGTCCTTTCGCTCTACAAGCGCGGCGTGATCATCGCGCTCTGCAGCAAGAACAATGAGGGTGACGTCTGGGAGGTTTTCCGGGATTTCCCGGACATGGTTCTCAAGGAAGAACATATTGCGACGGCCCAGATTAACTGGGACGACAAGCCCACGAACATCCAACGTATTGCGGCCGATCTCAATATCGGCCTCGACAGCTTGGTTTTCATGGATGATAGCGATTTCGAAGTGGCTTTCGTGCGCGACGCCTTGCCGGAGGTAACCGTCATCCATCTACCCCCGGAACGTGCCGTGAGAAATCGTGACGTGCTGGCCGGTTGCGGTCTGTTCGACACGGTCACCCTCTCCGACGAAGACCGCCGGCGCGGCGCAATGTATAAGGCCGAGGCGCGGCGGAAGAAGCTGAAGGCGACGACCGACCCGCGCACCTATCTCAAGTCTCTCGGCATGGAGGTAGACGTTCGCTTCGTTGACGAAACCGCATTGCCGCGCGTGGCCCAACTGACCCAACGGACGAATCAATTCAACCTGACGACGAAACGCTATTCGGAAGCGGATGTTTCCAGCATCGCCAGCAACCCGAACGGCGACGTTCTCTATTTGCGCCTCAAAGACAGCCTCGGGGACTACGGGATCGTTGGCATGGCGGTGCTCCGCCACGAAACGTCCCATTCCGAGATCGACACCTTCCTCATGAGCTGCCGGGTCATCGGCCGCGGCGTGGAAGATGTGTTCCTCACCGCCTGTCTCGAAACGGCGATGAAAAAGGGCGCCCCCAACGTGCTCGGAAAATATATAAAGACGAAAAAAAACGGTCTTGTTGCCGATTTTTATCGGCGGAACGGTTTCGAGATTATCGACGAGACGGCGGAAACGGTCGAATACGCCTATGCGCTATCTCAACCGCTTCCCGCGACACCGGAATACATGCACGCGGTAAAATTTGAAGAATTGGAGCAATTGACGTGAAGCAACGGGTTAAGGCAGTGATGTCCCAGGTCTTCGGGATCCCACAGGACTCAATCGGCGATGACGCCTCCCCCGAGGTGATCAAGAACTGGGATTCCGTGAAGCATCTGAATTTGGTACTCACCTTGGAAGAAGAATTCGACGTGGCTTTCACCGACGAACAGATTATTGAGCTCATGAGCTATCAGGTTATCGTCGAGAAGCTCGAGGAAATCAGCGCCAGCGCCGCGTAGCAGCGGCTTCGGATGTCCCAGGAAAATTTAAGAGACCCTTTTTGAAATGGCCGCCCATGTACGACCCGCGGTGCCCGAAGATTATAAAGGCATTATGGCCCTTCGGACACGCAACGGCATGCTGGAAATGCCCGAAAAGAATTGGCGCTACATTCACGAAAGTAATCCCTTCCGAGGCGCGGGCGGGAGCGAATTGGCGACCGGATGGGCGGTGGAGGCCGACGACGGTACCATCGTCGGGTACCTCGGCAATATCCCGCTCACCTATGAGTTGGCGGGCGAGTCCATAACGGCGGCGGCCATGTCGACCTGGATCGTCGACAGTGAATACCGCAATTATGCACTGCCGATGACACGGAAATATTTGCAGCAGACCGGCGTTGATCTCTTTCTGAACACCACAGCAAATCAGAACGCTTCGAATTTTCTTGAGGCGATGCGCATTGCCCGCGTACCGGTCGAGGAATGCGATATCTGTCTCTATTGGATTACCGATCCGAAGGGCTTTGCCGAGAGTGCACTGCGAAAACTCAATGCGCCCTTTGCCAAGACGTTGAGCTATCCCGGCGGGCTGGTGCTGTCCGCGGCGAACAGGCTCACGACCGGTGCGTTACGTTCGTGGTCCGCCGGCGTGACGGTTCAGCAAATCTCGAATATCGATGAACGCTTTGATCAATTCTGGGAGGAGCGCCGTCGGGAAAACGTGCTCCGGCTTCGCCGCGACAGCAGCGCCCTGACGTGGACGCTCACCTGCGCCCGCCGTGACGGCAGAAAGGTGTGGACCCTCGCAACCGTCAACGGCGGGAAGATCTCGGGATACGGAATTTTTCTGCTGCTGGAAAACGCCGAAATTGGCCTCAAGCGAATGCGCGTCATGGATTTGCAGGTCGATCAAGGCGACAAGAAGTCGACTGCCGCCATCATCGCCGAGGCGGTCAAAATTTGCGGCGAGGAAGGCGTGCAAGTGCTCGAGGCGATCGGCTTCAACTCGTCAAAGCGCGCGATATTCGAGGAATTCGGCGCGCGCCGCCGGCAACTCACCAACTGGCGGTATTACTACAAGGCGAAATCGCCGTCCTTGGCCGAAAAACTCAGCGTGACCGGGGTCTGGGATCCGTGCAATCTCGATGGGGATGGATGCCTGTAGGGCACAGGGGGCCAGCGGTTCGCCTTCCCTGTCGTTTCACACCCGCATGATATCGATCACGCCCCCGGCCCCTACACGGGCACCCTCAAATATCCCGCCCGCTGGAAATTCAGTCCGACGTATTGCGAACCAGGCCCAGCATGACCGCGCCGGACCGCAGGAACGAACGGAGGGCCATCAACACGTGGAGCAACGTCGGGAGCAGCGCGGTCGCCCCCATGACGACGCCGAAGTAGATGTTGCGGAGATTGGTCGGGCTGAACGGGTCGGTGAACGCGCTGTGAAGCCGTCCCTGGTAAAGGTCCGTCCGTGACGCCATCGTCTCGGGATTTTGCAGGATCAGCGAAACCACCCAGCCCGAGACCATGAATACCAACAGAACCCACATGCTCGCGACGACCGCTATCAGCAAATCCACACTCAGATAGCTGATATATTTCGTGTTGCTGTTCGATGCGATCGCCCGCCGGACGATATACACGGTCACCAGAAGCGAAAGACAATCAAATACCGCGCCAAGCACACTAACGGGGAATCCGGTCAACACATATTCCAACGCCTTGTGGCTGAGCAGGAGATTCGGATAGGTCGTAAGCAGCGCCCACCAGTAGCACACCAAATTCAGCACCCCGAAAATCGCGAAGGTCTTCGGGTAAAAATAACGGGTGGTTTGCCGCAAGTTTTCAAACCAGCCAAGGAAGTGCACCAGGGATTTGCGCCAATAAACAAACATTGAGAGTTGGGTTTCCAGTGCCTGTCGGTTCATGTGTCGGTTGACCGCATCGACACGCGGCGCCTTTCGAGGCCGCCCGTGCGATGCGACGTCATTTAGCGTTCATGGAAGACCGGGAGATCCAAATCGGGCCGCTAAATTCGATAATTCGGGGCTAGGTTTTACCGAGACATTACAAATTCCGTCGTTCGGAACGCAAGCCCGGATCGGATCGCCAAATCTGCCGGAAACCCCTAGTTTTCTGCACATAACCGCAATACCATACCCGCCGGTTCGCGCCGGGAGTTGGAAATTTGGGGTTAAACCAATGGTGCTCGGACGTGGCCACACGGTATTGAGGCGCATCGCACCATGCATGATTTAAGCCGTCGTCGTCTGCTGCATCAAACAGCGGCGTTCTCGTCCATCCCGCTGCTTGGCTCCCTGGCCGCCTGCGGAACAACATTTCCGTCAGACCCGCAAATCGACGGCCGTCTGTTCAGTCTCGGCGTGGCGTCCGGCGAGCCCTGGCCCGAAAGCGTGGTGATCTGGACTCGGCTGGCCCGCCACCCGCTCAATGGCGGCGGCATGCCGGACTTACCGATCGCCGTGAGATGGGAAGTGGCGACCGACGACCGCATGCGGAATATTGTCCGCAAAGGCATTGCCACAGCCTTGCCGAAGGATGGCCATGCGGTCCATGTCGAGGTTCAGGGCCTCCTGCCGCATCGCTGGTACTGGTACCGCTTCAGTGCCGAGGGCGAAGAAAGCCAAATCGGCCGTACCCGAACGGCGCCGGCGGCGGGACAACGTCTCGAGGCGCTGCGGCTGGCGTTCGCATCCTGCCAGAATTACGAACGCGGATATTTCACCGCCTATCGCCACATGGCGTCGGAGGATCTCGACCTCGTTCTCCATCTCGGCGACTACATTTACGAGGGCGGAAGCCACGACCGGCGGCCACGCCGGCACAATTCGGGCGAAGTAACGACACTCGCGGAATACCGCGATCGCTATGCGCTCTATAAGCTCGACCCGAACCTCCAGTCGGCGCACGCCGCCTTCCCCTGGGCCGTCGTGTCCGACGATCACGAAGTCGATAATAACTACGCCAACGACCTGGAGAACAATCTCTCCGTCTCCCCCGCCGAATTCCTGAAACGACGCGCTGCTGCCTACAAGGCCTACTACGAGCACATGCCGCTGCGCCGGGCCGCGGCCCCAAGGGGGCCGGACATGCAGTTATACCGGACGCTCCTGTTTGGCGATCTTGCGGCGATCCATCTGTTGGATACGCGGCAATATCGGAGCGACCAGCCAAACAAGGACACCGCCGGGTTGGGCGACGACCGCCACGGCGATCCGCGGGCGACGATGCTCGGCCCGAAACAGGAAGCCTGGCTCTATGCAAATCTGGCGAAGCGCGATCACGTCTGGAACGTGCTCGCCCAACAGGTTCCCATGATGCAACGGCGGCGGCCGCGGGCGAACGGCACGCGCTATGAATTGGATCAGTGGGACGGATATCCCGCGGCACGCCGGCGGCTAACGGATGCGATTAGAAAAAGCGCGACCCAGGGCGTTATCGTATTGTCGGGCGACGAGCACGAAAACTGGGTTTCCGATCTCAAGGCCAATTTCGATGACCCCACCTCGCCGACGGTCGGCGCCGAGTTCGTTGGAACGAGCATTTCGTCGGGCGGCAACGGCTACCGGACGACCCGGCAATTCCAGCGGGTCATCGCGGCGAATCCCCATATCAAGTATCATAATGGCCGTCGCGGTTATGTGCGTTGTACCGTTGGGCGGGAAACCTGGCGGACCGATTTGCGGGTGATGCCATATGTGACGCGACCGGGCGCCCCGATCCGAACTCCTGCATCATTCGTGGTTAAGCGCCGTATGCTGAACCCGTTACAAGTCTGAATTTTTTCGCATTTCCGGTTCCAGCCAATTGGATTTCGTGCCACATCGGCAGTGGGAACGGATCGCAATTCCCTGAAAATTAAAGGGTTAATTAAGTCGAACCGTACTAAGGTCGGGTCTCGATACAGTTAGAGGCTCAGCCGATTATTTTTCGATTCAAATATTTTAAGATCTGTCCCGTGTCCGGCCGCCCACCCGTGCGTGCGGGGCTTCGCCCAGCCAAGGACTAAGGTATGGCCCAGCAGGAAATTCCCGATCGTTCCCTGCGATCGGCCGTGATGCACGGCGTGACCTGGCTGTTCCTCGCCAATATCAGCGCTCGACTGATCGGCTTCGCGGCGCTGTACGTCACGGGCCTGCTGCTGTCCAAGACGGATTTCGCGCTTTACGCCATCGCCTTCTCCTGTAGCGAGATGCTGAGCTACCTGCGAAATGGCGGCATGCAGAAAATTCTTCTGCAGCGCGGCCGCTCGTTCGGCCAATTGTTTCCGGGCGTGCTGGGTATGTCGTGGACGATTAATCTGTTCTGGTTCCTGCTGCTCGTGGCGATGGCCCCGGTAATCGCCAATATTTATGGCTCGGACCAGCTCATGGCATTGGTCTTGGTCATCGCAATCTCGATCCCGGCGGAAACCATCGGCGCCCTGCTCCAGTCCAAACTGGCGATCGACCTTCGTTTCGGCGTTCTCGCCAGGCTCAGCATCTATGTCGCGCTCGTTCGCAATGGTGGGATCATCGGCTTCGCGCTCCTGGGGTTTGGCCCGATGAGTCTCGCCATCCCTATCGTGCTGGTTTCGCTCTTTGCGACGCTTTATGCCTATCACAAGACCGATGTGCGCTGCCGTCCGAAATGGCCGCGCCGTCAATTGCTCAAACCGCTCGTCCGCCATTCCGCCTGGATCATGTTCGGCATGATCGCGATGGCGCTCGCCGCGAATGGCGATTATCTGGCGATCGGTTTTCTCGAAGAGAAGGCGACGCTTGGGGTGTATTTCTTCGGGTTTCAACTCACTGTCGCGATCTTCGCGACGCTGACGAATGGACTCTTGCAGGTCCTCATTCCCTCCTTCGCGTCGATGAACCTCGACCGGAGCCGGCAGGAATATGCCTTTATCCGGGCGTTGGAAATGAGCTCGCTGATGATCTTCAGCGTCAGTTTCGCGATGGCCGCGGTTGCCGAGCCGCTGATCCACTGGATTTGGTCCGGCAAGTGGGATGCGGCAATCCCGGTGGTCCAGATCCTCGGCGTGACCGCCATAATGCGAGTCACCTTTCCCCTGTGCCGGGCCCTTCTTGAGGCGCGCGGGCAGTGGCGTGCCGTGGCCGTCCTGAGCTGGTGTCAAGCCGTCGGCGTCACCTCAAGCGCAGCGCTGGGGGCCTGGCTCGGCGGGCTGACGACGATCGCCATATCGGTCGGAATTTACAACATGCTGATGGGGCTCATTTATCTCATCGTCATCAATCGCGAAGTTGCGCAATCGATCGGCAAAGTCACCTGGTCGGTGTTCGGTCCGTATTTGGTGGCGGTGCTATCGCTATCCTTCAGCTGGTTGCTCGATGACCGGCTCCAAGTGTCGGACGACCCGCTCATACAAACCGGAATGATCGCCACCTGCTATGCGGTTCTTTATGTGATCTTCGCGTTCATCTTCAATCGAACCGCCTTCCGCGAATGCCTGACATTCGCGCAGAAATTTCGCAGCCGCGATTAGGTGCGCACGCCGCGCTAATCCGGCGCAACGGGCCCGGCACAGGGGCCGCCTCAAGGACGCATCAATATCCCGGCCGCCGGCATTACCAGGTTTCAGGAAAAGTATCGGGGGATTAGGTAGGGGCGACAGCCAAAAGACTGCCGCCCCCGAGGGGGGTGTGTTGAGGGACTAAAGCCACAACAGGTCAAGCCTACAGCGAAGTTGACCCGGCGCGACGGTGCATCCGGCCCGGATTTTTGCAATTCCGAGGTAGTTCAATGAGGCGAAGCGGAGCGCCGATTCCGTTTAATCAGATCGTCAACGGAACGCCTTAACCCGCTTTCCCAAATATATTTTATGAAACCTCTCTCAGGATGGAACCGCGCCGCGCGAAGGCGGCGGAAAGATCGTTCGACCGGGACTTAACAGCCCAGGATGGTAGTGGATCGGCGCGCCAGGGCGCGCCGTGCGGGCTAGTGAATGGACCCGCCGGGCTCGGTTTGCAGAAGTTGCTTGGCGGCACGGCCCGCGCGCTTCCAATACGCCCACGCTTCCAAGTCCGCCCAATCGAGCAGCAGCTTGCTGGCGCTTGCTTCCGCCTTGAGCGGCGCATCATTGCCGTACTGATCCACCAGCACCTGCGCGACGAGAACGCATTCCTGCACCGAATCCCAGTGTCCCGGCACCGTAGCGCCGCTCACCGGCGAAATAGCTTTCTGGCGGTCTTTTCCCCCGCCCTGTGCCCCACTACTCAGGATCTTCTTGCTCACTACAGTCTCTCCTTGAACGTCACCGAATGCTCTGCATTTTCCCGATTGGGGTTACCTCGGATACTCAAACGACACAAGGCGTTACAAAGATTCGTTAACAATCATTAACTAATACGCTGTAATATAAAATCTATTTATTACTAGCTAGATTTACGCCCCTAAGCCTTTCGCATAAAGTGCAAATACGGTCTACTACTAAATGATTATGCCATTTGAGGTAAAACTGCATCACCCCGCATCCAATTCAGTGAAACTATCCGAACTTTTTCAAAGAATTACTAATACCTAAGCGCTTTTTACATAAAACCTAAGTAGTATGATTTAAAATTAATTAGAAGTTTAAGATCGTCCTCAACAGAAGAAAAAATTAACTCTGGAATCATGAGGACTTAATACTATGACCCCGTCACCGGTCTATCTGGTCGGCGGCTCCAAACTCTTCCGTCACGGTTTGCGTGTATATCTCGAAGGGACACCATTTGAAGTCGTCCGCGAAATCGAGAATGCCACAGAAGTCAAAAGCCGCACGGCAGGCGAGGTGCCACCTAGCCTAATTCTCCACGCACGATCCAGCGATCATCAGGATCAGGCAGACTCTATTCGAATTCTTCGGCAGTCCTTCAAAGACGTCCCGGTCGTCGTCATTGCGGAAGCCCTGTCGCTGGAAGACGTGACACGGTGCCTCGCGGCCGGCGCCAAGGGATACCTTCTCAGCGAAATTTCCACGGACGCCTTTTCCTACTCGCTCCAACTCGTCCTGCTCGGCGAAATGGTGCTGCCAAGCCAACTCGCCACTTTCTGGACCAGCGGGCGTCCCCGTCCCAGTGACGCCATGGCACAAACGTTGACCCAGAAACTCTCGAACCGGGAAAGCGATATCCTCCGTTGTCTGATCGACGGCAGCTCCAACAAGGCGATCGCACGGCGTCTCGCGATCACGGAGTCCACGGTCAAGGTGCACATGAAAAGCCTGCTGCGGAAGCTCAATGCGGCGAACCGCACCCAAGCGGCGATCTGGGGTATGGAAGCCGGTTTCGGCGGCGGAATGGATACAGGTAACGTCGAAAGCTGAAATGGCACGGCCATAGAGGAGCCGGTTCTGGTATGGGGTAAATCAAATTCCGCCCCGCCTCCCCGGCCGGTCTTTCGGACAAGACGATACACTAAGAATACTTCAATCCGGATAGAAGGCGGTGCAAGTGCACCGCCTTTCGTCATTGTTGACCCGCCGCTTTCGACGCGCGGCGCGGCGGCGCCTACGCCAGCCGGTCAATCAGCGCGGAGAAGGTCTGCGCGATCTGTACGGCGCCGGTACGATGATCGAGCAGCATGTAATTCCCGGTCGCACATCGGCCAATGCTGAACTGCGCTTCCTGCGCGCCCGATGGCTGAATTTCGAAAAAATCGGCATCCGGTTTCCGGGTGCGCCGTACGGCCACCCATTCCGCATGCCGGATCATCGTCTCGGACACACGGTTGAATTCGTCGATATCCTGTTCGGTCAAACATTTATTGTTCTGCAATGTTTTGAAAGCCCCCGTGTGTCGCTACGTCGCCCCCAGCCGATGGGGCGCCCCTAACTTACGGCGTGTGGATTGTTTCGAAAATCGGCTCTTGGAGGCGGTGCATCGGCGCAAACGGGTTACCTGAAACTGGCATCCGCCCGCCCGCTTTTGCAGCAGCGGGTGAACGGTACTTCCGCAGGAGTGGGTACTACACCCTTCGGGTTACTTTCGTCTTGAAATCGCAAACTCCATACTGCGCCTTCCCGCAGCCTCCAAGAGCTTGCGGTTGAACAACGAATGAGCCCGTAGCAGCAATTGAAAGCGTCTGAGCCAGCTGCCGCCGGCAGGGAGCAATGTGGTGATCGCAGGCGCGGAAAAGGGCCCCACGCTGTGGCGGCAGCTGACGTCCGCGCTGGACCGGCTTTCCGAACCTGTTGTCGTGACCGGCTATTGGCGGCGCGGCGGTGGCGTGGTGCTCCACATCAACCCGGCCTGGACCGCCTTAACCGGCTACACCGCCGCCGAATTGTTGGGCCTGCCGGCGCTCGATGTTTTGTTCGGCCCGCCACCGCACGCCGAAGGCCGGAGCTGGGTTCGATCCTTCTTGAACGACGGCGCCGCCGCCAGTCTCGAAGCCGCCGTCCCGCGGCGCGACGGCCAATCGGTTCAGGTCAAGGTCAGGGGCTCAACCGTCCGTTTCCCCGGGGAGGACGAGCACTTTCTCATCACCGCCCATGTTCCGGCCATCGACGCGGATGCATCGAACACTGGCGGTGACGACGGCGGCTGCAACATTCTTTCCTTCGGAGTACCCAACGGAGACGGCGAAGTGCGCGAGAATCAGCGCCAGGCAGAGGCGCTGATTGCCGCCCAACTCGCCTATCAACGCGGTCTGGAAGAATGTCCGTTCGGGGTCGAACGGATCGACCGGTCGGGCCGGATCCGTTACGCCAACCCGATTTATCACGATATTCTCGGATACGATGAAAACGCGCTCATTGGCGAAAGCGTCTTCGAGCGTTTTGAGGGACCGGAGCGACGCCGTGCCTATCGCACGTATCTCCGGCATCTGCTGACAAAACGCCCAAAGGCGACCCCCACCTTCACCACCTATCGCCGTCAGGACGGCACGCTCATCGAATTGCGCCTCGACTGGGCCTATGAATTCGGCCGAAACGGCCAGGTCACCGGATTGATTTCGGTGGTAACCCCCTTGTCGGACCGCCCCAAACCCGGCGCGACACAATCGGCCGCAAAGGAACGGCCGCACGAACCGGACGCGCCGTCCGCCCGCACCGACGATCCGGACGACCCGGCCGCGCGCAGTGCCGACGCCGACCGGGCGCTGCATTATTCGCTCTATGCCGCCCGGGTGTGGACGTCGATCCTCACCCAGCGGCACCCGGAAGACCAGGACGCGGCGACCCTGGAAAAAATCGACAAAAGTCTGGGTGAGGCGCTCCACCTGCTTGGGGCGGATCGCCGGCCGGATGTGCCCGCATCCGCCTACTACGAAGAGAGCAGCCCCCTGCGGGGACAAGTGGTCGTCGTTATCGAACCGTCCGACGTGCTGCGCTCCAGCATGCTCGACTTGCTGCAAAGCTGGGGATGCCGGGCGGTCGGCGTCGACCTGCCCGAGAACGCCGTGGAGCGCCTTGTCCGCGCCGGCCGGCTGCCCGATATGATCATCTGCGATCTCGCGCTCGGTATCGGCCTTGGCGGCGATAGCGCGATCCGCCTGCTATGGCGCCGCTACGGGGCCGGAATACCGGCCGTGCTGGTTACCGAACAACCCGAGGTCGCACTTGAAAAATTCGCCGCCTCGGTCGGCATGACGGTGCTGCGTCAGCCGCTTCACCCGATCGAACTCAGAAGCGCCCTGCTCCGCCTGTGGCGCGAAAAAACGTCCCACCACAAAGACTAATCCAGGACATTACTGCGCGGATCCGTTCTGCAGTACCGATACAATGTCGTCCAGCGATGCTATTCCGATAACCAGCGCGGCATCCAACTGCGTTGCCATCGACGCCTCGATGCCGAGAATCAGACGCATATGGCCAAGGCTGGTCCACGCATCGAACGTATCGATCGAGGCATCGTCCGGCAGCTCATCGGGGGTCAATTCCAGCGCATCGGCCAGCAGCCCCCGCGCGCGCATCCGCAAATCATCCATCGCAATGCCCTTCCCGCCCACTCAGCCCGGCCCTTGCCGCAAACAACGATCGCGCACCGTATCCCGGTTTACCTTGCCGCGGTCGGTCTTGGGAATTTCGGCAAGCGTGAACCAACGGTCCGGCACACATTCGGCCTTGATACGGGCGCGGCACCAATCGCGCAAGTCCGCGATCGTGGGCGCTGGCTGGCCATCCGTTTTAGTGGCCACGAGCGCCACCACGACGCCGACGATTTCGCCGCTAACCTCATCGGGCACGCCGAAGCAGCAGGCTTCGGCCACACCGGGATGACGTTCGAGCAGCAAATCCACCTCCTCCGGGTGCACCTTCATACCGGCCTTGTTGATCTCCGACTTTCGCCGCCCGATAAGCCTGATCCTGCCGTCGCCATCGATTTGACCAGTATCGCCGGTATGGTACCAGCCGTTCCGGAGAACCGGCTCCGTCAGATCGGGCCGCGCGTGGTAGCCCAGCATAAGAGACGGGGTTTGCAACAAGATCTCCCCCTCGCCCCGGCTGCGCAGTGTTCCGTCTTCCGCCAGGACCGCGGCGCAACCGCCCCACATCGTGCCGATCAGCCCGTCTTCGGGCGGCGCATCGGCCAGCGACGCCCCGGCGACCCAATTCGCGGTTTCGGTTATGCCGTACATATTGACCACGCTGTCCGTGCCGGCCCATTGCGCGATATCTTGCCAGAGCGCCGATGACAAGGGTGCCGAGCCGATATGGACACGCTGCAGGCAAGGCCGCGGCGGCGCATCCGACAGCCGCAGCGCCATCCGCCAAAATGCAGGAACCGCGCTCATGAAGGTGACATCGTGCGCGGCCAGCGTTGCGCCCAACTCGGCCGTCTCCTTCAACGATACCGCCGACCACAGCAACAGGTCGCCGCCGGCGAATAGCGGCGTCAGACAGTTGCCGATCAGGCCGTGTCCGAAGTGGGTCGGCAGAACGCAGAGCGATCGCGCCAAACTGCCATCGCCCATATGCGCGCGGTTCAAACCAATACGGGCGAACAGCGATCGCAGACTATGGACAACCCCCTTCGGCGCGCCGCTGGTCCCGGAGGTAAAGAGGATGAGCGCCGGATCATCCAGCGTACGAAGATTGCCACCCAAGCCACTATTTTTATTTATCTTCTCGCGCACGGAATTCAGACATGGCACACCGTCGGGAACCACAGGGCCATCCTCGTCGCCGATCAAGACGGCGGCCGGGTTCAGGAATTCTCCGATGACCGACATTTCACTGACGGTAAGGCCGGGGTTCACGCAAACGGCACACCCGCCCGCTTCCCAGACACCGAAGAGATCGGCAAGGAACATCGGCGTGCCGCCATGGGCAATGACCACATGCGGCCGGTCGGGCGTAACCAATGGGCGCACGACCGCCGCGCTATGCGCCGATGCGCGCGCCAGATCCGCCGCGGTCCATCGTGTTCCCTGGCGCAAATCGGTGACCGAACCCAACGCGCCGAAATCCATGGTGATGCTCATGCCGGGAGAGTAGTCGAGGACTCACCTTCGGTATAGCGCACCCTACCCGACCGGAGCATCCGCCTGTCCAAATGCGCCATTCGCCGGGCCGCGATCCTTCCTTAATATTGTATCGAGGGCGTCACTCTTATAGGTCCTTGAAGACGGATGAGGCGATGAACCGGGGCTATATCGACAATTTTCATCAGCATGGATTTGCCGTGATCCGCGGCGTCTTCAGGGAGGACGAAATTGCCGAGGCGGCCGCCGCGTTCGACCGGGTAAAGACACGGGCGTTGGCATACCGGACCAGCTTCCGTCATCAGAACGTCTTCTTCCAATTGAGCCAGGATCCGTCGATCGGCAAGCAGGTTCGGCTCGTTCAATGGCCCTCCTATTTCGACGAGACGCTGAACCGCATCCGGCTGGACCGCCGGCTGCATGATGTCCTGGCCCCGCTGATCGGCACGTCGCTGAAACAGATCATCAATCAGATGCATTGGAAGCAGCCGGGCGCCGCCCAAACCAGCTTCGGTTACCACCAGGACATCTGGTTTCGCCGTCCCCGCGAGGCGTATCGCGATCCGGCTTCCAGCTTCATCCAGACGGGCATCGCCATCGACCCGCAGCACGCGGCGAACGGCGCCATGACGTTTTATCCCGGCAGCCATTTGCGCGGATCGTTCAGCCTGCCCGGCGAACGCCGGATCATGGACCGGTCTATGGAAGAGTGCGATTTGCGGGCGCTTGGCCTCGACCCGGCCGAGGCGGTCACGATCGAAATGGCGCCCGGCGACGTCGCCATCTGGAACCTTTTTATCCTGCATGGATCGGGACCGAACACCACCGGCAGCGACCGCCGGCTCTACATCAACGGCTATGTTTCGGCGGACAAATGCGATCGCGGCGAATGGGCCTTCCGCGACGGCGCGCCCTGCGCGCTCGGCGAACCGACCCTGGTCCACTACGAGGATCTGTACAACCGGCCCCAGCCGCATTATGTGGATATGGTCTGAACGGTCCCGGAAATCCGGCCTTTCGGCCGAATTCTGCCAAGCGGCAGACAAAAGGAAATGGCGGAGCGCCCGCCGACAATCCCTGATTCATCCCGCCTGCCCACGCGATTTATCCCGGTCGTCAACGAGGCGACATCCGCCATACACACACCCTAGAGCCAAAGGGTTAACAGAGTTTTTATAAAAATACGCCGGATCGCCTTATTTCGACCCTTTTCCGGTAAATTTTCCAATTGATGTGGCGAAAACCGGCGGATTTAGGTCGATTCTCTACCGGGTTCGAGGCCATACACCTCGCACGCGGCCCGCTCGGAAATGTAGCCGTCCGCCAGATCCCGCGCCACCGCCGCGCGGGGCCGCGCCTTCGGGTCGCCAAACCCGCCGCCGCCGGACGTCTCCAGCCGGACCACATCGCCTTGGCGCAATTCGAGGCCCGACAGTTTCGAACCCGGCTCCCGAGTTTGCCCATTGCGCCGTATCGTCAGCCGGCCGACCCGCGCCGGATGCCCGCCGTTGAGACCGTAAGGCGGGTGGCGAAACCGCTCGAAACTGGTCGCCAGCACGCCGTCCGCCGCCTCGAGCCGAAACTCCCGATAGAGACCCAAGCCGCCCCGTGTTTGCCCGGCGCCGCCGGAATCGGGCATCAGCCCGTAGCCGCTGAAGGTCACCGCATGGCTGCTTTCGACCATTTCCAGCGGGGAATTGGCGAGATTGTGGAAGCCCGCGGAAAACGCATTGGCGCCATCCTCATCGGGATGCGCGCCCCAACCGCCGACCTCGATTTCAAGATAGACATCGGAGGCGCCATCGGACTTTTGCATGCCGACCGAGTAGACGTAGCTGACACCGTAATAGGCCGCCGGGATCCGGTCCGGCACCGCCTGCGCCATCGCTCCCATCACCGCGTTGACGATACGATGGCCGGTCAGCATCCGGTTGACGACCGGCGCCGGATGGCGGCAGTTTACGACCGAGCCTGCGGGAGCGATAAGATCGATCGGCCGGTAGCAGCCGGAATTCGCGGCGAACTCGCCCCCCGCCGCGCTCATCACCGCAAAATAGACCGCCGACTTCGACATATTGAGCGTGCAATTGACGGAACCGCGCGCCTGCGGGCTGGAGCCGGTGAAGTCGACGACCGCCCGATCCCCCTCAATGGTCAGGGCCACCCGGATCGGCAAGGGCCGGTCGCTGAATCCGTCATCGTCGACGACGTCTTGGAATTCATACACGCCGTCGGGCATCGCCCGCAGCGCGGCCCGCATCGCGTGCTCCGACTGATCCATGATCCGTTCGGTGGCCGCGCGCAGCGGCTCGACGCCATAGCGCCGCGCAATCCGGGTCAACTCCGCGGCGCCGATTTCCAGCGCCGCCATTTGCGACGCCAGATCCCCGGCCAGTTTTTCCCGCTCGCGGCTGTTATTGAGGATCAGCCCGAATACCGCCTCGTTGCGCCGGCCGCCGTCATAGAGTTTGAGCGGCTGGATGCGCAGGCCTTCCTGATAGATTTCGGTCGCCATCGGGTCGTAACTGCCGGGCGCGCCCCCGCCGACATCGATATGGTGGCACAGCGCGCCGACGATCGCGATCACCGCGCCATCCACATAGACCGGCCGGAACGCCAGAATGTCCGGCAGATGCTGGCCGCCACAATACGGGTCGTTGGTGACGATCACGTCACCTTCATGCCACTCGGACAGGGGAACGTGTCCTTGAAGAACATCCTCAAGGCAGGTCGCCATTGAATTGAGATGCACGGGAATTCGCGTCGCCTGGGCGATATTGCGCCCCTCGGCGTCGAAGATCGCCGTTGAATAATCGAGCATTTCGCGGATCACCGTCGATCGGCTGGTGCGCCAGATGGTGACACTCATTTGCTCCGACGCCGCAACCAGCGCGTTGCGGATGATTTCAAGCTGGATCGGGTCTACATCGGTCATTCTGCATTTTCCCCGTGCTGGCCGGACTGCCGGCGGGCAATCAGATCGCCGGTCTTGCCCGGCGCGATCGACCAGCCGTCGGCGACCAGAATCGTGGTGTATTCCTCCTCGACGATCGCCGGGCCCGGGACCGGCGCTTCCATGGATAGGGCGTCCCGGTCATAAATCGGCGTTTCCCGCCAACCGCCGTCCAGATAAATCCGGCGATGTGCCTTGGGCGCCGGCTCGCCCCGGCTCTCGAAGGCCCGCAACCGCGGTTTCGGCAGCCGGCCGATCGCGGTTACCCGCACCGTCACGATTTCCACCGGACCGCCGGGCTCGTTATAGGCAAACTGCTTGAGGTGCTGGTCGTGGAAATCCTGGATCAGCCGATCCAGCCCCGCCGAACTGATTTCCGCCCCGGCCCACGGCACCAGCAGTTCGAAGGCCTGGCCGCGATAGCGCATATCCGCGGCGACCGAAAAATCCCGGTCTTCCGGCGCGATCTCGTCGCGGTCGAGCAAACCCGCGCCATCGGCCATCAAACCGTCCAGCAGATCCCGCAACACCGGCAGCGATTCCGGCAGCGCAGGCACCAGGCGCGACCGCGCCAGATCATGGGTGATATCGGAGAATAAGATACCGTAGGCGGACAAGGTGCCCGGATCGCGCGGAAATACGACGCGGTCCATGCTCAGTTCCTCGGCAAGGGCGATCGCGTGAAGGCCGCCCGCCCCGCCGAACGACGCCAGCGCGAAGTCGCGCGGGTCGAGCCCCTTTTCGAACAGGCTCAATTTGATCGCCGCCGCCATATTCGCGGTCGCCACCGACAGCATGCCTTCGGCCGCCGCCTCCATCGTCAGCCCGAGCGGCGTGCCGATCCTTCTCGCGATCGCCTGCTCCGCCGCGGACCCATCCAACCGCATGGCACCGCCCAGAAAGAAGTCCGGGTCGATCCGGCCCAGCGCGACATTGGCGTCGGTGACCGCCGGTTCTTCGCCGCCCTGGCCGTAACAGACCGGCCCCGGACTGGCGCCGGCGCTGCGCGGCCCGACATGCAAGGCGCCGCCGGGATCGATCCAGGCGATCGAACCGCCGCCGGCGCCAACGGTGCGGATTTCCATCATCGGCAGCCGTACCGGCAGCCCGTCGATGTCGCCCTCGGTGACCACCGAACTCGTGCCGTCCCGCACGACGCACACATCGAAACTGGTACCGCCCATATCCACGCCAACGAGATTTGGCTCCTCCACCTCTGCCGCCAACTGGGTCACCGCCATCGCGCCGCCGGACGGTCCGGACAGCAGCAGCCGCACCGGCTGCGCTCCCGCGACCCCCGGGGTCGCCAGCCCGCCGTTCGATTGCACCAGATAGAGATGCGGATCGAAGCGGGCCTCCTGCATTCGCTCCGACAGCCGGTCGAGATAACGCGCCACCACCGGTACCAAGAGCGCGTTGAGCGCGGTCGTCGACGACCGCTCGAATTCGCGGATTTCCGGGCTGATATCGCTGGACAGCGATACCGCCAAATCAGGCCATTCCTCCAGGATGATGTCCCGCACCGCGCGTTCGTGCGCCGGATTGGCATAGGCGTGCAGCAGGCAGACCGCCACCGCTTCGACCGGTGTCCCGTCGCCGGCACGCATCGCAGCGATGACTTCGCGGACACCATTGCCGGACAGTTGCGTCTCGACGCTTCCATCGGCCCTGATCCGCTCCGCCAATCCGAAGCGCCGCCGGCGTGGTACCAGAACGGGCCGCGGCTCGGCCTTCAGGCTGTAGATGTCCTTGCGGACGTGGCGGCCGATTTCGAGCACGTCCTCGAAGCCGCGGGTGGTCAGCAGCGCCGCCGGCGGCAGTTTGCGCTCCAGCACCGCATTGGTCGCGATCGTCGTGCCGTGCAGTACCAGGGCGACATCGTCGAGCGCGAAACCGAATCGTTCCGCCGCGCCGGTGATACCGCTCATGAAACCATCCGAGGGATCGGCCGGCGTTGTCGGCACCTTGAAGGCCGACACGGCGCCCGACCGGCCGTCGAATATCTGCAAATCCGTAAACGTTCCGCCGATATCCACGGCGATCCGCACCGGCCGGTCAGCGTTGGCGTCACGCGTGGTCATGAAGCTCGGTGCCCTTGTGATCCATGGATTCTAGTCTTTGGCGTTTTTGCCGTTCGGGCGATGCGCCTCGGTCCACGAAGGGCCAAATTTGCCGCTGCGCCGGTCCGCCGCCACTGCGGCCGCATCGCGTTCCCGGGGTGGACCGTAGCCGCCGGCGCCCGGCGTTTCAACGACGATGCTGTCGCCCGGCGCAATGTCGATCCCGCTCGGTTTGATCGGCAACGGGACGTCCTCGCCCGAAGCGTTTCGCAAGACAAAGCGGCCGCGGCCGCCCGGTCCGCCGCCGAAGATGCCCCAAGGCGCGTTGCGAAACCGCTCTCCAGCCCCATTGAAGGTGCAGTGATGGTCAACCGGCGTGATGACGCGGCGCAAACCCAGGCCGCCGCGATACCGACCCGCCCCACCGGAATCCTCCACCAATCCATAGCTTTCGACCCGCAGAGGATACTCCATCTCGATCGCCTCGACGGGCAGATTGGAGGTATTGGTGATATGGACCTGCACGCCGTCGCGCCCGTCCCGGCTCGCCCGGCCGCCGAAGCCGCCGCCCAGCGTTTCGAGATAGAGGTAATCGGTCCCGCTGCGCGGATCGCGCCCGGCGAACACCGCGGTGGTATTGGCGCCGTTGGCCGCGCCAACCACCGCGTCGGGCAAGGCGTCGGCCAGCGCGCCGATAACGACATCGACGATGCGCTGGCAGGTATTCGCCCGCGCCGCCACCGGCGCCGGTGCGACGCAATTCACCAGGCTGCCGGGCTCCGCGGCGACTTCACACACCGCCAGGACGCCATGATTATTCGGCACGGCGGGATCGAGCAGCGCTTTCAGCGTATAGCAGACCGACGCCTGGGTGGCGTTCATGGTCACGTTGACATTGCCGCGGACCTGCGGCGCGGTGCCGGCAAAATCGAACTCGATCCGGTCGCCCGCGACGCGGACCACGAGCCGGATTGGAATATCGACCGTGCCGAACCCGTCGTCGTCCATGACATCCTCGAACCGGTAGACGCCGTCCGGAACGGTCGCGATCGCATCCCGCATGCGCCGTTCGGTGCGCGAAATGATCTCGCCGAAAGCGTCGAGCAGCGTGTCCGCGGAGTGCCGGGCCGCAAGCTCCGTCATTCGGCGCACCACCAGCCGGCACGCGGCGATCTGCGCGTTGTAATCGCCCCGGCGCTCTTCCGGCAGCCGTACATTGAGCAATAGGAGTTCAAACAAATCCTGCTGCAGGTCGCCCCGGTCGAACAGTTTGACTACCGGAATGCGCAGGCCTTCCTGATAGATTTCGGACATCCCGCCCGCCATCGAACCGGGCACCATGCCGCCGATATCCGCGTGGTGCGCGATATTGCAGACATAGGCGATGAGCCGGCCGTTCTCGAACACCGGCATTGCCATGTTGACGTCGGGAAGATGGGTACCGCCCGCCACATGCGGATCGTTGGCCACGAACAGGTCGCCCTCGCGAATTCTCTCGGCGGGATATTTGGCGTGCAGGCTCTCCATCATGCCGATCATCGACGCCAGATGGATCGGCAGCGAATGCTCCGCCTGCACCACGAGGCGCCCTTGCGGGTCGCAAATCGCGGTCGAGTGGTCGCGCCGTTCCTTGATGTTGGTCGAATACGCGCTGCGCATCAGGGCGATAAACGTCTCGTCCGTGACCGACCGGAGCGCGTTGAACAGAATTTCCAGCGCAACCGGATCGAGCTTCGCGGCCGTCATGACGCCACCCCGACCCGCAGGATCAGATTGCGCCGCCCATCGACCGTGGCGGCATCGCCGGGGAAGACCACCGTGGTCGTGTCGAGCTGTTCGATAATGGCGGGTCCCTCAATCCGTTGTCCCGGCCGCAGTGCCGACCGCCCAAATACCGGCGTCTCGACCGCGGTGCTTGCATCGAACCAGACCGGGCGATGGTGGTCCGGCGTTGGCGCCGGCGGCTCGCCGCTATCCTCCATCGGCTGCTGCGGCTTGGGCAAGCGGCCGTGCGCGGTAAGACGGATATTGATGATCTCCATCGGGTCCTCGGGATTGTGGAATCCGTAGCTCCGTTCATGAACGCCGAAAAACAGGCCCCGCAGGGCCGCCGTATCCGGAACCGCTGGCGGCGTCCCGATCCCGTCCGTTTCGCCGACCGGGACCGGCAGTTCGAAATTCTGACCGGCGTATCGCATATCGAAACTGAGCGACAGCTGATGGGACAGCGCCTGTGCGGCCCCGCCCATCGCCCAACGCGCCGCCTCCGCCGCAAGGGTGCCTGCCGCGTCGGCCGCGGCGGCAAGCCCTTCCGGGTCTACCGGATACCGGCCGCTCGACACGAAATCCTCTTTTAAATCCGAAACGACGAGCCCCTGCGCGCACAGGATACCGGGCGACGGCGGCACAATGACCTCGCCGATACCAAGCGCCCGCGCGACTTCCGTCACGTGCAACGGCCCGGCACCACCGAGCGCCATCAAGGCGAAGGTTCGGGGATCATGGCCACGCTCGACCGAAATCGCCCGGATTGCCCGCACCATGCTGGCTACGACGATGCCCAGCACGCCCACCGCCGTCCACTCGGGCGTCTGCCCCAATCGCTCGGCGACAGGCGCGATGACCCGGTGCGCCGCCTCGGCATCGAGCGCCATGGCGCCGCCGAGCAGCCCGCCCGGTGAGAGGCGGCCCA
>Ga0224508_10000857_pt1 | contig 28129 bp, 24 predicted proteins | sample SF_Jan12_sed_USG_4_FD_170157 | JGI IMG/M metagenome (GOLD analysis project Ga0224508, IMG submission 170157) | Sediment microbial communities from San Francisco Bay, California, United States - SF_Jan12_sed_USGS_21 | ecosystem: Environmental > Aquatic > Marine > Sediment | place: USA... | reverse complement strand
CGAGTTCGGTGCAGCGCTCGATCAGGGCCGAGAGCAGGAGTCGCCCGATACCGCGCCGGGGCCGGTCCGGATCGACATACACCGAATCCTCGACGGCGAAGCGGTAGGCGGGGCGGAGCCGGTAGGCGGCGGCGTAGGCAAAGCCCTCGATGGCCCCGCCGCGCTCCGCCGATGTGCACACGAGATACGGCAGGCCGGCTTCGCGGACCGTATGCCAGCGCCGGAGCATTTCTGCGGTTTCCGGCGGGGTTTCCTCGAAAGAGCCGAGGCCGTGCAGGACGTGGTGCGCGTAGACTGCCTGGATCGCGGAGAAGTCCGCTTCTTCCGCGTCTTTCAACCGCAAGTTGGGCATGATTTAGGCAAACTCCCGCTCGAAAAATAAAAGCGACCGAATCCCGGTTCGATCAGCCTGAAAGGTGTGGAAATGCTGTTCTTTTTTACCCTTTGGAAAGATAAGCGACGGTAAAACTAACATAGGACGAAACCAAGCAATTTGTCCGGCGGCAAACCCCACCGGACCGAAGCAGTCGAGCGACCGTAAATGCGCGAAAATGTGGCCCAGTGCCGGGTACCTCAGATCCTCATTGTCGAGGATGACGAGGCGATGCGGGAATTCCTCCTTGAGGCGATCTCGCGGTCCGGCTATTACGTCGAGGCGGTGCCGGACGGTACCGAGGCCTTGCTGCGCGTGGAATCGGGCCAGTTCGACCTGCTGCTGACGGATATCCGCATGCCCGGTCTCGACGGCCTCGAACTGGTGCGCCAGGCCCGGCGGCACGATCCGGCGCTGGGCGTCCTACTGGTCACCGCCTACGCCCAGGATGCGCTCGACATCAACGATATCGAAGGCAGCAAGACGGACGTTCTGTCCAAGCCCTTCAACCTCAACGAACTGATTCACCGGGTCGAGACATTTCTGACCGCTTAATCGGCCGGGGCAAGCGGAATTGGCTGAATTGAGCGGTCCGTCATTCGGACCCTTGCGCCGCGCGGCGGTTTGGTGCTAATTCCCGTTCGCCCTATCGGGCTTCCCGGCAGGCGTTGGTATCGCGGATTTCGGTATCGGATGGGCGCGTAGCTCAGCGGGAGAGCACTACGTTGACATCGTAGGGGTCACTGGTTCAATCCCAGTCGCGCCCACCATCCTCACCCAAACTATTTCTGCAGATCTGACCGGACGAACGACGGACGTGGTGCGGTGCCGCGGTTTCTGGTTAACCGCATGATAACCATTTGGTGGGATCGTATGTCTCGACGGTCTTCGCGTCCGCTTGCGCATTCAATAGACATGGAGTCTTCCCATGATTCGCTCGGCCCTTCGACTTGCCGCTATCGCCGCGGTCCTGCTTCTGCCGATTGCCGGCTGCATGGGGCCGCAGGGCGATACGGTCGCCTCGCAGCGTAAGGCGGCGCAGAATATGCGCAGCGACACCTTGGCCAAGCTCTACAAGATTCGGCCTGGCTCCCGGCAAGCCGTTCGCCAAGCGGTCGGCTATGCCGTGTTCAGTAATGTCGGCGTCAACGTCTTCTTCGTTTCCGGCGGCACCGGCTATGGCATCGTCCGCGATAACCGCTCCCGCAAAGACACCTATATGAAGATGGCCAGCGGCGGCCTTGGGCTCGGTATCGGCGTCAAGGATTTCCGCGGCGTCTTCGTCTTTACCAAGCGCAAGGCGATGCGTCAGTTCGTGACCGAAGGCTGGGACGCCAGCGCCCAGGCGGACGCCGCCGCCAAGGCCGGCAAAAAAGGCGGCGCACTCGCCGGTGCGGTCGACGTGGCGCCGGGCATCAAGCTGTATCAGATCACCGAAAACGGCCTCGCGCTTCAGGCGACGGTTCAGGGTACGAAGTACTGGAAGGACGACGACCTCAACCGTTAACGGGCCGAACGCGGAAGTTGGCCCGTTCGCGGCACCGGTTGGACGGCCGAATAAGGTCCTCTAATGACCCTGACGGCCCGATGGGGTGAGCCATCGCGCAGCATGCCTTGGCGCGTTCCTCTTGCGACCCTATACTTTTCCCTGAATTCATCGATTGATCGCACCGTCCTCGGCGCGGCGGCCGGAATTGGGGAAGACAGCGAGTATGAGCAAAAGCCGGGCGGTCCAGGGTCTCGACGCGGCGGTGCACGATTTCTGCATGCGGACCCGTTTTTTTCACGAACCGATGACCGAGAGCCGGGCGCGCATGTTCGTGACCCAGCACCGGCTCAATTCACGGCACCGCAATTCCGTGCTGAAACTGCGGGTGGCCACCAACTGCCCGGACTGGGATATTCGTCTCGGCATCATCGGCGCTTGCGCCGAGGAAATCATCGCCGACGAGACCCATGGCGGCGGTAAGCCGCATTTCGAAATTCTCGAAGATCTCGGCACCTATATCGGCATGGAGCGGGACGAGATCCGCGCGGCACGGCCGCTGCGGTCCACCTATATGGCGTGGCTGGCCTATGACTCGCTGATGTCGAACGCTCACTGGCTGCTCGGGCTGATCGGCAATACCTGCGCGGAGCGGGCGAACACGCCCGGCTACGGCAACGGTGTTATGAAGGAACACGGCTGGTTCGGGCTGGAGCATCACCGCTGGAAGGAACTGTTCGGCCTGCCCGACGAGAAGCTGGTGTTCTTCGCCATTCACGAAGAAGCGGATATCGAACATTCGGACCTGGGATGGAACACGGTGGTCGAGCATGCGGCGCGTCTCAACATGGAAGACGCGGTGATCGAGGCGTGCCGGACCAATCTGATGGCCTGGGAGACATATCTTAATGGCATCGGCGATGCGGCGGACGCGGTGGACCGCGGCGAGCCGGCGCCTTATTGCTGACGCGAACCCTATTGCGACAGCGCCCCGATGCTCGGGGCTTTTGAGGAGGAGACAGGAAAGATGGCGTCGGAAGGACTGAAGTTCGTCGATCGCACCGGGCAGAGCCTCGCCAAGGAAGCCGAGTTCTGGCCGGCGCATGTGGTCACCAAGGAGCAGATCGATGCGGAGGTCGAACGCCTCGCCGATCTTGGCACGCCGGAAAACGGCCGGCGGTCGTCGCTGATCGTCCATCCGAAATCGTCGGACCCCGGATTGGGCTTGGCGCCCGGTATCCGGGTCAGCCTGGATGTTCTTAAACCGGGCGAGATGACCAAACTGTTCCGGCACAACGCGACCGAGCTGAATTTCTGCATCGGTGGCGGCGGCTATACGGAAGTCGGCGGCCGGCGCTTCGATTTTGCGCAGTACGACGTGTGGAACCATCCGTCCTATACGAGCTACCGCCACGTCAACAATACGGATGCGCTACAGGTGCGGCTGACCTACTCGAACGCGGCGCTGCTGGAACGCATGAACGTCTATATCGTCGACGAAGACCCGCCGGTGGCCGAGGCGGTGAAGGATCACGGCGAGGAGAAAGGGCGCGACGACCCGAAGAAGAAGAGCCCCTACGGCACGTTCCAATTGACCGACGACGGCGCCTGGCTGATGCCGTACGAAATCCTGATCAACCCGGCGCCGGTTGAATCGAATCCGCTGCACTGGCCGTGGCAGCAGGTGAAGGAGCATCTCGACAAGCTGGAGGCACTCGGCAAGGACTATGTCGGCCGGCGGCTCTACCTGCTCTACAATCCGATGACCGGCCGCTGCAACGGGACCACGCCGAACTTCTTCGGCACCATGACGATTCGGCCGCCGAAAATCGTCGACCGTCCGCACCGGCACACTTCGGCGGCGATCAACTATTATTTTTCGGGCAGCGGCCGCAGCACGGTCAATGGCGAGGTCATCGAATGGAAGGCCGGCGACCTGATGCTCTCGGCGCCGGGCTGGGCGGTGCACAACCACGCCTCCTATGACGAGTATGTCTACGAGCTGACGGTGCAGGACCAGCCGCTCAATATCATGATGGAATCGCTGCTGTGGCAGGAAGACCTCAAGCTGCCGGCGGCGTTGCTCGGCGCCGAGGCCGGCTTCGGCACCAACCGCAAGAAGGCGGGCAGCGGGTAAAGCAAATCCCGAGCGAACCGAAACGATTCGCGACGACGTATTTGCACTAAAACGAAGAGATAGGCTATTTCACTTGAGTTAATTTAGACTGGAAACGGTCTAGATTGCCGCCCGCGTCAGACCGGAAGGACCAGCGTGTTCGGGATCAGCAGCGAATCGTGAATCGCCAGCTTTTCCTTGAATTTCAGCTGCCCGTCTTCGACCACGATCGTGTCGACGTAGCGGCCGGCCAGGAAGACTTTGGTGATTTCATCGACCTGTGTGCGCAGGACGGCGAAATTCGCCTCTGCCTTCACGTGACCGGCAGCGATTTCGGTGACGCGCAGCCCGCAGACCAGATGGCGCAGCATCAGCGGCGCGTAGAGCGACGTGTCCTGCACCGCCGCGACCCGGTCCTTGAGGTAGCCTTTGCTTTCGCAGCGGATCGTCGCCAGCGGCAGGCCCTCGTCGTAATTTTCCCGTGGGATCAACAGGTAGCTGCAGTCCTCGGCGAAGAAATCCGGCCATTGCTCGATCAAACCGTCGTCCAGGCAATGGGCATATTCCGCATAGAGTTCGTCAAGCTGGAGCCGTAGTTCCAGCCGGTCCATACGGTCGAGTCCGGTCTCGGTCTTGGGGACGGATTGCCTGCTCACAGCGCCATCACCTCGCGGTAATATTTGTAAAACCCGCGAATCGCCGATTCGGTCACGATATGGTCCACATCATCGGTGTCGTAGCCGCCCATCTCCAAGATGCCTTCATTGTCGGGAAAGGCGGAAATGCCGTCCTGCGAGAATTCCATGACCTCGCTGTCGTCGATCGAGACGTAGCCGGCCGGCCCCATCAGGTTGGCCTGGCGCAGGCGAATCCGGGTCATTTCCTCGTCGTCGTCCTCATAGCCGAAATAGGTCCAATGCAGGTCGAACGCGCCCGGGCCGCGCGGCACGATATGGCGGGTCGCCAGCGTATTGGTTTGTTGCTGAAAAATGATATTGGGCCAGATCGTCTGCATCACCACCGTGGTGTCGCCGGGGAATTCCTTGACGGGGGTCAGCAGTTTGGCGTCGTTGAGTTTCATGTCGGCCTTGAAGCGCCCCATCTCGGCGGTGTCGCTGGTCGCCTTCTGCTCGCCCTTGCGGGAAATCAGCGCGGAATGCCGGCCGGTTTCGTCCAGCCGGACGGCGCTCGGGTTGTCGGCCCGGAACAGGCCGAAGGTGATCAAGAAGACGTGCAGCAGCGAGGCGTGATACGGGTCCTTGATGTTCTCGAACATCAGTTTCCAGTTCGACGGAATGCGCTGACGCTGATAGCCGAGGACCTTCAATGCGCGGCCGTCGAACAGCCGGTCGAAATATCCCAGCATGCTCTCGCCGAGATAGTCCTCGAGCGGCGGCAGGTCGTCCGCGAAGGACGCAAAGACCACGCCGTTGCGCTCGGTCACCTGCAACCGCTGCAGATGATGATCGTCGAGTTCGAACGACGCCGGCATGCCGCCCTGACGCTTGAGCCCCCGGCGAAACGGTACGCCGATCAGTTTGCCGGTCAGGTCATAGGTCCATTGATGATACGGGCAAATAAACTCGTTCGTGGCGCCGCGCTGCTTCTGGCAGAACTGCACCCCGCGATGGGCGCATTTGTTGATGAACACGTTCAGGCCGCCATCGCTGTCGCGGGTCAATACCACGGGGATGTCGCCAATGAACGAGCGGCGGAACGAGCCGGGTTCCGGCACTTCCGCGGTCAGCCCCACGTAGTTCCAGGATGGGCCCTTGAAAATGCGCGCCTGCTCGCGCGCATAGATCTCGGCATCGGTGTAAATCCAATAGGGAATTCGATGAACGCCTGCTTCCGGCCAACGCCGCTCCGCGTGTTGCCCGGTATCCGCTTCAGCCATCTGCTCGCCTTCCGCAACGGTGTTTCGCCGAATGGCTGCGAATTTTGGGCGTCGCGTACCGTCCGGTCAATGGACAATGGGAATACAACGGCGGCACGTAGCTGCCGGGCGGTCAAAAGAATGCCGCCGGCGCGGGCGCTGGCGGCGAAATGAGGTGTGTGTCGCGGAGAATACTCAGTAATTCCGCGAGCAGTATAAGTCGATCGATCTGGCAATGCAGTGATGACGATCACCACTGATTCTATGATGAATCGCAATATTTTGTGAATTGGATTGTATTAAGTTGGGTAAAAATGCGGGAATTTTAGGGTTTTATAAGTATTTTTCTCGATAATAGGCCGTGAATTACCGTTTATTACGGAGTTTCCGGCATGAAATTGCGTTTTGTCTCTATAATCGTATTCGCCATGATGGGCGCGAACCTGGCGGCCGCGGACGATACTTGGAGACCCGACATTACTGTCGGACCGACGTTCAGCACCCTCGGAATTGGCGCCGATGTCGGCGTTCGCCTAAACGACTATATCGGCCTGCGGGTTGGCGGGAATTATCTTTCCTTCGACTTCGACGTGAACACCACCGATTTGAATTACACCGCCGACCTAACGTTAGCCTCGATCGGCGGAACGCTCGATATCTATCCCTTCAAGCGCGTGCTGCGCTTGTCAGCGGGTTTCCGGTACAACGGCAATTCAATCGACTTCACGGCAACCCCCAATGGTTCCGTGACGATCGGCGGCACTACCTTTGCGGCGGCCGATGCCGGCAACGTCTCCGGTGAACTCGATTTCAACAAATTCGCGCCCTATCTTGGGGTAGGGCTCGAAGGCCGTTTCTTCGACGACAAGTTCATCCTGGGCACGGAGGCCGGCGTGCTGTTCCAGGGCCGGCCCCGGTTCGATCTTCGGGGCGATGGAGCCTTGGCCGGCGACCCGACATTCGAGGCATCCCTGCGGCAGGAAGAGGCCGCGGTGGAAGACGACCTCTCCTTTTTCAGATATTACCCAGTGGTCGCGATCTACGCGATGTTGCGGTTCTAGAGAAAATCCCGGGCGAACCGGAACGGTTCGCGACGACGCATTTGCGTAAAAACACAGCGATAGACCATTTCACGTAAGTCAATTTGAACAAGAAATGGTATAGCGGCAATTACCCTGGTGCGGCGCCGAATTTCGGCGCTAGTGGATATCCTCGCCGGCCGACATCGCCTTGCGAAGGTCGTCGACGGAGAAGCCGGGGCTGCGCGCCGCCTCCAGGATGAAGCTTTCCTTTTTTTCGATGACGCCGATTGCGGCAGGCAGATCGTTCGCGACATCCAAGGGAATGACCACCGCGCCGTGGCGGTCCGCATGGATCAGGTCGCCATGGGCCACCGTCATGCCGAAAATACTCGCCTGACAGCCGAATTCGACCACATGGACATGCGCGTGGCTCGGGCCCACCTCGCCGCCGATCAGATGGAAGCCCTCGGCCAGCATGTCGAGGTCGCGGATCGAGCCGTTGGTCACCGCGCCGGGACAGCCGAGCGCCTTGTGGACATTGGTCTGAACCTCACCCCAGAAGGCGCCGAAGCCGGGCGCCGAATCGATGTCTTGTAACACAGGGATGGTTGGGCCCGGTGCGGAACCGACATATTCATAATAGGCGAGCCGCTTTTCCTTTTGTTCCGCCGGCGACAGCGACGACGGCTCCATTGCCCTGATCAAAACGGTGCGCGCGTACCCCACGATCGGCGGCAGCGTTACGTCGCAGGAAACCATCTGCGACGTGGTGAAGCCGAGCGCCCGCCGTTCCGGCGAGACGATCTCCAACCCGTTGCAGATTGTCGGCGTGTCATATTTGCGCAGTTTGTCCAGGAGGGCGTTGTCGAGCGGCGCGGCGGTCATTGGGCGGTCTCCCTTATTCGTTGTTGGCGTTCTCGGATCGAGCATCGAGACGATACGGCAGGTGTGGCGACAATGCGAGCCGCGCCTCTTGCCTGTGACTAACAAAAATGTTTCCTGATTACACCGGCAAAATGAAGGGGAAACTTCATGCAGAACAAACATAGGGTGCTTGTGCTCGGGCCCTTGCCCGACCAAGCGTTGGCGCTGTTCGACGCGCGCGACGACATCGATCACGAGGTGATCATGGATGTTTCGGAAGAAAACGTACTGGCGCTGATTCCGGGCGTCTCGGGGATTACCGTGCGGGCGGCGAATATCACGCCGGAAATCATTGCGCGCGCGGACGCCCTGAAGGTCGTGTCACGCAATGGCGTCGGCTATGACAGCGTCAATATTCCGGCACTCGACGAATACGGTATTCCGCTCACCGTGGTGGGCACGGCGAACTCGGTAAACGTCGCCGAATTGGCGTTCCATATGATGCTGTCGATCGCCAAGCGGGGCATGCGGCACGACCGCGAAGTGCGGGGCGGAAATTGGGATTACAAATACAAGAGCGATATGATCGAACTGTGGGAGAAGACGCTGTTGATCGTCGGGTTCGGGCGCATCGGTACCCGCGTGGCGAAACGTGCGCACGCTTTCGACATGAATGTGTTGGTCTGCGATCCCTATATCGACCAACAACTCATCACTGACGCAGGCTGCACGCCGGTCGCCGATTTCCGCGCCGTGCTGCCGGAGGTCGATTACCTGACGCTGCACTTGCCCAAGTCGCCGGAGACGGTTGGCATGGTCGGCGCGGCCGAGTTCAAACAGATGAAGCGTTCTGCGGTGGTGGTCAATTGCGCACGCGGCGGGCTGGTCGATGAGGCCGCGCTGTATACCGCGCTATCCGAGGGCGCGTTGTTCGGCGCAGGACTCGACGTCTTCGCGGAAGAGCCGCCGGTGCCCGATAATCCGCTCTTCGGTCTCGATAACTTTATCTGCAGCCCGCATATGGGCGGCGCCAGCCAGGAAGCCGCGCTGCGCGGCGGGATTGTCTGCGTGCAGAACGTGATCGACGCCATCGACGGCACACTCGATCCGGACTTCGTGATCAACAAGAATGTGCTGCAGCGGTAAATTCGGCGGCGGAAGTATCGAGGAGTCCCGGTGAGCCAAACCGTACGCCTGATCGACGTGACGTTGCGGGATGCCCATCAATGCCTGTGGGCGACGCGGATGACGACCGGGATGATGCGCGACATCGCGCCGCTGCTGGACCGCGCCGGGTTCGAGGCGATCGATCTGGTCGGCGGTGCGGTCTTCGATGTCTGCGTTCGCTATCTGCGCGAGGATCCGTGGGAGCGCATGCGGATCCTCAGCGGCTGGGTGACCGAAACGCCGCTGATCATTCACACTCGTGGGCAAAGCCTGTTCACCTTCGAATTTTTCGCGGACGACGTGGTCGCGCTGGCGGCGGAACGCTATGTCGCCAACGGGATGCGCTATCACACGGTCTATGATGCGCTGAACGACATCCGCAATTTGGAAATTCCGGTGACCGCGGCGAAGCGGCTGGGTCTCTATGTGGTCGGCGGGCTGGTATATACCTACAGCCCCGTCCACACCGACAGCTATTATGCCGCAAAGGCAAAAGAACTGATCGCCTTGGGTGTCGACAGCGTCTTCATCAAGGACCCGAGCGGGTTGCTGACGCCGGAGCGGGCGGCCACTCTGGTAACGGCGCTGAAGCAGGTCGTCGGTGCGCTTCCCTTGCAGCTCCATTCCCACTGTTTGACCGGCCTCGCGCCCTATGTCGCGTTGCAGGCGGTACAGCATGGTGTCGAGGTCGTGCACACCGCCACATCGACGCTGGCCAACGGTGCGTCCCACCCGGCGACCGAGGACGTCACGGAGAATCTGCGGCGTCTCGGCCATACCGTCCCGGTCGACTTGGCGCCGGTCGGGCAGGTGGCGGACCGGCTCGCCTTCATCGCCGCGCGCGAAGGGAAACCGACCGGCGCGGTCGTGGACTACGACGAATTCCATTTCCACCATCAGGTGCCGGGCGGCATGATCTCAAACCTGGAATACCTGCTGTCCACCTTCGGCATGGAAGGCCGGTTGCAGGAAATCCTCGAGGAAGCGGGCCGTGTGCGGGCCGATCTGGGATATCCCATCGTGGTCAGCCCCTTCGCCCAATACATCATGACGCAGGCGGTGCTGAACGTGGTCGGCGGCGAACGCTATGCCAGCGTGCCGGACGAAGTGCGCCGCTACGTCACCGGCGGCTATGGTGAAATCGCGGGCGATATCGATCCTGATTTGTACGACCGTATCAGCGGCGGGCGCGAGCCGGTGACGGAACGGCCGGGCGCGCTCGTGCCGCCCGCGCTCGACAAGGTGCGCGCCGAATTCGGCCCGTTCGAGTCCGATGACGATTTGCTGCTGGCGGCCTTCTATGCCAAGACCGAGTACGCCGCGTTAAAAGAAGCCGGGCCGATTGAGCAGACCTATCCGATCGCCTCGACGCCGCTGGTCGCCCTGGTTCAGGAAGTGGCGGCGCGGCCCGATGTCCGATCTTTCCATTTTATCGACACTGCCGCCGGGCGGAATTGACAACGCCGAGGCCGCTGGGCTGGATAGGCGCGAAATTAGCCGCCGTGTCCGGCGGCATATAACAATCTCAAGAGGGAGGCATTCATGCGCGCGAACAACGTCAAACGCATCTGGCGGAAAGGGGACGCGGTCGTGAACGGCTGGTGCTCGATCCCGAGCAGTTTTTCCGCCGAGGTGCTGGCGCATCAAGGGTTCGATTCCGTCACGGTCGATTTGCAGCATGGCCTCGTGCACTACGACACCGCCGTGCCGATGCTGCAGGCGATCAGCACCACCAATGCGACGCCGTTGTGCCGCGTGCCCTGGCTCGAGGAAGGCATCATCATGAAGATGCTGGATGCCGGGGTGTATGGCGTGATCTGTCCGATGATCAACACCAGGGAAGACGCCGAGCGGCTGGTCTCTTCCTGCCGCTATCCGCCCAAGGGCTATCGCAGCTACGGTCCGGCGCGCGCCTCGATGTATGGCGGCGCTGATTACGCGGTGAAAGCCAACAACACGGTGCTCGCGATCGGCATGATCGAAACCGAAGCCGGCCTCGCCAATCTCGACGACATTCTGCAGGTGAAGGGCCTCGACTCGATCTATGTCGGGCCGTCCGATCTGGGCCTGGCGCTCGGCGGCATACCGACGCTGGACCAGACGGATCCGAAGGTGGTGAAGCAGATCCTGCACATCGCGAAACGCTGCAAGAAATTCGGCGTCAAGGCGGGCATTCACTGCGCGTCCTCGGCCTACGCCAAGAAGATGATCAAATCGGGCTACGACCTGGTCACCCTGTCGGCCGACGCCCGCATCCTCGGCGTTGCGGCGGCGGCGATGGTCAAGGAGATGCGGTAATAACGGTGGCCTTACGATATACCATTGGACCGACGGTCCTCATATTTCGACTTCGCTCAATATGAGGACTGGAATTCAGGTATGACACAAACTTAGATTCGTCAAACTCAAAGCCTCGTGCTGAGCGAAGTCGAAGTATGAGGCTCGCCGCTTTCTGATATTTCATTCGGCGGCGGCCGATTGCTCGGTGGTCGCCGCCGCCGACTGTTCGCCCGTCGTGGCCGCCACCAAACGCGGCACCCGCGCGGCCGGCACGTAGACGTAGCCGTCGAACATCCGCCGGTGGGTGCGGTAGACGCCGACGCTTTCCGCTTTCCAGCCATCCTTTTCGTGCACCACCACCGGCTTCAGATCCATGATGCCCGAGGGCTGCATCAGGCGGATGTCCGCATCCGGTGTTTCCGGAGACCGCGCGAGGCGGTGGGCGACGGTGCCTTCGATGCGGGCCGCGACCGAGGTGCAGAGCGCGCCGGTCAGCGGCAGCGCCCGGTGGCAATTGCCGCTGGAGACGATGCGCGCGGACAGGTCGCCATCGGCGGCCCGCGCGGTCTCACCGCTCAACAGCACCGCGTCCTGCGGCGCGCTCACCATGGCAATCTTCGGCTGGTTCGGCAGCTTCGCCCGCGACTCTTCGGGGCTCGCGGACAAGCCCATCAGCACCCCCATATGGTTGCGCGCGGTCTCGATGGCCTCCAGCAATCCCGGCTGTGTGTCGATCTCGCCTGGCGATTCCGTGCCGGTCAGCCCGAACACGCCCGCCTCGACGAAGGCGAAGGCGTTGCCGGCGTCGACCAGGGATGCCTCGATCGTGCCGAGCCCGGGGATTTCCACCATGTCCACGAGATTTCCCGTCGGCAGCAATTTGCCGGTGATCGCGCCGCCGGGCTCGATGAAGTCGAGCCGCTGCGGCGCGCCGGTGCCGGCGACGCCGATCATCGCGTAGTCGCCGTCCACCGCCGCCTGACCCTCGTCCATGGCGAAATGCGCATGAATGATGATGCCCGTATTGGTGTTGTGGATGCGTATATGGGCTTCGTCGCCGTCGGTCGCGACGAGCCCTTCGTCGACCGCAAACGGTCCGATCGCCGCCGACATGTTGCCGCACAAAGCCGCATAGCTGACCCAGTCGTCGCGCGGCGACACTTGCGCAAAGGTGTAGTCGACATCGGCGTCGGGGCGGTCCGACAGCTCGACGATGCAGACCTTGGAGAGCGAGGAGATGCCGCCGCCCATGCCGTTGAGCTGCCGCGCATTCGGGTCCGGGCTGCCCATGGCCGCGAGGAAAATTTCCTCCCAATCGTCGCGCGCCGCCGGCAGGTCGCGGCGGTGCAGGATGATCGCGTTGCTGGTGCCGCCCCGCATGAAGGCGGCGGGAATGCGGAGCTGTTTCATGGCGTTCCCCGGTCGGAATTTCTACGGAACTCTACCGCGGATTTATAGCACGGCCGCGCGATCACCGGCCATCGTACCAATCCTCGACCCACAGCGTGCTGGCGTATTGATGGCCGGTCGGGCGCACACCTTTCAGCCATTTCGGCATGATGTGCGGCTCGGCCCGGAAATAGAGCGGCAGCGCCGGCAGTTCCTCGGCATAGAGCGCCTGCAAGCGGTTCCAATGGGCTTGATTGCGGTCCGGCGCGCAGTCGGTCTCCGCCCCCTCGATCGCCCGGTCCATTTCCGGGTTGTTGAAACCGGGAAAATTGCTGCCCGCCCAATTGTTCGCGGCGTTGGGAATTTCCGAAGAATGAAGCTGGGTGCGCGGCACCGCGCGCGGCGCGGCGAGAAAGGCATACATGGCGAGCGAGGGGAATTTGCGCCGCCGCACCGTATCGCCGAAAAACACGCGCGCCGGTTCGTTGCGGACCAGGACGTCGACGCCCACATCCTTCCAGTTGCTCTGCAGGATCTGCTGGATCAGTTCCCGGGTTTTGTTGCCTGCGGTGGTCATGATCTGAAGGCGTAGCCGTTTATTTGCGGCGTTATGGCGGATACCGCCGCGCAGCGTCCCCCAGCCCGCCTCTGCCAGCAAGCTGCGCGCCTTGTCGGGATCATAAGCGTATTTCGGCGTGTTCTTGTCATAGACTTTGTCCAGCGGGCTGATATTGCTGTGCGCGACTTTCTGATGACCACCGAAGATCTGATCGCTGATCGCCTTGCGGTCGATGGCATGCAACAGGGCGCGCCGGACGCGGCGGTCCGTCAGAATCGGATTCTTCCGGTTGAGATCGATGTGCTCGTACACCAGCGCCGGCTTGTAGACGAAGCGGAACCGGTTGCCATGGCGTTTCTCGAATTCGATTGCCTGGTCGAGCGTCAAGCCGACTTCGCCGGCAATATAGTCGACGCCGCCGGCGAGCAGCGATGCGGTCATCGACGAGGTGTTGGAAATTGTTTTCACGATGATCTCGATGAAGCGCGGCTTTTTTCCCCGCCAGAATGTGTTCCGGGAGAGCACCACATGCGATCCCGGCACCACCTTGGCGATCCTGTACGGTCCGTTCCAGAGGCCGCGATTGGTGGTATCGGTCTCATAGGCGCTGCGGCGATGGTATTCGACCGGATCGCTGAAATTTTTCCGCTCGATATGTTCCGGCAGCAGGCCGAACTCGGTTATGTCGGCGAAATTACAGGCCCGCTTGTTGAGATGCAGGGTGAATGTCTTGTCGTCCGCCGCATCTATCTTTGCCACCCGCCGGAAGACATCGGCTTCGCTAACGCCGGACAGCTTGTGGCGTCCCACTTCCCAGGAGAACAGCACGTCCTTGGTGGTGATCGGCGTGCCGTCGCCCCAGCGCGCGTCCTTGCGCAGGGTATAGGTCACGGCGATGCCAGGCTTTCCGTCCGCGGTCTTTTCCAGGCGCGCGGTGCCCTTTTCCAGGCTCGGCAATTCGGTGCACAGCATGCAGACGAGGTTCCAATCCTGGTCGTAGACCGTGATCGGCCGGCGCGCCATCGACAGGATGTAGGTCTTCGCCGCCATGGCGTTGATGTTCGGGTTGAAGTTGTCGGGGAATTGGCTCTGCCCGATGACCAGCCGGTCCTTGGCGAGCGCCGGGATCGCGGAGACCGCCAAAAGCGCGAAGGCCAGCAGTAGGCCGGGGATGCCGGATCGCCTAGACATAACTTGTAGGCCACGCTTCCAGCCGGTGCTCGCCGATGCCGCCGCTCAGCCGCGATGTGTGGATGTCCATCATTTCGATCAGGTAGTCGCGGGTCTCCCGCGGGTCGAGCACTTCCTTCACGCCGAACACCGCCGCCAGATCGTACGCCGAGCCGTCGCGCGCCATTTCCTTCAATAACTCGGCGTAGCGTTTCGGGTCGTCCTTTTCCTCGACGCCATGGACCACGGCGACCGCCGAGCGCGGGTCCATGAAGCTGACTTCAGTCGTCCACCAGGCGGCGATTTCCTCCACCGTGTTGGCCGCGCCCATGTTGATGAAGCCCCGTCCGTAGCTCTTGCGCGTGATGATCGTGAATTTCGGCACCGTGGTCTGCAGTAGCGCGTTCATCCAATTGATGATCTTGCCGATGATACCTTGTTTTTCCGCCTCCGGGCCGATCATGAAGCCCGGCTGGTCCTGCAAGTGCAGGATTGGGATGTTGTAGGAATCGCACAGCACCAGGAAGCTCGCCGCTTTTGTGCAGGATTGCGCGTCCATCGCGCCGCCCTTGAATTGCGGATTGTTGGCGATCACGCCGAGGCTTCTGCCGCCGACCCGGATCAGCGCGGTGCACAGGCTGTGGCCATAGCGCGCCTTGATTTCGAATAGGCTGCCGATGTCCGCGAAGGCCTCGATGATCTTGCGCACGTCGTACACCTTGGACGGCGACTCGGGCAGCAGGTCGAGCATTTTCTTGCAGGCGTCGTCGGAGCCGTCGGGCACGGGCGCCACCGGTGGCGCTTCGTTCTGGTGGCTCGGCAGATAGCTGAGGAACCGCTTGACGATGTCGATCGCTTCCTCGTCGGTATCGGCCACGGCGTCGGCGAATCCGGTGTGCTGCGCATGCACGCGCCAGCCGCCGAGATCCTCGCCGCTGATGTCCTGTCCCACCGCGCGTGACACCATGCGCGGGCTGGAGACCGCCATCACCGCGCCTTTGCGCATCACGTTGAAATCGGAACAGACCGCGTGCCAGGCCGCCGAGCCGAAACAGGGACCGAGCTGCACCGACGCCCAGGGCGCGGTGCGGCGGCGCAGGAACCGCCGGCCTTCGTCGGTAAAGCCCATGCCTTCGCCCATCACGTCCGGCATGCGGATGCCGGTCGATTCGCTGAGGAACACCACCGGAAACCCGCGCAGCGTCCCCATCTCCTTGACGTGCGACATCTTGCGGTTGTTGGTGTAGCTGCTTGACGAGCCCTTGACCGTGAAATCATAGGCGACCACGCCGGCGCGGCGGCCGTCGATCGTGCCGAACCCGGTTACCTTACCGTCGGCGGGGGTTTGGTCGCGCATCTCCGGAATATAGGAGACGCCGAACAGGCCGGATTCCCGGAAACTGTCCGGGTCCAGCAGGTAGGCAACCCGCTCGCGGGCGTTCAGCAGCCCGGCATTTTTGCGCCGTTTCAGCTTGTCGGGGCCGCCCATGGCGGCGGCGCGCTTGGTCCGTTTTTCATGATCCTTGATCCTGTCTTCGAACGCCATGCAGTCACCTTTTCCTTTTCGGTCGGCCTTGTTTTTGATTAATCCGCGGGCCGGATACGCGCACCGGTCAGCCGTTCATAGGTCAGCGCCAGCGCGCTCATGTCGTCCTCGAGCCCGTGTTCGTTGATCGCGCCCTGCAACATTTCGCGCGCCAGATTGCCGAACGGCATGGGGACATCGCTGGCCCGGCCGATATCCAGCGCCAGGCTGCTGTCCTTGCGCATCAAGGCCAGCGTAAACCCCTGGAACATCTTCCCGGACAGAATGTTGTCGGGCAGGGTAATCTCGGTCGCATAGCTGCGCCCGGAGCTTTTCTGAATGACGCCGACCGCCTTGTCGGGGGCGACGCCGTTCTTCACCAGCATCGACACGACTTCGAAGCTGGCCAGCCGGCAGACCAGGTTCAACAGGTTGTTCCCGGCCTTGATCGCGTGTCCGGCGCCCACATCGCCGGCGTGCAGCACGTTGCTGCTGATCGACTCCAGCACCGGCCGGACCCGTTGGAACAAATCGTCCGGCGCGCCGACCATGATGGCGATGGTGCCTTCATTCGCGCCGCGCGGTCCGCCGCTGACCGGCGCGTCGATCATCTGCAAACCCTTGTCCGCGAGGTCCTGGGCCATCTCTCGTGTTTGCGCCGGATCGCCGGTGGTCATGTCGGCCACCATCGCGCCCGGTTGCAACCCTTCGAGCAAGCCGCCGCCGCCGAAGATGACCTCGCGAACCTCGGCCGAGGTTGGCAGGCAGGTCAGCACGATCTCGCAGTTGGCCGCCAGCTCGGCGGGCGAGGCCGCTCCGGTCGCACCCTCGTCGATAAAGCCCTGCATCATTTCCGGCCGGCGGTCGTGGACGGTGAGCTGGTGGCGCTGCACCAGCCGGCGGGCCAGCGGCCCTCCCATATTTCCCAGTCCGATAAAACCAACGCGCATGTTTCTCTCCCGAATTCGATTTCCTGTCCCGCCGGGACGCGCCGCATTGCAGCGTTTTTCCGCTTCTGACACAATGCCCCGCCTTGGGCTCCGCCATGGGCCGCGCCCTGGCCCAGCCAAGCCACAATACCGAAAGAACGCCGAATTGACCCACCTCTCTACCGATATTCTGGTCGTCGGCTCCGGCGGCGCCGGCATGTACGCGGCGGTTGCCGCGGCGCGGGCCGGTGCGCGGGTACTGCTGGCCGATAAGAGCCTGATCGGGCGCGGCGGCGCCACAATCATGGCGCAAATGACCGTGGCGTCGGCGATTGGCGAAGAAGCCCCCGACCATTGGACGCATCATCTCGCAGACACGCTGGAAGCGGGCCGGGGCTTGTGCGACGAGGTGCTTGCCGCCGTGTTGTGCGAGGAATCGCCGCTGCGCATCCGTGAGATGGAGGCCTGGAAGGTCGGCTGGGCGCGCGAGGGCAATCATATCAAGCAGGTCACCGCGCCCGGCCATCAAATCCCGCGTTGCGTTTATGTGGATTTTCTCAATACGGGGCCGGCGGTGGCGAAAACACTGCGGGGCCAGGTCGCGCGCGGTGACGGCATTACCCGGATCAGCGGGCTCGCCGTCACCGATCTGGTGGTTCGCGATGGCCGGGTGGTCGGCGCCACCGCGCTCGACCTGGAAAGCGGCGCGCCGGTCACCGTCGCGGCCAAGGCGGTGGTGCTGGCCGCCGGCGGGCTTACCCGGATCTACCGCCGCAACAGCGCGTCCGTGAACATGGGCGGCGACGCCTATGCGCTGGCGTTGCGCGCCGGGGCCGAGCTGATCGATATGGAATTCGTGCAGTTCTTTCCGATTGGCCATCTGGCGCCGCGTCTCGTCGGCATGGACCCGATCATGTGGGATCCGTTTCGTTACAAGCTGGGCGGGCGGCTGCTCAACGGGCAGATGGACGAATTCATCGAGAATTATGGCGCCAGCGATTCGGGCACCTACACGGCGCCCCGCGACGTCACCAGTTACGCCATCGTCAAGGAGGCGGCGGCGGGACGCGGCTCGCCGGCCGGCGGTGCCTATCTCAGCTTCGAGCACGTGCCGGAGTCGGAATTGCGGACCGCCTTCGGGCCAGTGATCGATCGGCTGCGCGACAACGGCATCGATTTGACGGCACGGCCGATCGAGGTGGCGCCGATCGCGCACTACCATATGGGCGGCATTCGCGTCGATGAGCGGATGCAGACCTGCGTGCCCGGACTCTATGCGGCGGGCGAGGCGGTCGGCGGCGCGAATGGCGCCAACCGGTTGTCGGGTAATGCGATCCCCGAAGCCCTGGTGTTCGGCGAACGCGCCGGGCGGTTCGCCGCCGACACGGTGCGGCGCGCGACGCAAGGCTGGGAGGATGGCGCGGCGGAGGCGGCGCTCGACACGCTGCGGCGCGTGACCGGCCGTCCGGCGGATGGGGCGGCATCGCCGGCACTGGGTGAATTGATGACCGAGCTGCAGGCGTTGATGTGGGACGATGTCGGCCTGTTGCGCGATGAGGAAAAACTGACCGGTGCGCTGACCCGGTTGCGGGCGATGCAGCGCGACGATCTTCCCGCGCTGGCGCCCGGCGGCGGCGCGTTCAGCCTCGCCGCCCAGGATTGGTTCGACCTGCGGGCATCCCTGCTGTGCGCCGAAGCGGTTACGCGGGCCGCGCTCGAACGCCGTGAAAGCCGGGGCGCCCATCAGCGCGAGGATTTCCCCGAGACCGATCCGGCGCAGGCGGAGAACCGTATTCTTCGATTAAAGAATGGTGATCTGATGCTTGAGTCCGTGCCGGTGCGGCGCGCGCCGGTCGCCATCGAACAGCCCAGAGCGCTGGAGGCGGCGTCATGAGCGATATGCCTGCGACCGCGACGATCCGCGTCCAGCGTGGTGTTGCCGGAGAGGCTCCCCGTTTCGAAGCTTTCGAGGTGCCCTATCGGGAAGGGATGTCGGTGCTGGATGCGCTGATGTGGATCCGCGCCAATCGGGATTCCTCACTTGCCATCCGCTATAGCTGCATCAACGCGAACGCCTGCAAGGAATGCATGGTCGAGGTCGATGGCAAGACACAATATGCCTGTACCGCGCGGCTCGGCACGGCGGGCGTCACGGTGGGGCCGCTCGGCAACAAACGCCTGTTGCGCGATCTTGTCACCGACATCGTGCCGCCCAAGGAAACGCTCGCCAACGCGTTGGATGACATCGAACGGTAGGCAGCCGGTCCACAGTCATGAAATCCTAGACTCACCGCCGCGAGCGGATATTCTGGCGGCCTTGGCGTGACCGCCCGAACCATCCCATTCCGGCGGGATGCGAACCGGGCGACCACGCCGCATTTGAATGTGGAGAGGCGTGACGATGGCAACGGCACCGGGGTCCCGGAAAAATTCCGAATATGCGATTCCCAATACAATGCGGGCATGGGTTCTTGGCAATCCCGATGAATTGACGATGGTCGAAAAGCCGGTTCCGGAACCGGGGCAGGCGGAAGTCCTGGTGCGCATCGACGCCATCGCCGTCTGCGCGACCGATCTGGAGATCATCAGCCACGGCCCGCCGGCGATGATCGAGGGCGGCCTGCCCTTCAACAAGAATTTCACGCCGGGCCATGAATACATGGGAACGGTAGTCGATCTGGGCCCGGGCGTCGACGAATACGATGTCGGTGACCGCGTGACCGTGGAAATCCATGCCGGATGCGGCCAGTGCAAGCGGTGTCGTGAGGGCATGTACACGTCCTGCCACAATTACGGCAAGAATTTTGGCGACCAGAATAAGCACCACCGCGCGAACGGATTCACCACAGATGGCGGCTTCACCGAATACGCGGTGAACCACGTCAATACGCTGATCCATGTGCCCGAAACCATGAGCGACGAGGAAGCGACGCTGGTGGTGACCGCGGGCACTGCAATGTATGGGTTGACGGAACTGGGCGGCTTGGTCGCCAGCGAATCCGTCGTGATCACGGGGCCGGGACCGATCGGCTTGATGGGCGTGGCGGTGGCAAAGGCCATGGGGGCGTCGCCGGTCATCCTCACCGGCACGCGCGACAATCGGCTGCAGATGGGCACCGAACTGGGCGCGGATCATGTCATCAATGTGCGAAACGAAGACCCGGTCGAGGCGGTGCGCAAGCTTACCGGCGGTGTCGGCTGCGACTACGTGCTGGAATGCTCCGGCGCGGCGCAGGCGGTCAACGAGGCGCTTTATATGTGCAATCGCGGCGGCAAGGTCTGTCTCGCCGCCTTTCCCGGCGAAGACGTGCCGGTGGATGTGAAACACATCGTCACCAACAATATTTACATGTACGGCATCCGGGGCGAGGGCAAGAGCGCGACCCATCGCGCATCGGCGTTCATGGAACAAAAGCGCTTCGACGCGACCAAGATACACACCCATACATTTCCGCTAGAGGAAGTGCCGACCGCGCTGAAGTATGCGCGCGAGCGGATCGAGGATGCGATCAAGGTCGTGGTGAAAATGAATCAGGGCAAATAGCGCCGTGCGTTAAATCGACCCGAAAAAATACTTTGGGAGGTAACGTCATGTGGAAAATTACGATCAAGCGGTTTGCGTTCGCTGCCGGTGCGGCGGCGCTGGTGCAAGCGGGTATCGCGGGCGCTGTCCGTGCCGACTATCCGGAAAAACCGGTCGAGTTCATCATTCCCTTCGGCGCCGGCGGCGGCGCCGATATCGAGGGGCGGCTGTTGGCCAAGGAAATGGGCAAAATCCTGGGCGTGAAGTTCATACCGATCAATAAGGTTGGCGGCGGCGGCGCCGTTGCCTATACGCACGTTAAAAACGCCATGCCGGATGGCTATACGGTCGGTTGGAATTCGACGTCGATCCTGACCACCACGAATATCGGCAACGTGCCGTTCAAACACGATGCCCTGGACCATATCGGCCGCGTGGAATGGCAGCCCATGCCGTTTGCGGTGAAGGCGTCGGCGCGCTGGAAGACATTCAAGGATTTTGTCGCCGACTGTAAATCCAAGCCTGGAGCGCTGAAGGTCTCCAACTCCGGCACGGGCAGCGCGACGCACCTTGCCGCGTTGGCATTGATGGGGGCGGCGGGGTGTGAAGTCACCCATCTCCCGGTTGGCATCAAGCGGCGCAATGCATCCGTGCTGAGCGGCGAAGCGGACGCCATGATCGCCCCCCTGACCGGCGCCGTCCGGCTGACCAAAGCGGGAAAACTCCGGTTGCTGACAGTCCCGACGGCCAATCGCAATGCGGTGATTCCGGATGTCCCGACGGCCAAGGAACTGGGCCACGACGCGGTGCTCGATCTGTTTCGCGGTCTCTCGGTTGCCAAGGGAACGCCGTCGGCGATAAAGACCAAATTGGCCAACGCAATGACAAAAGCTGCGAAATCCAAGGCATTCATGGCGCTTGCGAAGCAGAAGGGCTTTACGGTCGATCCGATGCCGGTGGCCCGTTTCGAGAAGCTGCTGCGCATGGAGGATTCGAAAGTGAAAGGCATCATGCAGCGCGCCGGCCTCTATCAGGCCAAGGCCAAGAAATAGCGGGTTGACTGGGCCGCAAGGCCCAGCGGGGGCCGGACCGATGCCGATGGCGCGAAGAAATGTCGTGGCGGCGCTCGCACTGCTGGCGTTCGGTGCGTGGTATGCTTGGTTGTCCGCCGGTTTGCCCGAGCGCCATATGCCGAATACGCCGGGGCCGTCGTTCTTCCCGCTGGTCATCGTGACGCTGCTTGTCGGGCTCGCGCTGGCGTTGCTGATCAAGGGGATCGCCGATCTCCGGTCCGGCCGGGATAGGGACGCACCGGGTAGATTGTCGCCGGGCGCCCTTTCCGCCGTCACGGCCTTTCTGGTGTATCTCGGCGCGCTGCCCTTCGCCGGATTCGTCGTTTCCAGCGTGATCTTCTTTGCGGTGCTGATGGTGCTGTATGGCGGCCGCAAGCCGCTGTTGATCGGTGTCGCGGCGACGCTGGTTCCGGTCGCCCTGTTCGTCATCTTCCGGTACGGGTTTCAGATCGTGCTGCCGCACGGCGTCCTGGGGTTCTGAGAGTATGAACCCCGACGTTCTGGCCGGATTTCAACAATCCGTTCTACCGTCCAGCCTTCTCGCGACGGCGATCGGCGCGTTCCTCGGCCTGATCGTCGGCATGATTCCGGGCATGACGATCAGCACCGGCATTATCGTGCTGCTGCCATTGACCTTCGTGTTGGACCCGAACATGTCGATTGCGCTGTTGCTCGGTCTGTATGTTGCCGGCATGACCGGGGGCAGCTTCTCGGCCATTCTGCTCAACATTCCCGGAACACCATCCGCTTCGGCCACGGCGACGGATGGGTATCCCCTGTCGAGGCGGGGCGAGGCGGGCCGCGCGCTCGGCATATCGATCAGCGCGAGCTTCGCGGGCGGTATCGTCAGTTTCCTTTGTCTGTTTCTGATCGCGCCGAACCTTGCTGAAATCGCCCTGCAATTTCAGGCGCCCGATCTATTCAGCCTCGTGCTGTTCGGGTTGACCATCATTTGCGGGTTTGCCTCGCGGTCGCTGATCAAGGGGTTGCTCTCGGCGGTCATCGGTCTGGCAATTGTAACAATTGGTCAGGACCCGGTGATGGGGTCGGCGCGCTTCACTTTCGACCAAGCCGAGTTGCTTGCGGGGATCCATTTCCTGACCGCGCTCATCGGCCTGTTCGCTATTCCTCAGTTGATCGACAATCTGCGGCCCGGATTGCTCGGGTCGCCGGGGCAGGATGCCGGGAGCCGTTTCGGCTCGGTGCTGCCGCGGCTGGCGGATCTGGTTTGCGTCAGGCTGCCGGCGCTGATCGGTTCCCTGGTCGGCACGTTCCTCGGCATATTGCCCGGTGTCGGCGGTCCGATCGCGGCCTTTATCAGTTACGACTACGCCAAGAAATTCAGTAAGACGCCGGAGAAGTTCGGCTCCGGCGTGATCGAAGGCGTTGCCGCGCCGGAAGCCGCCAACAACGCGGTCGCCGGCGGCGCGCTGATTCCGATGATGACGCTCGGCATTCCCGGCGATCCGGTTACGGCGATTCTCATCGGCGCGCTGCTCATCCACGGCCTGGCGCCCGGTCCGCTGCTGTTTATGGAACGGGGCGATTTCGCCTATGGCGTTATTTTCTCTTATTTCTGGGCCAACATTTTCAACCTGGTGATCGCGCTGGCCGGTATCCGGTTTCTCGTGAAGCTGCTCGCCACGCCAAAGGTCCTGCTGATGCCGACGATCGCGATCCTGTGCGTGATCGGTAGCTATGCGCTGCGGAATTCGTATTTTGACGTCTATGCGATGTTCTTCTTCGGTCTGGTCGGGTTGGCGATGCGCTGGTTGGACATGCCGGTGGTGCCGTTGCTGCTGGCCCTCGTCCTCGGGCCGCAACTGGAAGAACATCTGCGGATCGCGCTGACCGGGTCGCACGGCCAAATCGAGGTGTTCTTCACCTCGCCGTTCAGCCTGCTGTTTCTGATCCTGTCGGTTTGCTCGGTCGTCTGGTCGTTCTGGCTCGACCGCCGGCAGCGGAACGCCGCTCCCGGCGGTTAGCCCTTATCCCGCAAACGGCGGTGCCCATGGCCGGTCGTCGTGGCCGGGCGCGAACGCATTGTTGGTTTGTGCCGGGTTGCGGTTGATCATTGGCCGCCCAAACAGTGGATGGCTCATCGAGCGCACTTCGTGCTCCAGCGTATACAAGACGTCGCCGCTCGACGGATCGATGATGTCTTCGAAGCGATATTGGTGCTGGTTGCTTTCCTGGGTGATCAGGCCGCGCTCGTTGAGGCGCTCATACGGCCCGGAAAACCCGGTGACATAGATCTGCAGATGATGGCGGTCGTAATCCGGCAGCTTGTCCTTGGTCTCGCGAAAGATCAGGTCCTGCCGGTACCCCACGTTGACCCGGGCCGCCGGTGCGCCGTCGACGTCCTCGACAACGGCGACGCCATCGAAAATTTCGCGATAGAAGCGTGCGATGCCGTCGGCGCTGCCCGACGGTAGGTCGAGCTGTACATAGGGCATGCCGAGCAGGACCGGCCCGAACCGCGGATCGGGGGCATGGCAACGGATGCGGTTTCCCCAGGGGCAGGTGACGTCGATATGATCATTGGTCTCGGTGAATTCGAAGCGGGTGCCGTCGAGGTCCCCGCGCACCGCGTCGAGGCTCTTGGCAAGGTCGCCGAGATCCGGCAGAACCAGGCCGATGCGGCCGCGGAATACCTGGGGATCGCCGACCGGCAGGTGGAACTGGCTGCGGCCGATATTGACCCACATGTTGACGACGCCGGTGACGAGATAGGGATCGCGCGTCAGCCCAAGCCCGGTGATGTAAAACAACGTCGCAAGCCGCTGATCGGGCGCCTGCACGTTTACGTGTTCCAGTCCGACAATGTTGCCGATATCTTCGGCGCTGCGGTCGTATTTCTTCGCCATGGTCATCTCCACAAAAGAATCAGCGTCCTGCCTTCGGGCGCACGTGCATTAAGCTTAGCAGCGGCTTGATGGGCTGCAAATGGCATTCGTCGGCCTCTGGACACGGCGGCGGGCGCACGGGATAACGAAGCGTTCTAAACGGGAGGATTGCCGCGTGCGGTGCGAAGTCGTAGCCATCGGAACGGAACTGTTGTTGGGCCAGATCGTCGATACCAACTCGTCGTGGATCGGCGAGCAATTGGCGCTTGCCGGGATCGATTCCCACTTTCAGGTCAAGGTCGGCGATAATTTCGAACGCATGGAAGCGGCGATCCGGCAAGGCCTCGAGCGCGCCGACGCGGTGATCTGCTGCGGCGGGCTGGGCCCGACCCAGGACGACATCACACGCGAGGTGATCGCCCATGTCATGGGCGTGGAGCTGGTGCGCGACGCGGAAATCGTCGAGACGATCCGCGAGATGTTCGAATCGCGCGGCCGCGTGATGACCGACAACAACCGCCGCCAGGCGGACATCCCGGTCGGCGCCACGCCGATCCCGGAAATGCCGGGGACGGCGCCGGGTCTGGTGTGCCCGGTCGGCGATAAGGTGGTCTATGCGGTGCCGGGCGTGCCGCACGAAATGCGCATGATGCTGGAAGGGACGGTGCTGCCCGATCTGCGGCGGCGTTCCGGCCAGACCGCGGCGATCCGCAGCCGGGTGCTGCGCACCTGGGGCCACAGCGAATCCGGTCTCGCGGAAATCCTCGCCGACCGGATCGACCAGTTGGATGAAACCGGCAATCCGACGCTGGCCTTCCTGGCCAGCGGGATCGAGGGCATCAAGGTGCGTATTACCGCCAAGGCGGCGGATGAGGCGACTGCTCACAGGATCCTGGCCGAAGAGGAAACGCTGATCCGGAAACTGCTGGACGACGTGATCTTCGGGATCGACGAGCAATCGATGGAAACGGTGGTCGTCGAGCAGATGCGGGCGCGCGGCCTGACGCTGGCAGTGGCCGAGGCGCTGACCGGCGGCGTGCTGACCGCGCGGCTGACCGATATCGACCGGGACATGACCGTGTTTCGCGGCGCGACGATCCTGCCGGGGCAGCATGGCGTCGGCGAGGGGACGGGCGAGGTGCGCGCCGCGGCCGCCGCCCGCCAAGCGCGCGACGCATTCGGCGCCGATATCGGCATCGCCGCGATCCGACCCTTGCGCGAGGAAGGCCATTCGACCGGCACGGTGTTCCTCAACCTGGCGATCGGCGACGACCACCACGCGGCGATCGTCGACCTGCCCGGCGACCGCAACCGGTTGCGCAATTACGCGGTCATCAACTTGCTGAATTTTTTGCGGCAGACGCTGGCCGACGGTTGAACCGCGGCGCTCTCACAGCGACCGGATCGCGCCGCCGTCGATGGCGAGGCACTGGCCGGTGATGTAGGAGGAGCGCGGCGTCGCCAGGAAGAAGATGGCCTCGGCCATTTCCGCGGCCGTGCCCATGCGCCGGATCGGCACGCCGACGCAGCGCCACTGCTCGAACTGCTCCATGGTCATGTCGGCGGCCCAGCGGGCGCGGGATTTCTCGGTCTGCGAGGTCAGCGCGCGGTCGACGCCGAGCACGTTGACCCGGATGCCGTCGGGCGCCAGCTCATAGGACAGGCATTTGCTGAAATTCAGCGCCGCCGCCCAGGCGACGCCGGAGGTCACGACGCGCACCGGCGATTGCAGCCCCTTGGTGGACACCACATTGACGATGGCGGCCGCCGTTCCCTTGCGCAGCAGGGGCAGGGCGCCGCGCGTCACCCGGATCATTCCCAATGCCTTTTGTTCGAAGGCGTTGCGGAATTCGTCGTCGGTCATGGTTTCGAACCGACCCGGCGGCAGTTCCGGATCGTCCGGCGCATGGGAAACCTGAACCTGAAACGTCGCGCCTTTCGCCGCCCGTTGCGACGACTGTCCGGCGTTGTTGATCAGCATGTCGAGGCGGCCGAATTGCGTGTCGATTTCGGCCATCAAAGCATCGACCGACGCGGTATCGAGGACATCGGCCTCGATGCCGATCACCGTGGCGTCGTGGCGGGCCGAGATTTCCGACACCGTCCGGTCGACATCCGGTTTGGTCCGGGCGCAGATCACCACCGATGCGCCCGCCGCGGCGAACATTTCCGCCGTCGCCCGGCCCATTCCCCGGCTGCCGCCGGTAACCAGCACGACCTTGCCGTCCAATTCCGCCATGGTTCTGTCCCCGCGATAAGGTTCGGTCTGCGTGAAATTTTTGGACGCCGGCATTCAGCGCCAAAGCACCGTGTCTTATTCTGCCGGCCGCGCGTCCGAAATCAACTGCAGCAGCCGCTCGGGTGTCAGCGGCGATTCGGAAATCCGCACACCGAACGGGCGCACCGCATCCTCGATCGCCGAGATGATCGCGGCGGAGGCGGCGATGGTGCCGCTCTCCCCCGCGCCCTTGACGCCGAGCGGGTTGAGCGGCGTCGGCGATTCCATGTGGTGGATTTCGATGCGCGGCATGTCGGGCGCGGTCGGTAGCAGGTACTCGCCGAAATTCGTGGTCTGCGGTTGACCGTACTCGTCGTACCGCATCCATTCGAACAGCGCGCTGCCGATGCCGTGCGCCACCGCGCCCTGCACCTGGCCCTCGACGATCATCGGGTTGATAATGCGGCCGGAATCGTGGACCACCACATAACGCAGCAGCCGCACCATGCCGGTCTCGATATCGACTTCGGCCTCGACCGCGTGGCTGCCGTTGCAATAGGTCAGCGCGGCGGGCTCGAAATGCTCGGTCGCGGCGAGTCCGGGCGGCAATCCGGTCGCCATCGCGTAACCCGGCATGCCGGCGAGCGCACGGGCGATCTCGCCGAGGGAGACCGACAGGTCGGGCACACCCTTTACCTGCACCCTGCCGAGGCGGATTTCGAGGTCTTGCTTGGCGGCTTCCAGGATGTGCGCGGCCGCGTCGAGCGCTTTCTCGCGCACGGTTTCGGCGGCGCGGCTGACCGAGCTTCCGGCGTTGACCGCCTGGCGGCTGGCGAAAGCACCGAGGCCGAGCGGCGCCGCGCTGGTATCTCCGGCGGTCACCGTGATGTCCGCGATGTCCACGCCGAGCGTGCCCGCGCAAATCTGTGCGAGGCTGGTCTCGATGCCCTGGCCCTGGCCGGCGGCGCCGGTCTGGATCACGATCTTGCCGGACGGGCCCACCCGCACCGTCGCCGATTCGAAGGGGCCGCGGCCGGTGCCCTCGACATAATTGGCGAGCCCCAGTCCGATATAGCGCCCCTCGGCCAGCGCCGCCGCCTGGCGGTCGCGAAAACTCTCACAGCCCGCTGCTTCCAGGAGCATGGCCTGGCAGGCGGGGTAGTCGCCGCTGTCATAGGTAATAACGCCGCCGTCGCGGGATTTGACCGGGGTCGCGTAGGGCATCTCGTCCGGGCCGATCATGTTGCGCCGGCGGATTTCGTCCCGTTCCAGCCCGAGCGCCTGCGCGCCCCGGTCAAGCAGGCGCTCCATCACGAAGGTGGCCTGCGGCCGTCCCGCGCCGCGCGTCGGCGTCGAGGGAATCAGATTGGTCAGCGCCGAAGTCACCGTAAGCTCGCAACTCGGCAGTACATAGGGGCCGAGCAGATTGGTGGCCGAATTCTGCGCGACGACGATGCCGTAGGGCGTGTAGGCGCCGTGGTCGTGCACCATCTCGCCCCGAATGGCGAGCAGCGTGCCGTCCCGGGTAAACGCAGCCTCGACCTGCCAGTATTGATCGCGATCCTGCGTCGTCGTGGTGAAATGTTCGCGCCGGTCCTCGATCCATTTGACCGGCCGGCGCAGCAGCTTGGCGGCCAGCGGGACGACGATTTCTTCTTGATAGAAGACGAATTTCGGACCGAACCCGCCGCCGACCGCTGGCGGCGCTATGCG
>Ga0224508_10000856_pt1 | contig 28186 bp, 27 predicted proteins | sample SF_Jan12_sed_USG_4_FD_170157 | JGI IMG/M metagenome (GOLD analysis project Ga0224508, IMG submission 170157) | Sediment microbial communities from San Francisco Bay, California, United States - SF_Jan12_sed_USGS_21 | ecosystem: Environmental > Aquatic > Marine > Sediment | place: USA... | reverse complement strand
GGGCATATCAGAAATGGCGAGAATCGCGGGTTGAGCTTGTGTCCAAAATTTTGGACTATTATGGACTGGCGCCTGCGTATTCGTTATATGTCAGTGGTTCCACCTCGGGTGTTTGTTGATGTTAGGAGGGGTACAATACCGAGGTGGGCACTTGCCGTTACGGGACTCTCGGTCGGGTTATCGTTATAGAATTTAGGTAGGGTTGCGTCAGGCAAGAAACAGAGCGAAGCATTGAAGCCATGGCACAGGACAATCCGCTAGTTCAGTTTGTTGATGTTGAGAAGACCTTCGACGGCGAGACCTTAGTCGTCAAAAATCTGAATCTGGATATCGCTGAGGGCGAATTCTTGACCCTTCTCGGTCCGTCCGGATCCGGCAAGACTACGACGTTGTTAATGCTCGCGGGTTTCGAGTCAGTAACCCAGGGCGATATCTTGTTGGCTGGAAGTTCCCTCAAGAACATGCCGCCGTATCGGCGAGAAATCGGCATGGTGTTCCAAAACTATGCGCTGTTCCCCCACATGACTGTTGAGGAGAACTTGGCGTTTCCGCTGGAGACACGACGGCTGCCCAAGGATGAGATTGGCAGGAAAATCGATCGTGCAATGGACATGGTCCAGCTTAAGGGGTTTGAGAAACGTCGCCCCGCACAGCTTTCAGGGGGCCAGCAACAGCGTGTCGCGGTTGCTCGTGCGCTGGTGTATGAGCCCAAGTTGGTGCTAATGGATGAACCCTTGGGGGCGTTAGATCGTCAGCTTCGCGAGCAGATGCAGTACGAACTCAAACATATCCATGACAACGTGGGTGTAACTGTCGTGTATGTCACTCACGATCAAAGCGAAGCGCTGACGATGTCCAACCGCATCGCAGTATTCAATAACGGGGCGGTCCAGCAACTCGCCTCACCGGATCAGCTGTATGAAGCGCCCGAAAATGCGTTCGTCGCGCAGTTTATCGGCGAGAACAATCGACTCATGGGCACGGTCAAGGCGGTGAACGGTAACGAATGCCAAGTTGAGATCGAAGGTGGAGGCATGGTCAAGGCGCTACCAGTCAACATCGACGGCGTGGGTAGTCGCACAACCCTGTCGCTAAGGCCTGAGAGCGTGAGAATTGATCCGCCGGCCGACGGATATCCGGATCGTTTCGAAGCGAAACTGGAAGAGTTGATTTATCTGGGCGATCATATCCGTGTGCGATTCGATGTGTGCAATCACGATGATTTCATTGTCAAGGTGCCGCGCACTCATGATGCGCCAAAGCTGACAGTCGGCGAGAAGCGAACAATAGGCTGGTACAGCGAGGATTGTCGGGCACTCGACGCCCCTAGCGGGGGTTGAGGCGAGGGTCTCGCGTTATTGGGTTGTTGATGCGATGGCAACAGTCACTACAATCACTGATCAAATCCCCTCCGGCAGCGATATTCCGCTCAAGGTGAAGCTTGAGCGCGCTGAGCGCATGCGTAAGGTTAAGGCTGTCGGCCTTATCATGCCGCTGTTCGTATTTTTGATGATTAGCTTCGTCATTCCGATTTTCGCTACCCTTTGGCGCAGCATTCAAAATCCTGAGATGGGGGAGATACTTCCCCGGTTCTCGGCTGAGATTCAGCAATGGGACGGTGAAGGATTCCCGTCGAACTCCACTTTGTCCTCATTCACTCAAGAACTGATAGAGGCGAACCGCAATAAGACCATTGGCAAGGTGGCGAAACGGTTGAACTACAATATCACCGGTTTTCGATCGCTTCTTAAAAAGACCGGGAACAAACTCGACCGGGCCGCGGACAAGGAAGGAATGGAGACGGTCGTCAACGACCCCAATTTGATCCAGCGGTTCATAGAAATTGACAAGAAGTGGGAAGGTTCCAGGTATTGGGCGGCTCTTCAACAAACTGCACCGCCCTACACCATGTACTATCTACTTCAGGCGGTGGATCGTGAGTACGATGAGGTCGGCGATATAAAGCCGGTGCCAAAGAACCAGGCGATTCATGTCAACATACTGGGGCGCACCATTTGGATCAGCTTCATGGTCACAGTTTTGTGCCTGCTGCTTGGGTATCCGATCGCTTATATTCTTGCAACCTTACCCACACGGCATAGCAATCTGTTGATGTTGCTGCTGTTACTACCCTTCTGGACATCGCTGCTAGTGCGCACCACCTCATGGCTGGTCCTGTTGCAAAACCAAGGGGTAGTCAACGATTTCGCAGTCTGGGTCGGACTATGGGATGAACCGTTGACTTTGGTGCGAAACCGGCTTGGTGTGTATATCGCCATGGTGCATATCTTGTTACCGTTCATGGTGTTGCCGCTGTTCAGTGTGATGAAGACCATTAATCCCTATCATATGAAAGCGGCCGCCTCTATGGGAGCAAAGCCGTTTCGGTCGTTCTCAAAAGTTTACTTTCCCCAGAGTATGCCTGGGATCGGCGCAGGCGTATTGCTTGTGTTTATCTTGTCACTTGGCTACTACATCACGCCTGCGCTTGTTGGCGGACCCAAGGATCAGATGTTGAGTTACTTCATCGCGTTTCACGCCAATAACACCGTGAATTGGGGTCTGGCTGCCGCATTGAGTGTGTTGTTAATGGTGTGCGTGGGAATCTTTTTTGCAATGTACCAGCGCTTAGTCGGCGTGGGCAATATTCGAATGGGATGATGTTATGGCAGCCGCACCCTACGCCACGCCACTAGAGAAGACTTGGTATTACGGTCTGCGGGTGATGTGCGGTCTGATCTTCTTTTTTCTGATCGCACCCATCATCATAATCATTCCGCTTTCCTTCAACTCGATACCGTTTTTCACTTATCCCATGGAGGGGTTTTCTTGGAGGTGGTACGGGGAGATTTTCGGCGATTCGCCCATATCTATCCTGTGGCAACGGTCTGTTGTCAACAGCGTCATCGTGGCTACGTTTGCCACTCTGCTCGCGACCATATTGGGAACTCTAGCGGCACTCGGAGTCACCCGGGCAAACTTCCCATTCAAGAGTGCCATCATGGCTATCTTGATATCTCCAATCGTGGTCCCGATCGTGGTCACCGCCATTGGCATGTTCTATTTTTACGCGAAGATCGGACTGGTCAGCACCTTAACCGGACTTATTCTGGCCCATGCCGTATTGGGCGTGCCGTTTGTGGTGATTACCGTGGCGGCCACGCTATCGGGCTTTGATTACAATTTGGTGAGAGCGGCGGCGGTGATGGGGGCGAACCCGTTTCGTGCCTTCCGAAAAGTGACGTTGCCCATTATCGCGCCCGGGGTAATTTCCGGCGGCTTGTTCGCGTTCGCCACCTCGTGGGACGAGATCGTTATAGTTTTATTCTTGGCAAGTACAGAACAACATACCATCCCCAGGCGTATGTGGAGTGGTATACGTGAACTCATCAGTCCGACCATCATTGCTGCCGCCACCCTGTTGATCATCGTCTCAATTGCCTTAATGTTGACCATGGAATACCTGCGGCGACGCAGCGAACGCATGCGCGGGATCAGTCCGAGCTGACTTTTACCTGGCACTCTTCCGAGAATCGTAGACACTACTTCTGTCGGGTACAAAAAAAGAGGCGGGCCACTGACCCGCCTCATAAACACTTATCCGACGCCGGGTGTTACTGTGCCACCCAAGCGTTGAAACGGTTCTCGAGGTCCTCGGTGTTGTCCGCCCAATACTGTGTGTTTGACAGCAGCCAGTTCTTGGTGTTCTCTGGAGCGGTGGGCAGATTGGGTAGGATGTCTGGATTTATGTACTTATCGGATCCTTTACGCGCCTGACCATAGGCGATGTAATTGGACTGATCGCCCTGGCGGTCCGGCCGCGACGCAAATGCAATGAATTCCCAAGCGAGATCTTTTTCCGGATGATCTTTGGGCACGACCCAGTAGTCGTAGTCCATGATCTGGCCGTCCCACACGATCTCGAAGTTACGCCCGTCATCGACAATGGCGGTGTAGATACGACCGTTCCAAGCGGTGGTCATTGACACTTCCTTATCGGCCAGGATCTGAGGGGCCTGTGCGCCAGCCTCCCACCAGATGACGTGATCTTTTAGCGCATCGAGCTTGGCAAATGCACGATCGACACCCTCGGGTGTGCTGAGCACGTCATAGACCTGATCGGTAGGCACGCCGTCGGCCATCAACGCAAACTCTAGATTCGCTATCGGGGTCTTGTTCATGCCGCGCTTACCTGGGAATTTCCCCACATCCCAGAAGTCGGCCCAGTTTTTGGGACCCTCACTTTGGATCTGATCTTTGTCATAGGCAAAAATCGTCGACCAACTAATGGTCCCTATACCACACTCCAGCGCACCGCCTTCGATGAAGTCGTCCGGGGTGAACCCCAACGCCTCCCAGTCCATGGGCTCGAGGACACCTTCGTCGCAGCCGGCGACCACATCGTTGCTCTCGGCGTCGATGACGTGGGTCGTGTAGTTACCGGTGTCCACCATGGCGCGGATCTTCGCCAAATCACCACCCCATTCGTCCTCTAGAACGGTATGGCCGGTTTCCTTCATGAAAGGCTCGTAGTAGGCCTTGCGTTGGCTTTCGCTATAGGAGCCACCCCACGAAGTAGCCGTGAGTGTCTCCGCTGCGGAACCGATTTGCGGGGCGGTGATCCCCACGAAAGCAATACCGGCAGCGGCGATTGCCGTAGGTTTAAATAATTTCACTGTTTGTTTCCTCCGCCTTAACGTTAGCTAGTTTGACTCTTCCATGGCGATCAACTGGAGCCCGAAAGAGCAGAGCAATGATACGGTGATTCGACCCAATTGCGAAGCCCAATTCGGCTCGATAGTGCGCTGATAACTCCTGACCGGGGTGGGGCCCCGGCGATTTTGCGGATAGACTTAACCGTGTTTGGAGCCTGTTTGCATGATGGGGCTGCGACCATGCAGCCGGCAAGGCCGCGGGCTCTCTTGTTGGAACCCGTTCATGAGTATTTGATGGAAAAGATCATCATCGGCTTCATTGTAGCCGTAGTGCTACTTTCACTGTTCTCGCGATATCTGCTGAAAGAAGATCAGGTCGCGCTGGTCGACACCCAAGATGCTGCCCACAGAGAGACACGATACCGTTTCGTCCTGCCGCCAAGCGGATACAAACCCGGGCACCTGCTGCGAAGCACAATTAAGAACCAGAAACTACAAACTCCCCCTTATATCGACCTGGGTATCTATGCCTATCACCAGTACCTCATCGCCCCCAAGGTTATTCGCGATCGAATAGCTACAAATCTCGCGGAGACTATTGTCGGTCTGGATGAATGGCTAGCATGGCTAGAGGCAGCCGATATTGAGTTTTTGTGCATCGGGGAGAGTCATCAGGAAAACTATCGCGAGTTTCTGGCAGAACAGTTCTTCACCCGCTATCGCGTGGATAGACTGTTTTTGGAGACCACTAGGCACTCTTTGCCAGTGGTCATGCTGCGAACCCAGGTAGGGGATCCGCACGTCAGTTTGCTGCGTGCTGATATCAGTGAAATCATCCGTGCAGCCAAGCAAACCAATCCGGATTTGCTAGTGTTGGGTGGGGAAGAGAGTTGGGGTCAGCAGAGTCGGCGCAGAGCGCGGGGCGGCGGGCTCAGAGACCGATCCATCATGGAAAACATTGTTAATAACTATGTCCCTGGCAGACGCCACGCAGGGCTGTTCGGTGCGCTACACTGCACCCATCATCGCAATTGGTTATATTCGCGCTTAAATGAGCCAGACTCGCCGCTTGCGGGTTCAACAATGCTCAACATCAGCGTCATGAGTAAACAAAAGGAGTTGCTCACCCGATCATTCAACGGATTCTTGCAATCAGTGGGCTTTGAGTCTGATGTGTACGTAATTAGTGATACAGCCAAGCTCGATCCGCTGATTCACGCGTGGTTTTTTGGATTGACTCGGAATTTTACCCACTACACAACAGTTGTGCTTTTTCGTTAGATTGGCGAATAGTGAGCGTTGATATCAATATGAAAAGCGTTACGATCAGCAAAGGCTTTGTAATTGGCACTATCGCCATGGCTGTGGTGGTGACGGTTTCCAATGTATTAGTGTCGTACGCCATCAACGACTGGCTCACCTGGGCGGCCTTTACCTATCCTATTTCTTTCCTAGTCACCGATCTGACCAATCGACGTTTTGGTGTCGGTGTCGCACGCCGGGTTGTGTATGTCGGCTTCGGTATCGCATTGATTCTTTCCGCCTATTTCGCGGGGTGGCGCATTGCAGTGGCCTCAGGGACAGCATTTCTAGTCGCCCAATTGTTGGACGTGTATATCTTTGATCGTCTGCGCCGAGGCGTTTGGTGGCGTGCGCCATTGGTGTCATCATCCATAGCATCTGCAGTAGATACGATCTTGTTCTTTGCCATCGCATTCGGCGGAACGTTAGTACCCTGGGTGACCCTGGCGGCCGGTGACTATGTAGTAAAATTGATGATGACAGTTTCTATGTTGATACCGTTTCGAATGTTGTTTTCGCTGACCCAGCCAGCGGAACAGAGTTCAGTAAGCTGAACACATCATGACTGAACCAACAGAGTATTCGTCTAGAGATTGGAAGACCCATCCTCCGTATCGGTATGCTGGGTACAAATCCACCGCATTGCGCGGACCCACCAAACCATTGATCCCTTTGCCGCAGACGCTGTCGGAGCTAACCGGTCCAGTTTATGGTCATGAAGCGCTAGGTCCGTTCGATGACGATCTCACAAAGAATGCGGCAAAGGATGGTGAGCCGCTAGGGGAACGTATTATTGTGACGGGTCATGTCGTCGACGACGGTGGTCGTCCGGTCGCGAACACGCTTATTGAGATTTGGCAGGCAAACGCCGCAGGTCGCTATATTCATATCGTCGATCAGCACGACGCACCGCTGGATCCGAATTTCTTAGGTGCGGGGCGCTGTCTCACCGACGACGCTGGCCGCTACCGGTTCTTGACCATTCGCCCGGGCGCCTATCCTTGGGGCAATCATCACAACGCCTGGCGGCCGCCACATATCCACTTCTCTGTATTCGGGCCGAGCATGCTGACCCGGCTTATCACGCAAATGTATTTCCCCGGCGATCCGCTATTGCAGCTTGATCCAATCTACAACTCCATCCCGGATGAGAACGGACGTCAACGCCTGATATCGAAGTTTTCCATTGATGTCACCGAGCCTGGACGGGCACTGGGTTATGAGTTTGATATAGTGCTCCGCGGGCGCCATGCTACACCGATGCAAGATTGAGCAATGTCCGGGCAAACACCATCACAGACCATCGGCCCTTTCTTCGCGTTCGGGTTGACGCCAGAGTCTTATGGCAAGAATGGGCTTGCCGGCAATGTTTTAACAGACCCGTCAGCTAAGGGCGAACATATTCGTATCGAAGGGCAACTGCTGGACGGTGCCGGGCAACCGGTTAATGATGGCTTAATTGAGGTTTGGCAGGCCAACACCGAAGGACGCTATAACCATCCCGAGGACGATCGGGAGGATGTCTTGCTAGAGGAAAATTTTAAGGGGTTTGGTCGCGCAGCCACTGACGAGAATGGTGGGTTTTGGTTCGAGACGATCAAACCTGGCCGAGTACCGGGCAGAGGTAATTCATTGCAGGCCCCGCATATCAACGTGATTGTTTTTGCTCGCGGCATGCTGCTGCATGCCTATACGCGGCTTTATTTCTCTGACGAGGCCGACGCCAATGTGATCGATGTGGTGTTGTCGTCGGTAAAGCAAAGCCGTCGCGGTACTCTGATCGCTGAACGTGAAGAGCGAGAGGCTGGTGCAATCTATCGTTTCGACATCCACCTCCAAGGCGACGCAGAAACTGTATTTTTTGACGCCTGAGCCGACCGTTTTGCAAACGGGATCGATAACGAGGAGCCACTAACGTGACGGTCGGACCCTACGACTCTCAAATCTATGGTGGTCTTTTTGCCGAGCAGGAAACAGCCTCTGTGTTTTCTGACGTCGAAAGAGTTCGATCTATGCTTGCGGTCGAAATGGCGTTGGCGCGGGTGCAAGGAGCGCTCGGCATCATTCCTACACAGGCGGCTAATGCGATCGTTGCAGCCGCTGAGAATTTGCGCCCCGACATGGACGCCCTGGGGGAGAGAACCGCTCGGGACGGTGTGCCGGTGGTCGAGTTAGTCAATCAGTTGCGTACCGCCGTGGGTGGAGACGAGTCTCAATATGTCCACTGGGGTGCTACCTCTCAAGATATCGTGGACACTGCGGTTATCTTGCAACTGCGAACAGCCGTAGATCGACTAGAGGAATATCTAGACCAACTTATCGGCGTGCTCCGCGATCTCGCCAACGTGCATCGCGATACATTGATGGCGGCGCGGACACACTCCCAGCAAGCCCTACCAACCACCTTCGGTTTCAAAGTAGCCAGTTGGTTAGCACCGCTGGTTCGTCATCGACAGCGACTAGCACAACTAAAGCCGCGGGTGTTTGTAATCCAGTTTGGCGGTGCGGTTGGCACCCTGGCCGCACTACAAGATCAAGGCATAAAAGTCATGGTGGCGCTGGCACAAGAGCTTGCGCTGACAGTACCGGTGCTGCCATGGCACACCCAGCGCGACTCGCTTGCCGAGTTTGCCGGCTGGCTGTCGTTAATCACCGGAAGTCTCGGCAAGATTGGTCAAGATGTGATCTTGTTGGCTCAGAGCGAGATCGGTGAGGTGCGTGAAGTGGGGCAAGCCGACTACGGTGGTTCTTCAACCATGCCGCAAAAGTCGAACCCGATTGCAAGCGAGATGATTGTTGCTGCGGCACGCATGAATGCATCACTGCTCTCCAATATGCATCACTCGCAAATCGCCGAGCAGGAACGCGCCACTCATGGGTGGCAGCTTGAATGGCTGAGCTTGCCCCAGATGGTCGTATGTACAGCGGCGTCGCTGAAGCACGCGTTGTATGTGGTGGAGAACATGGTGATCGATACCGCAAGAATGCAGCAAAACGTCGCCGAGTCTAACGGATTGTTGCTTGCCGAAGCGGCGACGTTCGCGTTGGCAGCACACATTCCTCGGCCGGAAGCGCAGAAGATAGTAAAGAGTGCGTGCCAAGAAGTGGTTCGGGCTAACCGAAACCTGATCGCGGTTTTACGCGACGAAGTCGAAGCGCCCATCGATTGGGATGCGCTCGCAGACCACAAGCGTTATCTAGGTGCAACAAATACTTTGATCGACCGGATCATTGCCGCAACCGATGAATGTTAGAACTACACTCCCGTCCTGTTAAAGTAGCTCCTGCACACCTGGCATTGTTACCAATTCCATTTCATACCTGCTGCAACCCGACATAGTTCTCCGCCAGGCTGGTGGCAGCGGCTTTGGATGTGCATAGGTATTCTAACTGCGCCCGCTGCAAACGACGCCCAAACTCATCGTCGCTGTTGAATCGGTGCAGCATCGAAGTCATCCACCAAGAAAAATGCTCAGCGCGCCAAACTCTGCGTAGAGCAATGTTGGAGTAGTTCTCTAGTAGATCGGTCCGGCCCGACTCATACCACATCGTCAGCGCGTTCGCGAGGATCCGCACATCAGCGAGTGCGAGGTTGAGCCCTTTGGCACCGGTTGGTGGAACGATGTGTGCTGCATCGCCTGCGAGGAAAAGCCTACCGTACTGCATTGGCTCGACCACAAAGCTTCGCATCGGTGTAATGCCTTTCTCCAGAATCTGCCCCTCGGTGAGCGTCCAATCGTCGGTCAGGGCAAAACGTGTTTGAAGTTCTTCCCAAATCCGCTCATCAGGCCAGATGGCAATATCATCGTCCCGATCACACTGAACGTAGAGACGGGTGATTTTTGGTGAGCGCATGCTGTGCAAAGCGAAGCCCTGTTCGTGGGCCGCATAGATCAGTTCTTCGGATGACGGTGGTGCATCCGACAGGATACCTAGCCAGCCAAATGGGTACTCCCGTTGATACACATTTAGAACACCCTGGGGTATAGATTCTCGGCATACACCATGGAAGCCGTCACAACCGGCGATAAAGTCGCAGTCCAGTCGGTGAGCTTCACCATCTTGGTGGAACTGAATGCAAGGTGTTTCTGTGTCGAAGCCATCGACAGTGACCGCGTCTATTTCAAACAAAAGCCGCCCACCCGCGTTGAGGCGGGTTCGAATGAGGTCTTTGACAACTTCTGACTGGCCGTACACTGTGATGGCGCGACCGCCGGTGAGCGCGTACAGGTCGATGCGGTGACCGCGTCCACTGAAGCGAAATTCCAACCCGTGGTGAACCAACCCTTCTTTGTGCAAACGATCACCGAGCCCCGATTCGGTCAGCAGATCCACCGTGCCCTGCTCTAGTACGCCTGCCCGAACGCGGCGTTCCACGTAGCCACGACTGCGAAGCTCTAGCACCACGGATTCCACACCCTGTAAGTGCAACAGGTGTGACAGCAACAGCCCGGCCGGTCCGGCCCCTACAATTCCTACCTGTGCGCGCATTGGTGTCGTCATGTTTAGTGGTGAAACGATCCGCAGTGTTTTGAATCCTAATCGAGGGCGGCTCGTGCTGCCGGCACTGTACTTCTAAATGTCGACAGCATAGCAAGCTTGTCCTCTGGGTTATGATTCATGGGTTCGAGGTGAGCGATTAACGCCGGAAAATAAACGAAGATCGTGTGAATAAATAGGAGAGTGCGATTGCATTTCTATGGGTCTGGCATGACTAGAACCGATCATTCCTCGGGTTTGGCATATGCCATGGCGGCGAACCTGGTTTGGGGTACTTTCCCAGTTTACTTCAAGATGCTGGAGCACGTCGGCCCAGCGCTGGTGATTGGTTACCGCATGTTATGGGCCACAGTGGTACTAGTGATCGCGTTGTTCGTGTTGCGTCAGTGGTACGCGGTGAAAGCGGCTTTTCAATCTATAGGTGTGCTCAAACTGCTGCTTTTATCCACGGTGCTTATGGGGATCAGCTGGGGCTTATACATTTGGGCAGTTCACAGCGAGCGGATCATCGAAACGGCTATGGGCTATTACTTATCGCCGATGATGACGGTCGTGGTTGGACTGGTGATGTTCAAAGAACATCTCAATGCCTGGCAGTGGGTGGCGATCGCAATGGCGGCGTGCGGCGTGCTCAGCATGATCGTCTTTTCGGGTTACGTGCCTTGGATCGGCATCATTCTTGGTGCTGCTTTCGCTCTGTATAGCGGCATTCGCAAACTCGTAGGGGTAGAGTCATTGGTGGGTATGTGCATCGAGACGCTTCTGTTATGTCCCCTAGGGCTGATCGTGATCCTGGTATTCGCTCCCAGTCAAAGCGGGGCGCTTGATGTAATGACTCATCTACAGCTCGCGGGTTCGGGACTGATTACTATTGTTCCTATTATATGGTACGTTGCGGCCGCTCGCCGGCTATCGCTCACCACCCTGGGCACACTATTTTATCTGGCTCCTACGATTAGTTTTTTTGTTGGCGTGTTCGTTTATGACGAGCCCTTCACTAAGATTCATGGAGTGATGTTCGTATTGATCTGGGCCGGCCTGGTTATTTATTCATTGAACGCCTTCACCACCGCTCGACGATTAGCAACCGAAGGTTGATGCCTAGTTACGACTGATTCGTCTTGTAGATTTCTTCTGCCATCTCCATAAACCAAGGTGGCTTCTGTAGCACTATATAGATGAGTAGCAAACTTGTGAACGGAATCGGAATCACTATATCGACGAGCGACAACAATGCCAATGTCACGAGAATTTTTGTCTGCATGCTCATAACCAGATCCTTACCCTAATGAAATGCACGCCCTTGGTCATAAATCGGTTAACTCTTGGTTTAGTGATATGGCCATAACGTACACCACGTGCGTTGTGCCTACTGGTAGTGGTCGATAGACTCCCACCATTATGCGCTACTTGTCAGCCGATGTTGGGGGCACATTTACGGATCTGGTGTTAGTCGACACCGATGGACAAAGTGTGCACCTGGACAAAGTCCCGAGCGGCGCCCGCGGTTCGGCTGAAGCAGTGCCCAATGGCATTAAGCGGATCACCGCACAGGCGGGCATTGCAGCCGCGGACATCGACTTGTTTGTCCATGGTTTCACTATCGCTACCAATGCTTTCTTAACTCGCCGCGGTTCCCGCGTAGTGCTGGTTGTCACCCAAGGATTTCGTGACGTGCTGGAGATCGCAAATCAATTGCGGCCACACCTGTATTTACTCACTCAGACCAAACCTGCCCCGGTGGTACCACGGTCTCAGATTGTTGAAGTGCTGGAGCGGTTAGACGCATTTGGCAACGTGGTGGTACCGCTTGCCAAATCGGAAGTATCCAGGGTAGCGGAGGAAGTTGCGGCGCTTAAGCCCGAATCAGTAGCGGTGTGTCTGACGTTTTCCCAGCTCCATGCGGATCACGAGAGAATGATTGCTGAAGCCATTTGCCGTCGGCTCCCGCAAGTGACGGTGTATTGTTCCGTGGATGTTAATCCGCAAATAGAAGAATATCCGCGCACCAACACCACCGCCATCGCCGCTTACGTGGGTCCTGTGGTGGATCGTTATGTCACCAAGCTTGGGAATGAGCTTGCGAAACTAGGGATGCGTGCGCCGCTGCGCCTGATGCGCAGCGATGGTGGCGTGGCTACACCTCAATCAGGACGCGAGAACCCAGCACACATGTTGCTTTCCGGGCCGGCCGGAGGCGTGATCGCTGGAGCGTCGCTCGCGCGCGATCTCGAGCTCGCCGACCTGGTCACGTTTGATATGGGTGGTACTTCTGCCGACTTTTCATTGGTTGCAAACGCTGAGCCACGATTGGTCACATCCCGAGTAATCGATGGTCAGCCATTGCGTTTGCCCTCGCTCGATATAGAAACGATTTCTTCCGGCGGCGGTTCCATCGCCAGAGTCGATGTGGGAGGAGGACTTAAGGTTGGTCCCGACTCTGCCGGCGCCATCCCTGGTCCCGCCTGCTATGGTAGCGGCGGGGGTGACGCAACCATCACAGACGCTGCGGTGATTCTCGGTCTGTTACACCCCGCGGATTATCTCGGAGGTGAGATGCAGCTCGACGACGCGCTCGCACGGCAAGCTATAGCGCAGCATGTCGCTGAGCCGATGGGGTTGAGTATTGAGGAAGCCGCGTTTGGGGTGGTAACAGTGGCCAATGCTCAGATGATTCAAGCGATCCGTACGCTTTCTGTGGAACGTGGTTATGACGTGCGCCGCTTCGCACTACTCGCCTTCGGGGGCGCTGGTCCACTGTATGCTTCGTACCTAGCGCGTGATCTGGGCATGGCAGAGGTGGTGGTACCGCGAAATCCAGGCGTGTTCGCGGCCCATGGATTACTGATGTCCGATATTCGCCACACGGCGCAAGCACCTTACCCTGTTATATTCGATCGTGCCGACGCAAGTGACATAGAAGATGCACTCAGACGATTGAGTGACGAGTTAGACCACGCACTAACAAGAGATGGTGTGGCCGTAGATGACCGATATTTTCGCTACAGTGGTGATCTGCGTTGCGTTGGGCAGTTTCATGAGTTGCAGGTGCCCCTGCCCGCTCCAGCCGGTGCCGATTGGTGGCATGCTGAAATCGTTGCGGATCGCTTCCACGACGCGCACGAAGCGGCCTATGGCCATGCCGACCGCTCTGTGCCTGTGGAAGTTGTTAATCTCCGCGTTGAGGCTTTCGGCTATGTTCCGAAAGCCGTGCAGCCTGAGCTGGACGAGTACATCGAGGGCACTCCCGAGCCCCACGCAGTTCGTCTAGTTTATCTTGATCGAGAGAACGGTTTTCGTGACTGTGCGGTGTACCGTCGAGAAGATTTGCGCGCGGGCCATCGACTGCCGGGGCCCGCGATCGTCACGCAGCGCGATTCAACAGTGCTTATCCTGGCGGATCAGGAAGGACAGGTGATTCGACAAGGTATTATTCGTATCGCCGTTGGAGGAAATAAACTATGACAGATGTCGATCCCATTAGTCGTGACGTATTCCAACACGAGGTCGTCGGCATTGCCGAAGAGATGTCGATGGCGCTGCGGCGGGCCGCTTTCTCATCAATCATCTGGGATATGTATGACTACGCCTGCGGGTTGTTCACCCCGGACGGTGAGATGTTGGCGCAAGCACAAACCATTCCTGCGCAGCTCGGTATCATGTCAACTGCCATCCACCATATGTTCGAGGTAATTCCGCGGGACGATTGGCACTCCGGTGATGTCATAGTATGCAATGACCCTTATCGTGGTTGTACCCATACACCCGACATCGTGCTGTTCAGTCCGGTATTTCATGACGATGAACTCATCGCCATCGCGTCGACCATCGCACACCACATCGACATCGGGGGCCGGGTTCCAGGTACTGAAGACTCTACTGCTACAGAAGTCTTTGGTGAGGGACTAATTCTGCCCCCTCTGAAGTTGGTGGAGTCGGGCAAACCGAATAAGACGATTTTCGATATTATTGCGGCAAACGTCCGCGATCCTCACGGGAGTCATGGTGATCTGCGCGCACAGATTGCTGGTTGCCGGACCGGAGAACGTCGGTTGTGCGAGCTTGCTAGTCGCTACGGCAATAGACGCTTCGCCGAGTTCGCAAAAGCATGTCTAGACTATGCAGAGATATACATCCGGCGAAGTCTCGCCGCCATCGGTTCAGGGCACAGTGAAGCAGAAATATTGATCGAGGACGATGCTGGAACTGACGAACCCATTTTGCTTAAAGCCGCCGTCGCGGTGGATGGCGAAAACCTTACTGTTGATTTTACTGGAAGCTCTGCACAACGAGTTAATGGACTTAACTGTCCTATTTCTTCGACGGTTTCGATGGCTCACTACGCGGTGAAAGCGATCCTTACCCCAGACCTCCTCCAGAACGAGGGCTGTAACCGGCCCCTTAAAATCATCGCGCCTAAGGGTTCCATCTTGAATCCAGTTCGACCCGCCGCAGTGTCGGTAAGACACTTAACCGAGCAAGCCGTGGCGGATGTGGTGTTGCGTGCGTTGGCGCCATTGTCGCCGTCCACTGCCGCCGCCGGTTGTCAGATTTCTTTTCCCACCTTTTGCGGCGGTGGTTTAGATGATCGGCCGGAACGCTCGGACGAAGAAGGCGGCGCGCCGTACTATGTGATCTCCGACATTCTCGGCGGTGGCATGGGGGCGTTTGCTAAAGGCGATGGAATGAGCGCCATTGATACCCACGGTGGTAATTGCGCCATCTTATCGGCTGAAATTATGGAGACCATGAGCCCATTCAGGATACGGAAAACGGAGCTGGTGTCAGATTCAGGTGGCGTAGGCGAACACAGTGGCGGCCTCGGCGTGTTGCGGGACTACGAACTGCTGGGTGAATCATCCATCGTCTCCGGCTATCTGCAACAGACCAAGGAAGAAACAGCACCGTGGGGATTTGCCGGCGGTGGCTCCGGTGGCAAGGCTGCTTTCATACTAAATCCCAACTCGAACCGTGAAGAAGTGTTCTCCACCAAACTTGTTGCTTTCAAGATGAAAAAAGGAGACGTGCTCCGAATGGTGAGCTCCGGTGGAGGAGGATGGGGTGAACCGAAGTAAGCATTATTGAATCTGATTCATGGAGCGTGCTTAAACCCTCGCATATGGCCATTCGAGGTCGATCGCCAGGCTTTGCTCGACGGAATCGTTAGCAGCGCGCCCTTGACGTTCACCAAGAGTGGAATATATTCCTCACGCGCGATCCGCGCAGATCATTAGGATACCGCCGATAATAATGGCCCTCCCATCACCCAGAAGACATCAGTTAAGGCCAATGCGCTTAGCAGAGTTAGCATTCCGAGTGGCACTATATTGTCTAGGGTAAACAGTTGTTTCATTGCTTTAGTCACCTTTGAATGCTTGATCCGTACAGTTAAACGATAAGGAATCGCTGCACATTGATTTATCAAACCACGTTCATCGGTTGCACAGTCCCCTCGGCGAACCGCGTCATGCGAAACGCACCGATAGGTAACGAAGTCTGTCCCTTGGTCACAATCTCCGCTACTAGTCGGCCCACTATGGGACCCAGACCAAATCCGTGTCCACTCAAACCCGATGCAACAATTAAACCGCGTGGCTTGTTCAATGCATCGATTACTGGGATGAGATCCGGAGTACAGTCGATATAACCCGCCCACGAACGATCGATGTGAATCTTGCCCACCTGAGGGAACGTATCTTCTAGTCGGGTGACAGCGTCCTTTAAATTGGCGATATTGGGTTTCGGGTCGAGCACCCGGTATGCGGCATTGTGGTTTAACCTTCCCAGCGCGTCGTCCAATAACAAACGACCCGCGCGAATTCTAAGTGCCGAACCTTCAAGTTGGTACAATGCTTTAAAATTTTTTCGAAATCGGAAGGTGTCCAGCGACAAATCGTGACCAGCTTCACCACCAAGAGCGATATTGAGACTTCCGTCTCTGCGTTGACGAAACGCCGCTGATGCCCAGACCCCGGCATCTGTGATATGCGGCAGCGGAGCGGAACGCGCCACCGAATTCTTAATCCATAGCTGGGGAAACTCTACCCTTAGTTCACGAACGACTCGGCTTGTCCAGGCACCGCACGCACAAACGGCCAGCTCGCAGTCGATACGCCCACGCTCAGTCATTACAGCTGATACCGCACCGTCAGTAAGTTCTATATTGGTTACTGCGCAGTCGGTGATGACTTCGGCACCAAGACGTTCGGCAGCGCGCGCAAGCGCCGGCGCCACTAAAGCCGGTTCTGCTTGTCCATCACTGGGCGTATATAACGCGCCCGCGAACGTTTTCTTGGTGGGTAACAACTCGCTCAGCTCCTTGGCTGTGAGCAACCGGCTGTCGAGGTCATTGTCACGTGCGATCTGCATCCATGCTTCATATCGACCCAACTGTTCTTGGTCGAGTGCGACACGTATGTTGCCGCCCTGAACCCACTCGATGTCACTCTCGAGGTCTTTCTCGAGTGTTTCCCATATTTTGATGCACTCCTTCATCAAAGGGACTTCTGCCGGATCGCGACCTTGTTGGCGCACGAAGCCCCAGTTGCGGCTGGACTGTTCGGCCGCAATCGTCGCTTTCTCGCATAACACCACCGAGACGCCGCTACGGGCCATGAAGTAGGCCGCGGAACAACCAACGATGCCCCCACCGATAATGACTACTTGCGTTTTCCGATCCATGCGGGTTCCTCAGTGATGTCGTATTTGGGGAATGGAAAGATATTGCCTTTGTACCAAAAACTCGGCGCTCGGGGCGCCACGTCAGTCGCAGTTGGAGCTCTTAGCCTCAGTTACAACGAAGCATGACTGGGCGAAATCGAGAGCGATTATAGGCTAAAGTCTTACCAAAGGTGTCAGCCGCACAACATATCGCCGATCGATTGCCGACAAGACAGACAGCGCTTATTATGCTGATGTTGGACCGTTCAAGATTGACCGCTGGATGGATTGTTGACGGCCGGCATCTTCATAAAACCACATAGTTGGAGGAATCATCATGGGTAGAAAATTGATTGGAGGCTTCCTGGCTGCTGTTCTCGCAGTCGGAGTCGGCGCTCAGGCAGCATCTGCGGAGACGGTGCTTCGTGCGAGGCTGGATTCCGGTCTCAAACAACTCGACCCGATATGGACTACTGCCTATGTAGTGCGAAATCACGGGTTCTTAGTTTACGACACACTGTTCGGTCTGGATGAAAACTACAACGTGCAACCTCAGATGGTGGACACTTGGGAAGTCAGTGATGACGCAATGACTTACACATTTACGCTGCGTGAAGGTTTGAAATGGCACGACGGAACGGCAGTGAGCGCGGAAGACTGCGTCGCCTCGATCAAGCGTTGGGCCGCGCGGGACGGTATGGGTCAGAAGCTCATGGAGGCCACCGAGAACCTCGAAGTTATAGACGAAAATACGTTTCAGTTGACCTTGAACCAGCCCTTCGGACTGGTACTACAGGCCCTTGCCAAGCTTACGTCCAACGTGCCTTTCATGATGAAGAAAGAACACGCGATGACCGATCCCAACGAGCAGGTTACTGAAGTAATTGGCTCGGGGCCATTTAAGTTTGTCAAAGAGGAATTCAAACCTGGCGTTTCGGCGACCTACGTGAAGAATGAAGATTACGTACCTCGCTCTGAGCCAGCGAGTAATACGGCGGGTGGAAAAGTACCGAATGTGGATCGCGTAGAGCTTCTCTGGATACCTGACGACACTTCGGCAATGAATGCCTTAATAGCCGGTGAGCTAGATTATCACGAAGTACCTGCACCCGATCTCGTTCCTATGTTGGAGCAAGCCGAAAACGTCAAAGTGGAAATCTTTGATGAGTTGGGGAACCAGACGGTTTTACGCATGAATCATAATCAACCGCCGTTTGACAATCAGAAAATTCGTCAAGCCATACTTTGGGCGACAAATCAGGATGATTCGCTGCGCGCTGCGGTCGGTGATCCCTCCATGTATAAGAAGTGTGGCGCCATGTTTGTCTGTGGCACTCCGCTAGAGACTGCCGAAGGCTCGGAGGCCTTGTTGGCTGTGGATCAGGAACAGGCTCAAGCGCTTTTGAAGGAAGCGGGCTATAACAATGAGCCCATCGTCATTCTTCATCCGACCGATGATGTAGTGATCAGCAATCAAACGTTGGTGACCGCGCAAGCTCTTCGCGGTATAGGGATGAATGTGGACTTGCAGGCGATGGACTGGGCGACCTTGGTTTCCCGACGTGCCGTCAACAAGCCTACTAGCGAAGGAGGCTGGCATATCTTCCAGACCTGGTTCAATGGCCCTGATTTTCTGAACCCCGTCGAACATATGGCAGTAGGCGCCACCTGTGACGAAGCGTGGTTCGGATGGCCTTGCGATGAACAGATCGAAAAACTGCGTACTGAGTACGCACAGGAACCAGATCCGGATAAGCAAAAGGAGATTGCACGGCAAGTCCAACAACGCGCTTATGAGATTGTCACTTATGTTCCGCTAGGGACGTATTTTGCGCCACGCGCCTATCGCTCTGATCGTTTGGAAGGGCTCGTCAAAAGCCCGATCTCGATTTTCTGGAATGTCAGTATCAGGCAGTAAAGGAACTCAATCCCGCACTGGGATTTAGTGTACGCCTACATCGTCAGACGGCTTTTGGCCACCATTCCCGTGATGGGAGTGGTGGCCATATTCGTTTTCTTCATTCTGCATCTTGCTCCCGGCGACCCCGCCGCGGTTATTGCCGGTAACTACGCAATGCCGGAAGACATCGTGCGCATTCGAACCCAGCTGGGGTTGGACAAACCGCTTCATGAGCAGCTTGTCACCTGGCTGATAAGGGTTATGCAAGGCGATCTGGGGGACTCGATATTTTCTGATATGCCTGTGACAACTCTAATCTCGCAGAGATTGGAACCCACGCTTTGGCTGGCAATTTCCAGTATTTTGATTGCAGTCGTGATCGCCGTGCCTTTGGGCGTGCTTGCGGCGGCACGGGCCGGTAGTTGGCTCGATCATGCGGTGATGGTTTTTGCCGTGTTTGGTTTCTCAGTTCCAGTTTTCATCATCGCATACGCATTGATGTACGGCTTTTCTGTTGAGCTAAAGATTTTTCCGGTGCAGGGCTTTGTCAGTATCACCGAGGGGTTCTTGCCTTTTCTGCGCAGCATCACCTTGCCGAGTCTGAGCCTCGGGCTGTTATATGCCGCGCTAATTGCGCGTATTACAAGGGCGAGTCTGTTACGCGTGTTGGAAGATGACTACATCAGGACGGCCCATGCAAAAGGGCAGAGTGAGGGCAAAGTGTTGTGCTTGCATGCCCTCAAGAACGCGGCGGTACCTATCATCACCGTAATAGGCATCGGATTTAGTCTATTGATCGGCGGGGTGGTGGTCACTGAAAGTGTGTTCAACATCCCGGGTCTTGGGCGATTGGTGGTGGATTCCGTCTTGCAACGTGACTATCCGGTGATTCAAGGGATCATACTCATGTTCTCGGCGGTGTACGTCATTGTTAATCTTTTGGTGGACATTTCTTACACGTTCTTCGACCCAAGAATACGATACTGATGTCCTCAGTTACGATAGCTGATTTCACTGAGGGCGCAGATAAGAGCAGGTTCGCGGAAGCTTTTCGACGTTATCCCACTGTAGTGGTCGGAGCTTTCGTACTGGTGGTTATGGTGATTATCGCGTTGATTGCACCACTCATCAGCATAGACCCTGTGAAGTTCAATCCTATAGATAGGCTCAACAAACCGTTTACCGAGTTCTTGTTTGGTACTGATCATCTTGGTCGTGACATATTCAGTCGTACGGTACACGGTGGAAGGGTGTCCCTGGTTATCGGCTTCAGTGTGGCATTGTTGGCAAGTATTCTTGGACTATTTGTGGGGCTTGTATCAGGGTATGTTCGTGCCGTCGACGCTGTGCTCATGCGAATTATGGACGGCCTTATGGCGATACCAGAAATTCTTTTGGCGATCGCTTTGATCGCGGTAACGGGTGCCACGATCCAGAATGTGATTATTGCCATTACGGTCCCCGAAGTACCGCGAGTGGCACGCTTAGTGCGCAGCATCGTTTTGTCTATTCGCGAGCAACCTTATGTCGAGGCGGCGGTATCGATAGGCACAAGAACACCGAAGATCATCCTCCGACATGTGTTGCCGAATACAATGGCACCGTTGTTGGTGCAAGCTACCTATGTTTGTGCCTCGGCGGTCATCACCGAAGCATTGCTAGGATTTATTGGCGCTGGTACTCCGCCGGAAATTCCTAGCTGGGGTAACGTAATGGCCGAGGGGCGACGTTTCTTTCAGCTTGCTCCCTGGATTATCTTCTTTCCGGGTATTTTTCTCGCCACCACAGTGCTTGCTGTCAACATTATTGGTGATGGCCTTCGCGACATGCTGGATCCGCGGCTCGCGCGACAGATGAAATAACGATGCAAGACAGCATTCTTGCAGTCGAGGATCTGGTAACGCGTTTTTACACGCGAGACGGAATCGTCCACGCGGTGAACGGTGTCTCGGTTGATCTTCACGCGGGGGAGACACTTGGGATCGTAGGGGAGTCAGGATCGGGGAAGAGCGTTTTATCGTTATCGATCATGGGCCTGATTCCACAGCCACCGGGGCGCATCGAGTCTGGAGTGATCAAGTTCGAAGGTCAAAATTTACTAGAACATTCTAGACGGCAGATGCGTGCGCTTCGCGGCAACAAGATCTCAATGATCTTTCAGGAGCCTATGACGTCCTTGAATCCTGTATTGACCTGCGGGTTTCAAATTGCTGAAGCGTTGATGATTCACCAAGAGTTGTCAAAAAAGGCGGCTGGTGAAAAAGCAGTTGAGATGCTCGAACTCGTTCGTATGCCGGATCCTAGGAAGCGAGCTTCCGAATATCCTCATCAGTTATCCGGCGGGATGCGCCAACGCGTCATGATTGCTATGGCGCTGGCTTGTAATCCTCAGATACTGATTGCCGATGAGCCGACGACTGCCCTCGACGTAACCATTCAGTTTCAGATCTTGGATTTGATGGCGCAGCTCAAACAACAGTTCAATACGGCGATCATCTTTATCACCCACGATCTGGGCGTTATTGCAGAAACCGCGGAACGGGTCGTGGTGATGTATGCGGGTCAGAAAGTGGAAGAGGCTCCCGTTAAGGACCTCTTTATACAGCCATTACATCCTTATACCCACGGTTTGATGTCTGCAATTCCCAAGCTAAGACTTGGCGCCGAACTAGAGTCGTTGGATCGACTTCAAGAAATACCTGGGCAAGTTCCATCATTAAAGAAAGGTGTTGTTGGATGTGCATTCGCGCCGCGCTGTACGTTCGTTACCGACCACTGTCGGCAACATGTCCCAGCACTAGAAGAGCTGCGTGAAGGCCATTGGGTGGCTTGTTGGGAAGCGAATCGGACTGGCGCGGAAGGAGCAAATTAAGCATCGCCGCACATCATGAGGGTTATTCTTTCGGTTAACAATTTGAGAAAACATTACCCCGTTCGTCAGGGAGTGTTCTCGAAAGTTAGCGCGCACGTGCGTGCAGTGGACGATGTTTCGTTCGAAATTGCTGAGAGTGAGACGCTGGGTCTAGTCGGTGAGAGTGGATGCGGAAAGACCACGGTGGGTAAGACGGTGTTGCGGCTGCAGAAACCGACTGCTGGGACCATTTATCTTGATGGTAAGAACATAACAGATCTTTCCAACGAGACTTTGCGTCCTCTTCGGTCTGAAATTCAGATGGTGTTTCAAGATCCCTATTTATCCCTGAACCCTCGCATGACAGCGGAGCAAATCGTCTCAGAGCCGTTAGAGAACTATAGGCAGATGACGAAGGCGGAACGTCGCGAGCAGGTCACGGAGCTATTTCAGCGCGTGGGTCTGAGCAATGAGCAGCTAACCAAACTTCCCCACGAGTTCTCGGGCGGTCAACGCCAGCGAATCGGTATAGCACGTGCGTTAGCTTTGCAACCCAAGCTGATCGTCGCTGATGAACCCGTGTCGGCGCTTGATGTCTCGATACAAGCTCAAGTCATCAATCTTATGCTGGATCTGCAGCAAGAATTCGGGCTTGCTTATTTGTTTATTTCCCATGATCTAGCAGTGGTCGAGCATGTCTGCCATCGGGTGGCTGTGATGTATCTGGGCAAGATCGTCGAAATCACTGACAAGTTGTCGCTGTTTTCTACTCCCATACATCCTTACACCGAGTCACTACTTGCAGCGGTGCCTATCCCCGATCCGACTGTGACCAGGAAGCGCATCGTATTGGAAGGGGACGTGCCCAGTCCTTTGAACCCGCCGACTGGATGCCGCTTCCACACACGTTGCCCCTATGCCGAGGAGCAGTGCAAGCGAGAGGAGCCACAGCTAACCGAAGTGCGTCCGGGACATTTTTCGGCCTGCCACCTGAGAAGTTGAGCATGCGCGGATCGATTGGTCGCCATTTTAGGGTCGGGACGCATACATCCAATCTTTGAGGTCCTTTGGCCCAAGTGTGGAGCAAGTGATCAATCTGGACCTTCAACTGCCGTCACCCAAATCCACTTCCGGCCAACCGTCTTCCCCTGGCGCATACCAATACTGCGCGAGCACTTTTTGAATGTGCACCAGACATTGATCACGGCGACGCTCTAGCTCCTGAAAATCCCGATCTCCAGCTTCTTGCTCGCAACCCTCGACGACGCGCGCCTTGAGCTCCTCGGTCAGCTCCGGTGCCACCAGTTTGGTCCAGGGAAGTTTGAGCGCAGGTCCGAACTGCTCAATGGTGTGACGCATCCCACCGGGACCGCCACCCAAATGCCACGCCATGAATGTCCCCATGAACGCCCAGCGCAGCCCTGGTCCTCCGGTGATCGCAGCATCTATCTCGGGGACCGTTGCGATGCCGTCGTTGATAAGATGCAGGGCCTCACGGTAAAGCGCCTCTTGCAAACGATCCGCAACATAGGCTTCGATTTCTCTACGCACGTGCAGCGGCCGCATACCGATGCCTTTGTAGAAACTAGCAGCACAACGAACCGCATCGAGGCTGGTGTGCTCGCCCCCGACGATCTCCACCAATGGAAGCAGATAAACGGGTGCGAATGGATGCCCGATCACGAGTCGCTCGGGATGCGTGCAGTTGGATTGAAGCCGACTGGGTAATAGACCCGAGGAGCTTGAGGCAATCACAACGTTAGTTGGAGCAACCTCGCTCACCTGTCTGAACACCTCTATTTTGAGTTCCTCGCGCTCGGGCACATTCTCTTGGATGAAGTCGGCGTTACCAACGGCGGCCGCCACATCACTGGTGAACTCAAGACGTGATCGGTCGGCACTGCTAGCGAGACCCACTTCCTGTAGCGCCGGCCAGGCGTTATCCACATTGGTACGCAACGCGTCCTCGGCGCCAGGCGCGGGATCCGTGGCGATGACATCAAGTCCATGCGCAAGGCAACGGGCAGCCCATCCACCGCCGATGACTCCGGTACCGATGAGGGCCACTCGCTTGACGGCTTGTCCGCTGATTAAAGACATGTAAACCTCCCGAGAGAAAAAAGATAAAGCGTGTATTGGATAGAGACAGGGTGGTGTTACACGCCGCGAAACACCGGGTTGCGTTTTTCTACAAATGCGCGTACACCTTCTTGCGCGTCTTCAGACCTCAACATATTCCGGTAGATGGGTAAATCACCGGTGCGCATGGTTTGGAACGCCCCCTCTATGGTGTCAGCCTCGATCGCGCGCAGCACTTCCTTAATGGTCTGCAATGCCAGTGGCGCAGCCTCCGCCAGTTGATCGGCCCAAGACCTGGCCTTGTCCATCAACTCGCTTGGAGGCACCACCGCATTCACTAAACCGTGGTGTGCCGCCTCCGCTGCGGGCATACGACGCCCCAGAAGCAACATTTCCATGGCGATGTTATATGGGATTCTGCGGGGGAGTCGTTGGATGGCGCCGGCATCGGGAACAATACCAAGCGGCATTTCTGGCAGCGCGAACTCGACGTGGTCGGCAGCAATAACTAGGTCACAAGCCATGACCAATTCAAAACCACCTCCAATGGCGAGACCGTTGACCGCTGCGATCACTGGTTTATTTAGATCCCATATTTCGGTAATCCCAGCGAAACCTCCAAGAACCTTATCTTCACCCTCCCACCATTCATCCAACTGGGTCTCACCGCTATCGACTGCTTTGAGATCCCATCCCGCTGAAAATATACGTTCACCCGCTGCGGTAACTATCCCGACGCGGAGCTCTGGATCATCGCGCAACATGACGAAGGCTTCGCCCATCTTTCGGCTGACCTCTTGATCGATCGCATTAACCTTTGGTCTGTCTAGGGTCACCTCCAGTACCGCACCACGTCGCACAACTTTCACTTCTTGTCCCATTTCACATGCCTCTTCTTTTGATTGACTTCAGGTTATGCCCGGCGGCACCGCATCGAGCTCAAAGTGCCAATACGCGCAAGGGCGGTCACGCAATTGCGTAATTCTACGATAGAAATATTCGGTTGGTCTTTTTGAATTCCAACGTGCCAGGTGCTTGTAGTGTCCAATACACTTCGCGACCACAGTTCGCGTCGCCCCTGTGGCGCAACGCTATCAGACTGATCTCGTGGTTGGACGGCATTCATATATGCGCTGTCGACGGTGACCTCAAGGACTCTGCCACGCCCTCGTCTATACTTTATGGGTGCCGCGGAAATTCTGCATTCTACTTATACTGGCGTTGGCAATGGTCGATCCAGTCCATGCTGAGCTCTACAGGTGGACCGATGAGAACGGTCGGATTCATTACAGTAACGTAGCGCCAGGCTCAGCCGCGGAGACTCTCAACATCGATGATTGTGCGACGTTGGAGTGCCAAGAGAGACAGGCGCAACAATCTGAAGACGCACTGGCGCGATTGAGGGAATTAGAGCGTTCGCTCGACGCAACACAAAACCGGGAGCAAATTACGTCGCAACATGACACGCCAGATGTCATTAAGCGTACAATCACTATTCCGCCCAACAGCAGAGTAAGTCTGAGACGCTGGCCTTATAGGAACCCGATGAGGGTACATCGACCGCCTTATTGAGGTCGGTTGGGGCCGCTCGCCGACAAGCTTTGTGGCTGCTTACATTCCGAGATCTGCACGAGAGCAATGCGCCGTCGTCCTAAGGCTACACACCTTCAGCTTGTGCCGGCATCTCCCAGACCAAATTGTTCGCTCGATGCGGTGCAGCTCATCGAGTCCTCGGAGCATTGCGCACCGTTTTTCGTCGACGCGATGACTTTTGAAGAGGATACATCTCTTGTTTTGAGTGCGGATACAACAGTTCGGGATACCGGGGAGCACTTAGTGCGAATCATGACGGCCCTTTATCAAGAACAATCCCGGCCGCCGGGTTGCGTAGTGGTTCAAAGAAGGCATCCTTATCGTTTCCTCGCAATCGTGCACGACTTGGAACAGCAACCCTCTTGGAGAGAAGAGTGGGTAGTGAGCGCCCTCGGTGAGGTTTTCGCGTTATGCAATACACTTCATATCACTGCGCTAGGGCTCGAACCTCTAGGAGCCAAGCATGGTCGTTTGCCGCTAGCCAGGTTTCGTGAGTTACTCAACGCCGCTCTCGAAGCGGCACCAATGGGCGATCTAAAAAAGATTTGGATTGTTACGGTCTAGTCGGCGTCTACTCACCCGCTGTTATCTCGATCGTTGCCGAGGCCAGTACTTGCGTTAGAATTCAAATCTTCCGTTGGGGACGCTCATATCGACTGGTGTCGGTGCAGCCTGACGCGACTTAAGGAGTATCCATGGACTTTCAGCTAAATGATGAACATCGGATGCTGGTGGAATCCGTACGAGCTTTTGTGGAACAAGAGATCGGTCCCCACGAAGCAGAAGTCGATCGGACTGGAGAGGTTCCCGAGGAGTTGGGTGAGCGCATCACCCAAAGAGCGTTAGAGATGGGGTTTTACGCACCCAACTTACCGGAGTCAGTGGGTGGCGGTGGTTTGGACTATGCAAGCCTAGCGCTGTTCGAACGCGAGCTCGGCAAGACAAGCTATGGTTTGCACGGGTATGTTCACCGTCCCTCTGAAATTCTAATGGCATGTGAAGGCGGCCAGATTGAGCGTTATTTGACACCGTGCGTGCGCGCGGAGAAGAAGGAGTGCTTTGCGTTAACAGAGCCTGGTGCGGGTTCAGATATCATGTCAATGAGTACGAGGGCGGTGCGCGATGGTGACGATTATCTGATCAACGGTTCTAAACATTTCATCAGCTGCGCTGGAGTGCCGGATTTTGCCATTGTGTTCGCCGCCACCGGCGTTGACCAAACCCCCAAAGGAGAACGTAAACGAGTCACCGCTTTTCTAGTGGATCGCGGAGACCGGGGTTTCGACATTCGTCGTGGTCCTCGGTGTGCCGCCCAGCGGGCATACCACACCTATCAACTGACGTTTGACGATTGTCGTGTCAGCGCGGGCCAGATCCTGGGTGAAGAGGGTACCGGTTTCGAACTTGCGGAAAAGTGGTTAAAGATGGGCCGGGTGTGGGTGGCCGCGGGTTGCTGCGGAAAAATGGAGCGTCTATTGGGTCTGGCGACCGAGTGGGCCGCCAGTCGCAAACAGTTTGGTAGGCCGATCGGACATTTCCAAGGGACGTCATTTAAACTTGCCGACATCGCAACGGACTTGCGGGGTGCGGATCTATTGGTGATGAATGCGGCAACCAAAGCAGACCAGGGGATCATGGCACCAGAGGACGCCGCCATGGCAAAGCTGTTTGCATCTGAGGCGTTAGGCCGAGCGGCAGACCATACGATACAAATCCATGGGGGCATGGGTTTGATGGAAGATCTTCCCATAGAGAGATTATGGCGTGACGCGCGCTTAGATCGTATTTGGGATGGCACCTCGGAGATACAGCGTCACATCATTGCCCGATCGTTGCTACGACCGCTTGGTGCATGACACCAGAACAACGCACCAATCTTAAGAGGCTACTAGCACCACGGCATATTGCGTCATCGGTGGTGATGACCCAGCTTTTGCAGCGAGACAGTGCGCCGCCAGTTTTGATCTTTGCGCTGGCGGTACCTTTTACATCTTGTTTGGCAGGAAGGGCGAGATGAACAAGTAGAGCGTAGGGATGCTTCGTTTGTTAAGTGTTGATGGATCTCTGAAAACACTCCAAGGGAATGTTCTCGATTATTGAGGACATAGTAGAGTTTGTAACTACAACTATTCCCGGAAATGTGAGTATCTCAGCGACGTATTGTGGATTAAGCGAATTACGGTAAGGACCGTTTGTGATCAAATTTCACTTGAGGCCAAGCGTTTGGTAATCGATTAATGTGCGCATGCTCCACTCGTTGAACGGAACTACCAAGACGAGTAGTGCAATCCCAATTGCACGAAAGTACCAATAGTCTGATCCCAGTGTCCCCGGAATAGGTATCGGCTGAGCAGTTGCTTCCACAGTTAACAGCAATCTCAAATACCTTGACAACGATTCACCCAACCTTGCACGCAAAAGGTTTGAATGACGGTACATTAATCGAGATATTCCGCGCGATGCGGATATTCTCAACTCCCCAAACGTCCCGATTTGCGCGTCTCGATCAGAAAACACGTGGTTTATAATTCCTATACTCGCGAATCGATGCAATCGGGGAGAAATCTCGACCGGGCGGTTTTCTGGTCAAGCGTTGAATCGCGCTTAGATAATTTCCGTATTAACAAGTCCACCCATGCCCAATCC
>Ga0224508_10000855_pt1 | contig 28223 bp, 23 predicted proteins | sample SF_Jan12_sed_USG_4_FD_170157 | JGI IMG/M metagenome (GOLD analysis project Ga0224508, IMG submission 170157) | Sediment microbial communities from San Francisco Bay, California, United States - SF_Jan12_sed_USGS_21 | ecosystem: Environmental > Aquatic > Marine > Sediment | place: USA... | reverse complement strand
ACGGTCTCTTGCCGTGTTTAGCGCTTGTCGCATGGGTCATCACGGTGTTCCCCCCGATTGTTGTTGCAACTCACGAAGTCGACCACCGCTACGAAATTCAGGGATTCGTACTCGACAAGGATCGAAAGCCGTTGGCCGACGAACCTATAACCATCAGATTTGAGCGTGAAGTCATCGGTAACGCACGCACCGATGACAAAGGCGCGTATGGCATTCAACTGCATCTGCACGATGCCGATATCAATAAAGAGCTTAAAATTGAGGCGGTGGATGGCGAGTACGGTATTCGGGTGACGTTTGCCCCCGGAGACAAAGTCACCCGGAGAGTTCATCGTGTCGATATCGTAGACGGCGAGTTGGCCGAAGAAACCGCTTCCGACGGCAAAGGCCGATTGCCATCAGGGGTTTATCTCATCGGTGCCGCGGTCGTGCTCGTGGGTGCAGCGAGTATCCTCACGCCCCTAGTCAAGCGCCGAGTGCGCGCTCAGCGCAAACGTAAGCAGTCGGGCTCTTCCGGCAAGGGCAAATCGAAACGCTAGACGACACTTCAGAGCCTAACTCCCTGCTGTGCCTGTGCCTTAATGGCCTTGATAGTCACAATGTGTGTAGCGCAGGTGCTCACAATGCTGGGCGCCTTCGCCTTTCCCGCCCTGGTGCCTGGGTTCTTGGACGAATGGGGACTTAGTTATACCGAGGCCGGCTGGGTTAGCGGTATCTATTTCGCAGGCTACGCAGTTGCTGTGCCGATGCTGGCGAGCCTCACAGATCGCAGAGACGCTCGCGCCATCTACTTAATTTTCGCTTTGGTTGGTGGCTGTGGTTCTCTGCTGTTTGCGCTGTTGGCCCAAGGTTTTTGGTCCGCGTTGGTGTTTCGAGTATTGGGGGGTGTTGGCCTTGCGGGTACATTTATCCCAGGGTTGAAAGCCCAAGTGGACCGCTTGGCAGGGAGCACCCAATCCCGAGCCATCGCGTGGTACACCGCTACATTTAGTCTTGGCACCAGCGTGTCTTTCCTGGTCTCGGGTGAAATTGGATCACAGTTCGGTTGGCGCGCGGCGTTCGGTATCGCCGCAGCAGCCACCATTGTGGCCGCGGTGATGGCGGCAATTACTTTGCGGCGCGACGTTTTAGTAGCGGTCGACAGCCCACAGACTCATCTCCTCGATTTTCGACCGGTAATTCGCAACCGGCGAGCGATGGCTTATATCTTGGGATACGCTGCACACATGTGGGAGTTATTCGGGGTGCGCTCGTGGATGGTCGCTTTTCTGACCTTCTGTTTGAGTGTACAAGCCGTCACTGCCGATTACTGGACGCCAACCACGGTCATGGCCATTGCCGGTTTTCTAGCAATGTGCGCAAGCATTGGTGGTGCGGAACTATCCCTTCGATGGGGGCACAATGCGGTGCTGAAGTTGTTCATGTGGGCTTCAGCGGCGTGCGCATTTGGTATCGGGTTTGCCGCCGAGCTTTACTACCCCTTGGTGGTCGCTTTGTGTCTGGGCTATGCCATGTTAGTGCAAGGGGATTCCGCAGTGCTGCATGCCGGCACGGTGCAAAGTGCCGAACCGGCCCGTCGGGGCGCTACTATGGCGGTACAGTCGTTATGCGGATTTCTGAGCGCATGTTTGAGTCCGCTCGTTGTTGGATTGGTGTTGGACACTACCGGGGGTGGAAGCTCTGTCGCGTCCTGGGGCGCAGCGTTTATCACGATGGGTATAGTGGTCGCGTTTGGGCCGCTAATCATGCGGCTCGTGAGGGGCCCTCAAGGCGGTGTCGGCAGCTTATCGGTATGATGGCGACGCCCGCGCGGCAGGCGAGCCATGACACCCCTACTCGAACAAGCGTAGTCACTCCTCCGGATCCCAACCGAATTCCTCGACGATACGGAACAAATCGGTTTCCGACACCACGCCCACGGGAATGCCTTTGTCTTGCACCGCAACACGACGGATGTTGTTGTCCATCATGGTTTTGGATATTAAGCGTAGTGTTAGGTCTGGTGGGACCGTGATCAGCGGTTTACTGGTGATGCTCGTGACTGGGACGTTGCTGGGAGATTTGTTTGCACCCAGGATCTTGGTGACGATGTCCCGTTGGGTCATGATGCCCCATTGACCGTCCTCGGCGGGTTCCACCACGATAGAGCTGATCTCGAGCTCACGCATCTTGCGCATTGCCTCTTCTACGGAAGTGTCTGCCGGTACGCTTTGTATCGGTGACATCACTCCTGCGGCGGTGCTGGGCTGCCGCCCGGAGTCCTTCATCGCTTCCAGCGGATCTGCTATGCGTTGAGCCTCGCGTTGCTTGCGGGCTTTGTCAACGGCACTACGACGCTCACTCTCAAAATGAGCGAGATCTTCGGCGCTACCCGTGATCTTGGCGATCAGGGCGTCTGCAAAAACGCTGGTGGACACCGTCGTGGCTCTATCCATTTGTCGCGCAAAATCATAGGTGACGGTTTTGTCAGCAATGACTTTGGGATAGGCCGCGTTGATAAGATCGGCGGCTTCTTTCCATCCCATATATTCAAGCATCATACCCCCAGACAGCAGCAACGAGCTGGGATTGACCTTGTTCTGATTAGCGTATTTGGGTGCAGTACCGTGGGTGGCTTCGAATACTGCTACATGATCACCGATGTTGGCTCCCGGGGCTATGCCAACCCCGCCCACTTCTGCAGCAGCGGCATCGGACAAGTAGTCACCGTTCAAGTTCATCGTTGCGATTACATCGAATTCGGCGGGTCTGAGCTGCAACAGTTGAAAAATGATATCTGCGATTCGATCTTTGATAACGATTTTTCCTTCCGGGGCCTTGCCGCCGTGCAGGGCGTATAACTCTTCCTCGGTGACAACGTACTCTCCAAATTCTTCTTTAGCGAGCTCATATCCCCAATTTCGGAATGCGCCCTCGGTAAACTTCATGATGTTGCCTTTGTGCACAAGAGTTACGCTTTCGCGCCTGTTGCCAATGGCGTATTGAATCGCTTTGCGTATTAAGCGCTTCGAACCAAACGGGCTAACAGGCTTCACACCAAGCCCCGCGTCTTCAAAGAATGTCGCCCCCATTTCTTCACGCAGAAATCTGGCGAGTCTTATGTTGTCCTCAGTGCCACTCTGGTATTCGATACCCGCGTAGACGTCTTCAGTGTTTTCGCGGAAGATTATTATGTCCACTTCCTCGGGATGACGCAGCGGCGAAGGTACGCCGCTGTAATAGCGCACCGGGCGTACGCATGCATAAAGGTCAAGATCTTGACGTAAAGACACGTTTAGCGAGCGAAATCCTCCGCCTATAGGAGTGGTCAAGGGTCCCTTAATTGAGACAATTAAGTCGCGTGCGGCGTCTAGAGTCTCGCTAGGGAAATAGTCACCGTCGTAAAGCCCTGCTGCTTTTTCACCCAGGTAGAGTTCGCACCAGTGAATCTTTCGCTTCCCGCCATAGGCTTTACTAACCGCCGCATCCCAGACCCGCATACTTGCACTGGTGATATCCGGACCGATCCCATCTCCCTCGACGAAACCGACGATGGGATCGTCGGGCACTACAATCCGATCTGCTTTGATTGTTATCTTTTTGCCTTCTTTAGGAACCTTTATGTGTCGGTAGGACATGGACTACCCCTGTTTGCTTGCAGTTCGGTTTGGTGTGCGCGTTTTGGGACCGCCGATGATATCATTTTTGAGCGAGGGTTGAGTTTACTTGCCCTTTCGGGCTTGGGTGAACCTGGCCGCGGTTGCTAGCTTGGTATCTACGTGGATCTGACTGAACCGCTATCACCATTCGTTGAGAACCTATGAAGACTAAAAGTCGAGGAGTTACAGCCGCGGGCCATGATGCGACCGCCAATGCCGCTGCTGAGATTCTGCGTGCCGGGGGAAACGCCTTTGACGCGGTGGTCGGGGCGTTCTTTATGGCCTGTGTGGCGGAGCCGGTGCTTGCTTCGCTAGGCGGAGGCGGTTTCTTGCTGGCTAAACCTGCAGTGGGTCGCGCCAAAGTGTTCGACTTTTTCGCCCAGACCCCCAAATGTCAGCCCAATGAGGCTGATCTCGATTTTGCTCCCATTGAAGTGGATTTTGGCAGCGCTACCCAGGAGTTTCATATCGGTCTGGGTGCGGTTGCTACGCCGGGTTGTGTGCGCGGCATGTTTGAGGTGCACAGAAGCTTGGGTGCAATGCCATTAGCCGAGATAGTGGCACCGGTGGTTCAAGCTGCACGCGACGGGATTGCGGTTACTGCGATGCAAGCGCACATCCTAAATCTTGTTAAACCGATATTCACCGCGACAGATAGTGTGCGTCGAATTTATCGGCGGCCGGGATCGGAGTACCAGTTTATAGAAATCGGCGATTTACTCCGCAATGTTGAGCTTGCCGACATCATAGAAATTCTTGGAATCGAAGGTGAGGACCTTTTCCATCGGGGTGAGATCGCGCGGTTGATTGTTGATCAATGCGCTAACGGCGGCGGTTACCTTTCCCTGGCCGATCTGAACGACTATGAGGTCGTGATTCGTGATCCACTGATTGTGGATTACTGTGGTGCGCGGGTGCTCACTAATCCACCCCCATCTGCGGGAGGGCCGTTAATCGTTTTCGCACTGCGGCTGTTAGAGTCGGCCAATGTAAAGGAGCTTGGATTTGGCAGCACGGAGTATTTAGACTTGTTGGCCCAAGTGATGCGACACACCAATGAGACACGGGCACGGGCGACAAGCGATACAGACTCGAGCTGCCCAGACCTCGATCAACTACTCGACGATCAATATCTGCAAGCACTACGGCGCCAACTGAGCCAGCATGCGTTGTCCATGCGCGGTACTACTCACGTAAATGTTATGGATGAGTTAGGCAATACGGCGTCTCTGACCGTCTCCAATGGTGAGGGTTGCGGCACCGTGCTCCCAGGAACTGGGATCATGCTAAATAACATGCTTGGGGAAGAAGACTTGAATCCTTATGGCTTCCACCGATGGGGACCAGATAAACGCATGAGCTCTATGATGGCACCGAGCCTGGTTCTATTCCCCGACGGACGGGAAATAGCAACAGGTTCCGGCGGATCAAATCGAATAAGGACAGCGCTGCTGCAGGTATTCCTCAATCTGATAAATTTTGGCCTGGCGGTAGAGCCTGCCGTTGGCAGCCCTCGTGTCCACTACGAGCAAGACGTGTTATACGTAGAAGGCGGGTTTCCATCCGCTGAGGTTGAAAAGCTGCTGAGACGCTATCCTGAGCATCGACTTTGGGACGATGTAGATTTCTACTTCGGCGGTGCGCATACGATCTGTAGAGGCAGCAGCGGCTTTGAAGGTGTGGGCGATCGACGACGTGCGGGTGTTGCTATTGTTTTGTAACTGTTTTCAAAAAACGTTTAGAACTTCTAAGTCTTTTCGGTGGCGTAACCTTGTTTAATCCAGGCGGTAATTCCGCCTTGCAAACTTACCGCATCTTCAAAGCCCATCTGTTGTAAGACATCCGCCGCCATAGCACTGCGGCCACCCGTGGCACAATACACTGCAACAGGGGAGTTGTGGGCCCTGCACAATCGTTCATTGCGCTTGTCGAATGAGGGGTCGGCTGCAGATTCCAGAATTCCTCGGGGTATATTCAATGCATCTGCAATGTGACCTTCTGAAAACTCTACGGGTTCTCTCACGTCCACTACTAATAGATCGGAGTTGCTCTGTATCATTCTATGGAGTTCTGAGCAGTCTAGTTCACGGATGCGTGATTTTGCATCGCGGACAAAATCCGCTAACGATTTTGGCATAGCTGGATGTCCTGGTGGTCTGCAGTTTGAGACAACATTGTCACACCATGCTATTGAGATAAAGATGGCATGTGCGATAGTTTATAGCCTTCCGGGATCTCGACGAGATTTGAGGGCACTGACTTGACGGACACGCTGACAAGGCTAGTCTCCACAGTGTTTCCGCCACTGGAATCCTTCACCTCCACCGGGATGCCATCGACCTCCTTCGAGCCGAGTCGCGGTATCTGTGACGCTAGCGGGCCGGCCATAGAGGCGGCTTTGGCAGCGAGCTCATCCGCGTGTATGTGCATAGACTTCAACGCTTTGTAGTCCTGCGGTGGCAAGCCTAGTTCGGTGCGCCCCGCGGCACAGATCTGGGCCTGCGGCTTGCCGTTGTCGAGCACCTGGTAGATGCGGCATTCGAAATCATTGACCGATTTGGTGTCCCCGGTGTCGATAAATTCCTTGGTCGATGGCGGTGCATGCTCGGGTAGCATCCCGCTAAGCATTTGTTCGAACTTGGCAGCCTCTTCTGGACTCATGTCTTCCATTTTTGCAGCCATTTGTTCTCTCATTTTATCCATCATACCTTGAACTTCATTGGCCACGCCTTCCATCGACTGTTTGTCAATGAACATAAAGCTACGGCGATCATGGTCGATAATGGCGAAGTTTTGCTGAGACGAATCGAACAACACATCGGTAGTGTGCGTCCCGCCGGCATTCTTTACCATCACTCGTCCTGCCTTGACGTACGCGGTCTGTAGCTCAGGTTCTGTGTCGATTGCTGCGTCTTTGATTAGAAACTCGATAGTTGCGTCTGCTTGCGCGAGACTTGTGGCGAAGCTCGCGCACAGCAGCAAGGATCTATACTTTGATGCTACCATAGAAATCTCCAATCTAAACTTGGTCACACTGCGTTATACGGTTTGTTAGCACATGCCAATACGCAGGAAGGAGTAAGTAAGATTCGATTGTGTATCAAGTACACCGGTTTAGCTACTACACGACTGGCGCCTGTGTTGCGGTCAGTAGTTCGCTCAACTCTGCCAGCCCTGTGATGGGTGCCTTGCATTGGAATCCTTCGCACACATATGCAGCAACGTGATCCAGGGCTTTTCGTTCCACCAATATTCCCGGAAGGTTGCCTGCGTCCATGGGTATTGATATGATCATTCGTCGCGGCGCGTATTGAGCAAGACAGCGCGCAGCCCATTTCTTTGTGTCCTCTGGGTTGCCGCGCAGTATGATGGTCTCAGTCGGGTGAAGATATTCTTCGACAGCGACCAACAGCGAACCGTGAGCGGACGGATATCTTTCTATTCCGGCGTAAAGCGCTTTTAGTGTACGTTCTGCGGCGGCCAGATATCGTTGGTCGCCAAGCAAATGACCCAGTCGCAATAATGCAATCGCTGCGATGCCGTTACCCGATGGCACCGCGTCATCGCTGGTAGGCTTGTGTCGGTGTAACAGTTTTTCGTGATCATCCGACGTGAAATAGAACGCCCCCGCGTCACTATCTTCGAAGTGCGTGAGTAGCACGTCGGCGAGCTCGGTTGCATATTTGATCGCGCCATCATGCCAACGGGCTTGTACCATTTCGAGAATCGCGTCGATCAATAGCACATGGTCATCGAGATAGGCATTTAGGTGAGTTTTGCCGTCTCGGGTGGTGGCGTAAAGGCGACCACCTTGCCACAGCGTCGTACGCACGAATTTCAGAGCTCGCTTGGCGGAGTCGGTGAAGTCATCGCGATCCAGGAAGCGGCCAGCATGGGCCATCGCCTTGATCATCATAGCGTTCCACGAGGTGAGAATTTTCTCATCACGTGTTGGCCACGCTCGTTTGTCGCGGACTTCAAGCAATTTTCTGCGAGCAGTGGCGAGCAATTCATTGGCGTGTTCTTCGCTGATATCTGCGCGAGCGGCGACAGTGGCCATGTCTTCTTTAACATTGAGGTGCCATTTGCCCTCGAAATTCGGTCGACCACGTAGGCCGTAACGTACTTCCACAACGGGCCACTCATCTTCGGACAGCAGTTGCTTTAGCTCCTTTGTGGTCCACACATAGAACTTCCCCTCCTCGCCCTCGGAATCAGCGTCTAGCGTGGAGTAATAGCCGCCATCTTCTGATTGCATGTCGCGCATAACCCATTCCGCTGTCTCGATGGCGACCTGAAGACAAGCGTCATCGCTTGTGGCAGTGGCGACGTCGACATAAAGTGGTAACAATTGTGCGTTGTCATATAGCATCTTTTCGAAGTGGGGGATTTGCCAATAGTCATCCACGGAATATCGACAGAAACCGCCTCCGAGCTGGTCGTATAGCCCCCCAGCCGACATGGCCTGTAAAGTGTGTTGCGCCATTTTTAATGCATGGCCGTCGGGGGTGCCGCTAGCGACGCTGTGTGCCCAGTGTCGAAGGCAGCGTTCTATGTTTGTGGGGTGGGGGAACTTGGGAGCACTACCAAACCCACCATACACACGGTCGTATTGTTTTGCTAATTCATCGCGAGCTTGTTGCAGCACGTGCGGGTTGATGACTACATCCCGGTCCGGTGGAATAGGCTCTATACGACGAAAAGATTCTACGATAGCAGAATGATGCTGGGCCAAGCCTTGTTTGTGTTGACGGTAATGGTCTGAGACGCGCCGCAACACCTCGACAAAGCCTGGTAGTCCATGACGAGGATCCTTAGGGAAATATGTTCCAGCGAAGATAGGCGCGTGTTCTTTGGGGGTGAGAAACACGTTCAGAGGCCAACCGCCTGGACGTTGGCTCAACATCTGGTGCGCAATCTGGTAAATCTTGTCGAGATCCGGGCGCTCTTCGCGATCTACCTTGATACACACAAAGAGCTCATTCATCACCTTGGCGACTTCTTCATCCTCAAAGGATTCGTGCTCCATCACATGGCACCAATGACATGCGGAATAACCAACGGACAGCAGTATCGGTTTGTCTTCGCTCCGCGCCTTGGCAAGCGCTTGTTCATTCCAGGGATGCCAGTCCACAGGGTTATGGGCGTGCTGTAGCAAGTAGGGGCTGGTTTCGTCGATTAATTTATTCATATCGGACCCGCGCAGACTGTCTAATATACTCGAACTGTCACCCGTACTGCTTCCATGATAGGGCGAAAGAGCTGGCTGCTCTGTCAAGCCCCGTTGCCCGAACACGTTCACGAGGTGTGATTGTCAGTGTAAGTTTCGAGCCTCCAGGCAAAGATGCTTGCGTTGAGGTATAAACTCTCAGAAGCTAAATAACTTTGATCAGCTTAAGGAATGACCATGATACTAAGTAATCTTGAAACTGTGCCAAATATGCACATATCCAAGCAACTCGGTTTGGTTCAAGGAAGCACAGTGCGAGCTAAACATGTGGGAAAAGATATTCTTGCGGGTCTAAAGAACGTGTTCGGTGGGGAGTTGAAGGCTTATACCGAACTTCTTCAGGAGGCCCGCAGCGAGGCCGTCGAGCGCATGGTGCAACAAGCAAGCTCGGTTGGTGCGAATGCGGTACTTAATATCAGATTCTCGACCTCGTCGGTTACCCAAGGCGCTGCAGAGCTGTTTGCCTATGGTACCGCCGTGATTTTAGAGGATGCATAAATGACCGCCGATCTTATTGTCTTTGTTGTTTTGTTGGCGCTCGGCTATGTTTTCGGGCAGTCTGTGGAGAGACGGCACTATCGTTCTATACTGCGACGCGAACAGGAGTTGCAAGATGTACTGACGTTCTCCGCCAAGCTGCCACCTCAAGATCTAAAAGTAGAGGGAACGAATCTTGTCAGTGGAAACGTAGTTGTGTCGGTAGACTACTTCAAGCGTTTTGTCGCCGGTCTTCGTGCCCTTGTAGGGGGTCGAATGAGAACCTATGAGACGTTGCTTGATCGCGCTAGGCGTGAGGCCGTACTTCGAATGAAACAACAGGCAAGACAGTTCGGTGCGGATATGATTTTCAATGTGAAGTTGGAGACCGCGTCGATTTCTAAAGGCGCAAAGGACTCTATTGGCTCTGTAGAAGTCTATGCCTATGGTACAGCGATCAACACGTCTGACTCCTTCAGTCGGTGAGGTTCGAAAATCCCAAAATCCCGGAGGGAATTAATACTAGCCCCGATCATCCGCTAAAGGAGTTTGTGTCGTTGCTCGGCGGGGTGTTGCTAGTTATTGCGATAGGCGTCGGGGTCCTCAGCTTGATGGCGGAATTCCTAGCCGCTGGCATTCCGTTTCGTTATGAGACCGAGCTTGCGCGATATTTCCAGAATTCGACAACAGAACGGTCTGAGATCGGAGACTACCTGCAAGAAATAGCTGATCGACTCGCCCGTGCACAATCCCTACCTGCCGACATGCGGATTAACGTGCACTACGCTGATGAACCGGTTGTCAACGCATTCGCAACGTTGGGTGGGCATATTGTGATTTATCGAGGCTTAATCGAGAAGATGCCCAGTGAAAACGCGCTGGCTATGGTTATCAGTCACGAGGTCGCCCACATAAAGCATCGCGATCCAATCATCGCTCTCGGTCGAGGTGCCGTTATAGGTATTGCGTTAGCAGCACTCGCTGGCATTTCCGCTGAGTCCATCGCGGAGACAGTGGTCGGCAAAGCGGGTCTTTTGACAGCGTTGACCTTTTCCCGGAAACAAGAAGGCCAAGCCGATGCAACGGCCCTCGCCGCACTAGTCTCTGTCTATGGACATGCTGCAGGCGTCACTGACGTCTTCAATCTATTTACGGATATGCAGAATGAAAATTTCGTGCATATGCCAGAGTTCTTGAGCACTCACCCAGATCCCCAGCGTCGCATTAAATCGATCGAACAACAGATTCTCGATCATGACTGGAGCGCAGATAAGGCTACACGACCACTGCCGCAGTTGTGATTGGAGTTGAAGACGAAATTTGTGACTGTTAGCAAGGGGGGTGGATCAGAACAAAGCAAATTCGCATCTGACCCGACTTAGAAAACCACCTGGCCGCCGATAAGAGTGTGGGTAACGCGGCCTCGGAAGGGCCAGCCGAGGAAGGGTGTGTTGTGACCGCGACTTTGTAGATCTTTTTCCGACAACGTCCATTGCATATCGGGGTCGAAGATACAAACATCAGCGGTTGCGCCAACGCCGAGCTGTCCGGCATCGATCCCTAGAATGCTAGCTGGCCCACTGGTGAGCAACTTCAGTGCCGTCCCCATATCGAGTAGACCATCGTCTACAAGCTTTAGTGTCAAAGGCAACAGGGTCTCTAACCCAGAGATGCCAGGCTCGGATTCGCTGAACGGTGCAAGTTTGGCATCGAGTTCGTGGGGTTGGTGGTCGGAGCAGATCGCGGTGATAGTTCCATCCACTAATCCTTGTCGAAGCCGATCGCAGTCACGCTGACTGCGAAGTGGTGGCAGCACGTGGCACTGGCTATTGAAAAATCCGATGTCATGCTCGGTTAGATGCAGATGATGCGCGGTAACGTCGGCGGTAACTGACAGACCAGTCGTTTGAGCGCTGGCTACCATGTCCACCGAGCGGCCACAGGACAATTGACAGAAGTGGGCGTATGCGCCAGTTTGTTCAATCAACGCCAAGTCCCGTGCCACTCCGACGGTCTCGGCGGCCTCCGGGATCGCGGGCAGGCCTAGTCGCGTGCTGACTTCACCCTCATGCGCACAACCATTGCCTTGCAACCAATGGTCCCGTGAGTGCAGGTGCACTGTAAGGCCAAACGTGGCAGCGTATTGCAGTGCGCGACGCATCACCAAGGTGTCATCCACGGGTTGTAGTGCGTTGCTCACTCCAACGCAGCCCGCCTCCTCCAACGCGGCCATGTCGGTGAGCTGTTTGCCTTCCAATCCGCGGGTCAATGCCCCTACGGGATGGACAAAGCTCGATCCGATCTGCCAGGCACGCTGTTGGATCATCTGCGCCATAGCTGGGGTGTCGACCACCGGGTTGGTGTCTGGCGGGCAACTTAGCGTAGTAATTCCCGCACTAGCAGCGGCGCGCGTTTCGCTCTCAATGGTGGCTTTGTATTCCTGGCCCGGCTCACGCAGTCGCGCGCGCAGATCGATTAGTCCTGGACACACGATTTTCCCGTTAGCATCCAAATTATCGCCCGCTTTGAACCCGTTCGGAGCGATGTCAATGGCGACTACAAAACCATCTTTGATATACAAGTCGTGTCGAGCGTCAATCTGATTCGCAGGATCAATCAGCCGACCGCCCTTTATCACTAGTCCCATTAGGATGGACTCCTAGCTCGGGCTGTCCTGGTTAGCTAGGGACTTAGTCATTGCTTTCGCCTCCTTGGTGCAACATCCGAGCCGACCGTCTGCACGCCGCCCATGATCTTCGCCATGACCGCCATGCGTACAGCGATGCCGTTGGTGACCTGGGGTAGGATTAGGGAGCGCGGACCGTCGGCCACCGAGGAGGCGATCTCGAGCCCACGATTGATCGGTCCAGGGTGCAACACAACAGCATCTTCCTTGGCATTGGCGAGCTTCTCCTCGGTCAGTCCATAGAGACTAAAAAACTCTTGTTCGCTGGGAATGAGCTGGCCTTCCATACGTTCCCATTGCAAGCGCAGCATGATGACCACGTCGACACCGTCTAACCCGTGTGCCATGTCGGTATACGGGTGCACTCCAAGACGCTCGACACCTGTCGGCAACAGCGTGCGTGGCGCCACCACCCGCACCTCGCTCGCACCCAGCGTGTTCAGTGCATGAATCTGGGAACGCGCAACACGGGAGTGCAAGATGTCGCCAACTATGGCGACGCGCAGATTCTCAACCGACCCTTTGTGTTGACGGATGGTAAACATGTCAAGCATTGCTTGGGTGGGGTGGGCATGACGACCATCCCCAGCATTGATGATGCGCACATGAGGTGGCACATGTTTGGCGATAAGATATGCAGTCCCGCTGTAGGAGTGTCGCACCACGAACAAATCGGTGTGCATTGCTTCTAGATTATTGACTGTGTCCAGTAGGGTCTCACCCTTGCTGGTAGACAGTTTTTCTGGATTGAGATTAATGACATCGGCCGATAGTCGTTTGGCCGCGATTTCGAAAGTCGTGCGAGTTCGCGTGCTAGACTCGAAAAACAGATTAACCACAGTCTTGCCGCGAAGTAGCGGTGCTTTTCTAATTTCCCTTTCGCCGAAGCTAATAAAGGTCTCAGCCGTATCGAGGATATTGAGAAGTGTATCGCGTTTTAGGCCTTCTATCGTGAGGAAGTGCCTGAGATTGCCATCGGCGTCGAACTGAATGTCCGCGGTCAACTAGTCACCTCGAACATATCGAGAGTCAGTGGCTCCGGGCCGACCAGTTTAATATGTTGATGCGCACTTAGTGTTATGGGCTGGCCCACTACATTCGGTTGAATCGGGAGTTCCCGTTCGTTGCGATCAATCAAGACTGCTAGGGTCACAGAGCTCGGACGACCGTAGTCAAAAATCTCGTTTAACGCGGCGCGCACGGTTCGCCCGGTATGCAATACATCATCGACCAGGATAACGTGCCTGCCATCAATATCGATCGGTAACGCTGATGCTTTGACCTGCGGGTTCATCCCGATACGAGTAAAGTCGTCGCGATAGAACGAGATGTCGATAGTGCCTAACGGCTCTGCAATTCCAAGGATTTCGTGTAGGCGTTCGGCTAGCCACACCCCGCCGGTGTGGATGCCAATCATAACGGGGGTTTTCTCGAGATGCGGCCGTAGTCCATCAGCCATCCCTTGAAGCAGGCAGTTCACGTCAAGATCAGTCTGACTCAAGCCCGCTCCGGGATTGCTGTTCAAGAAATGTTTGGAGGATATACTGAGCCGCTATCCTGTCTCGCATTGAGCGCGCACGTCGCTCAGGTAGATCCGCAGACCTTAGTGCACGGTCGGCGGCCTCAGTAGTGAAGCGTTCATCAACAAAGTGCACGTCGAGATTGTAGCGGTCACGCAAGGCGTCGCCAAACTTGCGCACCTGCCTGGCTGCGCTGCCTTCTTGGCCGTCTAGCTGAATGGGTAGCCCAACCACCAACGCATACGGGTGCCATTCGTCTATTAAACGCGAGATATGGGACCAGTCCGGTCCGACAGCATTGGCGCTTACTGTGGCTAGGTCTTGTGCAGTACCGATGGTGTCTTGACCAACAGCCACACCAATCCTACGCTGGCCGAAGTCGAAGGCGAGAAAAGTTGGCAACTCAGGCGTGGCCGGTCTGACCGGAAAGCCTAGAGATGTCGACGCCAACTAGTTGCGCTGCTTTGGGCCAGCGCTCCTCGACCGGAGTCCTGAAGATAATGTCGTTGTCTGACGGCCCGCTAAGCCAGGCGTTTTCTCGCATCTCGCGTTCCAGCTGACCGCTTCCCCAACCGGCGTAACCGAGCGCTAGCAGGCAGTCTTTGGGTCCACGATTGTCGCCGATGGCCTCGAGGATATCTTTGGATGTGGTTAATCCAAGCATGTCGTTAATCGGCAAAGTGGTCTCCCACTCGCCCAATCCTTCGTGCAGGATCAACCCACGTTCTGTTTGGACGGGTCCTCCCAAAAATACCGGTGCGTCCGGTTCGCTAATGTTGTCTTTGGGTACTGACAACTGATCCAGTACCTGGTGTAGCTTCAGGGTAGTGCTGCGATTGATGACTACGCCTAGCGCTCCATCCTCATTATGCTGACAGATCAGCGTTACCGTACGCACGAAATTCGGATCCATCAGCGCCGGCATTGCGATGAGAAACTGGTTGGCCAATGACTGAGTGGATTCCATCACACCTTTAGTATCAGGCACAACGACTTGGATTGACAAGAAGCTTAGCGGCTTTTTAAAAGTGCCCCCTGCGTAAATTGCCAGGTGCGGGTAATGTGAAGAATATCAGTATCCTTTCTGATGTTTTCCGGGAAGGGGGTATACGGTGCGCCGAGCTCAACGATGCGCACAGCAGCGTCATCGAGAATCCTTTGATTGGAGGAACGCTTGACGGTGATTTGATTGATGCTGCCGTCTGGGTCGAGCGCAACGTCGAGCACCAACGCCCCTGTCACTTTGCGACGTTTTGCCTCTTCTGGGTAGTTGAGATTGCCGATGCGTTCGACTTTCGACCTCCACGCCTCCATATAGGCGGCGTAACGATATTCCCGAGTGCGTGCGTTCACAAAAGTGCGTCGTGGTCGCTTTTGATATTGTTCCCAAAAGCGGCTGATCTCAGCGCTTAGGCGCGCGCGTTCCGTCTGCGGCGGTGTTTTTTCAGCCACCGCCGGTTGGGGTGGCTTGGCAGAGGCCTTATCAGTAGTAGGATCTGCTTCGGCCTGAAGCACTTGCTGTTCCGCCGGATTGGGCTGGGTAATCAACGCAGGCTCGGCCTGGGGCGGATTAATTTTAGGCTGTGACTGGGTCACCGCCACCGGGGGTTGCTCGGGTAGCTCAGCCTCAGGCAATGCCGGAAGCGGGCTTTTCGGGATGACGGGTTGTTCGCTTTCACCGCCCCCATCCTGATTGGCCTGTGCGAGGTAATCTGCTTCATCCGGTTCCGTGTCATCGCGACTGTTGATCAAGACGATCTCCAAATTCGGTAGTTCGTCGAGTTGAGGCAATACTTTGGGCACGGTAAAGCTGATCCCGAGTATGATGATCAGATGAAACAAGACTGATCCGAATATGGTGAGACCCATTCGGTCTGTGCCTGAAAATCCGGGAAGTTGTTGTGCCAGCTCCATACGCTATTGCGAGGGTTCAAGCGTCGCGCAAGATTATAGTAAGCAAAGAATGTGAGTTAATGATGGTTTGGTCAAAGTCGGGCCATACCTGTGCGATCCACTATCTTTCGTAGTTGTAAGTATACTGGCCCGTGCAACCGACCGTAGGTCGCCGCGCGAGACCCGCAGCGTTACGATTGAACTAAGCTCGCAGCATGGCGCGTTGGGGTTTGGGCGCTCACGTTATTCATAGCATCAATCAAGATATACTTGCCTAATCCGGCGTAACATCCAGACTAACCATGCGACCGCGTTCACTGATTTTCTTGCACATTCCGAAAACCGGAGGGACCACGCTGCGCAACATCATCGCGGAACAATATGAGGACGATTCGGTTTTTTCCATTGGGCCTTTGATCAACGAGGCGATCCAGGGATTTCGTCACCAGCCGCAGACGCGTCGTCAGCGCATCCGACTACTGCAAGGACACATGGCATTCGGGCTGCATATACACCTCGAGCGACCGATTTCATATTTTACGCTACTACGCGACCCGATGGAGCGGGCTCTGTCGGACTATTGCTATGTGAAAACGAGTTCTCACCATCCATTGCACCGCCTGGTCGCTGGCATGACCGTTGGCGATTACCTGCAAAGTGGACTTACCGGCCAGCTTAGCAATGGCCAGACACGATTATTGTGCGGTGACTGCATGCCCGGTGAGCCCGGTATTCCGGGTGTTCGTCCCATGGAGGAGCAAGATTTGGAGCTCGCCATTAGCAATCTGAATGAGCATTTTATTGTGGTGGGGTTGGTGGAACGATTTGATGAGACATTGACGTTGCTCAAGAGAAAGCTCCACTGGAAACGCCCACTTTATGTCAAGGCAAATGTAGGCCCAAAGGACGTCGGCCACAACATGCTCAGCGAGTCGGATGAACGCCTAATCGCAAAACTCAATGACTTGGATATCCGTCTCTACCAGACCGCCGAACGGCTTTTTCGGCAGCAAGTCAATGCCGAGGGATTGGGATTTAAGCTGGAACTTCTCAGTTTCAAGATGATGAATGGGCTGTATCAGGTTTATCACCAACTACGTTACCGATTGCACCCGAGGATTCGGTTCGGCCTTGCTAATCTGGTACGACGTCTCAGGATTTCGACCTAGTCTCAGTGACAAAGGTTAGGTCGATGAGCAACAAGTTTAGGAGCGTAGCCTCACTCGTTTACCAGCGAAGATTACCTGTCCACCTTATGCGGCGTGGATTTAATGTTGGAGTTTGTCCGATCTGCGAGCGTCGCACATTCTTTTATAAAGAAGGGGAGTGGTTACGTGACCAGTACCGTTGTTTCCGTTGCTATAGCATTCCGCGCTGGCGGGCGCTCATGTTGGTGCTTCAAACAGAGTTCCCGGATTGGCGAAAGCTTAAGATCCATGAGTCGTCGCCGGGCGGCGCATCGTCTTTCAAGTTAGCTCGAGAATGTGAAAGCTATGTCGCCAGCCACTATTATCACGATATCCCGCTTGGCGAGATACGCGACGGCTTCCGCTGTGAGGATTTAGAACGGCAAACTTTTCCAGACCGAAACTTCGATCTAGTTGTTTCCCAGGACGTCTTTGAGCATGTGCTAGACCCAGAGAAAGGCTTTGCTGAGGTCGCGCGGACATTGCGACCCGGTGGTGCCCATGTATTCACTGTACCGTGGTATCACTGGCAGGGCACTTTAGTTCGTGCCGCACGCAAAGATGGGGAGGTCCAATATTTGACTGAACCCGACTATCATGGCAATCCGATTGACCCGAACGGCTCACTGGTGGTGACCGAATGGGGTAGAGACCTTTGCCAGTTAATCTACGGTTGGTCGGGGCTGCGGACCACAGTGTTGAAGCACGTCGATCCACGTCTTGGGCTCAACGGTGAATTCCTGGAAGTATTTGTCAGCCGTAAGAGCCACGAACTTCCGCATAGATCCTGATCTTTGCCGTTGACACCGTCTGAACCCAACTGTCCAGGGATAGTTGGATAGACTAAAATTTGCACAATGTCATTTGTGTGGACAAAGTCGCTTAGGCGGTGGGTTTATGACCATTCGCGTTGCTTTGGATATTGCCGGCGAATTTGTCAGATCGGGAGCTGAGATGAAGGTTATGGTCATCGATGACAGCGCGACCATTCGCCGCACAGCGCTGGCGTATCTTGAGCAAGAGGGCCACGATGTCATTACAGCGGCCGACGGTTTTGAGGCACTGTCCCTCATTACCGACCACTGCCCGGATATCATCTTTGTCGACATCATGATGCCAAGACTCGATGGCTATCAGACCTGTACCCTAATCAAAAATAACCGACAATTTAGTGATACTCCGGTGGTCATGCTGTCGAGCAAGGACGGTCTTTTTGATCGTGCACGTGGACGTATCGCCGGCTCAGAGCAGCATATTCATAAACCGTTTACTGCCGACGATCTTAGACACGCCGTGGACAAACATGCTGTTCACAACAAACCGTGAGCCACTAGGACATGCATAGTATGAAGTACACTCCATAGGTAGTAACGAGGAAGGGCAATGGAGACAGGAAGCATATTAGTAGTCGATGATTCGCCAACTGACTTGCACGTGTTAACAGGTTATCTGACGAAACACGGCTATTCGACCCTTGCGGCTAGCAATGGAGAAGAAGCAGTGACCATGAGCAAGACACATAAACCCGACGTCATCCTCATGGATATCGTTATGCCAGGGATGAACGGCTACGAAGCCACTCGATCGATCCTGCGAGATCCAGAGACTTCAGACATACCCATAGTATTAGTATCTTCCAAGGGACAGGCCACAGATAAGATTTGGGGTATGCGCCAAGGGGCAAGAGACTATCTGGTCAAGCCGATTAGTGAACAGGTGCTAATAGAAAAGATAGCGTCGCTGTAAATGCTATGGCCTTTTCAGACGAAACCGATCTTGATTCGGCGCCCAGTCGAGATTCGATGAAACCCGCATCTGAGCACGAGCCGCCCAAAGGGGTAGAAGAAGATGCCACATGGCGTGGATTGGGTTTTGAAGTGGCGAACACCCGTCTGGTATTGCCACTCACCCAAGTGGGCGAGCTGGTTGCCTGCGGCCATGTAACGCCTGTACCGCTGACTAACTCATGGATCAGGGGAATTGCGAATGTGCGTGGACGACTGTTCACGGTAGTGGATTTGTCGGCATTTCTCGGCAAGCCCGCGTTACAACTGACTCAGAGTCGAAGAGTGATCGTCATCAACGCAGAGGGTTTTCAATCCGCGCTGCTTGTAGACAATGTGTTGGGACTCAAACACTTCGATCAAGAACAACAAAGTACAGACGGCTCGGATCTGGATGACGCGCTTCGACCCTATGTTGACTATGAGTTCATCGATAACGACTCTCGCTGGGCGATGTTCAATGTCGACCGACTTGTGCAAGACGAGAAGTTTAGACGCGTGGCTGTTGAGAGTTCCTAGGACGTCGAGAAACGAGTCGCATCATTAAAACCAGTGAATTCTGAATGGCAAGTATACAAGATTCGATCAAATCTGATCTCCCGTTTGAAGAGATCCAGAAATTGAGTGACGCCGCAGAGCACGGTGATGGAGATCAGTCGAGCACGGCAGCCATTGGCGCTTTCGAGGACGCCAGTAACAACAATCAGGGCTCCACGCTAGTGCGCAATGTTCCTCTTCTGGTCACCATGCTGGTTGCTTGTATTGCCGCCGTAGCTGTGTTTCAAATTATGGAGGTGCGTCGTGGTGTGACCGAGGCGCGTGGTCTGGATCTGTTCTCGTCCGTCGGCGTGCTGTCGCAGAAAGTAGCAAAGGATGCTCGCGAAGCGGTGCTTGGCGATCGCGACGCGTTTGCGGAGTTGGCTCAATCTGCAGACAACATCCAGGGCTTTGTGGAGGCACTCACGGACGGTGATTCGGCTGCCAATGTAAAACCAGTGCCGGCCCGTCTCGACCACCTGCGTGTGTCGGTGCAGGAGATTTGGCAAAAAATGCGCATCGACGTCGACCAGATTCTCGCTAACGAACAAGCGGTGCTGCAAACCCGCGGTAGTGTGCCGGAGATCAACCACTTGAGCACTCGACTGCTGGCGAGGTCAGACGAAGTGGCCGAGTTACTCCTACGTAACTCCGCCAGCGCTGAGCAGATCGATACTGTGGGGACGCTCCGAACTTTGAGTCAACGGATCGCACAGAATGTGAATCTGTATGTCTTGGGCGGTGGGGAGTCCGAATTAGCGGCATCGAAGATCGCTAAAGATTTGAAGCTGTCTTCCGCGGCGGCGGAGGAGCTTAGCCGGCTTCCGATTCACGAGCTGCAGCCAAAGCTAAAAGAAGTCGATGCCACTTTCGCTGAGCTCAGCGACAGGTTGCGCCAGTTGCAAGATAGTATACCTGAGTTCCTGGCCGCCCAGGGTGCAGCGGACACTATCGTAGCGAACAGCGACCAGTTGCTTGTCGCCGTGCAGAGTATGGGGGACGAATATATACAGAGACCGCAAAAGACAATCACGGCATGGTTACCTTGGCTATTCGTTGCGGTAGCTGTGCTGCTTGCGCTGCTACTTGCGCGAGCCCTTATCTTAAGGGTGCGTATGAGAGCCGAAGTTAGCTCAGAACAGAATCGCCAGACTCAAGATGCCATTCTCAAGCTGTTAGACGAAATGACAAGTTTGGCGGACGGTGATTTGACGATTGAAGCCGAGGTCACCGATCAGATTACCGGCGCCATTGCAGATTCGATCAACTTTGCAATTCGAGAAATGCGCGCATTGGTGCAAAGTATCAATTATGCGTCCACCCAAATCGCCAAGGAGACTAGTAACGCTCAGGGGGCCGCGCAGACACTCAGCCAAGCAAGTGAACAACAGAGCAAAGAGATCCGTGCTATGACTGAGCGTATTCGGGAGGTGGCTAATTCCATGGCGACCATGTCACAAAATGCTCGACGCTCTTCCGAGGTAGCCGAAGGTTCGACTCAAGTAGCCAAGCGTGGAGCACAAGCGGTTCGCAACACCATCCGGGGAATGGATGGAATACGGGAACAGATTCAAGAGACATCTAAACGTATAAAACGCTTAGGGGAGAGTTCGCAGCAGATCGGAGAGGTAGCCGCGCTGATTGAGGAGCTCGCCGATCAGACCAATGTCTTGTCGCTCAATGCCGCGATCCAAGCAGCAACGGCTGGTGAATCAGGTAAGGGCTTTGCGGTGGTGGCTGATGAGGTGCAACGCCTGGCCGAGCGGTCCGCTGAGGCCACCAAACAGATCGCCGATTTGATCAACAACATCCAGACTGACACGAACGAGGCCGTGACCTCCATGGAGCGGGCCACTGGCGAAGTGGTGGAAGGCTCACGCGTTGCGGATGCGGCGGGAAAAGCTTTGCACGAGATAGAGACTGTGTCCCACGAGCTGTCACAGCTTATTCAGGCCATGGCCGACACCGCTAGTCGTCAGTCGGAGGAGGCCGACGCCCTGTCGGGACAAATGGGCAATGTGCAGCAGGTTGCAAAGGACACCGGCGCTGGTATACAGCAGGCCGCGGATTCTATCGGGAGACTTGCAGATCTAGCACAGAAACTAGAGCGATCGGTCGCAGGATTCAAACTTCCCTAGCCGAAAGATGAAGACGGCGCGGATACTAAATTGAGCACGATTAGAAACATCGATCTCGGCACATTGGGGTGGGTTAAGCGAGAGATTGATCAAACGTTGGTGCTTGCGCGCTCTGCGTTGTCCTCTTTCTCTCAAAATCAGTCCGATGCTATTTCGCTTCGACAGTTTAACAACCAGATCCACCAGGTGATGGGCACGTTACAAATGGTGGAGATTGATGGCGGAGCCCAAATCTCAGTTGAGATTGAATCCCTTGGCAGAGCGATTCTAGACGGCAGCGCGCAGGCAACAGAAGCTAATTTGGAGTTGCTGCGCGAGGCGATTGATGACCTTTCGACTTACCTCGATAGTTTAGATCCGACTCACCCGGATCTACCCATTCGGCTGGTGGCGTTATTCAACAAGCTGCGGCTGGCGCGTGGCGAAGAAGCGATTACCGAGTACGAGTTCTTTACCCCCGACTTGTCGGTCTATCCCCCGTTTGACCGGGAAAGCGCCGCGCTTAATAGAGATGAATTGTTTGCACTGGCAAGTAACTGCAGACGCGAGTATCAACTTTCGTTGTTGCAATGGTTACGTACACCTGATGACAAGGAAGCGCTGGAAGAACTTGTCCATATCCTAGATGAGCTCCGAGCTGCCGCACGGTTTGGTGCGGTAGCTCAACTGTGGTGGGTAGGCAGTGGGTTAGTGGAGGCCTTGCAGGAAGACGGTTCACAGGCGAGCGCCGAGCAAAAGATGCTTTTAGGTCGCCTCGATCAGCAGATCCGAAGGCTCGTAGAGTCTGGCGAGTCCGAATTGGTGAGGGCACCCGCTGAGGATCTGGTGCGCAACTTACTTTACCAGATTGGTCAATCTCAGAGTTGCAGCGCGCGGGTTGTCGAACTTAAGACGGCATTCGATTTGAACTTATGGTTGGGGCGTGAGCAGGCGCAAACGGAGCGAGATGCCGAGCAGGCTTTGGATCAACGAACCATTCTGATCAGTGAGGCGATCACCGAGTCGAAGTCGTTGTTGCTTGCTTATGCTGACCCCGAGAAACGTGATGCTCCCACGCGAATCCGGCTTCACCAATTTTTGATCGAGCTCGGTGAACTCATCGGAGACGACGGTAGTGCTCTGGGAGATCTCGCGCGGCAGCTGGTCGTTACCGCTGAAACACTAGGACGGGATACGGTTGCAGAACTCGCCGTGATCCTTTTAAACATGCTTGCGGCACTTTTGTTGCTGGAAAGAGGCATGACCCGATCTGATCTGTCAGAACATGCCTGGGCAAATCAAGTGGAGGCGTGTTTGGCTTCGCTGCGTGAGCTCGACCACGTTGATCCTTACGGCGGAAATGCTGATTTTTTCCAAACGGCTATTGCCGATCTCGAGCTATCCGAACTGGTTCCTGCCATGTCGGGAGAAACACTCTCTCGACTTGCCGGTGTAGAGCAAGCGCTGGTGGAGTTTGCTGAAGACGTCTCTGTCACAGAACGATTACGATCTATTCCATCCGACCTACGAGCGGTTAGGTCGGTGCTGGCTTTGTTAGGTAGGCACTCGGTTGTGGACTTGGCCTCTCTTAGCGAGCGAACAGTTGAGGATCTAGTGGCGGGTGAACTGATCGCAGACCCGGAAGTGCTAGAGTCTTTGGCCGTGGCCGTTGGCAGTATTCAGAACTATGCGCAGGGCTTGGCTCAAAGACGAGCGGGCCTGGACGAGATGGTCGAGCGTGGATCGATTGATTTGGACGATGCCGTATCGGCGAAGCAGAAACCCATTGATGATCCTATACGATTGTTTGAGAGTATGGAGTACAGCTTCAAAGCTTGGCTAGACGATCGCACAGATGAGCCGCTGTTCTACACGCTTAACGCTCGTTTGCGCAAGCTAATCACTCTGGCAACCGCCAGAGGCGCAGATCGAATCCAGCATATAGGAGTCAAGCTTAAGGATCTGTTGGGACTCATCGCTCACGACTCATCCGATCTATCGGATGAAGTTAAGGAAACTTTAGAAGGATCTATGGACAGTTTGCGGGGCTTTGTGCGAGAGCTTGAGCTCTCCGAGATATCGGCATCGCCGGGTGCCAGTGGAGTACCGAGCGAAATCGAAGAAGTGCTGCATCAGACGGGCAGGCAGTTGCAACGTGCCCAATCTGAGCTGGGCGAGTGGACGCCTCGTCCAGGACCACCATCAGAGGTGCAGACCGCACTCGATCTAGAGGTCGCTCGTATTTTCGCGAACGAGGCGCTCGATCACCTTAATGATATCAATGAAGCAGTGGCTTCCGCGGACGAAGCGGAAGTCACATCGGAGCTATTACGCGCCACGCATACTTTGTGCGGCAGTTCACGCTCGGTGGGTTTGCATTCCATGGCGGATGCGTGTGAGCGCATGGACAAGTTGCTGCGAGGCCTCAAGGAGCGGCAGCAGCGACTCGCTGGTGAGGATGTTCGATTACTTCGCAAACTTCAGGAGCTGATCGCTAGTGCACGGCTTCGCATCGAATCCAACGAGTCGTTGCCAGATGAACTGCATGATCAATTGCACGCACTCGCTCAACAGATCGAAATCCGCGAATCGAACCTAATAGAACAGACGCGAATATCGGACGCACCTGGAAAAGTAACCTCCGCTGCTGGAGTGGACTCAGAATTGCGGGAATTCTTCTGCGAAGAAGCCACTGATATTTTGGTGCGGATGCAGTCGGCATTGTCCGAATGTCGTGAGACCCGTGCCGATGTGGGACATATTGCGACACTACGACGAGAGTTGCACACACTTAAAGGGAGCGCACGAGCTGTTGGCGTGGGTGCAATTGGCGATCTTGCTCACAATACTGAAAGTCTGTTGGACAGAGTCAGCGCGACCAGCTCACAAATGGATGAGGGTGGTCTGTTGGAGTTAATGGAAGAGGTCCATGACACGTTGGTGGAGATGATCGATCGCATGCGTGATGGTCAAGCTCCTCCCGAAACAGGAATGCTTAATCAGAGGGTGGCGAGTTTCGCTGGTGCACCACAACAAGTGCAGACCCCGACGGCTGTGGTTGACCAGCCGGCTCAGGTTGCAACGAAAACGGAGGAACCTGAGCTGCCTGCTGTCCATACGGATGCGGTAACTGGCAAATCCTGGAGACAGATCACTACAGACATTGACAAGTTGAAACCTTCGGTCGTCAAGCACGCCACCAACCAAGGTGACATCCGTACACACGTTAGGGTCGACACCGAACTGCTGGATAGTCTGGTGAATATCGCTGGAGAGGTGAGCGTATCTAGGGCGCGTACTCAGGAACAGATCGCCAGCATGAAGGATTATCTGAAGGAGTTACGAAGTCTCTTTGAAGGGTTTCGAGACCAGCTGCGAGATCTAGACATTCATACTGACTCGCAAATCCGGGTACACCCCGAGCCAAGCGGCGAATCCCAGATGTCGCAGCACTTTGATCCTTTGGAATTTGACCGCTATACACGGGTACAGCAGATCTCCAGAAATTTGTTCGAGTGCTTGGACCAGATCATGACGATCTACTCGAGCCTGACGCGATATACCGGGGAAGCGGAAGAGGTGTTGCGACAGCAGGCGCACCTGAACTCCGAGCTGCAAGATGGCTTGCTGCGTACGCGTATGGTGGCATTTTCAACCCAAGTTCCACGGTTACGTCATATCGTGCGCCAAACGGGCAGAGAGTTGGGTAAGCAGGTGGAGCTTGAGGTCGTTGGCGGCGAGGTGGAGATAGACCGCAACGTTCTCCAGCGCATGATGGGTCCCTTCGAGCACATGATAAGGAACTCGCTCTACCATGGCATTGAAGACGCCGCTGAGCGCCGCCGCCGGGACAAAGCTGAAATTGGAAGAATAACGATCACTTGTCGTCAGGAAGGTGCGGAGTGCACCATCGAATATAGCGACGACGGTAGAGGTGTGGATACCGATAAGATCCGTCAAAAGGCGGCGCAGCTCGGATTGTTGGGTGACGGTACATCGCTGAGCGATAAAGAGCTGATTCAGTTGTTGGTGGTGGCTGGCTTTTCCACCGCCGATGAACTTACGCAGCTGTCGGGTCGCGGCGTTGGGATGGATGTCGTCAACAACGTAGTAAAACAGCTTGGTGGCAATATTACCGCCCACAATCAGCCGGGCAAAGGCATTAGGTTTGCGATGCGTTTGCCACTCACCCTTTCAATCACCCATGCGTTGCTTGTGAGCGCTGGTGGACAATCCTTTGCCATTCCGGTGAGTGTTGTGGCAAATGTGGTCAAGATTTCAAGTGAACAGTCGATAAAGCTCAACGATACTGGGGCAGAGAGCTTCGAATACGGTGGACAGGTTTATCCTTACATGAATCTCGCGCAACGACTTGGGCTGAAATCCGAAGGTATTACGGGAAAAGCGCCGCTTCTTTTGGTGAGAATGGGTGCGCGAGACGTAGCGCTTGAGGTCGATGAGTTGATCGGTACCCGAGAGGTGGTGGTAAAGCCATTGGGCTCACAACTCGCCGGGATCGATGGTATCGCCGGGGGGACAGTTTTAGGTGACGGCAAGGTCGTTATCATCCTAGATATTGCGGGCCTATGGCTGCTACGCGAGCGCGCTCACCAAGGAACAAATGCTCTGGCAGCGACTCAGGAATCGGATGACACACTTGCGGCCTGTATAGTCATGGTGGTTGACGATTCGCTGACTGTGCGTAAAGTGACCAGTCGCAGCCTAGAGAAGTACGGAATCAAAGTGCTCTGCGCTAAGGATGGGGTGGACGCGTTGGATCAGCTGCAACAAGTGAAGCCTGATATTATGTTGGTGGATATTGAGATGCCTGGAATGGATGGTTTCGAGTTAACCCGTCGTCTTCGAGCATCACCTGAAACCGAACATATTTCCATTGTTATCATCACGTCGAGATCCGGTGCCAAACACAAAGACAAGGCAATGGAGTTGGGTGCTGATGTGTATTTGACTAAGCCCTATCACGAAGATGTGCTGTTGGCCCACGTAAAGGCGTTGTGGCGTGCCAGATCCCAACAGGTCGTCAACGTAAACACAAGTGGGTGACTAGCACCTTTCCTGGGGCAGGCTGCACTTGCCCGGCTGTTGGCGTATACTATATAAAATTAAGTTCAAAATAGGAGCACAGGGTAAGGATATCCTTCCCTAGGTGGGGTAAAGACTCAGTGAATCTGCGTTCGCTTCCTGAATTAGGGGCGGTACGGGATATCGTCATCGATGTATCGCGTACTTGTCTTTCTGGTGCTGTGAATCGTGACCCGATTCACAAGGCGGACGGTAGCCTGGTAACCAAGACCGATTTAGATCTGCAACGATCTATCCATCTCGCGCTTAAACGACATTGGCCTGACATTAGCTTTTTGGGCGAAGAAATGCCGGTGGAGCAGCAAAACGCAGCAATAGCCAACTCAAACGCTCTACTTTGGTGTCTCGATCCTTTGGACGGCACTACAAACTTCACCTCCGCGTTGCCGTTCTATGGTATCTCTCTAGCGCTGGTAAAAAAGGGACGCCCACGGTTGGCGGTGGTGTACGATCCTAACCGTAACGAGTGTTTTGAAGCCCAAAAGGGTGATGGCGCCTACCTCAACGGCGAGCTGTTAGCACCCCCGTGCGAATTTCCACTGTCCCGTTGTATTGCCTGTGTGGATCTGAAGCGGTTGCCAAGTGAGCTCGCACAACGACTTGCAAGTGGGCCTCCTTACCGGTCTCAGCGAAATCTAGGGTCCAGTGTGCTCGAATGGTGCTGGTTAGCGGCCGGTCGTTTCCAGCTTTATTTGCATGGCGGCCAGCAACCGTGGGATCAAGCCGCCGGCAGCCTAATCCTTGCAGAGGCAGGTGGTCGAGCTAAAACCATAAATGGATACTCGCTAACTGTGGCCGGACTCGACGCACAGTCAGTTGTCGGCGCAGCTAACCCATTGGTCTTCACGCGTTGGTATGAATGGGTGCAAAATCATTGGCCACACGCCGCGGTCGAGCAATCTGCCCGGTAGTTTTCCTTACCAAGCGTCTGGGTGATGTGACGCTCGGTACACGTCAGCCTTAGCATCTGTCGCGGTGCGACATTGGTACTAGTGATGGACACCACTTAACCGATATCATTGTGCCGGGATCCAGGCTGGTTTTGTGTTGTTCGCGTCGTGCGCTAAGCGATGTGCTCGCCGTGCAAGCGAGGTCTGTGTCCCCGGCCTAATCCAAACCTTGATCCACGATTGGAGAGAGCATGTCAGCGAAGCCAAAACCTGTGGCACCCACCCGTCGGGAACTCGCTAACGCGATCCGTGCCTTGAGTATGGATGCCGTACAGCAAGCGAATTCCGGCCACCCCGGGATGCCGATGGGTATGGCGGACATCGCCGAGGTGCTTTGGAACGACTATCTGCGCCACAATCCCGACGATCCTCAATGGTTTGATCGCGACCGTTTTGTCCTGTCTAACGGACATGGCTCCATGCTGTTGTACTCGGTGTTACACTTCAGTGGGTACAACCTGCCCATGGACCAGATCAAGCGCTTCAGACAGCTGCATTCGATGACGCCTGGCCACCCCGAACTTGGATGCGCGCCCGGCGTAGAGACCACCACAGGTCCCTTGGGTCAGGGGTTGAGCAACGCGGTGGGCATGGCCTTGAGTGAGCGGGTGCTTGCGAGCCAGTTCAACCGCGGATCCCATCGCATTGTCGATCACTTTACTTATGTGTTCGTCGGCGATGGCTGTCTGATGGAGGGTATCTCCCACGAGGCGTGCTCGCTAGCAGGTACGCTGGGCTTGGCCAAGCTCATTGTGTTTTGGGACGACAACGGAATATCCATCGACGGGCCCGTCGAGGGTTGGTTTACAGACGATACCGCCAAGCGATTTTTGGCCTACGGCTGGCAGGTTATTTCAGCGGTGGATGGGCACGATCCATATGCAGTGCGAGCAGCCATTGATAAGGCCCGGGCCGAGCTAGAGCGACCCAGTCTAATATGCTGTAAGACCGTTATCGGGTGGGGCGCGCCGAACAAGCAAGGTAGCGAGTCGTGTCATGGTGCTGCGCTTGGCGAGGAGGAAGTCGCGTTGGCGCGCCAGAGTCTGGGCTGGTCGCACCCACCGTTTGTAATCCCCGACGAAATCTATGCAGGTTGGGAAG
>Ga0224508_10000854_pt1 | contig 28248 bp, 40 predicted proteins | sample SF_Jan12_sed_USG_4_FD_170157 | JGI IMG/M metagenome (GOLD analysis project Ga0224508, IMG submission 170157) | Sediment microbial communities from San Francisco Bay, California, United States - SF_Jan12_sed_USGS_21 | ecosystem: Environmental > Aquatic > Marine > Sediment | place: USA... | reverse complement strand
TAAAGTGGAATGCTTTTAAAATTATCAATGGTGGTATTTGTGTACTTCACTATTAACTAAAAAATCAACACTGTTGTCATGGTAAAACCATTTGGGAATATTCTTGTTCCGTATGATAATTCTTTGAATGCAAAAAGAGCTTTGAGTAAAGCCTTTACCTTGGCAGAATTGACTGATGCAAGCATAACTTTGGTACATGTTATCTCATATCACAAGGCTATGGCCAAAATAGTTGAACCCTATAAGGAATCAATAATTAATCATGTGAAAAATTTTTTTAATGAAGCAGAGCGCGATGCATCAAAAAGGAATATTATTCTCAAAGAACAGATTCTCTATGGAAACCCTGCTGAAGAGATACTGAATTTTATGAAAAACAAAAAATTTGGCATTGTAATTATGGGCAGGAGAGGAGTTACAAAGATTACGGGTCCTTCGTTAGGAAGTGTTTCTAATACCATTGTGCAAATCTCAAAGGTACCAGTGCTGGTTGTGACGTAATCTGAAAGCCAAAATCAAAAATATTCTTGTTCCATTGGATGGCTCAAAAAACTCTTTTCGAGCATTAAGTAATGCAATAAATCTTGCCAAACAGACAGATGCATCAGTTACTTGCATTTTTGTGATACAATCACTTCCTACAGATATGGGACTTGTTAGAACCATTGTCGGCAAAGCGCTTAGCAAAAAGACCAAAAATTTCATGAAAACAGCCAAGGCAAAATGTACAAGAAACAATGTAGAGTTTCTTGATGTCATTGATTATGGTGGAGAGGGCAGAACAATAGTGTCTTTTGCCCATAAAAATAATTTTGATCTAATTGTTATTGGTTCTAGAGGAATGGGATCAGTGCAAGAATTCTTCCTTGGAAGCACGTCAAATTATGTGATGCATCAATCAAAAATACCCGTTTTGATTGTAAAATGAATTGCCTATGGTTCTACAACTAACCTTTGTAACACAATGAAAATAAAAAAATAGAAAAGAGAAATTATTGCACGGTAACTGATCTCTTTTTTGGTTTTGGAGTAGGCTTTGTCTTTGGAAGGATTACCTCCAGTACTCCGTCAGTCATCTTTGCCTTTACCTTGTCTGATGCAACATTTTCTTGCAACGGAAGTGTTCCATAGTAAGAGACTTCGCTTCTCTCCTTTCTAAGATAGTTCTTTTTCTCCTCCTCTGAAGACTCTATGTTCCGCAGATATCTCCAGAGAATTATCTGTAACATTGATTTTGATCTCATTCTTTTTTATTCCGGGAACATTCATCTTCACCCTTAGTTGATTTCCCTCATCGATAACATCGCATGATGCCTCAGGCATCTTTGGGTATTCTGGATCCCGGATTGCGGGTCATTTTACTTCCCAACCCTGCAAAAACACCTCCAATAACTACAAGCACTATCCCAAATACTGCCAACCATTGATAATAATTTGTAGTCTTCTTCAAACCTGGGATCCTCTTGGAATTGCTCCTGTGGAATATCTGTTAGGTATAGAGCCCATAATGAAAACCCAACAAACAGTACTCCAATTGCAAAAAATGCAATCATTACAAATTTTGGGCTCCCTGAATCATGTGTAGAATTGTGAAACATGTAATGCATTAGCAATTGTTTTATCAATGCATAATTTCAAACAGAAAATATAATCGAATTAAGTGTTTGCTGAGAAAAAAACATCCGCTTTATCAAGACAATATTTCATGAAAAGAGGATTAAAAGAGGCAAGGATTATTTCTTGTATTATAGAATCAGTATAGGGCAAGGGGAGTTTCTAAATACATTCTCAATTGTACTTTGGTAGTGTTGTTTTTCATACCTTGAGGTGAGTTTTGTTTTTGTCATTATAATCAGATCAACGTCATGTTGTTTTGAAAACTCAAGGATATTCACAGATGCCAAGTCATTTTTAACAATTTTAGAACTAAATGAAATATTGTATTTTTTAACAATCTTTTCTAATTCTAGATGTTGTTTTTCTACTAGTTTACGTTCTTTTTCAAACTCTTGTTTACTTGTTTTTGTCTTGAAAAATCCAAATGTTGGACGTTCTTCTATACAAGTAAGAATAGTGATTTTTGCTTGAATCAAAGATGCAATAGATATTGCTTTTTTGAATGCTTTTTGACTTCCAGGAGTTCCGTTATATGGGATCAAGATATGTTCAAAGATTTTAGTCATTTTTTCTCACAAATTCTCAATATCAATTAAAACCACTGGGCAATTTACGTTTTCTACAATTTTTCTTGAGACGCTTCCAAGAGAAAGTAATTTTTTAACACCAACTAGCTTTCTTCTCTTTGCCATCACTATCAAATCTATGTTCTTTTCTTTGACCATATTCAAGATTATTTCTGCAGCATTTCCTATCAAAACTATTATCTCCGATTCAAGGCCGTTTTCATTACATTTTTCTCTTCTTTTCTCCATTTCTGTTTCCATATCTTTTTTGACGGATTCATTTGCATTATCTACACTTTTGAAGAGAGATTTTCTTTCTGATGTTGACAAGGCAAAACTTGGAGGATACATTATTTCCTCTACAATATGTAACAAAATTATCTTTGATGATGATGCTTTTGCAATATGAATTGCATGTCGGAGTGATTCATCTCCAGCAAGAGTTCCAGCATGAGGAACAAGGATTTTTTTGTACAACGTAATTCTTTATGAGATAGATTATATAATGTCATAGATATTACGCTTGAGATTTTTAAGATTATGTTAATATTAAATTTAAATTAAAACAGAGAATCAATTTTGAGAATTGTACATTTGATTTTATTTGAGGATAAATAATTGAATAAACATTGCAATTTCAAATGTTTATCTTTGTAGTACTTTTATCATTATTAGTAATATTACCTGCTAATGTCTATGCAGAGCATATTTTCAAAGACAGAGAAGCGTTTGGACAATATTTTGACATTGCTCAACTAATGGCAGAAAAAATTACCTTTGAAATTGAAGAGAATATTTTTGACATCTATTACGGATACAAAGGAAGCTTAGACTCAATGGGCGCTGAACATGTAGAACCTATTTTATCTTCTATGGATATCAATGAAGAAAGGAAATCCATTGAAATCATCATGGAAGATGTTCCCGAGAAAACTGATTTCTGGGTAAGAATACCTCAAGAAGTACTTTATGCAGAAAATGAAAACTTTACAGTTCTAGTAGATGGTATTGATACAAAATATGATCTGATGAAATTTCCAAATGATTATGTCATCGGATTTGTCATTTTAGAAACTACTGAAAATATTGAAATTATTGGAACCAGAGTTATCCCAGAATTTGGAGCACTTCCTGTTTTAATCTTAGGAATTTCAATATTGGGGATAGTTTACGTAATGCGAAAGTCATCATTTGTAAGTTTTTTGATAAGAGATAATTAAGAAAATTTTCAAGAATGGTATTCAGAAGTCATGACATCTTATCTCTACCCTCAATGTGAGGTATAATTGTAGTTGACTTGATGTCATCACTTTACAAAAGAAACAACTCATTTAGAATTTCCTTGAGACATAACATGAATCACAAATGAATGAAACGACACAAACTCAAATCAATTTAGGTGATTACAACAAACCACAAGAACAAACCAAAGCTGTAGGAATTGGAAAGATTTTAGGCAAAATCATCAATATCCAAGACTTTCGAACAAACAGGGGCAAACCATCTCCGTATACTCCAAAAGATGCAATTGGAGAAGATGGTATGACAGACTATAATGTCATCGATACTGTAGAAATATTTGATGTAAACAGTAAACAGGTAAGTTCTTTTTTTGTAACGCCAGCAATAGTTAAGCAGATTCAAAGAGTTCCCAATTACCAATCCGAATTGGCAGCAGGAAAGGTATTTGGCCCATGCAAAATAGGTCAAAAGAAATCTGCAAAAACTAATGCAAACTATTGGTGTCTTCTTTTCCCCGGAGAAGAAGGCTACTAGTATTTTTTAAAAAATTTCAAATTTAGAATTTTTGACATAGATCGTATTATAGGAATAATGTAAAAATTATGGGTTAAGTGATTTATTTGTAATCAAATCAATTAAATTACAAAAAAATTTTCAGATCATTATTCACATGGATACCTATGAAGCAATTCGTACAAGACGTGCGATTAAAAAATTTGATCCTTCATACAAAATGACTCCAGAACAAGTAAAATCATTAATGGAACTGGCAATTTTATCCCCTACAAGCTATAATCAACAAAACTGGAGATTTATCACAGTAACGGATCAATTAGTTAAAGAGCAAATTAGTAAAGCCGCACGTAATCAACCTCAACCAGCTGATGGATCTTTAGTCATTATTTTATGTGGAAACATGAATGCATGGAAAGAAGATCCTTTAAGATATTGGAAAAATTATACTCCAGAAAAACAAGAACATGTTAAAAATGCACTCCATATGAAAAATGCAAACAGTCCTCAAAATCAAAGAGATGAGGCAATTCGCTCCTGTGGCTTTGCAGGACAAACAATAATGCTTGCTGCAAAACAAATGGGCCTTGATTCTTGCCCTATGGGTGGTTTTGAATATGATGAATTGGCAAAAATAATTAATCTGCCGGATAATCATTTGATTGTTTTAATGATAGTAGTTGGAAAAGCATTTGAACCTGCAGGACCACGTGGGGGCCAATTATCTTTAGATAAAGTAGTTTTTGAAAACAAGTTCTAGAATCTATCTAATCTTTATTATATTTAGATTAGTCATTACTCACGCAAAAATATTCAGATGTCAATTACGCACAGTAACTTGATTTCCTACTGAATGATTAACTCCAACTACAGCTCCAGGAGTAGATGTAATTATCATCAAAGTCTCACAAGACAGACAGAGAGTAGATGGGATATAGTCAGCATATTTCTCAGAAGGCCCAGTAGTAGCTAAAACTGCATCATCCTTTAGATTGAATTGCTTACAATTAACACATTGAGATGGCTTGTGTGGCAAATGTTTTATTTTATTGACATAATAATGAACCATCATAGAACATTGAAAATAATAGTTCTTAAATTAATTGATTTTTGAAAGATCAAAAATAGAAATACAACATATGATTTATTGAGGAGGAGAATTACTCCAAGAGCGTTTTGGAGAACGATGAAGGAATCACAATTGAAAACCTAAGACAGTATTTCCCACCTTTAAGTGGCAATAATGAGTTTGATTATTCTGGGAAATGTAGTTATTGTGATGTTGAGATAAATTTTTCAGATACGACACAAGTTAAGATTAAAGTAGAGGAGAAAAAAGAATCACAAAAGTTTTCTCTATATCATAATGGATGTTATGAGAGATATTTGAGAAGAACAATTGATTAAAATAAAAAAATAAATTTGTAATTTATCCTTAAAACTGGAGTGCCATCACTTTTTCTATAATCTCTTCTGAATTAATATCATTTTCAGCAGATATCAAAATAATATGATTCGGCATAGGTATAGTAATCATTACCACTTTTTTTCTCTTTGTAATGATGTGTTCAACTGATCCTAATGAATCATCAAGGTCTTTTGTTAAGACATACTCCAAAGTATGTTGTATTCCCATCTTATGCTCTTCCTCATCTACTAATGGCACAAGTCCTTCTCTATAACCTCCTGCAATCTGGCGCCCCATATTATTTATGACTCCAATAAAACGGACATCATTTTCATTTAACATTTTTTTGCATTTCTCATCAAAACTCTTAATTTTGTCAGATTCTTGTATTGAATTCAATTCCTATTTTACTGACAAATGTGAATAAAAATATGTTGGTAATTTTAAAGTGTAAGAAAAAGTAATTACTAAAGAAAATTGATTTCCATTAACAATACGTTAAACATCTATACTGAATTATTATTTCGTAAACTTTACTAGAATGATGAAAAAATTATATTTTGAAAACGATTATCAATTAATGGAATATTTTATCAATGTGTATAGTATTCGGAAGGTTATAGGATTCTTGAAAAAAATCAAAGACATCAATGAAAAAGGACTTGAAAAAGGTGCAGAAGTAGGAACAAGGCCTATGACGGCATAAAACATGTAACTAAAAAAGGCCATGATAAAGCAAAAAAGACTGATTCATTTTTTTCTTTTTTCTAAGATTTTTTTAGCATTCTGAATTCATAATAGGATTAACTTAAAATAAAAAAATAGAGTTGGAAATTATCTAATTACTTCCAATTGTGAACACTACATTTGTAGTGGTGCTGACATCTTGATCAGATGAGAATACTGGCGTACTAGAAGATTTCATTGCAAAGCTTTGATCATATGCCATCTCAAACATCGGCATTGGGGACGGGAGCATTCCAAATTCTGAGAGAGATATTGCCTTTACTCCAGTAATTGAATAATCAAGTGGAGAAAGAGCGTTTTCAGCCTTTGTCTTTGCATTCATTATTGCTTTTTCAATTAGGTCATCTTTGAGTTCCAAGTGTTTCTCTTGAGATAATGTAAAGGAAACATTGTCTACTCTGTTTGCGCCAGAGATTACTGCACTATCAATTATGTCTGCTGCCAAATCCAATTTTGTAGTTTCAACAGTTATGGTGTTTGTTACCTTGTATCCAATTAGTTCTTGCTTCCATCTTTTTGTTATTGGATCTTCATATCCTTCATACACTGGATATATGTTAAATCTAAATGTACTGATTTCATCGTCTAGGATTCCAGTAGATTGTATTGCCTCGATGATGTCATTCATGGTTTGTGAATTTGTGTCAAGTGCGTCTTTGGCAGTGATTTCTTGTGTCTCCACTCCAAATGTGATTACCAACAAATCAGGGTCGACTGAGGTTGTCGCAGTGTCCGTAACTGAGATGATTCGCTCATCAGAGGCATGAGTTTCCTCTTGGGCAGTTGCCCATTTATCCTCAAGATTCAAAGCGCTCACAGATAGCATCATGACTGCCACAAACATTGCGTCAAGTACAAACATCTTTGGTTTTGTGATTGCTTTCATTGTATTTTGAGAGGATAGAGAGAAGAAAAGGTTTGATGAAAATTCAATTTTATCGTAAATCTTATTAATTAAAGCCAAATCGTTGTAAGACAATATTAAAAATTCTCAGGAATCAGATGCCGTGAAATTCAGACCACTGGTTTCCCAACTTTTGAATTACCTTCCAACCAAGCCTGTCGATATTCACACTGGGTTCGGCAATGACCAAGATGATGTGTCTTCCAATTGGAAAACTCATCATTACAACTTTTTCTCGTCTTGAAGAAGAGTATTTCACACGTCCCAAGTTGGCATCAAATCCCTTTCTGTTAGCCACCCTGTGCGCCAATTCTTGAAACATCTGCTTTCTTCTTTCATCATTTTCAAGTGGAACTACTTCACTTCCAAAGTTGCCGGCAACCAGTTCACCAGAACTGTCAATCATTCCGCAAAATCGAATTTCAGGTTCAGACAAGATATCTTGTATTTTATTTTTAAGGTCTTTGACTGGAAATTCTTTTTTAGACATTATATTAGAATACAGTTTGTTAGTATTTAACAAAGGCACCACATAAAGAAAAATAAACATCATACAATAACAGTATAAAAATTTCCTAAGGATTACATTTAGTTTGTAATTATCAGCATAGTAATTGTCAGATTATTGACGATCAAACATAGATAAAATGATCACCAATAGTCTAATTTGGTTACCACTCAAAGTTCTTATTTTAATTGATTTGCAAAAAAATCAAACATGAAGTTCTGCCCAAAATGTGATAACAGGCTGGTCTCAAATGAATGTCATAACTGGAAATGCACAGAAGGAAAAGTAGTTGAAAAGAGAAAGCCAGGTTCATCATGGAATTATCTGTACGCAAAAACAAAGCCATGCTACAAAGGGTGCGGAAGAAAGATCTACTTTGATGAGGATTACAAGTCAGAATCAGGCAAATTCATTCCACTGGACATACAAACACAAGAGCCTCATCAATGCCAAATAGAGGCATATGATGACTCAGAATATCAATTCTCACCACAAATTGCCCAAAGAGCACAATCAGCAACTTACGACAAACCACCTGATGAGGAGAAAGAAATCCCAGCACTGGCCTTAGATATCAAGTATTTTGATGTCAATACAATTCCAAAAAAAGATATTTCGGAGAATCCGATAATCGAGGAGATTGTAAACGGGCATAATGAAGAAAACCTAGGTATAATTCACTTTGAGCACAAAGTTTCTTCAGAGCCTGAAAAAATTCCATTGAAGAATCTACAGAATGAATTGTTACCAGATATTTTAGATGGAATAGAAAAGTATGGTCTAAAGGAAGGATTTCTGCCATATCAGACAGAATCAATTAAAAAAATTCTTGCAGGAAAAAATGTCATAATTTCAGCCCCAACGGGTTCAGGGAAAACTGAAGCGTTTGCAATACCGATTATTCAAAAAATTTTAGAGAATGATTACAAAGGAGTGTTTGCATTACTTACATATCCACTTAATGCACTAATTGATGATCAGGTATCTAAAATAAACGACATCATTGAAAAGTGTGGATTAGAAGATAAGATTGCTGCAAGAGCGATTCACAGAGGAGTCAGTCAAAAGGCAAGACAAAACATAATCGATGAGACAAATAACAAAGCTATGATTTTAGCTACAAGTTTTGACTTTATTGATTGGCATTTAACCATTCAGACAAACAGTTGGAAGACATTATGCCAACCTGCAAAAATTTTAGTAATGGATGAAGCTCATTCTTACACTAGTTTTCATGGTTCAAATGTATACCATGTGATTAAACGAATGAAAAAATACATGGGAAATGTACAGTATATCTGCTCGTCTGCGACACTGGATAATCCAGGACAGTTCTTCTCTGAAATGTTTGATTTAGATGAAAAATCATTTGAGAATATCAAAAGTAATAAAAATAGAAAACAAGACATTTACAAATTTTTTATCATGCCAAGAAAGATGCCGCAAAGAGAAACAATGGAGATGTTATCATCAATTTGTCACAAAAATCACTCAAAGCAACTAGTCTTTAGCAATACGGTCAATGATGCCGAAGTGATTGCAATTAACCTCAGAGAGAGAAATCCAGATATCAAAGTCAAAGTCCATTCAGGAGTCATTGAAAAAGAAGACAGAAAGATAGCAGAGGGTGAGATGAAGCAGGGAGAATTGGATGTGCTTACATGCACCCCCACTCTAGAACTTGGAATTGATATTGGTAAGGTAAATGTAGCAATTTCTGCATTTACAGGAGAGTTTGATAAATTCATTCAGAGGATTGGGCGTGCAGGTAGGCGTGGGCAGAAATCCTATGCGATTTGTGTCTTTGAGCCAAGAGATGCAGTATGCCACTATTATGCAAATAATATCTCAGAGTATCTGGCACAAGAGCACATTATTCAGATTAACAAAGACAATCAAATTATTTCTGAAAAACATGATAAATCAAAAGAGATTGAGATAGCAGCATCTCAGACGTTTGATAAAAGGCCATTATGGGATTATGCAAATAATATGAATCTTCGCGGAACCTCAGGCAATGTAAAAATATTCATTCCAGGAAAAAATTCTGTAGAGAAAGGAATACCTACGGGGTACTATCAGCTACATCAAAAGGCACTATACAGACTGAACTCCATATTATACGAGGTTGAGAAATTTGAAAAAACAAAAGATGGTGGAAAGGCATACCTGAAAAACTGTGAAATTTTAGATAGAAACAGAAAGACAATTCCAGTTGTACATATGAACATTCGAAGAATTAACAAAAAATTTGAAAGAAAAATACCAATTAAAGTCAACTCCCAAATAATTTTAAGATATGGGCTAATCAATCTAGAAAAAAATATTACAGGATACTACAAGGGAAACAAAAATGACAACATCCAGACATTAAGGAAAATTAACGGAATAACCCATCCCAACTGGAAAGACTTGTCATGGAGTTCAAAACATTCTGCAGTAGAGATTCACATACCATCTGAACTTTACAGTCAAAGTATCTCAAAAGAAGATTCCTTGATTCATACCATTACTCATACATTTGTTAATGCTGCAAAAATTGTCACAAAATCAGATACTGCAGATATTGATGCATATTTTGATGACGATGTATTGTATTTGTATGATAATACTGCAAACGGCGCAAACGGATGTAGTAAGATAATATATGAGAAATTTGAAGAGGTTTTAGAAAAAGCACACATTTTGATTAATAGATGTGAATGTAAGAAAGGATGTCCCAAATGCATACACGGCTCAGGATTTTGTCATACAAATAACCAGGATTTGGAAAAAGTCAAAACATCTGAATTTTTTAAAAAATTACTATAGGGTTTTTTCACGTAGAGAGATAATTGAACGCAAAATCAGACCAGATATACCAAGATTAGAAGTGAGAAACTCAGCTGCTCTTGGAAGGGAATTTTCTCCTCTAAAGCCTTCATCGTAAATCATCTCAACTGAGCCTTTGTCAGTATCCACAAAGGAGGTTATCAAAGAATAGAGACCTAACTTTTCATCTACCCTTTCACGATACAAACGCAGTTCTACTGTAGAAATGATAAAACTATCCTGGATGAAACTGCCAGATGAGAACAAAACTGCAACGTCATCAGGAGTTTTGTTTACTCGTTTTGGATCGTGTAAATCAATAACTTTCATTTAGAATAATTACTATTCATCCTTACATAAGTGATATTTGTTTGAAAGCACAAAATAAGATCATGTCTAAAATCTGTACGTAAGTATTATTTACTGCAGAAAATTATTTTAAAAAATGGATCCGCACAAATTTCACGGCAAAAATATTCCCCACATAAAATTACATCCAGAAATGACCATTGAAGATTTGGTCAATGTGTTTGCAAATTCAGGGTTTAATGGAAGACAGCTTGGAGATGCAGCAAAACTCTATGCAAAGATGATAAAAGAGAATGCAACAATTTGTCTTACAGTATCAGGTGCAATGACTCCAGTGGGGTTTGGTGGAATCATCAAGACATTAATCGAACGAGGGTTTGTAGATTGGATTGTAACTACAGGTGCCAACGTGTATCACGAGGATCATTTTGCATGGGGATTACCTGTCAAACAAGGAAGCTTTGATGTAGATGACATGAAATTATATGAAAATGAAATTGTCAGGATTAGAGATGTATATATCAAATTTTATGAAACACTAGAAGCAGAAGATCAAATTATTCAGAAAATGTTTGGAGAAGACTTTACTGATAAATCATTTACAACGGCAGAGTTTTGCAACGTGATGGGAAAGATTAGCAAGGAAAATTCAAAGCATCCAGAAAAAAGTTTCATTACATCAGCATACAAATATGATGTCCCAGTGTATATCTCCACGATTAAAGATTCATCACTAGCATTGAATTTGGCAGTACATAGACTGCAAAACAAAACATACAATCTAGATTTTGTCAGAGAGATTATTGAACAGGCAGCTATCGTGTATGATTCAAAAAAATCAGGGATTTTAGAGTTAGGTGGAGGAGTGCCAAAGAATACGGCTCAGCAAACAGGGCCACTATTAGATCAAATTTTAAGAAGAAATGACGGAGGTCAAGATTACATTATTCAGATTACCGATGCACGACCAGACACGGGAGGATTGTCAGGTGCAACACTACAAGAAGGCAAGAGTTGGGGAAAAGTTCAAGATGCACACAATGGAATGGTTACAGTTTATGCAGATGCGACAATTGCATTTCCAATTCTTGCATTATATGTTCTAAGTAGTCAAAAAACAAGGGAACCAAAACGACTATACAAAAAACTAGGAAAACTATACGACAAACTAAGTGAAGATTATTTTAAAAATCCAATAAATAAGAAAGTAAAGAAAAACTAAAACTTGTCAAAGCGAGCACGTTCAAGGTCTCTATCATCTTTTGATTCTTTTTTCCATTCTTTGTAATGTTCTTTGCATAGAACTGTTTTTTTGCCAGTGGAGTTTACTCGTAATCCGGCATTTTCAACTTTAGTTGTATTCAAAGAACGGGCACCATCTTGATCACAGCCCTCAACATTGCATTTTGCACCTTTTGATACAACACCCATATTATCAACTAATTAAGATGCTATTTATATTTGAAAAAAATAAATTTGTAAAATTTTAATTAAATGAGCAGTTAAAAAACTAGTTCATCGTTTATAAGAGGAATATTTTTCTCAGAAATTATGGCTGGAGCAAAAAAACAAACTGGTGGAAAACAAGACAAATCAGCAGGCTCAAAGGATTCAAAGAAAAAGAAAGACAAAGGTGAGAGCGGTCCAAAAAAGGCAGAGATCACAATCATGGTAAATGAGCAGCAAGCAATGAAAATTATTCAAAATTCAAAAGTAGTTACAGTCCAAGATCTTGCAAGACAAACAGGAGTTAAAATTTCTGCAGCAAATGCATTTTTAAAAGAATCTGCAGAAAAAGGAACAGTAAAAAGAATAGGCGGATATTCAGGACACCATTTGTATCAAGCCATTTCTTCATAAATAGAAATTACATCTCCAGATTTAACATCATTTAATGCATTAATGTCACCATTTAATTTTCCAATAGGAGTCATGGTTTTTCCAGACGTCACATCTTTAATAAAAAAACAAATACTTCCAGTTGAAGGCAAAAATGCAACATCGCCTTTTTTAAATTCAGATCGAGAACGCTCAATTCCCGAATCAACAGATGTTTCAAAATACAAAATACTTTGTCCCAAAAGATGAGCATTTCCTTCTAATGGTAAAGATCGCATGATAGTTCCAACAGTTCTAGGAGACAAATGTCGTTTAAGATCACAGCAAAGTTTTACTTTTCCACGAATTTCCAAAATTAGCTGTTTTCTTGATACTGAAAAAGTACTCAATTCGTAGTTTAAAATGATTAGATTATATAACGTTTTAAGAGAATTTCCGTACTTGTCTGATGCTGAAAAAACTAAATTAGTAGAAGTAACAGAAACCGAGGAAGTTTTAGAAGCAGAACCAGAAGAAAACTTAGGGTTAAACAAAGCTCTTGACACTTATCGAAAATTAATTGAGAAAAAAGACGGAGTAGAAACACTAACAGAAAAAGAACAAGAATCTCTTGAAAAAAAAATCAAGGAAATTGAAGAGAGAGAGGTTGTCGAAAAAGGAGAAGAACATGAAGCAGTTGAAATTCCCTGCGAAAAAGGAAAAGTTACAATTGGACCTCCAACATTAACAAGATTTGAAAAGGCAAGAATTATGGGTGCAAGAGCATTGCAGTTGTCTCTAGGCGCACCGCCATTTATTCCAATTCCAAAAACTGCAAGAATTTCTTTAGATATTTCAATGGAAGAATTAGAACAAAGGGTGATCCCAATCACAATTAGAAGAGTACTTCCAAATGGAGACTTCCAGAACATTCCTATTGACTATTTTGAAAAATGAATCAATGGTCGATAAAACTTAAAAGAACAGAAAATTGCTGATTGTTGAATAATGCTCATGGAAGAGACAAGTGAACAGTATGGTCAAGAGCAGACCGACAAGTCTGAGGAGGCCATCATAAACATTGGAAATGATCCGGTAATGCAATCATCTATAGATGTTCTATCAATATTAGGTAAAAAAAATCAAGTCATATTACGAGCAAGGGGAAATTCAATCCCAAATGCAGTTGCAGTTGCAAACATCATTACAGAAAAAATGCTAAATGGCAATTCAAAAGTTGGAAAGATTACATTAGATACAGCAGCAGCAGCAGGCATTGGTAAAATGACATCAACTGTTGAGATTATCTTAAATAAAATCTAGTAAACACTTCCAGGGCCTTTAAGAAGCATATTTTCACATTCCTTGCATACTTGTTCATCTATGTTTGATTCAAGATTGTGATGTATTTCACAGATTAACAAACTAGATTTGATGTAATTACAAAGCCCGATGAATTTTGAAAGGCTTGATGGAGTGTAAGCCATATCAGATGAAAGATTTTCACTTAGATCATCAATCATGATGGCAACCTGTTTTTCTGCTAAAAGTTTTGCAATTAAAGATGGATCGCCTCTTGTTCCACGAATGTAATTACTAATGGCAGCTTGAGTGACTCCAAGCATTTTAGAAATCTCATCTTCTCTAATATTGTGATCTTCTGCAAGTTTTTTGGCAAGAATTGCTCGTAATGCAGGAATCAGTGTTTTGGATTCAATTTCAGCAGGTAGCAGCATTAATCCACAAGAATCTCATAAAGAATTTAAAGTTTGCAATGATTAATGAGATTTTTCAAAGGAAGAGTGTTAGGCATATCTATTTTAATTTCAAATCTAAACATTTTATGTTGGATGAAACTTCAAAGAATCTTTACAGAGTTTTGGAGGAATCATGTAATGCTTGTAATTCAAACTTGATTTCATTATCAGGAGGTTTGGATAGTTCCATCATAGCATATTTTCTAAAACAAAGAAAACCAAAAACTATTGCAGTTATCACTGAAGATTTTGTATCAACAGATCTTACTTATTGCCAAATGGTTTCAAAAGAAATGCAATTACCATTATCAATTTACAATGTAAAGACTGCAGCGATCCTTGAGGCAATTGAAGAAACAATCAAGATTCTAAAGAATTTCAACGATATTGAAATTCGTAATAATGTAGTGATGTATCTAGCTATAAAGTGGGCAAAAGATAATGGGGAAAAATCAATCATTACAGGGGATGGAGCTGATGAACTATTTGCAGGATATAGTTTTCTAATAAACAAGTTAGAAGAAGAATTGGATACAGAGATTAAAAGAGTCTGCTCCATAATGCATTTTCCAACACAAAAAATTGGAAATGCATTAGGAGTAGATATAGAATCACCGTTTCTAGATACCAAAGTTATAGAGTTTGCAAAGAAAACCCCATCTAACATCAAAGTCAGAGATGAAAAAGGGAAAAGATACGGAAAATGGATCTTACGTAAAACATTTGAAAAATACATCCCACAACAAATTGCATGGAGAGAGAAATCTCCAATGCAAGAAGGAGCAGGAACTGTAGGGTTAACAGATTTGTTTAATTCAGTAATTAATGAAGAACAGTTTGTTGAAAAAAAGTTAGTTACAGAAAAAGAAGACAAGGTAATCATTAGGAGTAGAGAGTCAATGCATTATTATGAGATTTTTAAGAAATTATTTGGATCTCCCGTAGATAATAATGCAGAAAATGTATGTCCCTATTGTAAACACATGGTTAAAAATTCAAAGTTTTGTAGAATGTGCGGTGCATTTCCCATCTAATCTTTATTTTTGTATTTTTTAGGTTTTTTGATGAATATTCTTCTGCAACCATTACAGCAAAAATAGAATTTTTTTCCATCATGCTCATGTAGTAATGCTAAATCAAAATCAAGTTCAATTCCACATACAGGATCTACTGGCACAGCTCTTCCACTTTTGGATTCTATTTATAGATTCATCTAAGGGAATGCCGTCAAGGATTTAAGGGAAAAGTTTAGAGTTAAAATCTATTTTATTGATTTGATCATAATGAATCAGTATCATCTAAATTCCAAAAAACAATTTTAAGAAAATCTTAATTTTACAACATGGTGATTAAAAGTAATACAGTTATGAATTAATTATTTCAAGAATCTTCTTTGGAAGTATACCATAATCAGCATCAGGTTCTGCCACTACATACAAGATATCTTCATTAATTATTACACTGATTGCAAGAGCACGTTGACGAGAAGCCATAGCAAAATTTACCGGTCCAAGTTGCTTGTCAAATTCTTTTCTCATTTTCACACGTAATGCAAGCTCCATGAAAATCATCTCATCATCTTTTTCATTTTCCAGAGATTCTACATTATCTCTCATCCCTCCTGCAACTAGTCTACCTCTCTCATTAATCACTCCTGCAAAACGAATTTTTGGGTCAGCAGACAAAATAGAATCACAAATTTTTGCATAATCATAAATTTTATCAGACAATTTACTCCTACTAAAAATATCTCATTTATTACCGTTCTATAAAATTTTAGATTTGAGAATAAAATTAATCATGAGGTAAGTTTCTTAACAAGAGCCAAAAATTCATCATCAGACATAGGAGGGATTTTCATTATCTCAAGATTTTCAGAGACATGTTCGGGGGATTTTTGGCCCACTAGAGGAGCTAAAACTCCAGGTGATGATCTAATGAATTGCAAAGTACGTAGAGATGGTTTTAAGTCACCAAAATCAGGCATTACACCAGGTGCAAGTAAACGTCCTTGCATTAATGGGACGCTAGTAAATACCCCTACTCCCAATCTCATAGCTGCCTCCAGTACCGAAACACTGTCAGTTCCCAAAGATTGGTTCTTACTTAGTAGTGCTTGATCATAATGCATGTTATAGGGCAATTGAATAAATCTAAAGCCGTGGTTTTCTCCGCCAATCTTTTTGGCCAAATTAACAGTTTCTTCAAGAGATAAATATTGAGGATTATCACTTTGAACTCTAAAGCATTCCCAAGTTGCCATTCCATAAAATTTGATTTTTCCATCATTACGTTTTTGTTCATATAATTCAAAAACGGATTTTAAATTCTCTAAGAATTGCTCTTTTGAAACATCCTTAATTTGTCCTTCCACGGCATTATGAAGATACATCAAGTCAACACAATCCAAATCCAAATTTTTTAGACTACGGTCTAGTTGATCAGAAAGATAAGTCGGAGTCATACAATGATATCCTGATGTGATATCACCTTCTTTTACAATATTTTTTTGAACATATTCTTCTTTGACATATTCCCAAAAACCTAATGAAACATCAGCGTCATTTGTGACATATCCATTTTTAGTGCTGACAAATATTTCATCACGGGAAATTTTCTCTTCGTGAATCAATTCAGAAATTGCCTTTCCAACTGAGTGTTCTGCTTTTTGAGATCTATAATTGATTGCAGTATCCACAACATTAACGCCAGAATTAATGGATTGTTTTACAGCGTTTGTAACTAATTCATCAGTTCTAACATCAGCATCACCAAGATAGGTTCCTATTCCAACATTAGAAAGAAAGAGATTTTCAAATTTGTTAAAATTATCTTGATTTACCCCTGAATTTTGGGCAAATTTTTTGGTTCCATCAATAGTTGCAAATCCAGAAATCACACAGATTCCCACTTTTTACTAAATTTATATTTAAAGTACATAGCTAAATGCTAACACTTCATCCTAAATGCTAACACTACATCTTTCAGTGTTACACCAGTAGTTGCAACAATAGTCATTACAGTGATTGGTGTCGGAGTGTACGGGTATTGTCTGATTAGTTTTAATGAAAAGAGATTTGAATTTGTGTAGTAATTTAATAATTAAGATATGACTGTAGTTACAAAATCCATAAAAGTTCAATCCAAAGGTGAAAATGACATTATCGATCTTACTGATAAGATTTCAGCAAAAATTAAAGAATCACAGATTTCTAGTGGAATTGTAACAGTTTTTGTAACTGGTGCGACTGGAGCATTAACTACGATTGAATACGAGCCTGGTTTGCTGAAGGATTTTCCAGATATGCTATCTAGAATTGCCCCCGACGAACTAAATTATGAACATGAAGAGATGTGGCATGATGGTAATGGTCGCTCGCATGTAAAGGCATCATTAATTGGTCCGTCATTAACGATTCCATTTAATGACGGGAATCTATTGTTGGGAACTTGGCAGCAGATTGTCTTTATAGAATTAGATACCAGAGAAAGAGAACGAAATATAGTATTACAAATTATCGGGAACTAGAGATACAAGCACTCAGGGTAATTCTAGAACAAATCAAAAATCTAGTTTCACACATGACTGCGTCCACTTTTATACCCAATTTTATGGATTCGTCGTAACTGTCATTTTCTTTCTAAGAAAGTTTGATTATAACTTATCAAATCAAAAATCAAATCTAACAACACAATCACCTAAACAGCACAGTTAAGATGATTCAAGATATTCAATACAATTTTGAAAGTAATATTGTCAAAAATTCTGTAATGAATTGGAGAAATTTAATTTGTCTACAACTAATGAAATAATGAACCCCATCTTGAAATAATAGTTATAATATTTATGACATGTCATTAATAAAATAATGATTGACAACCAAATCATCATCAACTGTACAACACCGACGTCCAAGAGGCATAGAAAATATTCTTGTTTTGCAAGGCGGTGGTTCTTTGGGGGCATTTGCATGTGGGGCATACAAGGGACTTGCAAGCAATAAAATTCATTTTGACATTGTTGCAGGTACCTCAATTGGCGCAATCAATGCTGCAATAATTGTGGGCAGTAAAAATCACGAAGACCATCCAGAAAGAGACTTGGAAGATTTTTGGTTAGAATTATCTGAATCAGCGCATAATATTATTCCTAATAGTCATATTTGGGATTTTGATTATGAGAAGCATCAATCATTTCTAAGACAGATTCCTTCGGCTCCTACAAATGCAGCATTCTTTGGCATCCCAAAGATGTTTGAACCCAGATGGAGCTGGAACAACATGATGACTGATGGCAACTTTTTCATGCCTTCAACGTGGACATATTTGTATGATCATAACAAACAACTTGGCAAGACCCTTGACAAATATATCGATTACAAAAAACTTGGACCTGCAAACGACAAATCAAATAATTCCAAAAATAAGAATAAAAAATCATCTAGACTAATAATAACTGCAGTTGATGTTCTTACTGCTAAACATCTTGTATTTGACAGTGCAAAAATGCAGATACAAAGCAAACATCTTTTGGCAAGTGCAGCATATCCTGCGTATGGATTTCCATGGGTAAAAATAGAAAAAGATGTCTATGCATGGGATGGTGCACTAATGAGCAACACTCCTATGAAAGAAGTGTTCAAGGCATCTCCAAGAAACGACAAACATGTATACATTGTTGAGAATTATCCAAAAATTAGAAGAAAACTTCCCTCAAACAGACTAGAAGTAGAAGACAGGATGAGGGATATCATGTTTAGCGACAAAACAGACTATGATATTGATATCATAACCAAAATTACTGAAATGATCGAACTAATGGACAAAATGTATGATGTTATCACAGAAAAACAAAATGACAAGAACAACAACAAGCTAAGTCAATCAAAAGAAAAATCAATTACTGCTTTAACTAACAAAATACAAACCATAAAAAAAGAATATCATGAAATTGTGGAGAATCACGGCTCTGAGATATTATCGGTTCATAAAATATCCAGAGATGTTATGGAACATCCATATCCGCTAAAAAATGCTGATTTCTCACCTAAAACAATTAAAGATTTGATATCTCAAGGGATGCAAAAGTCAATTTCAGAAATATTGTGACACGACAAAAAACGTGTTCAGAGCTTTATGCCAAGATTCCACCAAGACATAAAAAAATCCTCTGTTGCTTTTATTGCAAGCATTAACTCATAAATGTAGAAAAAATTATTTAATTATTAAAAACAAATTTACACACAATAAAACTAGATTCTTTTAATCATTTGTAGATTAACAGATAGCAAAATCTAAAATTAGAATTCTTGATTGTATAATGTGATATTTTTACCAGATAGTAATTTTGTGAGAGAAATAATTCATCTAATGTAGGTTATACAAACATGATTCAGAATTTTTTCATAAGTGCTTGATTGTATGGAGATTTCTGATCAAGAATTCCATAGAATCACAGAACAATTATTCTGTTCTAATTTCACAATCTACAAATGAATTATTTCCATACTTGTCGTAACACAAGTCATTATCTTCTCCGCCATCAAGAGAATCATTTCCATTATCATCTAACAGATGATCATTACCTAATCCCCCGTTAAGAGTATCATTTCCTATTGCACCAAACAGAGTGTCATTACCGTCATCACCAAAGATTGTATCAATTCCATGCTGACCTGATATGACATCATCATTTTTACCTCCAAATATGGTATCATCTCCAGAACCGCCTTCGATGATATCCTCTTCTGCACCGCCTTTTATTGTGTCATTGCCTGCATCACCAAACAGATAGTCATTGCCTCTTACCCCGAAGATTTGATCATCGCTTTTACCACCAAAAATAGTATCATTGCCGTTATCGCCAATCAGAATATCTGGGCCCTCTCCACCAATGATACAATCATCTCCACTGAAACCATCAACGCGATTACCAAAGTCTGAAGTTAGTATGAGGTCATGTCCATTAGTTCCTGAAATGGTGTCTCCTAAGGAACCATCTCTGTTATCTATTATGTTGTAATTTCCACTTAAGATTAATTCGTCTATAGTCATATCATTGCAAAATGTTTGTAGAATAAATTCTACTACATGTAGAACTCCATCGTCTGCATCTCCATCATTATTTAGGTCTGTAAATCCTTGCTGATCTTCAAAGACTCCGAATACTGCAAGGTTGCCATCAAGTATTAGGTGACCATAAGATGCCAGTTCCAAGTTAGTAGTTACCCTAGTGGAATGATCATAGATGTGAACTACAGCATTATCTAGTGTCCCCATCTCCATTCAGGTCAGTATTATTTTGATCAATTTCTTCTACTACAAAAACTACAAGAGTTCCTTTAACTGTTAGATTATCAATCTGAGCATCTAGACCCAAATCAGTTGTAATTCCAGTGGAGTGATCATAAACGTGAATAGCTTGATCAAAAATAACGTCAGAATTACTCTTAATGAAAAGTTCTTCATTATTTTGATTATTTTTTTCAACTACAAAGACTATGATATTACCATCAATTTCGTAGAAATTATGAGCAAATCCTAAATTATTAACTACAAACTCTGCACTAATCTGTACAGGTGCATAAATAGAAAACAGTAAAGTTGCAGCTAGAAATGATACTATGATAATTCTATTTTGTTTAGTATTCGTAAAAGTACAATCAGAATAATACAATATTAACAAACAATGCGATTATCATAATTGAAATCAAATACAAATGATAAAGTTTTGAAATTTTCTTGGAAAGAAAAATCACCCTATACAACATTTACACATTTCATTTCGGTGATTGTATTGTACTTGCCTTTGAGGATATTTTGACAAGAATTGTTTCTTTATTTCGATTCAATGCAAAATTATGCACTGTTAATTAAATAACGTTAGCATTCCATATTGTTTTTTATTTAAAGTGTTATAATCCAATCAAAAAACTAACAACAAACAATGCTCCTGTAACTCTACTAAACATCAATGTGGATGACATGTATGGAATTAACATATCAATAGAATCAAAATTTTTCTTCAAACCTAATCCAGATTTTATCATTAATGGGAAGCTAAGAAATGTAATCAGAGATACTAAAGGAAATAAATTTGCAAGGATTCCTAGTATTATTGCAGTATAGGAGACTAAAGGAAATATCCAAAAAAGTTTTGTAGCATTTTGTTTGCCAACTGTAATAACGAGAGTCTTTCTACCTTTAGATTTATCAGCATCATGATCGGGAAACGAAGCAATAAAGAGAACTAGTGACGATAATGCACCTACAACGATTCCCCCAAAAATAGATTCTAAAGTAATTTGTCCAGACTGAATATAATAAGTGCCAATAACAATCATTGATCCTTTCACGGCAACAAAGAACTCCCCTAATCCAGAGTCAACAATTTTAGTTGAATAAAAGTAAATGGATAAAATTGCAAATCCCAAAATCGCGGCAACAATTATTCCATCGGTAAGAACAAAGTAACCTCCAATTACAGCTCCTATGATTAGTGATACAACGCCAGCACGATATACAGATGACGGTTTAAGCAGTCCTTCGGGTAAGACACCAGTCCCACCGCTCATCTTGGTACGTTTAGTTTTTGTGTCTATTCCTCTTTTAAAATCCCAAAAATCATTTAACAAATCAACACTTGCATGTAGTGCCATTACACCAGCAAAAGTCAAGATAACATCAAGAGGATCTAAAGAATGGTGTTGCCACCAATTAAGTGCCAGACCCACAGAGACTGCAATTACAGAGGCAAGCAGAAATTTTACTCGAATTACACGAAACCATACTGAAAGCATCAAAAATAGTACTGATTTTTCAATATAATATTCATGAGGTTTGATTTCAAACTATTGTTTATATCAAAACCGAATAAAAAACATTCATGATAATTGGTAAAATTTCAAAAGATGAGAAAAAAGTAAAATTCAGTGTGGAAATTTACTGTACAAATTGTAAAAAGCAAGTACCAGGAGGATTACAAACAGGGGAAAAATATTTTCAGACTAAAGAATTCAAGATAGAGTTAGAAGAATTCAAAAATAATTATCTTTGTGGTATTTGTAGGGATAAAAAAAGAGTGAGAGAAAAATGAAAATTTTTTTTAAGTTAATGAGTTTTTTTAATAATAAATTTTTCATATGAAAGTTCAAACTCTATTTATTTATCATACCAGAGATTCATCATTTACTTCTATGGGTTTTCGTCCCATAAAACCAGAATCTTTCTCATGCCAGAATTTTATTTCGGTTTCACCATATTTCCAACATAGCCATACCTCATCATCGAATCTTTTAGAAGGGAAATCAAGCAATCCTTGTTCAATGCTTTTAACCATAACACCAGTATTTTCTAGGATTTCAACGGATTCATAGAATTTAGTGATTGCAGAGTTTAGTTTTTGTTTTAAATTCACATATTCTTCAAAAGAGTTTGTAGTAGAGAGACTAATTTGTAATTGCTGTTCTAGTTTGGAGACTTCATTTTTTTTTGCTAGAGAATATTCATATTTTTTTATCACGTCAGGTAATGCATCATTTGCCTGATTTGTTGTAAAAAATGAAAACATGTATCTGCTTGGAGAGTCTTGATTAAAAATCTTAGGCACAAAAATAAGTCCAACCAGAGAAAATAATTTCATCATAATGAAGTATTCATTTGAAAAGATTTATTGAAAATAAGAAATAATCCAAACACGTGAGTCTTGGCAAGAAACTTCTAATAATTGGAGCCATAGCGATTCTTGCACAAGTTTTTGGTACTTTTTTATTTTAATGGATGAAAACTAAAATATCTAAAAATACAAAATTTCAAACTATACAATGTTTCCACGAGTATATTTCTGAGATTCTTCAATAACAGACTCTGCCTGTTTCTTCTCCAGCCTTAATGAGATTATCAATTCTTCTTAGAAAAATCAAATGCTCGCTGAAATTTTTTACTTTCAGGATTTCCGGTCATATTTCCTATTTTGAATAATTTGTTACAAGATTATTGAGTATTTTTTATTAAATCGAATAAAGTGCAAATTTATTAAGAATTATTTTAAAAGAACAACATGAGTGAAGAACAATTAGAGGCGTTGATTACACAGACCATCAACGGGGCAGTCGCTACAATTCCAGCATACTTAGAAGAGATTAAAGAAAATAAAGAAACGCTAAAAGTTGAAAACCCTCAAGAGTTTGTTTATGGAATTATTATGGGCATGGCACTTGGAATGAGCGGTGCAATTCTAAGTGCACAAAAAGAGATGCCTACTGCTGAAGACCAAATCAAAGTCAGAGATATAGTATACAAGCACATACCAGAGATAAGAGAAAGAATCTTCAGTTGATAGAATTCAGCGTAAAAGAAATAAAATTTTTACAATCTCTGGAAGAGGCAAGAATTGCCACATCTCATGATGACATTCCGCATGTTAAACCAGTATCATTTGTGTATCATGATAAGACAATTTTAGTTGCTACTGATTATGATACAAGATCATTTACTAATATCAAATCAAACCTCCATACAGCCATTGTAATTGATATTTACAAATCTGGATGTCACAAATCAATATGCATTCAAGGGAAAACAGAAATCATTGAAAAAGGTTCAGAATTTAAGAAAATTTACGAAATTTTCTACAAAAAATTTGAGTGGGTAAGAAAAGATCCTTGGAAAGAAAATGAAGCACCGTTTTTGAAGATCATTCCAAACAACATAGTCAGTTGGGGATTGGACTAGTAAATACCGACAAAGATTCTACTTAAGGGATCATTCAACATATCTCCATATCTGTACTGTCAAAATAATTCATAATTATCCTACAATTTTTCCATTTCTATAGACTTTTCAGTCCTTCTAATCTCGTGTTATTTTATCAAACACACAACAGGCTGTAAGATCACCTGTAACATTGACCATAGTTCTAATCATGTCCAAAATTCTATCTACAGAAATTAACAATAAAATCCCAACAGGGGGAATTCCAACTGTTACTAGTATGGTAGACAAGACAATAACGCCAGCTCCAGGTACAGCTGGAGTTCCAATAGAAGCCAAAAGGGAGGTTATAATTATCACAAATATTGATACGATACTCAATTCAATTGAAAAGAGCTGTGCCAAAAAGAAAACGGCTATTACCTGATACAACGCAGTCCCATCCATATTCACAGTAGTTCCAAATGGGATTACAAATTTTGAAACTCTTGTATCTATCTTTAGACTCTCTTCTGCAGTCTTTAATGTCACTGGTATTGTAGCCATTGAACTAGCTGTTGAAAAAGACACAGTTTACGGATTACGGAATTTTGAAAATGTAGAAGATATTGGTCTCTTTGCTATAAACTTCAAGAACAATGTGTACACCAATAACAGGACTCCAAGACCAAGTACGACAGTCCCCATGTATGCACCCATTCCAACCATGGAACCTATACCAACTTTGGAGACCATTCCAACAATCAAACCAAAAACTGCAAACGGTACAATCTTCATGGAAAATAACAGAATATGCAATGTTATTTTTTGAATTGATTCAAGTATGTCTAAGAGGGGTTTGGCTGACTCTTTTGGAAGAGCCGCCATTGATAACCCTATAATCAAAGCAAATATCAAAATGCTTAGCATCTGTCCTTCAAGATATGAACTTATTGGGTTTCTCGGAATTATGTTAGATACAGCGTTTGGAATATCATTTAATGTAAAGCCATCTTTGATTTTTACATCATTGTCTGAAAGATCATATGATTCTTTTAGTGAGGAAAGGTCAAGAAGATTTCCGGGAGATATAATTGACACAAGAAGTACTGCTACAAGTATTGAAATTATTGTAGTAATTACAAAATAAGTGTCAACACCCAACCCTAGAGTTTTTAGTTTATCTGTAGTTCCTAAAGAAGTAACTGCTACAACAATTGAAGCAAAAATTAACGGAACTATAATCATGTAAATTAGACTCAAAAAGATGTTGGCAGGAATTGAAAGATATGATGTAATATGATCAATGGCATCATCTTCCAGCCCGATACCTACATCATCTCCTAAAACCAATCCTACAGATAGTCATATGATCAAAGAGATTACAACTTGAAGCCATAAGTTTTTGAAAATATAATTTTTTAATGTCATTTCATTCACTTGAAAATTAATTTCACATTAAGATTTTTCTTAAAAATTTTAAACATGTGGGAATTAATCATATCTTGCATAAAAGGAATTGAGCCTAAAATAGACACACATAAGAAAAAAGGATTTTTGAGTCAATCACAAATGAGATAAATAATAACTAGATTATTTTTTGTGATATTCTCAACTAGTGAATTTTTCACAGAATATTATGATTTAAGGCACAACACATTTCACGCTCAAAAGTGACTATCTCTGTGGATTGTGAATATTCACTACCTGATATTCTGAGAAGTTCTACGTGTTCCTTTTTAATCAAAAAATACCTAATGTATAATCAAGAAGCAGGACGATCTCTTGTTCGGCCCAGAAGTCAAACACCATGTGAACCTGCTTCTCGATATTACCAATATTTTTTAATTATAATCTAAAAGGATTCCTCTACTTTAGTTCATAAAAAAATAAGAGATAGATTGAATGTAAGAAATCAATTCACGCCCTTTCTTCTAACCCTTTTTTCGCCTGATGTTGATTCAGTACTTTTCCTAAAGTCCTCTAGTTTGTAATTCATTTCATCTTTTTCTGATTTTGTTAATTCACGAATAATCAAATCATTGGGATCAACAAAATTTTCACATTTTTCACAAAGCCATAATGTGATCTTTTCTGTTGGTTGGAATATTGGGAATCTTCTTTCATTACATTGCTTACAAAATAACGGCATGATTTTCTACATTTCTGCCTCTATTAGTAGTAACTTTTTTTCTAAACACTTCTCAAGAAATAGTATTATTCTAAAGATATCACAAATGATTTGACCTACGTTTTATTTCATGTACAAATTCTTGTAGATTTTTGATGTGCGTTCCTTCCCAGTAGATTTTATCGCATTTATCACATTTCCAAAATCTGTCATTATATTCTAAAACCCCTTGTGGAATTTTATTTTCAATTTTCAATTTACTGATTCGAGATGTTGTGGAATTACATTTTGTACATCTTGAGATATCTCCAGAAATTTCATTTAATTGTAAATTAATAGTTTCAAGAATTTCTAAAAATTGATCAATTTCATTTTCTTTTGTAATGTATATTGATGGGATCTCTTTCTTTTTTGCTCTGTCAATCAGATGACGATCTCTTGAGATTATTATTCTGTTTTCATTTTGGGCTTTCTCAATTAATTTGGAATCATCAATATCAGAAAAATATTCAGAGTCAAATCCAAGCAATCGCAATTTTTTAGCGATGTTTCCAAGCATAGCATCAACGAAAAATAACATTGTTTATGAGATTAAAGATGTACAATTAGTTTATTTTTTATGGGTTGATTTAATGTGTGCATGACCTGCCTAAAGGAGTAGAAACAGTCATGGTTACGCCAGTGAAGCAAGTTTTAGTTTAAGTACAAAATGATTGTCCTATACACCCAGTTGTTATCGCATCAGTTAGGATTGTATTAGAGAGATTTGCATTTCTGAGGTCTGCATTCGTCAAACGGAAGGTGTTTCTTGCATAGAATACAGGTAATGATCATGGCAGAATACTTGTTGATTAATTGTGTTTTTTGCAAGAGGGAATAGTTATTGTGATGTCAGATTTCATGTAAGAATGATTTCTACGTGTCACTTTAATACAAAAATTTCAAATTGATTGTATACCATGTGACGGTTTTAAATGCTATGTGTGTGATTTGACATTCAAAGATGAGTCAACATCAAACATACACAATGATATTTCAAGTCATTCCATAAGTAAAGTAAGAATGGTTTCAGAATAGTTATGTTAGTTTTATTTTATTGAATGTTTCTTGTATATTTTACACGAGGTGGATGTCACATATTCTACCAGTGATGTAGATACATTGACTTTACCTGAGTTGTTTAGTTTGATATCACAACAGCGAATGATGTAATAAAATAATTAAAGAAAAAAGAATGGGTCATACTACTATTGCATGAAATATGATTGTTTATGGGAGATACATTCGTCACCTAGTTCTCCTGAATCATCATCTAGCTTGCAACCGCAATTTAGCTCCACGAATTGAGCCAATTCATAGCGAAAATTATCCATGATACGGGATTTCAAAATTTGTATTAAACCAAGATGAACAATTCATCAGTGACCTCTAAATACCAAATTCTCAGTACTATATCATTGACAATAATGTATATCCCAGTAAGGCCTGCCAGAAGAAATTCTGATGAAATAGATACAGAATAAAAAAATGAAATATAATGACTAAATCATTAACACGTATGTATCATATCAGATTCTACATTTATTCTCCCATCGGGATTGGACTTTGAGTTCAGTTCTCCACTTTTAAGTAGGTTGCACCGTGGTTCGCCTTATCTAACTTCTTGGAAAGAAAAATCACATAATACAAAATTTCCCGATTCCCAATTCTTCGACCGTACGGGGGTCTATTTTTATCTACAAAGAGTAGAAAGACAAAACCATCCTCCCATGCACGTAAAACGCACAATGACTAAAACAATGATGAATTAGTTCCCAACAATTTGCAGCACTATATTTCGTTCTCTTTCTCTGGTATCTAATTCTATAAAGACAATCTGCTGCCAAGTTCCCAACAATAGATTCCCGTCATTAAATGGAATCGTTAATGACGGACCAATTAATGATGCCTTTACATGCGAGCGACCATTACCATCATGCCACATTTGTTCATGTGTATAACTTATCTCGTCAGGTGCAAGTCTGGATAGTGCATCTGGAAAGTCTTTCAGCAAACCAGGCTCGTATTCAATCGTAGTTAATGCTCCAGTCGCACCAGTTACAAAAACTGTTACAATTCCACTAAAAATCTTGGATTCTTTAATTTTTACTAAAATCTTGTCAGTAAGATCGACAATGTCATTTTCACCTTTGGATTGTATTTTGACATGTTTTGTGATTACACTCAT
>Ga0224508_10000853_pt1 | contig 28258 bp, 27 predicted proteins | sample SF_Jan12_sed_USG_4_FD_170157 | JGI IMG/M metagenome (GOLD analysis project Ga0224508, IMG submission 170157) | Sediment microbial communities from San Francisco Bay, California, United States - SF_Jan12_sed_USGS_21 | ecosystem: Environmental > Aquatic > Marine > Sediment | place: USA... | reverse complement strand
CATCCGGGCGATGTGGAGGTGCTGTTGGAAAGGCACCCGGATATCGTGCAGGCCGCGGTGCTGCCGTTCGATGACGACAGCAAGGGGCAGCTTCCCTATGCCTTCGTCGTGCCGCGCGAGGGCGCCCGTGTCGAGGTCGACGCAGTCAAGAAATTCACCCTGGAAAACGGGCCCGCCTATGCCCATCCGCGGCAGGTATTCTTTTTGCCGGAAATTCCATTGAGCGGCACAAACAAGATCGATCGCGCGGCGTTGCGGCGCCTTGCGGCGGAACAGATGAAAGAAGCAGGGGACTGAGACTATGCCCGAGAACAAAATGAACAGGGATGAACTCCAGGAGCGCCTCCTGCAATCGCCGTTTCATCAGTGGCTGGCGCTGGACGTCACCGAGGTCAACGAGGAAGAAATCGTGATCCGCGTGCCGTGGCGCAGCGAATTCGTCGTTAACGTAAAAGTCGGTTACATGCACGGCGGCATTCTCGCGACGATCATCGACGTGGCCGGCGATTACGCCGTTGCGGCCAAGCTGGGCCGGCCGTTCCCCACCGTGGACATGCGGGTGGACTATCACCGCGCCGCGCTCGAAGGCGATATCTTCGCGCATGCGCGCATCGTCAAGCTTGGCCGGTTGTTCGCCGTTGCCGAGGCATCGGTTCTCGACGCCGACAACAATTTGCTGGCCAGCGGCCGCGGGGTCTATGCGGTCGCCGCGCCAAAATAGCGATGTTGGCAGATGCGAGACTTTCCGAGTACGCTTTGCGGCATAACCATGGCGTGGCCTCGTGCATGCGTCCTATCCCGGAGCTAAAGAATGACAAACTCGCCGGGCGCGGCGTCTGAAAGAAACCTCAAGGATTTCGTTCGGGTCTACGACAACGTGCTCGATCCGGATTTTTGCGATCACATTGTTGCAAAATTCGAGCAAGATTCCGCGTACCACACGGGTCCCGGCGGCGTTCCGCCCGACCGTGCGCATGAGGATTCGATATCCCACTGGACCGAACTCAACATCCAGGAATTGGATCATTGGTATGATGTGCTGGTTCGGCTCAAGGATATTACGATCGAGAATTCCGAGCGCTATTCATTAGATTGCAAGGTCTGGTTCCCGACGCAGGCGCGTCTCGAGAATTATCGTATCAAACGGTATATGCCTGCCGCGGGCGACCGGTTTCACCCGCATGTGGATATCGACTGCCTCGCTCATATCAAGCGCTTTCTCGTCATGTTCTGGTATCTGACCGATGTGGACGAAGGCGGCGAAACGTTTTTTCCGGATTTGAACATGGGGGTGAAGCCGGCAAAGGGCAGAATGCTGCTGTTTCCGCCGTACTGGATGTTTCCCCATGAGGGTCGGCCGCCGGTTTCCGGCACAAAGTTTATTCTCGGGACGTACCTGAACTTCGCTGAATGAGGCCGGCGCTCTAATCCGCCGCCTCGGTCACCATGGTCTCCCGCCCTGCCGTTGACAGGTTGGTCGCCGCCGTCGAAGAATGGCGGCCTTCCGACCGGTCCGACCAGCAGCGAGGAATATGCCATGGATGACAGCAGCCCAATCGACAACCCAACAGCGCTCAACGGAATCAAGGTTCTGGATCTCACCCAATTCGAGGCCGGGCCGTCCTGCACGGAGGCGCTCGCTTGGCTGGGCGCGGATGTGGTCAAGGTGGAGGAACCGAAACGCGGCGAGCCCGGACGCTGGGGTTTCACCAACCAGCCGGGGGCGGACGCGCATTATTTCATCTTCTACAACCTCAACAAACGCAGCATCACCTGCAATCTCAAATCCGATGAGGGCAAGGAGTTGCTGGCGCGGATGATCGAACAGGTCGACGTGGTCATCGAGAACATGGCGCCCGGCACCTTCGCCCGGCTCGGATTCGATTACGACCGGCTGCGCGAGATCAACCCGCGCGTCATTTTCGCCCAGATCAAGGGCTTCTCTCCCGACAGCCCGCACGCCAACTATCTGGCGTTCGACATGATCGCCCAGGCGACCGGCGGGACGATGGCGGTAAACGGCCCGGCCGGCGGACCGCCGGTCAAGCCCGGCGCGACGATCGGCGACACCGGAACCGGCATGCTGTGCGCGATGGGCATCATCGCGGCGCTGTTCCAGCGCACGACCACCGGGCGCGGCCAGCATATTCAAATCGCCATGCGCGACGCGATGCTGAACTATTGCCGCACGCCGATGAGCCGGCAGGCGGCCCGCGACGAAGGTGTGCTGCCACGCGCGGGCAATACCATTCTCGGGTCGTCGCCCGGCGGTCTCTACCCGTGCAAACCGGGGGGCGCGGACGACTATTGCTACATTTTCGCCTCGCGCGGCAATGAAGAGCATTGGCGCCGGCTGACGCGCGTCATCGGCCGCGAGGACCTGCTGGACGATGCCCGGCTGCAGGATGGCGAGTCGCGCTACGAACACCGCGATGTCGTGGATGAAGCGATTACCGGGTGGACGTCGCAGCATACCAAAGACGAGGTCATGCAAAAGGTCGCGGGTGCGAACGTGCCCTGCGGCGCCGTGTTCAACACGCTCGAACTGTTGAACGACCCCGACCTGCATGCCCGCGGCATGATGAACAAGATCGAGCACCCGGTGCGCGGCGAGGTCACCGTAACTGGCTGGCCGCTCAAGATGTCCGACAGCGTCGTCCCGGTGCAATCGTCGCCGCTGCACGGCGCCGACAACGAAGCGATCTACGGCGATTGGCTCGGCTATTCGCCCGACGAGGTCAAGGACATGCGGGAGCGGGAGGTTATTTGAAGGGGTTGAGCGGCGCGCAGCCGCGCTACGACACGATCCGGGCGCGGCTGCTGACGATCTCCTACCCCGTGTGCCAACCGAACTGTTGCGGTTTGCGGCCGGCTTCGGGATGCAGGCGGACATTGACCAGCGCCGGGCCGTCGAAGGCCATGGCCTCGTCGAGCGCGCCGCGTAGTTTCTTCGGGTCCTCCACGTAGAAGCCCTTGCCGCCGAACGCCTCCATCATCTTCTCGTAGCCCGAGCCGATGGTCAGCACGCGGGGCGGTAGCGGTGCGTCCTTGGGGAATTCCGCGATGCCGCTGCCGATGCCGCCATTGCTCAGCACCACGATCTTGATGGGCAGTTGGAGCCGGCATGCGGTTTCGATTTCCATGCCGGAAAACCCGATCGCCGAGTCGCCGGACACCGAGACGATCGGACGTTCGGGATGGACGACCGCGGCGGCGATGGCGAACCCCATGCCGATGCCCATGGTGCCGTAACTACCGGCGTCCAACCGGAGCCGAGGCGCCGCGTTGGGAAGCTGGGTGCGGCCGATATCCATGGTGTTGGCGCCCTCGCCGACGATGACCGCGTTCTCAGGCATCCATTCGCGGATATCCTTCAGGGCGCGATAGTAATTCGTCGGGTTGGAATCGTCGTCGATCATCGGCTGGATCGCGGCGGCATTCGCGGCCGCCTTCTCGGCGATCCCTTTATGCCAATCGGTGTCCGCCGGATAGAACCATTGACGATTTTCGAGCGACTTGTTGAGCTGGCCGACGATCGCTTTTCCGTCGCCGAGCAGGGCCACTTCCGTCGGCACGTTGTTGCCGATCGCTTCCGGCGAGACGTCCAGCTGAATGACGCGAACGTCCTTGTTGAATCGCGGCGGCTTGCCGAAATGCATGATCCAATTGAGCCGCGCGCCCATCAGGAAGATGACGTCGGCTTCCCTCAGCGCATGGCTGCGCGCCGCCCCGACGGACAGCGGATGATTGTCGTCGAGGACGCCTTTGCCCAAGGGTGAGGCGAGGAAAGGAAGCTGGGTGCGCTCGATGAAGGCGCGGACCTCATTCTCGGCGCGCGACCAGCCCATGCCCTTGCCGACGATAACGAGGGGCCGCTCCGCCGATTCAAGCGCGTCCAACGCCGCTTCGACATCGTCCGGCATCGCCTGGGTCCGCGGCGGCTCCGGAATCGTCGCCGCTGCCTGGACTTCTGAGTCGTCCACTTCGCCTTGGATGATGTCGTCGGGCATATCCAGATAGACGCCGCCCGGGCGTCCGTAGATCGCGTTGCGGACCGCGAGTTCGACATAGAATGGAATGCGGTGGACATGTTCGACCGCGTGGGCGAACTTGCAGAACGGCGAGGCGATCTGAACCTGGCGCTCCTCCTGGAAGGCGCCCATGCCGTTTTGGTAGGTCGCCGAGGCGCCGCCGATCAAGATCATCGGCCAAAAATTCTGCTGCGCATTGGCGAGCCCGGCGAGGGCGTGCACGACGCCGGGGCCCGATACGGTGAGACATGCGCCCGGACGTCCGGTGAGATAACCCGCGGCCTGCGCCGCGTAGGACGCGGACTGTTCGTTGCGCATGCCGATATAGGTAATCCCGGCCTTTTGCGCCGCGGCGGCGATTGGTTGTACGGGGAAACCCACGATCCCGAACATGTAGTCCACGCCTTGCTGCTTCAAACTCCTCGCCATCAAGGTGGCGCCGCTAACCTTACCCATCGTCATCGCCCTCCCATGTTTGCTATGTGATTCGTCGTCCCTGTCTGGTCGTCCCTGTCTAACGGACCGCGGTCGCCGATGATCGCCTGTTATGAAGCATCGGCAAACCGTATTCGGTTTTATTCGCCCCGATCCTTCTGCTCGCTCCAATCCGAGAACCGGCGAATCCGGGGCATGGTCGACTTCGTTCTCCTAATCCGCCGCCTCGGTCGCGACGAAGGGCTGCGGCTTGTTGATCTCCGACAGCGGCATGCCGAATTCCTTCTCGATGCCGGGGATGACGTATTTCGCCCAGCGTTCCATGTTGGCGATGGCTTCCTTGCCGGACAGGTCGCCGACCTGGAAATAAAAGGTGATATGGCTTGGCCGAATTTCCCGGAGCACCGTCACCAGGCGTTCGGTCACGCTCTCGACATCGCCGCACAGGATCTGGTCCGCGACGTCCTCCAGGGATTGTTCGTTGTCGAACGGCTTTTCCTCGACCCAGTAGTCGTCTACCACGCTCTCCCGTCGGGCTCGCAGGCTGAACGATATCCGACGCTGGAACCGGGCGTTGTCCATGTAGCGCCCGACTTCTTTCTTGTCGTCGCTGACGAAACCGAAACTGAGCATGCCGACGGGGATGTTGGTCGGGTCGACGCCTTCTTCGCGAAAACACTTATCGACGTTGTCGCGCAGCGGCTTGATTTCATCCAGGCTGCAGAAGCGGGTCGAGAAGAACGGCGTATAGCCTTTTCGCGCGGCGCGGCGGACGCTGACCGGATCGTTTGTCGCCAGCCAGATCGGCGGATACGGCTGCTGCACGGGCCGCACGTTGATCGCCGTTTGCGGTTGTTGGTAATGCTCGCCGTCATAACTGAAGTGCGGCTGACCGAGGCCGAGTTCGATCATGTCGAGCATCTCGTACATCAATTCCTTGTTGTGTTCGAGATCGGCATGAAAGCGGTCGAATTCATAGGCCTGATAGCCGCTACCGACACCAAGGTCGAGGCGGCCGTCGCACAGCGTGTCGGCCAGGGCGATCTCGCCCAGCAGGCGCGCCGGTTTGTAGAGCGGCGGCACCACGACCGCGGTGCCCAGCCGTATCTTCTTCGTCACGCCTGCGGCATAGCCGCACATCATCAACGGCGCCGGACACAGGCTGTAATTGGAAAAGTGATGCTCGGCGAACCAGACGCGGCCGAATCCCAATTCCTCGGCGGCGATTGTCTGGTCGATCGCATCCCGGACGACTTCCCGTGAAGTCTTTGTCCGGTCGCGTTGTTGCATCAAATTGAAAAGCCCGAAATCCATGCCGGCGCGCTCCCGTGAATGATATTCTCTGAAGAAGAGTAAACCATTGCCGGCAGGCGGCGCCAGCACAGGGCGGATACGAGCGCCCTCAGTAGGGCCGGTCGCCCTCGATCGTCGTTCGGTGCATATGGCGGTCGAAGCCGGGTTTTGGCGGGTCGGCGATGTGCATCAGGCAGCGGTTATCCCAGAAGACCAAATCGTGCAGCCGCCATTTGTGACGATAGACGAATTCCGGCCGGGTGGCGTGTGCGTGCAGCTCGTCGAGCAGCGCCCGGCTTTCGTCCGCATCCATGCCGACGATATGATCGGTGTGACCGGGATTGACGTAGAGCGCCTTGCGCTCGGTTTCCGGGTGGATGCGGACCACGGGATGCGTTACCTCCGGTGTTTGATCCGCCTGATCTTCATTTAATTTAACGCGGCTATCGTCCGTGAACCGCTTGCGACTGATGATGAAGGCCGCCCGCAGGCCCTCGAGCCGGGCCTTCATGGTGTCGGAGAGCGCATCGTAGGCCTTGTACATATTGGCGAACAGCGTATCGCCGCCTTGGCCCTCCGGGGGAATTTCCAAGGCATAGAGCATCGATCCTTTGCTCGGGTACTGCGCATAGGACAGGTCCGAATGCCAGTAGCGGCCCGCATCGGCGAGGCCGACATTGTCGCCGGATTCGGTTTTCTTATTGGAAATCCGGATAATCTCCGGATGGCCGGGCAACAGGAACTGGTCGAAAACATGGGTGGTGAGCGGCCCGAAGCGGCGGCTGAAGGCGATGTGATGCTCCGGCGGCAGATCCTGGTCGCGCAGCACGATCACGCAATGGTCCAGCCACGCCCGGTGGATCTGCGCGAAGCTGTCGTCGTCCAAGGGGTTGGTGAGGTCCGCGCCGATTATTTCCGCACCGGCGGCATCCGATAGGGGCCGTAATTCCATTTTCCTAATTTTCCTCGCCGAGATGATCACGCCCTACTTTAGCAGGATATTGGTCACTTCCTTCAACTGCGTCCGGGCGCGCAACAGGTAGAAGCCCTGCACCGCCAAGTGGCTCGGTGCGAACAACCCGTCATTGGAGCCGTTGGAGATGATCAAAGGGTCCATGGTAGCGGCGGTGCGCAGACTGTCCATCATTTGCTGCCAGACATTCTCGACGTTCTTTTCGGCAATCACGCTGCCGAGATCGGCCTCCAGTTCGCGCAACACCATGTAATAGCCGTAGAGCCGTCCCTTGGTGGCGTAGAAGATATCGTCCGCCTTGGTGTCGAACCAACCGGCGTTCGAGCTTACCGCCTGAATGTCCAGCGCCGCCGATGCGCTGCCGAGGTCGGATCCAACGCGGTCGAGAAAGGCGATCAAATTGTCGGCCCGCCGGTCGAAGACCGCGCTACCGTCGTTGAGTCTCTCATTGTATCTCGCTAATGCTTTGCGCGCGCTGGTATATTGCTTTTCGGCGCTGGCGGTCGGCCAGAGCGATGTCGACGGTTCCCAGTGCCAAATGGTGCCATCGTATTTCAATAATCCCGACGCCTTGTCCAGATCCTCGTCGACCTGGCTGCTGCCGCGGGTGCGGCCGAGTACGTCGGTCATCTCGATGGCGAAACGCGAAAGGGCGTACATCAGCCCGACCTGGAAGTTGGGCATGTTGTCGAGCATGGAAGAAGGAAACACGAATGGTTTGTTGGCGACCCATTTTGTCTGTTCCGTCTCGCGCTCGATCAAGGCAACCGTCAACGCGACGGCCCGGCTACCCTTGGCGAGTTGCAATTCCTTCGGCGCGGCGAAGGTCACGTCGTCGTTGATCTTGTGGGCGAGCAGCATACCGACCGGGTAATAGAACAGCATCACAACAATAATCACGACGATACCGACGGTGATGCCGCGACGCGGCCTGTTGGCTGACTCCGCCGCCGGTGCGCCGACGGAACTGTACCGCCGCAGGCTCGGGAGTCTGTCGCGCAGGGATTTCAGTAGTTCATTCATCGTGTTACGCCGCGGTAGTTGAGCGGGGCTAAGGCGAAGACCCCCGATATATGGGGATTTGCCCCCGTGTTTTGAACCGATTGGCCCTTAACTTTCTAACCGGCGGCGCAAGGGCTATTCCGCGGCGGCTATATCAGCCGATTCCGGCGCCTCGCAGGCTTCGCCAAGCGTCCGCAGATCGCCGATAGTCTCGAATTTCCCCAACATGTCGAACAGGCGGGCGATTTGATCCGCGGGCAGGACACGCGAGACGCAATCCTCGAATTTGACGCGCATCTCCTCCTCGGACATTGGGTTGGGGATGCCGCGGCCCATGATGTATTCGGTCTTTTCCGACAATGTCTCGTCGGTCTTGGTTTCGACGATGACTTCGGAACACCAGGGCTTGTCGGTCATGGTCGGGTGCGGACCGGCCGCGCTGATATTCAGCAGCGCCTGCGCTTGGGCATCCGCCCAGGCGTCGCCTTCGAAATGTTCCAGCAGGACCTTGCCGTGCATCAAGGCGCGGGCAACGCAGTATTGCACGCTGAACTTGGCTTCCAGGGCGCTGCGCACCTCCGGCCGGTTGGTGTGCGGCAGGCGCTGCGCATGGCTGTAAATCTGGATATGACGGACGTTTTCCGGCGTCAGCCCGTGTTTCGCCACGAGGTTGAGCATCATGGTGATTGCCATATGGGTGCTGCCGCAACACGGGAACTGCTTGATGCCGAGACCCGGGTCGGTGATGTCGAGCGGATCCGCCCAATTGGCGAAAATCTTGTCGGCGTCATAATTTCCCGGCCCGTTGAAGACCTCGAAGAATCCCTGTTTGTCTTCGAAGGCTTCCGCATTGGCGGAAAATCCGTCCTTGGCGAGGAGGGCGGCGAAGACCCCGTTGCGGGTGCTTTGACCCACATGCAGCGGTTTGGTCATGGTGCCGAAATTCGCCTTCACGCCCGAGGCAAGCGACACCGCGATGGCGAGCGCCCGCGTGGTCTGCTCCTCGTCGAGTCCGAGCAGCCGGGCGGATGCGGCGACGGCACCGAAAATCCCCAAGGTCGCCGTCGGATGCCAGCCTTTTTCATAGTGCACGAAGTTGACGCCGCGGGCGATGCGGGTCTCGGTCTCATAACCGGCCACATAGGCGGTCAGCGCGTCTCGGCCGCTGGTTCCCAGCATTTCGCCGAGGGCGATGATCGGGGGCACCAACTCGGCCGATGGGTGCCCGCCCATGGTCGGGCTGACATCGTCGAAATCCAGCGCATGCGATGCGGTTCCGTTGATCAGCACCGCGTCGAGAATGGCGGTTCTGCGCGCGCTGCCGAAAATCAGGCAGGGACCGTCCTGATCCGCGATGCCGGGAAGGCCGAGCGGGATCTTCGTTGTCGGCTCGCAGGCGCCGGCGAAGGTGACGCCGACGGTGTCGGTGATCGCCTGTTTTGCCCAGAAAAGCGCCTCGTCCGGAAGATCTTCGTACGTAAAGGCCAGAATGCGCTTGGCGAGTTCTTGGGCGATGGACATGGGTGACTCCTCATTGGACGGGACCGGGCAAGTGGGCATCCCCATTTTAGACGTTAATGACGGACGCTGGCCAGCCAGGGCGGCATCGACCGGTCCGCGGCAATGCATTACCATGGTTCAAATACGGCATTTCCCGGCCGCCGTCCTGGGCGGAGGCGTGCCAAGAGGAGAGCGAAAATGGATCAGTTGGACCGCGTGCGGGCCGAATTCACGCGCCAGGCCGAAACCTTTGCGGCGTCGGCGGCGATTACCGACGATCGGCTGACCGAACGGTTCCAGGACGCCATCGGCGCCGCGGGCGATGGCAAGATCCTTGATGTCGCGTGTGGGCCGGGCATCGTAACGGCCGCGCTGGCCGGGCGGGCGGAACAGGTGACCGCATTCGACGCGACGCCCGAAATGCTCAAGAAGGCGCGGCAACGATGCGCCGACGCCGGTCTCGACAATGTGCAATTCGAACAGGGCAACGCGGAGACGCTGCCATTCGATAAGCAGACGTTCGATGGGGTCGTGACCCGGCTGGCCATTCACCATTTTGCGGACCCGGCGCGCGTCCTGGGCGAGATGTTTCGCGTGCTGCGGCCTGGCGGCCTCGCGGTTATTGCCGATGTGGTCGTGTCGGAAGAACCCGAAGAGGCGGCGCTGCAGAACGCCATCGAAATCATCCGCGACCCGTCCCATGTGCGGATGCTGCCGGCGACCGAACTGGATTCTGTCATCGCCGGCGCGGGGTTTGAGATGCTGTCCCAGTCCACCTGGGATAAAACGCGGGAATTCGGGGAGTGGATGGGGATCGTCAACGATCCGCAACGGGTCGAGCCGCTGCGCACCGTGGCCGGCGCCCTGGCGAAAGCCGGGCTTCACGCCGGTATGGGCTTGTCGTTCCAGGACGGTGATATCGTTTTTTTCCATCGGTGGCGGCTGATCACGGCGCAAAGGCCGTAATTCCGCTGCTTGCGCGGTCCCAGGCCGGCGTGATTTATTTGGCTGGCCGTTCGCTGCCGGCAGTCCGGCGCCTTTCGGGAGGAAATGATGGCTATCGAAGTGGTGCCGATGCAGGCGGCGCTCGGCGCGGAAATTCGCGGCGTCGATCTCGGCGGAGCGCTATCGGACGAGCTTGTTGCCGAAATTCGCGAGGCATGGCTGGAACATCTTGTCTTGCTGTTTCGCGGCCAATCCCTTTCCGACGCGCAACTGCTGGAATTTACCGAGCGGCTGGGGGAAATCGAGTACCCGCCCAGCCGGCATCTGAACTACTCCAAGGGCTCGGGACAGAAGGCCGAGGTGCCGCCGGAGATCAACGTAATCTCGAACGTGAAGGAAAACGATAAGCCGATCGGCCAGCTCGGCGCGGGCGAGGCGGTCTGGCATAGCGACAGCGCCTTTTTCGATGTGCCGCCCGCCGCCAGTGTCCTCCATGCGCTCGAAATTCCGCCCGCCGGCGGCAATACCAGTTTTCTCAACATGTATGCCGCGCTCGACGCGCTGCCATCCGAATTGCGTGGCCGAATCACGGGCCGGCGCGTGAAACATGACCCGACCTATACGAGTACGGGCGACAAGCGGGACGATTTCGAGGCGGTCGACGATGTGCGTGACGCGCCGGGACCCTATCACCCGATCCTCCGCACCCATCCGGAGACGGGACGGTTGGCGCTATATTTGGGACGCCGGCTCAATAGCTATATCGAGGATTTTCCCGTTTCCGAGAGCGAGGAAATTCTCGACGCAATCTGGGCCCATACGACGAACCGGAAGTTCGTTTGGGAACATGTCTGGCGTGTCGGCGACGTCCTGATCTGGGACAATCGCTGCACCATGCACCGGCGGGATGCGTTCGACGATGGTGCGCGGCGTGTCATGCATCGCACTCAAATCAAGGGCGACACACCGGTCTAACGAAGGGAACTGACTCGGATGACACGTGCGCCGTCGCTCGAAATCTCCGACACCGATATCGACGCCTATGGGGAAGATGGCATCGTCTGTTTGCGCGGGTTGTTCGACGCCGAATGGGTTGACCATCTGCGCAATTGCGTCGAGCAATGCATCGCGTCGCCCGGCCCGCTGGCGAAGGACATTACCCGGCAGGGCGACGGGGTGTTCGTCAGCGATACATTCGTCCATGAGCATGTGCCGGGATTCGAGCATTTCATTTGGGAGTCGCCGGCAGCGGGGATCGTCGCCCAGGTATTGCGGTCGGCGAAGGTCAATCTGCTGTTCGATCAGATCCTGGTGAAGGAGCCGGGCAGCACCACGCGCACGATGTGGCATCATGACCACACCTATTGGCCGGTCGCGGGCGATCAGGTGTGTACGCTATGGATCGCGCTCGACCCGGTGACGGCGGAGAATGGGGCGGTGGAATATATTCGCGGTTCCCATAAATGGGGACAGCGGTTCAAGGCGCGGAGTTTCACCGGCGACGACCGTTACAAGGAAGATCTTCCCGAAATGCCGGACATCGACAGCATGCGGGACCAGCTCGATGTCTTGCAATTCGAGATGGCGCCGGGCGACTGCACGATTCACCATGGCCTTCTCGTGCATGGGGCACCCGGGAATGAAACCAGCGGCCGCCGCCGCGCCTATGTCGCGCGGTGGTGCGGCGACGATGTCACGTACAATCCGCGGCCGAATATTCAGCAGATGCTGCGCGATCCGGACATCGCGCCCGGCGGGCCATTGGACTGCGATCTGTTTCCGGTGGTCTGGCCGCGGCCGGCATAAATCAACGAAAGGGTTCGAAATCAATGAACGCATCGACGATGCGCGCCGTCATTTGCGATGACTGGTGCGCGTTCGAGGATCTGCAGTTGGGCACCGCGCCGGTGCCCGAGCTGCGTCCGGGCGGGGTGCGCATCGCCATCCGCTACGCCGGGGTCAGTTTCGCGACGACGCTCGTGGTCGCGGGAAAATATCAACGCCGCCCGCCATTGCCCTTCGTGCCCGGAACGGAAATCACCGGCGAGGTGATCGAATGCGCGCCCGGCGTAACGCGGTGCAAGCCCGGGGATTCGGTACTCGCGCCCATCGATTGGGGCGGCTATGCGGAACAGGTGGTGGCGAGCGAGCACAATGTGCACAAACTGCCCGACGGGTTGCCGCTCGACGCGGCGGTCGCGTTGTGCATTTCCTACCCCACATCCTATGGCGGTTTGATGTGGCGCGGCGGCCTGAAGGCCGGCGAAACCCTGCTGGTGCACGGCGCCGCCGGCGGCGTCGGGCTGGCGGCGGTGGAAATCGGTCTTGCGGCCGGGGCGCGGGTCATCGCCGTCGCCAGCAGCGAAGAGAAACGCGCGATCCTGGAGGCGCGCGGGGTCGATGCGGCAATCGGGCCCGACGGATTCCGCGAACAGGTCGAGGATTTGACCGATGGCGCCGGGCTGGACATGGTCTACGACCCGGTCGGCGGCGCTGTGACACGGCCGTCGCTCAGTTGCCTGCGGGTCGGCGGACGGCTGGTGACGATCGGCTTTGCGGGTGGCGATATTCCGAGCGTCCCGCTGAATCTTCTCCTGATCAAAAATATCAGCGTCATGGGATTCAATTGGGGGGAATATGTCGGCTGGGGGCCGACCGACCGGCGCGAAACTTTTTCCGAACCGGTGGCCGAGATGATGGCGGCGCTGACCGGATGGTGGCAGGCCGGGAAAATCAAGCCGACGGTCCACCGGCAGTTCGATCTTGCCGACTTCGCCGCGGCGATGGCCGAACTTCGCGAACGGCGGGCGATCGGTCGTGTGGTGCTCACGCCCTGACGGCGGAGCCCGCCGTTATTCCGCCGGCTTCAGGGGGCGCAATGTGGAAAGGGCGGGGCCGAGGATGAGGCAGAGCGGCAGGGTCAGCAGGACGACGCAGCCGATCACCGTCATCGTGGTGCCGATGCCGGCCCAGTCGGCAAGCGCGCCGTAGGCCAGGGGCGCGATCAATCCGCAGGTGGAGCCGAGCGTATACATCAATCCGAAGGCGCGCGAATGTTTGTCGTCGTCGATCAGGTCGCCGACCGATCCATATATTACCGACGACGTGCCATTCACGAAGACGCCGACGACCGGCAGCAGGAAGAACGCATAGAGCTGCGGTGCCGCCACGATCAGCAGGATACCGGCGCCCGTGGCGATTTCGGTAATGGCGATGCTGCGGGCAATGCCGACCCGTTCGGCGAGCATGCCGCAGGCGAGCTTGCCACACATACCCCCGAAGACGGTAACCAGGACGGCGGCGGCCGCCCATTCGGTCGGTACGCCTTTTTCGATCATCAGAAAGGCGACGAAGGTCAGGAAACCGTTGCGGGTTGAATTGTCGAGCGCCGCAATGATGCCGAGCGACACGAAGCCGGGTTTGTGGCGGATGCCCCACCCCTTATTTTCCGACGCGGCATGCGCCTCCTGCGCCGTCGGGCGCGCGCCCGATCCGGCCCGCAGCAGCAGCACGAACGCCGCGACCGCGGCGATCAACGCGAATACGCCATAACCGATCACGGGCGCCTGCCACGAGAAGCCGAAACCGGTCAGCAGAATGGTCAGGCCCATGAACAGGAATTTGCCGACATCGCCGCAGGAATTATAGGCGCCCAGTGCGGAGCGGCGTCCGACATCGGGATAGGCTGCGGTGATCAGTGAGGACGATAGGGGATGTTGAACCGCCGCGCCCAGGCCGGCGAGAAAGATGAAAACCAGCAGCGAGATGAACCCGGTCGAAAACCCCAAGCCGATGAAAGCGAGCCCGGCCACCGCGGTGCCAGCGGCCAGCAGGACGCGCTCGCCCATGCGCTCGGCAAACAGGCCGGCGGGAATTTGCATGCTCGCCATGGCGACCTTGTTGGCCGAGCGGATCAGGGCGACTTCCGCGTAGGACAGTCCGAACGCTTCGCGCAGCAGCGGCAGCAGCGCATACAGCATGTCCACCAAGCCGTCATGCAGGCCGTGGACGCCGCAGCAGGTGCCGAGTGTGAGCCGGGAGTTTCGTCGCGCCATGGAGCGCGCAGTTTATGTCATAAACGTATAAATAACAGTAGCAAGTGGAGGCCGCTTGATGCGGTTATCCGCCGTGATGATGCTTTTCTTCTGCGGATTTGGCGGTGGCGCTCTTCACGGTGACCTCGACGGTAATCGTGCCCGCCCGTTCGAAGGTTAGCGTCAGGGGAAATATTTCACCCTGTTTCAATGATCGGGTCATCCGCATCAGCATGATGTGAAGACCGCCGGGTTTGAGCATGGCGGTGCCGCCGGCGGGAATTGGAATGGCATCCACGGGGCGCATGCGCAGGATGTCACCGGTCATGCGATGGGTGTGGAGCGAGGCGTGTTCGGCGGCCGGTGTCGTGGCGCCGATCAGGCGATCACTCTCGTCGCCGGAATTTCTCAAACGCAAATACGCGACGCCGACGCGGCCCTTGCCGATGGTCGCGCGGGCCCAGGGCTGTTCGATGTGTATGTCCCCGGCCCGGAATTCCGCGTCGGCGGCTTCGAGAGGCGACGTCCCCGCGGCGGCTATGAAACCGATCGCAATGGCGCGGCAAAGATTGTGGCGAACGCTCCGAATCATCCTGGAATTCTCCGATCGACGCAGGACGGGCAATGGTAGCGGCGCAGGCGTCCGGCAGCACTGCGGCATGGTGTCGTCCCAAGCGCGCCCACGCATGCATCGTGCCTTGAAGGCGCGTTGCGGCCATGAAAACTGAAGAAAATTAATTTTTTGGACCATTCTTGACACGAATTTTGGGCACCTCCATATGCGATTCAAACCACCGGATTTTCGGTCCGGAAACCGCAAGCTTCGTCCAAACGAGGATCGTGATGATACAATTTGGGTTGAATAGTTCGGCCAAGCGAGACGTGGATTGGACCGTGCGACTGCGTCTTCCGGCGCTGGTGGTCGCTTGAACCCGTGAACGATAGTCAATGAATCACTGGAGACCGCACATGCTTATACCTCGGACTCACCCGTTCCAGGCGCTCTTCGATTTGCAGCGGTCGTTGGATTCCCGCCGCAGCAGCGATTGGCTTCAGGGATCGACCGCCGCGAGAGGCAGCTTTCCGCCGATCAACATATTTCAGCGAGGCGATGATTACGTAGCGATCGTGGAGCTTCCTGGCGTTGACAAATCCGGTCTGGATATTCAGGCAAAGGGAAATTACATCCGGCTGTCGGGTGAAATTGCCCCAAACTATCCGGAAAATGTGAGTGCCCATCGCCGCGAGCGTGTTTTCGGATCGTTCGACAGGACGATTTCGGTGCCGGTCCAGATCGATCCTGATGGCATAAAGGCGGAGTATCGCGACGGTGTGCTCGCCCTGTTCATTCCGCGCGCGGAAGAAGACAAGCCGCGCAAGGTTCAACTTAACTAGTCCGCCGGGGATTTCGGCGAACGCGAATGAGGTGACAAGATGCCCAGCAAGCAGGAATTGCACGTACAGGAAAAACAGGAGGTCGCCGAAGGTCAGGAGACCACTGTTCCCGCGCGATACTACGTGCCGCAGACGGATATTTTCGAAGCGGAGGATGCGCTGACGGTCGTGATGGAGGTGCCCGGCGTCACAAAGGATACTATGACAGTAGACCTTGAAAACGATCAATTGCGGATCGAGGGAAGAATCGACTTCTCGAGCTACGAAGGCATGGAACCCGTCTACACCGAATATAATGTGGGCCATTACCAGCGTACATTTTCGATTTCCAACAAAATTGACCGTGACAAGATCTCGGCCGATCTCGCCGATGGCGTGTTGACCCTGGTATTGCCGAAGGCCGAGGAAATGAAGCCGCACAAGATCAAGGTGAATTGATCCTTGTCGAGCCGATTCCCGGCTCTCGGCACCCTGCTCAGGCTGGCGCACCGTCCTTCCCGAACGGTGCGCCAGCCTCTCTTTACTTGATTTCCCGGACATTCACTTCGTCATGCCGACCGGCGCCGAGCGCCATCGTTGCAATCGTCGGGAGGTTTGCGCTAGGGTGCCGCCGAATCACCCCCCCACATAGAGAATCACTTGCCGAGAGACGCGATGAGTCCTCAGGAACGACTGGAATCCTTCGACGATTTGGCGCCGGAGCCCGATGACTTTCTGTCGGATGTGCTGACGGGGTTGAGCCGGCCGCAGAAGAAACTTCCGTGCAAATACATCTATGACGAGAGGGGCTCGCAGCTTTTCGATCAGATTTGCGAATTGCCGGAATACTATCCGACGCGCACGGAAATGGCGCTGCTTGCGGCGAAGGGCGCTGAAATAGCGGCCTGTGTCGGCCCGTCGGCGCAAATCGTCGAATACGGATGCGGTTCGGTACAGAAAATCCGGCTTCTTCTCGACGCCCTGCAACATCCCGTCTCGTATGTCGCCGTCGATATATCGCGTGAGCATCTGCTGAACGCGGCGGCCGCGCTGGCAGAGGATTATCCGGGTCTGGAGGTGCACGCCCTGTGCGCCGATTTCTCGAAACCGTTCGATGTCCCGCCGGTGAGCAAGGCGCCGGATGCGCGGCGTGTCGGATTTTTCCCGGGCTCGACCTTGGGGAATTTCAATCGCAAGGATGCTGTCGGATTCCTTGCAAGCGCCGCGCAGTCCCTCGGTACGGGTGGGGGCATGGTGATTGGCGTCGACTTGAAGAAAGACGAAGCACTCCTGAACGCGGCCTATAACGATTCGCAGGGCGTGACCGCGCAGTTCAATCTGAATTTGCTCGAGCGCATTAACCGCGAGCTGAAAGGCGATTTCGACGCCGGTTCCTTTACCTTTCGGGCGCATTACGACGACGTAAAGGGGCGGGTCGAATCCTACCTGTATAGTTCGCGCGAGCAATCGGTACGCGTCGACGGTCACAATTTCAAATTTGACAAGGGCGAGTCCATCCACACGGAGAACTCGCACAAATACAGCGTTGCGGAATTCCAGAATTTGGCTGAGGACGCGGGATTCGAGCACAAGAGAGTTTGGATCGACGACGACGCCCTCTTCAGCATCCACTTCCTCGAAGTGGCCGCCCGATAGGCGAGTCTTAAACGATCTGCCGCGCCTTTAGATCGGCGATCCGTTCGGCGTCATACCCAAGCTCGTCAAGCAGTGCGTCCGTATCCTGACCGAGTTCCGGTCCCGGACGGTCGGGCGTCGGCTCGCCGGTGCGGAACGGGGCTTCCAGCAAACGGAATTCACTGCCGTCCTGATGGGCGAGCGTCTGGAGCTTGGCGTTCTCGGTGACGAAGGGATTGTCGAGCGCCTGTTTCACGTCATAGATCGGTGCGGCGGGTACCTGTCCGGCGAAATGATCGAGCCATTCGTCGGTCGTCTTGTCCGACAGCGCGGCGTCCAGCATGTCCTGGATCAGCGCGCGGTGTGCCAACCGGTCCTTGAACGTTAGGAACCGCGCATCCTCGCCCCATTCGGGCCGGTCCAGCTTCTCGCAGAGCGCGGGCCAGAATTTTTCCTTGTTGCACATGATGAAAATCCAGCCGTCCTTGGTCTTGTATTGCGCACACGGCGTGAGCGACGGGTGGCCGGACCGTTCCTCGCGGCCCTGGACGTGGCCGGTGTTGAGATACCACGTTGCCGGATAGGAGACGTTCGACAGCGCGAGATCGAACAGGCTGACATCGATGTCGCGGCCAAGTCCCGTGGCGCGCGCGTTCAAGACCGCCGACACCGTCTGATAGGCGAGCGCCAGGCCCGTCATGATATCGACGATGGACAGGCCGAACCGGGTCGGCGGCGTGTCCGGTTCGCCGGTGAGCGAAAAATAGCCGGCCTCCGCCTGCATGAGATAGTCGTAGCCGGGCCAGGTCGCGCGCGGACCTTCGCGGCCGTATGCGGTCAGAAACGAACACACGATGCGCGGGTTCAGCGCGCCCAAGGTCTCATAGGTGAGCCCGAGTTTGGCCGGGACGTCGCCGCGCAGATTGCAGGTCACGGCGTCAGCCGTTTTCACCAGATCGCGGAATATTTCCTGGCCCGCCTCGGTGCCGAGATCCAGCGTCAGGCTGCGTTTGTTGCGGTTGAAACTTTGGTAGAACAGGCTTGAACTCGTGCTTTCGCCGTCACCGAGGAAAAACGGTCCGACGCTGCGGCCCATATCGCCGCCGTCCTTCGGGTTTTCGATCTTGATGACCTCGGCGCCGATGTCGGCGAGATACTGCGTCCCGCACGGGCCGGCCCCATATTGTTCGACGGCGAGGATACGCACTCCATCCAGTGGCAACATCGGGACGCTCCGGTCAGATCGGGTTTCGTTCGATAAGCTGGCGCGCGATGATGATGCGCTGCAACTCGTTGGTGCCTTCACCGATGGTGAGTAGCGGTGCGTCGCGATAGAACCGCTCCACCGGAAATTCCTTCGAATAGCCGTAGCCGCCATGCACCCGCATCGACTCCATGGAATTGGTCAGCGCGGCTTCGGTGGCAAACAGCTTGGCCATGCCGGCTTCCATGTCGCAGCGCTCGTTCCGGTCGAATGCATCCGCCGCCTGGTAGGTCAGCAGGCGCGCGGCCTCGGTCCGGGTCGCCATATCGGCGAGTTTGAGCTGGATCGCCTGATGCTCGCAGATCGGCTTGCCGAAGGTCTCGCGTTGCTGCGAGTATTTGACCGCCTCGTCGAGGCTGGCCTGGGCAACGCCCACGCCGCGCGCCGCGACGTTGATGCGGCCGAGTTCCAGTCCGCCCATGACGTGCTTGAATCCCATCCCCTCGATACCGCCCACCAGATTGTCCGCCGGCACGCGGCAATTGTCGAAGATCAGCTCGGCGGAATCGATGCCCTTATAGCCGAGTTTCTCCAGCTTCCGGGAAACCTTGAACCCGTCGCCCTTTTCGATCAGGAACAGGCTGATGCCCTTATGGCGCGGTGCGATATCGCTGTCGGTCTTCACCATGACGGCGAAGCACGTGCCGTGAATGCCGTTCGATATCCAGGTCTTGGTGCCGTTCACCGCATAGTCGTTGCCGTCCTTGACCGCGCGCGTGCGGATCGCCTGCAGGTCGGTGCCGCAATTGGGCTCGGTCAGGGCCAGCCCGCCGCGAATCTCCCCGCTTGCGAATTTCGGCAGCCATTTTCGTTTCTGCGCCTCGGTGCCGGCGCGCTGCACCGCCGAGGCCATGATCAAATGGGAATTGAAGATGCCGGATAGCGACATCCAGACCACGGCGACGCGCTCGACAATCTTCGCATAGGTCAGGCAGGACAGGCCGAGCCCGCCATACTGTTCCTCGATCACCGAGCCGAACAGGCCGAGCTCCTTCATCTTCCCGACGATCTCTTCAGGATAGGTGTCGTTGTGTTCGAGCTCCATGACATACGGCTTGACGTCGCGGTCCAGGAACCGGTCGACCGTGTCCAGGATCATCTGTTCCTGTTCGTCCTGGGCCTTGGTGTCGGGCATGGGGCTACTCCATTTGGTCGTCGACGCCGTGTCCGCGCTTCGGGATCAGCATCGAACGTTCATAGGTCATGAAGACCGTGCCGTCCGCTTTGGTGCCGGTCGTCTTGATTTTGACGATGCCCTGCGTCGGGCGGGATTTGGATTCGCGTTTGTCGAGCACTTCGCTTTCCGCATACAGCGTGTCGCCGGCGAAGACCGGCGCGGTGAGGCGGATGTCGTTCCAGCCTAGATTGGCGATCGCCTTCTGGCTGGTATCGCTCACGCTCATCCCGGCGACGATCGACAGTGTCAGCGCGCTGTTGACCAGCGGCTTGCCGAACTCGCTCTTGGCGGCGTAGTGCGCATCGAAATGAACCGGATGCTTGTTCATGGTCAGCAGGGTGAACCAGGTATTGTCGGCCTCGCTGATGGTTCGGCCCGGGCGGTGCTCATAGACGTCGCCGACGGTGAAATCCTCGTAGTAGCGGCCGATATCTTCGCGGTACCGGTTCGGGCCGATTTCCTTGCTGCCATAGGTCATGATCTTGTTCTCCGTCGATGGAGACCTCTGCGTAAGCGCGGCCTCGTGCTTCGTCAGGCTCAGCATGAGGCCACTACGTCGTTAATTTTCCCACCGTTCGCCTAATTGATTGCCCTCATCCTGAGCCTGACGAAGGATGCGGACAATCGCTCCGTGCAGCTGCGACATAGTCATGCTCGCCGAAAACCCTGCATGAATTCAATGTCACCGGACCGTTCGCAAATTTTCAATACGACCGCGGCATTCCCAGAACATGCTGGCCGATATAGGCGAGGATCATGTTGGTGGAAATCGGCGCGGTCCGGAAGATCCGGGCTTCGCGCCATTTGCGCTCCACGTCGTATTCGCGGGCGAAGGCGAAGCCGCCATGGGTGGTGAAACATGCCTCGGCGCAGGCCCAGACGGCGTCCGCCGACAGATGTTTCGCCATATTGGCCTCGGCGCCGCAGGCCAGTCCGGCATCGAACAGCGCCGCCGCCTTGCGCGCCATCATGTCCGCCGCCTGCGATTCCGCATAGGCTTTGGCAAGCGGGAACTGAATCCCTTGGTATTGACCGATCGGGTTGCCGAAGACGATCCGTTCCTTGGAATAGGCGACCCCCTTGTCCAGGAAGAATTTGCAGTCGCCCAGGGCCTCGGCGGCGATCAGGATGCGCTCGGCGTTCATACCGTCGAGGATGTACCGGAATCCCTTGCCTTCCTCGCCGATCAGGCTCGAGCCGGGAATGCGCATATTGTCGAAGAACACCTCGGTGGTGTTGTGGTTGATCATCGCGTCGAGCGGTTGGATGTCGCAGCCATTGCCCTTGGCTTCGCGCAGATCGATCAGGAAACAGGATAACCCGTCGCTGCGCCGTTCGCACTGATCGGCGGGCGTGGTGCGCGCCAGTAGCAGCATCAGGTCGGAATGCAGCGCGCGGCTGGTCCACACTTTCTGACCGTTCACCACATAGCCGTTGCCGTCGCGCTCGGCGCGGGTCTTAAGCTGCGTGGTGTCCGACCCGGTGGTCGGTTCGGTCACGCCGAAGGCCTGCAGGCGTAATTCGCCCGATGCGATCTTCGGCAGATACGCATCCTTCTGCTCCTTGCTGCCGTGCCGCAGCACCGTACCCATGGTGTACATCTGCGCATGCACGGCCCCGGCGCTGCAGCCGGTCTCATGGATGGTTTCCAGAATGACCGCGCCGGCGCGGATCGGCAGCCCGGCGCCGCCGTATTCCTCGGGGATCAACGCGCCCAGGAAACCCGACTCCGTGAGCGCCTTGACGAAGGCGGTGGGATAGCTGCCGTCGACCGATTGGTCTTCCAGACCGCGCCAATATTCACCCGGAAAATCGGCGCAGATTTTCTTCACCGCATCGCGGAGTTCCGGATAGTCCTCGCCGAGCGCGATTTGTGTCTCGTTTTCGGTCATGTTCGTTTTCTCCGCCGCGCGTAGACAATTTCTTGTTCAAATTGACTCATGTGAAATGGTCTACCTCTTTGTTTATACGCAAATACGTCGTCGCGAACCGTTTCGGTTCGCTCGGGATTTGCTCTAGTACGACCGCGGCATGCCGAGCACGTGCTGGCCGATAAAATTCATGATCATGTTGGGGGCGACCGGCGCGTTGCGCGACAGGCGGCATTCCCGCCATTTGCGCTCGATATCGTACTCCCGTGCGAACGCGAAACCGCCGAATGTGGTGAAGCAGGCTTCGGCGGCGGCCCAGGATGCCTCGCCCGACAGGAATTTCGCGGTATTGGCCTCGGCGCCGCAGGGCAGCCCGGCCTCGAACATGGCGTTGGCCTTGCGGACGGACAGGTCCGCGGCTTCGAGCTGCGCGTGCGCCTGGGCAATCGGGAACTGAATGCCCTGATTCTTGCCGATCGGATGGCCGAATACCACGCGTTCATTGGCGTAGGCCACCGCCTTGTTGATGAAGAAGCGGCCATTGCCGATCGCTTCGCTCGACACCAGGCAGCGTTCCGCATTCATGCCGTCGATGATGTAGCGGAAGCCCTTACCTTCTTCCCCGATCAGCGAGGATGCGGGTATTCGCAGATCGTCGAAGAAGATTTCCGTCGTGTTGTGATTGACCATGGCGTCGATTGGCCGGATTTCCATGCCGTTGCCCTTGGCCTCGCGCATATCGACAAGAAATGTCGAAATGCCGTCCGTCCGTTTCTTCACCGCGTCGGCCGGCGTTGTGCGGGCGAGCAGCAGCATCAGGTCGGAATGAGCGGCGCGGCTGATCCACACCTTCTGACCATTGACGATGTAGCTGTCGCCGTCCTTGACCGCCCGCGTCTTGAGTTGCGTGGTGTCCGAACCGGTGGTCGGTTCGGTTACCGCGAACGCCTGCAGCCGGAGTTCGCCGGAAGCGATTTTCGGCAGGTATTCCTGCTTCTGCGCCTTGCTGCCGTGCCGCAGGATCGTGCCCATCGTGTACATCTGGGCATGGCAGGCGGACGCGCTGCCGCCGACCGCATTGACGGTTTCCAGGATGACCGCGCCGGCCCGGATCGGCAGGCCCGAGCCGCCATATTCCTCCGGAATGAGCGCGGCCAGATAGCCGGATTCGGTCAGCGCTTCGACGAATTCCGTCGGGTAGCTGCTCGACGGCGGCTGATCTTCCAGCTTGCGCCAGTATTCCGAGGGATAGTCGGCGCACAGCTTGGTGACCGCGTCGCGCAGTTCGGGATAGTCGTCACCGGTCGGTATGGAGACGTCTGTCTCGCTCATGATGAATATCGTTCCGGATCGTTATTCGGCGGCCGCGGCCATTTGGGATGCGGGTACGTAGCCTTTCGGCGGCCCCGATTTGGCGAGCCCGCCGTAGAGTTGTTCGCCCGGCAGGTTGCGCGCGACGATTTCGCGCACCGCCACCAGCTTGTCGAGATCGACGCCGGTCTTCAGCCCCATCGATTCCAGCATGAACACCAGATCGTCCATCACGATATTGCCGGTGGCGCCCGGCGCATAAGGGCAGCCGCCGAGACCCGCGAGCGACGCATCGAAGCGCCGGACGCCGGCTTCCAGCGCGGCATTGGCATTGGCGATGCCGAGGCCCCGGGTGTCGTGCAGATGGACGGTCAGCACCACGTCCTTGGGGAGATTGTCGAACAGCATCTTGAACAGGTTCTTCACCTGGGTCGGGTTGGCGTAGCCCACGGTGTCGGCGACCGCCAGTTCGTCGGCGCCGGCGTCGAGGAATTTTTCCGCCAGCCGCAGCACCGCCGCCGGATCCACCGGGCCTTCGATGGTGCAGCCGAGCGCGGTGGACAGGCCTGCGAACAGTGTCACGCGCTTGCCGGTTTCCTTGGCTTTCTCGTCACGCAAGGCAACGATTTTCCGGAAATCCTCCACCGATTCATCGCTGGTTTTGCGGACGTTGGCCATGTTGTGCTTTTCGCTGACCGAGGTCACGTAGTTGAGCTTGTCGACACCGGCTTCGATGCCGTCGGCGCCGCCGCGCAGGTTCGGCATCAGGGCGGAGATAATCAGATCCGGATGATCCTTCTTGATTTCGAGGGCCGCGGCGCAGACTTCCTTGGCATCCTTGAATTGCGGGATCAGTTTCGGCGGCACGAAGGAGCAGACCTCGATTTCCGGCATGCCGGATGCGGCTTCCGCCTTGATCCACTCGACTTTCTGATCGGTCGGGAAGAAGGTCTGAATGTTTTGCAGCCCGTCTCGTAGGCCAACTTCACAGACATGAACGTCATTGCCGTCTCGCATCATGCTTCTCCTTCTCTGGAACCGAGTGCCGCGCCGCGTGCCCAAAATTGGCGCCAATCCTGCCGTGCGCGCGTGTTTTTTGTCCGGACGAATTCGCTGCCCGACTAACTAGAGCGCCGTCGAAGACGAGTCAATTCCTCCACGCGGGCAAGGTCAAGCATATTGGACCGAACGGCTGAATTAGAGCAAATCCCGAGAGAACCGAATCGGTTCGCGACGACGTATTTGCGTAAAAACAAAGAGATAGACCATTTCACTTGAGCCAATTTAAAGAAGAAATGGTCTAGCGCGAAATTGCGCCGAATATCGCATGCCCGGTCAATCCGGCAGGAGTTCCGGAATTGCATTGATGACCCGGTCGGGTTGGACGTCCGTATCGTGGGGCAGGCCATCTCCCGCCGGGTCGTGCCAAATCCCATGAATCCCCAGGCGCTGCGGCGCGCCAACGTCGAAATGCAGGTTGTCGCCGACCATCCAGGCTTCCGACGGCGCACAGTCGAAGACCTCCAGGACATGCTGGTAGATCGTGGGATCGGGCTTGTCCGCGCCGAATTGCTCGGAAATCACCACATGGTCGAATTGCTGCGCGAGCCCAAATCGTTCGATTTTGGCGCTCTGATCCTTGATGCCGCCATTGGTGACGAGCGCCAAACGGACGCCGCGATCACGCAGCCGGTCGACCGTTTCGAGCGCGCCGGGAAAGGCCGTAAGCTGCTCGCGGCGGTAGGCATTGAAGCGGGTCGCGATGTCGCCGGCGAGGGTTGGATCGTTTACGCCGGCCTCCTGCAATCCTGTTTGCACGATAAGGTGCCGCGTTGCTTCGATGTCGTAGCGCAGGTTTTTGTGTTCGCCCGGCGTCGCCTCGATCTTGCGCCACAGCGTCCGGCCGCTCTCGTTGATCGCGTCGGCCAGCGCGTCGGTATCCGTGTTCTGAATCCGACTCGCGAATTCGCTCAACACGCTCTGCCAGGCGAGATCGGGCCGTTGATAGGCGGCGATGAGCGTGCCGTCCATGTCGAAGAGGATGGTTTTTGGCAACTGCATATTCGGATTCCTTGCGGCGCTATTCTTTCGGGTCGACGTCGAGCCGTACCACGACGCCCTCGAGCTCCGGCGACGGCGGGGGATAGCGCTGTAATACCAACGGGTCGTGTCCGGGGATCACATGCCGGCCCGATTCCGCGAGCCGGCGGGCCAGCCGGAACGACGCCAGGTTTTCGCCGACGCTGTAGATCGCCGGGAACGGGTTTCCCTGCTCCATATTGGCGTAGTAATGCGCCGCGTCGGACGCCAGCACGACCCAGCCGCGCCTGGTGTAAACCCGGGCAAATTGGTGTCCCATGGTATGGCCGCCCGCATGGTGGACGGAAAAGCCGGAAGCCAGTTCCGCCTCGCCGTCATGGAATTCGACCCGGTCGGCATAGACCTGACGCACCATCTCGCAGGCATCGTCGACGGCGAAACCGCCGCGCATGACCTTATGGCTCATATAGCGGCCGGTCACGAATTGGGCCTCGGACTCTTGGAGGTGGAAGCGCGCCTTCGGGAATTTGTCGAAATTGCCCACATGGTCCCAATGCATATGGGTGATGATCACATCCTCGACGCTGGCCGCGTCCAGGTCGACATGGGTGAGGCTTTCGGCCGGACAGCGCAGATAATCATGGCCGCGCTTCTCGGCGGTTTCCCGGTTGAATCCCATATCGATTACGAAGCTGCGGCTCTCGCCGACAGCCGCCCACACGAAATAATCCATCGCCGAAGGGCCGTCATGGGCGTCGGCGAAGATGAAATTATGCTTCGGCGGCCGTTCGCCGCTATGCGCGTAGCGCACCGCATAGACCGCATAGACATCGGGCGTCGTCATGCGGGCACGGTTCCCACCGTGCTGATGCGATGCAATTCGCGGATTTGGCTTGGCGGCAGGGCGGCGGTGGTCGCCGCGTGCATGGTGCAGCGATTGTCCCACATCAGCAGGTCGCCGGCGCCGTTCCATTCATAGCGGTAATGAAATTGCGGCTGTTTGCAGTGTTCAAAAATTTCCGCGAGCAGGGTGTCGCTCTCCGTCTCATCCATGCCGATGATGCCCTTGATCCCGGCGGTCACGCCTTCGAACACGAAGATGGATTTGCGACCGGTTTCCGGATGGGTGCGGATCAGCGGGCGGACCCGTTCCGGACTCTCGGCGCGTTCTTCCTCGGTCATAATTTTCCAGCGGGATTCCGGGTGGTCGCGGTCGCGGTGGTAGCGGTATTGGCAGCGATACTGGAGTCCATCGAGCCGTTGTTTCATCGCCGGCGTCAGCGCGTCATAGGCCGCGGTGAGGTCGCAAAACAGCGTGTCGCCGCCTTCCGCCGGGATTTCGATTGCATAGAGCATTGTGGCGTTCGCCGGCCGTTCCAGATACGACCAATCCGAATGCCAGAACGAACCGGCATCCTTGATCCCCTTCGGTTTGCCGTATTCGACACGGTTCGACAGGACGGTGATGCGGGGCTCTTCTTCGTGCCAGAATTTGCGGATCGTGTGCGGAATAATCTCACCGAAGGCTTCGCCGAATTTGCAAAGCTGCTTGGCCGCAAGCGATTGATTCCGGAAAAATAGCACTTTGTGCTCCAGGTAGGCGCGATGGATCGCGTCCCAGGTTTCATCGTCCAGATCGTGGCCAAGGTCGATGCCGTCTACCTCCGCGACGAAATTTCCACCAACCCGTTCGATCGAAACCATGCGATGCCGCTCCCTCTCTTTTTCGCTCGTCCGGCAAGGATATCGTGCCGGTGGTGGCGAAAAAAGACCATATCCTCCGCCACCGTGCGATCCGGCGGCGGACCGTCGCGTTGTCGCGTTCCGGCGGTCCTGTTATGGTCCGGTTTGGCCGGTTCCGGTCGTGGTGAGAGGGATTCAGGGAAGATGGAAAGCCTTAGCACGCAATCGGCGGCGTGGGTCGCGGGGCTGCGCTACGAGGATCTGCCCGCCGATGTTGCCGAGGCGACCAAGCTGCGCGTGCTGGACTCGCTCGGGCTCATGTTGATTGCCGGCACCACGAAATTCGGCGCGGCGCTCCGCGACGGCGTGGGCGGGATGGGACAAGGCGACGCGTGCACCTTGATCGGCCTCGGCGCGCGCAACAGCGCGATGCTGGCGGCGCTCGCCAACGGCGCCTTGGCGGAAGCCCTGCAATTCGACGATACCCATAACGAGACGATCATTCATGCGACCAGCCCGACCGTGGCGGCTGCCCTCGCGGCGGCCGAATCCGGCGGCGCCAGCGGCCGCGACTTCCTCACCGCCGTTGCCGCCGGCAACGAGCTGACCTGCCGCATCGGCGTCATCGCGCCGGGCACCTTTCATCCCCGCGGCCTGCATCCGACCGGCATCATCGGCACCTTCGGCGCGACCTTTGCCGCGGCCCGGCTGCTCGGCCTGACGGAACAACAAACCGTCGCGGCGGCGGGCCATGCGGGCAGTTTCGCGTCCGGTATCCTCGCCTGCTGGGAAGACGGCACGGATACGCAATTCATCCACCCCGGCTGGTCGGCGCATGGCGCGATCGCCGCCGCGAATTTCGCGCGGAGCGGTCTGACCGGACCCGCCGCCGTGCTGGAAGGACGTTTCGGCCTGCTGCCGTCGCATTTGCACGATTTGCGCGGGCAACTCGATTTCGACCGGATGGTTCGCGATCTGGGTGTCGAGTGGGAAAGCCGCAACATGTCCTTCAAACCCTATCCGACGGCCCACATCATCCATCCATTCCTCGATGCCCTTCTGTACCTTTACCGGGAAGAGGGGCTGCGGGCGTCGGATGTGGAAACGCTCACCGTTCGCATTGCCGAATACATGATCCCGGTGGTTTGCGAGCCGGTATCGGAAAAAATCGCGCCGCGCACGGAGGCGCATGGCCGGGTGAGCCTGCAATATTCCCTCGCCGAGGCGCTGCATTGCGGCCGGCTCGGCGGTGACGGCTATAGCGCGGAAAGCATTCGCGATCCGGCGATTCTCGAACTGAGCGGCAAGATCCGCTATGAGATCGACGCGGAAGCCCCGGGAACCGAGCGTTACAAGGGGTGGGTCGTTGCCGAGACGACCGATGGCCGTCGTTTGGAGCGCATCGAAGATTACAATTGGGGCAGCCGGGAAAAGCCCATGACGGCCCAGGATATCGGTGCGAAGTTTATGGCGAATGCCGAAAACGCGGTGTCGCGAGAGCGCGCCGAGGCGATCATGGACGCCGTCGACCGGCTCGAGGATGCCGACAGCTTAGATACCTTGGTCGCCCATTGCCGCTGATTTCGCGCCATCTGTCCCGCCGTCCTACGGTCTGGCGCTCATGAGTACACCGAGCGTTTCTTCCGCGCCGCTGCGCGGCATTCTCTACATGGCGTTGGGCGGGTTTTTC
>Ga0224508_10000852_pt1 | contig 28282 bp, 40 predicted proteins | sample SF_Jan12_sed_USG_4_FD_170157 | JGI IMG/M metagenome (GOLD analysis project Ga0224508, IMG submission 170157) | Sediment microbial communities from San Francisco Bay, California, United States - SF_Jan12_sed_USGS_21 | ecosystem: Environmental > Aquatic > Marine > Sediment | place: USA... | reverse complement strand
GTTTTTTCACTCAAATTCATGTTATTTGAAATTTTGACAATAAATGATGCAATGTCATATTGGTTTAGACTCAAACCAAGTTTTTTTATGAGGGTTCTCAAATCCCTTGATAAAATTCTGCGTTCTACATTTCCAGCCTCAGCAATGTCATCCAAAGTTCTTGGGATATTATTTTGTCTACATGACGCATATAAAGAAGCAGAAATTAATGAAGCCATTGTTCTTCCTCTAGTTAATTTTGCATTTACTGCTTTTCTGTAAATATAAGCTGCATTTTCAACTACATTATCCGGAACTCCTATCTTTGTTTTCATTCCATGTAACAAAGTGAATGCTTTACTTAACGAAGAAGTTTTCCTAGATTTGCTTCTTTGATCCCATGTACGAAGCCTATTAAATTCAAATTTTGTTTTACTTGATAAATTTTTTCCAGTAGAATCTTTGTTATTTCCAATCATTGTAGATAACCCTTTATCAAACATTGTTAATGTTGTAGCAGGACCTGTTCGTGCATTTTTCATAAAATCTTCTGAGCTATAACTTCGACTCTCATGTGAGGAATCATCTAAGTTTTGCACTAGGACAAGACCGCAACCCCCGCAAAATACTTCTCCTCTATCAGAATCTGTTATTACAGGGTAGGTTTTGCAAGTATCAAGTTGACACTTTACATCATAATCACTAGAATAATATGCTACCACTACTGTCTACTTTAAGCATTTATTACATAAAAGCAAAATGAAATAGGTAATTCTGAAATTAAAACAAAACTTTTGTGACATAAAATTCCTTAATTTTATTTTATAGTAAAACTTTGTTTTCTAACATATTACATTCTATTAAATGTTAAAAATAATTAAAAAATATTTTTTGATTTTATCTATTTTTTTATAGAATCAAGAGAATGTCCACGATTTACAATCATTTGAATAATTGCATCTATTGGATATTCAATGCCATGTTCTTCCTCAAAATGCATTCGTAATTTTTCAAGTAATTCAATGCTTTGTTCTCCTTCTAAAGAAAAATCACACTCAAACCCATATTCATCACAACGAAGTTTTAGAGTCATTAGAATAAAAACAAAATTGAGCATATAAAAATCCTAGGCATAAACTCCAAAATTATCATCATCTTAAAGGAAATAATTTGAGCATGTATTTTGGCCCTCTAAATCCTAAATATCAAATAATTTATTCTTGCTTACTATACCTGTGGATTCAAATTGATATCAAACTATGTTATACTATAAAAAATGAACATGTTAGAGGCAAAAAATGAAGGGTTTTGAGTTTGTTTTTTTAGCGATAGGATCTGTTTTAGGAGCATTTCTTAGATACAAAATTACAGAATCTCCATTACTATTCAACACCTTGCCAGTCAATGTTTTAATTGTTAACATTCTGGGGGCGTTTATTCTAGGAATTTTCATCATAATATCTGAACAGTGGAATCTTGATGGAAGATATTCTTTATTAGCAGCTGTTGGATTTTGTGGCTCACTTACAACAATGTCTTCCTTTGCTCTTGATTCTAGTAATCTTTTAGATAACCAGCATTATGCAGCATTAGCAGTTAATATAATAACAAACATTGGATTATCAATTGGTGCATTGATTGCAGGAAAATCTATAATGTCTGCCGTCGTAAACGGTTGATCAGTTATAGGGACTATATTGTTTGTAAACTTTGATCACGGATTCATGATACATTTTTTGAATATCATCTTCAGTTGATATTGCAAGTTGATTCACAAGATCAGTTGCAGTAATCATTCCCACCACTTTATCATTGTCGATAACTGGTAATTTTCTAATATCCCGTGTGTACATCAAATCTGCAGCCATTAGTACAGTTTCATCTAGACCAGTAGCAATTAGTGGAGAAGACATTATTTGTTTTACTGGAGTTGTTATTTGATAAGCATGTGCAACAATTTTTACAGCAAAATCTCTATCTGTTACAATCCCTACTGGAGTATTATTTTCCATTACAATTACTGCTCCAACTTTTGCATCTTCCATCATTTTGGCGGCCTCATTGACAGTGATAGTAGCATCAACAGATATTACAGATTTAGTCATGATGTCCTTTACAGTAATTCGTCTAGCATCTTTCTCCATTTCAACTAAATTCTATTTTGCAAGTATTAAAGAATCTTCGCATAATATCATTCTTGAAAATCAACCCACTAAATGTAATCTTAAAATTATTACTTTTGAAATTTTGAAAACTTCTTAAATTCTATTTTATTATTAAATATACATGAAAAAAATTAAAAAAATTCTAGTTCCTCTAGATGGTTCCAAGAACTCCATGAGGGGATTAGATGAAGGAATTTATCTTGCAAGACAATGTCATGCAACAATTACTGGTTTGTATGTTGTACCTTTAGCAAAGCCACAAACAAACTCTCAAATTTCATATGTCGAAAAATACCTACTAAAAAATGCTGCAAAATTTATGTCTAGAGCCAAAAAACATTCTGCACAAAATGGAATTGTTTTTAATGACAAAATAGTTTATGGTGATGAAGGTTCCAAAATTACTAATTTTGCAAGCGTTAAATCATATGATATCATAATAATGGGTTCACGAGGAATGAGCTCTCTCAAAGAGGCTTTTCTTGGAAGTACTTCAAATTATGTTTTACACAAATCCAAAATTCCAGTTTTAATAGTAAAATAACTAAATATTCTTCAAAATAGTTTCGTGATATGAAAATGAGGATCTTCTTTATTAGAATATAGTCTAGATTAACAATATGGCTCATACTTTTGTAAAAGATGTTATGATAAGCGAGGTTTCTACTTTAGATTCTTCTGCAATGATTAAGGATGCAGCAAAATTAATGGATGATAAAAATATTGGATGCATCATTCTAAAAAATGGAGAAATACCAGTAGGAATTATAACTGAAAGAGACTTTGTAAGAAGGATAGCTTCTACAGAAAAACCATTAACCTCTTCACTTACAGAAGTAATGTCCTCGCCTTTGATCTCAATTGATCCTAATGTAACAATATGGGAAGCAGCTGAAGAAATGAAAGTAAATAATATACACAAATTACCAGTTTTACAGAACAACAAAGTTATTGGAATGATAACTACAACTGATCTAGTTGAAGTCTGCAGTGTTGGCTCTGATTCGGAAATGAGAAGAATTTGTGATCAGATACTCACCAGAATGCAAAAAGAACAGTGAAAAAATTTGGTTTATTCTTATCAAGTAATTATATTTCAAACAATTTCCTTTGTACAAGGAACATATTGGTCACAATCAATTGGTGATAAAGGAATTTTATACAAAGCTACAAAAGATCCTTATTCTAAACTTATAGTCCAATCTTCCACCGGTTCTAAAAAACTATTTCATGTTCCAAAAGATAGAACAGTTATTGTCAATAGAGATACTGTTCATTTCCTTGGAGAGATGGCATAGATTATCTAACAATCAAAACAGGACATTTTGCATTCTCAGAGATTTTTCTGCTTACACTTCCAAGAGTCTTTAATTTCCCTAATCCATGAAGACCGTGACTTCCAATAATTATTAAGGTAATTTTTTTCTTAGTAGCAAAATCTAGGATTTTACTTGCAATATCACCTTCTTCAATTCTAAATGAGGCTGTAATCCCCCTTAATTCACATTTTTTTACTGCATTCTTCATCATTTTTTCTGTTTCTTTTCTAACTGATTTTGACCACTTTTTAATTGCAATCTTTTCTTCTTTTGATTTTATTAAACTATGAAGTAATCCTGGAGGAGAAATATATCCCATATTAACAATCGAAATTAATAAAATTTCAGAATCAAGATTATGTGCAAGCTCAGTTGCTCTTGTTAATGCCTTTACGGAATACTTTGAGCCATCGTAGGGAACTAGAATTTTGGTTAACATTTTTGAGAACATTTTATCACTACTTTACTACTAACACTGGTACTTTTGATTTATGAACAACAGAGTTAGCAACACTTCCCAAAAAAGCTTCTTTTAATCCACTTTGACCTCGGGATCCAATTATAATAATATCAAATTTTTCAGCCTTTGACATTTCATCAATTTCTACAGTTGGACTTCCAAAAATAATTTTAGATTTGAAAACAATTCCATTTCGGGCACATCTATTTTTTGCTCCATCCATGAATTTTTTAGCTTCTTTGGTAAGATGAATTTGAAATGGCATAATAGCATCAGCTAAATTTCTTGGATAAATTGGTATTACATACAAACCAGTAATTGTTGCATGACATTGTCTTGCAAGATAAATTCCTTCATCTAATCCCCTCATGGAGTTCTTGGAACCATCTAGAGGAACTAGAATTTTTTTAATTTTTTTCCTTATCATTTCTATTAGCCATTACATTAGTGATTTATTACTAAATCAAGATTATCAATTATAAGAATTAACTGTAATATACGATCAATATATTTTTCATTTGAATATTAAGAGTTTAGTTTAATATCAGTAATTTGGATATTTTTTGTATGCGAAAATCGTTATACATGAACATTCTTGTCCCGTTAGATGGCTCTGAAAATTCTCAAAAAGCACTTCTGCAGGCATGTGATCTTGCTAAAAATCATCAAGGTCATTTGGTTCTAGTTTATGTTGTTGACAAGCCGCTTTCACTTAACTTGTTAGATAGAAAAGAATACCTTGGAATTCTTAGAAAATTTGGCAATAAGGTTCTAATCAAAGGAAAAGAAATTGCCAAAAATCAAGGAGTTGATGTGACTACGATAATAAAAGAGGGAAACATATCTAATGAGATAGTCAAACTTGCAAGAAATAAAAAATGTAATCTAATTATAGTTGGAAGTAAAGGGCTTGGAAAAACAGCTCGATTCTTTCTTGGAAGTGTTTCAAGTAAATTAGCAAATAATTCACCTTGTTCTATACTAATTGTAAAATAATTTAAGCTTCAGCAATAGCTTTTACAATATCTGCTTTTGTAATAATTCCTACAAGTTTTGAATTTTTTACTACTGGTAATCCACTAATGCCATTTCTTATCATTAATAATACAGCTATTGCGACATCTTCATCTGCTTTTACAATAATTGGATTAGATGCCATGATATCTACTGCTTTGAAATGAAGCAAATGACTCATTTGGTTTACTTGAAATTCACTAAGATCTTTTTTAGTTCTATAGTTTTCAATTTCTATTGGATCTGCCGATTGGATAATCCAGTGAGGCAATTTTGCTGGAACAAAATCTCTATACGTGATTATTCCAACCGGAATATTATTACGTTGAATTATTATTCGCGAAATTTTGTTGTGAATTAACAAACTTTCTACGTAAAGCAACGAATCTCCGGGCATAGCAGTTACTACCTTTCTTGTCATAATCTTTGAAATTGTGAGAGGATTTACAGCATGGGTTAGAAAAATTGAGGCAAGATCTGTTTTTGTTACTAGACCTTCTAAAATCCCATTTTTTCCTAAAACGATAACTGAACTAATACGATGCCTTTTCATTATTTTGGCACAATCATAAACCGAAGCAGTTTTCTTTACGATAAATAATTTTTTAGACATAAATCCTGATACCCTAACAGATTTGATTGGCTTGTCACCTAAAGCATAGATCGTTTTTGCAATATCTTTTTCAGTAATAATTCCTACTGGACACTTTTTAGAGTTTATTACGACTAGTCGTTTTAAGTTATGCCTAAGTAAGATTTCTCTTGCATCAAGCAAACTAGTATTTGGTGTAATTGTAATTGTTCTTTTAATTATTAGCTGATTTAAGTCCACATTTTTTAATAACAACAAACTACCTCAGATTTTAGTGGTTAAATATATGAACTCTAATATCACGCATGAAAATCAAATTTGAAAATCTAGGTTTTCTTTTAATTTAAAAAAGGGTAATTTATCATTAAAGAAGATGATTACTGATACAATTTATGAGCATCTAAAGGATATTCAAGCTACCAAAATAAAGAACATTATATCAACAGCCACAATTATTGAACCAACTGAAACTTTATCTTCAGTCATCAACAAAATTATTCGAAATAAGTCATATGATGTATTTTGCATTAATGGCAAAACCACCCTTTCAACAAACATCCTTTCTTTACTTAATGCTAAAAATATCACAACTATGAAAGTAGAGCCATTTCTTTCCACAATTCCATATGTAACACCCAATGATTCTATCCAAAAAGCATCTCATATCATGACTCACTATAGAACTCGAGAAGTTCCTGTTGTTAGCAAAAATAAAATTATTGGTGTTGTTACTGCAAAACAGATAATCAAGTTACTTTCCTCAAAGGATAACAAATGGATAAAAGCTAATCTGATTTATACACAAAATCCAATTACAGTATCCACAGATGAGTCATTAAGTAGCGCAAAACGAATAATGACTAATAAAAAAATAGATCACCTTCCTGTAATCAATAAAGAAAAAATTCAACAAGTTCTGACCTCAGCTCACCTAATTGAAGCTATAATTCCAAAGGAAAGCTTAGGCCGTTTCTCTAGAGGAGCAAATCGAGTCCATAAATTAGAATCCAAAATTGGAAATATTGGAAGCACAAGGATTCCTCAATGCTCCCCAAATGATAATTTAAATCAAATTTTAAAATCTATGCTAAAAACTGATACAACATGTTGTTTAGTCAGCCTTTGGGATAACCTACAAGGCATAATCACATTCCGAGATATACTTGGCCTCCTAGCCTCCAAAATAGAGACACAGATACCATTATTCATAGTTGGAATGCCAGAAGATCAACAAGATATTAAACTGATTAGTTCTAAATTTGAAAAAACTCTCAAAAGATTACAACAAACCTATTCTGAAATTCATGAAGCAAGAGTATCAATTAAAAAACAAAGAACTGGTGGAAAGAAAGAAGGAAAGTTTGAGGTAACAATTATGATTTCTACATCACATCATGCACCATTAATTTACAAATCTATAGGCTTTGATCTGAGTGAAGTGCTAGAAGATCTCAGCCAAAAACTTCTAAGAAATCTATCAAAACGAGCAAAACAAAGATCCAAGACTAGTATTAGAAAAATGGGATTGCCTATATTCTAATTATGCAAATTAGTAAAACATCACCTAAAGAAAATACCTTACTAGTAGGATTCCCAAGTAATGGTCTTGTAGGCACTTTTACAATTTCATATTTAGTTCATTATTTAGAAATGAAATTAATTGGAGAAATTGAACATCCAGATCTACCACCTACCTTATTTGTTGAAGATGGAGAAATACTCCCACCAATACGAATCTATAAGAAAAATAATCTTTTTGTTGTATTGTCTGATCTTCCATTTGATCCATTTGTTGCATATGACTTTGCAGAATCAATATTAGATTATTGCAAAAAAAATCAAATCAAAAAAATTATCATAATTAGTGGAATGGAAACAATAAACAGAAACCCTAAACCCCCAAAAATATTTGGTCTAGTTACACATCAATCATTGGAAAAACTCCTTTATGATTACGGAGTTCCCAAATTTTTATCAGGTTCAATTTTTGGAACAGACGCTGCAATGATTACAGCCTTTAGAAAATCTAAAATTCCAGCTTTAATCCTATATGCAGAATGTCATCCTTTTTTCCCCGATCCTGAAGCTTCAATTGTTGCAATTACGACTCTAGCTAGAGTTTTAGAGATCAAAGTTGATACAAATGATATACAAAAACGGATTGAATGGTTAAGAATTCAGCATAGAAATTTAATGGAAGAAACCATTCGCTCTCTACAACAACAGCAACAAGAAAAAAAACCAGGGAAGGCCCCACAAATTTACAGGTGATTTTATGGTTACAAACAAAAATGAATTTAAAATTAGAATTTTTCCTCCAACAATTAGCTCACTACTAAATGATGATATTGATCATCAAATTCTCTCACCTTTATCTTGTTTAAGAGAATTTGAAACAAATTGGTTGTTAGAGTTTGATCTCCCCCTTGTAAATAAAAAAGATATTAAAATAACTTTTGATGAAAATATGATTTCTGTTGAAGCAAAACTAAAAGAAACTTATGCAGAGGAAAAATTAGGCGTTACAACAAAATTTGAATATTTTAAAAAAACTCTCTTTCTTCCAGGAAAAATTAATAGCAAAAAGGCCTCTGCTAAATTTACCAAAGGCAGATTAATTATTACAATTCCAAAGATGATTTCAGGTCAAAAAATCAAAATTGAATAACTACTTGAAAAATTGATCAATTTGGTCTCTATACTTTACAGTAATTTTTCCAAATTCAGTGAAATCTTCTGCAGTAGGATATTTCAATCTCATAGCATATTGATTCATAAAAACTGATACAGCACTACCTACAATTAGATTGTAACAAGCATCAGCAAGATTTTTTGAATAAGGAAATGCAACTTTGATAAATGGTAAATAGGCTTCAGTTTGGGAAATCATTAATTTTATCTGCTTTTCAACATAATCTTGAACGTCTTCTGGAATTGGCATATTATAACTAATATTACGTCCTCATAAATAAGCACTTTTTTAAACTAATCTTAGGAGATAATCTGTTCTAGATATCTTTCCTTGCCCTTTCTACTCCTAGGAAGACACCGTAACTGCCTATTACAACATGGACAAGTAATCCCCTCATAATCTACAAAAACTTCACAGTGATTACACCTTTTCTGTCCAGCTGCATATCTTCCTATTCGTGATGGTTTTTGAGCCTTGTAATTCTTACATTTTCCAATACAATAGGTCATTATTTTCTAAATAATATTTCTAGATTGATAATATTATACTGTAAATTCTAATATCAAGATTGATAATTAGCTAGTCTAATAAATAATAAAATTTTTCACAAAGTAAAAATTAAAAGAACAAAAATTAAAATTCCTTCAATTTGAATTAATAATGGAGTAAAACATTGGCAGATCTTGATAGAAAAGTATTTGGACAAATTACCACAAAAGAAATCATAGGTGCTTTTCCTCCAGCAATACCTGATACTAAAATTCTACTTGATGAAGAATTACAAAATTTAATTAGTAATATTAAATCACAAAACAAAGAATCATTACAAAAATTATTAGACGATCAAAAGATTGCAGAAAAACATGTTAACAGTAGACCAGGCGCTATGGCTCTAGCACAAGATAAAATTCAATTATTTACAGAATACAGCCAGAAATACATCCAAATCATAAACAAAAAACTGAAATCCTAAACATTAATTTTAAAAAATTTGATCAGGAATTATTCTTTTTGAGTATCCGCTGGAGGTTTTTGGACAAAACCACCTTCTTTAGGTTCCGGAGGAGGAATTTTCTTTGATCTTCCTAAACCAATCGTAGTAATTATTACTGAAGACAAAATAATAAAGAAAATTATTTGTGGATAAACTTCTGCATTTGGCAATCCTAATGTTAAGGGAAATGTAGCCAATACTGCAGCAGCCAAACCCCTTGGAATCATTGAATAGGTAACCTTTCTATCCAATAATGAAAATCTTTTTGTTAAAGTGATTTTAGCCACAATAATTCTTCCAAAATAAATTATTATTGTAATCCCAATTCCAAGTATTACATATTCAAATTGTCCTATACTTGCCATCAATCCTACAAATACAAAAAAGAAAACCCTTACCAAAAATGTTAACTGGTTATGAGTAGGATCATCAAGTTCTATCCTTGGAAGTTTGAATTTTAGAATTCTTGCAAAATGACTTTTATTTCCTAGCATTAACCCAAATACTAGTGCTGTAAGGGCTCCTGATTCTCCAAAGGAATTTGCCAAAAAGAATAGAACAAACAAAATTCCCAATGTGAGCATATAGGCATGTTGAACATTACCAAGCTTAGTTGAGACATACATCCATGGAATCCCTACCCCAAAACCGAGAACTAGACCCACAACTATTGCTCTTCCTAGTGTTTCTTGTAAAACCGATATGTCCAATTGACCCACAAGGATTGCTCCAAATAGGATAAATGCAATAATTGTAGATAAGATATCAGTTAATGCTGACTCAAAACTAAGCATGTTTTTCGTTTCTTCAGAAATCCTAATGTTTCTAACAAGACCAAACACAATTGCTGAACTACTCCCGCCAACAATAGAACCAAGTAAAATACTTTCTAACCAAGACCAATCAAGAACATAATGTACAGATATTGTAACAATCACGACTGATAAAATAAACCCAAGAATTGCTAAGGTAAAAGAAAAATGTGCTGTTCTTACAATTTGTTTTAGATCTAAGTTTAGTCCACCATCAAACATGATAATGATAAGAGCAAGTGCAGCAAAATATGGAACAATTTGAATAACTGCTTCAGGTTGAATAATTCCAAGAATTGGTCCTATTACTACACCAAGTATCATCAAAAATGCAACATCAGGAATTCCTGTCTTTTTAAAAAAGGCCTCACCGGCTACTCCAAGAAATATTACGACTCCTGCAGCAAGTAATAATACATGAGCTGAAGCAATAGGCCCATCTTGACTTAATGTATCAACAAAGTTCTGAAATTCATTTATTTTATTTAGAATAAAACTTGTATCAAAACTACTAAGAGAAGGTATATCACCAATCTGTCCTCTAACTAGTTCCAATACTCCAAAAAAAACTGGATTCATGTATTATTGATTTTAATTAAGAGGTATTAAAAGGCAAATTATTCAAGATAAATTGATTAATGGCTTATGGGATGATATTTGAAAATTTTTTTAGAATATATTAAATCTCTCTCTCAATATCTATATTGTAATGAGTGCAACTGGAGAACTTCGGGCTGATCATGATCAAGTTCGCCGTCTGCAAAAAATAATCGAAAAATGCGCTGAAAAGATAACTAGAGGGTCAAACATTCCATTTTCTGATATTGAAAAAATAACAATCATTATCTATGAATTTGTAGACACAATACACCATTCTAGGGAAGAAAATTCTTACTTTCCTTGTGTAGCAAGTTATGATACGTTAAAAGAAGAAATCCGAGCATTTATGATTGAACATGAATTTGGAAGAAATATCGCAAGAGAAATTACAAAACATTTGCAAAGATGGAAAAAAGGAGAGGAAGCAAGAGAACCAGTGTCGCGATTCTTGAGAACCTATTCAGTATATCTTTTTGATCACCTAAACAAAGAAAACAAATTTTTTGATCAAGCAGAAGCAGATGTTCTATCAAAAGAAGAAGAAACTGAGATGTATGAGCAATACCGATCAATAACGGCAATTACAAAAAAGAAAGAAGACATGATAAAGGAAATAGATTTTTTGGAAAATCAACCTTGGTTTCAAATTTAACGTAAACTCTTTATGTCCTCTTTTGTACATTTATTCATATGAAACCATTTGTTCTTTGGATGACTGGTCTTCCGTGTTCTGGAAAAACCACAATCGTTAAAGATTTGCAAAATGACATTCCAAACTTGGCAATGCTTGATGGTGATGAACTAAGAGAATGGTTCTCACCTAAAGACTTTTCAAAGGAGGGTAGAGATGAGCATAACAAAAAAGTTGCTCACTTGGCTAAACTTTTACTAAAACATGGAGTTCCAAGTGCAGTTTCTCTGGTATCACCATATCTTGAGAATAGAGAAAATGCAAGAAAAATCATAGATGCAGGAGATCAATTTGCAGAATGTTATGTGAAATGTTCTCTAGCAAAATGCGAAGAAAGAGATGTCAAAGGCATGTATGCCAAGGCTAGGAAAGGGGAGATTAAGGGATTCACTGGAATTGATGATCCCTATGAAGAACCAGGAAAAGCAGACCTTATAGTTGATACGGAAAATGAACTTCTTTCAGAGAGTGCAAACAAAGTCAAGGAATTCCTTAAAGGAAGAAACTTATTCTAATTTTTTAAATTTTTCCAGAATTTTATTATGAACTAAACCATTTGTAACTAGAATCCCATTTTGATGATTTACAATTTTATTATTATAGGTTATGTCATTACCTAACATATCTGTCATTTTTCCACCAGCTTCTGAAATTATGCAATAGGATGCAGCAGAATCCCATTCTTTCATTTTATTTGTTGTTGTGATGTATGCTTCAGCTTCACCTGAACTAATTTTTCCCACCTTTAATGAACTTCCAATACTAGTAAATTTTTTTATTCCTAATTTTTCTATAAACATTTTTTCTTTATCTGAAAGATGATGTCTTGAACCAACCACTCTGCATTGTGTCAGATCTGACATTTCAGTCACAGAAATTTTTCTCCAACCATTCTCTGAGTATCTAAAGGCTCCTCCTCCTTTCTGAGCAGCAAAAATAGTTTGCTCCGTTGGCCAACCAATTACTCCCAAAATTGGTTCTTTGTTTTTAACCAAAGCAATCATCACAGTAAATTCTCCAGTTTTATCAATAAAATCAGAAGTTCCATCAAGAGGATCTACAATCCAAAGTGTCTCCTGAGATAACCTACTTTGATCATCTTTATCTTCCTCAGATAAAATTTGGTGGTCTGTTTCAGATAAGATGCTCTTGATTATTTCATTACTTTTTAGGTCTGCTTCTGTAATGGGAGAATTATCTTGTTTAATTGAGGTCTCATATTTTTCTCCATAAATTTCTAAAATTGCGTGTCCTGCCTTAACTACTGACTCTAAAGCTAAATCCATCTCTGGAATTTTATTTGTAATGGGAATATTTTTCAATAATTGTTACCTACGTTGTAAGCTCAGGCTTTAAAGTCCATGCTACTCCAAGCATGATAAATGGAATCGACATTACTCCAATAATTGATAACATGGTATTAAGTTGAGAATCTGAAACTTGTGGATTATTGATAATCCAAGGTAATGGTAAAGTAATAACTACCCATATGATACCTAGTAAAATGATTAATTTTGCTTTTTTCTTCTTGTCAGTCATCATATTTTCTACATTTTGAGCAGTATTAAACTCATGGGAATTTATTTAGTTGATTGACCTCCGTCTACTGCAAGAACAGCTCCTGTGGTCCACGAGGAATCTTCTGATGCTAAAAATAAAATTGATTTTCCAACCTCTTCTGGTTGACCTATTCTACCTAATGGATGATCATTATCCATAAATTCTCTATCTTTTTCTGTTTGCAAAAATGGTTTTGTCATATCTGTATTCACCACGCCAGGACAAACACAATTTACCCGTATCTTATCTTTGGAATATTCTAATGCCCAACACTTTGTTAATACAATTAAAGCTGCTTTTGTTGCAGAATAAGCATCAGCATTGAATCCTTCATAAGCTTTCAGTCCCGCATCTGAGGAAACATTAATGATGGTACCTGAACTTTTTTGTAGATATGGCAATGCAAATTTTGTAAATCTGAATTGTCCACTAAGATTCACATCCAAAACATCATTCCACTCTAATTCTGAAATCTCATGTAATGGTTTAATTCTGGGAAAAATCCCTGCATTATTAACCAAGATATCCAATTTTCCAAATTCTTCAATTGTTTTTTCAATTACTTTTTTTACTTCTTCTTCTTTTCTAATATCTGCGGTTACTGGTATTGTATTAGAAAGTCGACTGGCAGCATCCTTTAGGTGTTGAGCATTTTTTGATGTGATTACTACTTTACATCCATTTTCAGAAAATATCTTGGCTGTTTCAAATCCGATACCTCTACTTCCACCAGTTATTATAGCAACTTTTCCATCTAATCTCAATATTTCATCCAGTAAAATTCGTAATTTATACGTCTTCAAAAATTTAGAAATTTTTATTCTTTTTTTAAAAAATATCTTAAAAACCACTCACTTTTTTCTAATAAAAAACATCTAGCAACTTTTTCATTCTTTTTTCTCACAAGATCTTATATCCCAAGATCTAAAATCTAATCTTAATAACTCAAAATCACATGTAATTTTTGGATATCGTACTCTTGATTTTTTTCCAGATATTCCTTTAGAATTCTATAACATCTACAAAACATTTAATGATAAATATTTCATAAAATATTAAAATTATCTAAAAATTTTCAATAAATAATAAATAGTTAAAATTACTATAATATTTAATGCCGAAGGACATAAATCCTATCGACTAAATTGGCGTGGCTCCGCAGAACGAAAAAGGCAATCAGGCATTAAATGATCTGACCACGAGAGGAAATCTTTCATAGTTTTGCAAAAAGTGGGGCACGCCTTCTAATTTCTATCAATATAGACAGATACACTCCCTTTTAGATTGCCATTTGGGTTTATCTGAATAGAAACTTCTTGTGGTTCTAGAACCGTCATTGATTTTTCTCCGTCATAATCCCAGGTATAATACTCTGAAATTCCTGTCTCATGTAATGTTCCATTTAGCTTAAAATTTTCAGAAAAAAGAATATCATCACCTTCTAACAATATGGTAAGATCTTGAGGACTATCACCATTAGGCACGAATCTAAAAATATAGTCACCTTTTTCAAATACAAATTCGCTAGAATAAACTCCCTCTTCGTATTTTTTTGGATCAGCTAGGGTTACATGAAAAGATGACTCCCTTGTATTTTCTGGTTGATTTGATTGAGAGCCAAGAGTAATAATTGCTATTATTATGATAATGATCGGAAGGATTACAAATTTTTTATTCATTTGGTAGTTTATACCTAATATTATAAAAATTGATTTCAAATTGTGCCTAAAATTTATTATAATATTTCAAAGAAAAATGGTTAGCAAAATTATATCTACAGTGAATCAATCTTTACACCTGAAATTAAGTAGTAACTTCATGATTTGCAATATTGACACAACTTCAAGATAAATGGTCCAAACAACCACAACCAGGAATAACCGAAAAAATTAATGATGTAATTAAACCTAAAGGCGCTCTTAAACCTCGAGTGCAAACTGCAATTAAAAAATTAAGCCTACAAATTTCCAAATTAGACAGTATGTTAACTAAACTAAAAGAACGTGATGCAAAAATTTTTCAAAGAATAGTTGAAGCAACACAGCAACACGACAGTCAGAAAAGCAAAGTTTTATCAAATGAATTAGCAGAAGTTAGAAAAGTTACCAAAATTTTAGGAAGCGCAAGAATAGCCCTAGAGCGAATCGAATTACGATTAACAACCTTCAATGACCTAGGAGATACAGTAGTCACAATAATGCCAACGATGGGCCTGATGAAAAATCTAAAATCATCATTAGGCAAAGTAATGCCTGGCGCAGAACAAGAGATTGGACAGATGGCAGACATGCTTGGTGGATTTATGACTGACAGTTTCGCAGGTGATGGAGCTTTTGGTATTGATGATTCAACAAATATGGAATCTGAGAAAATTCTCCAAGAGGCTGCAGCAGTCGCTGAAAACTCTACTGGAGACTTATTCCCATCAGTACCTTCATCAACCACACCAAGCACAACATCAACAAAGTTTCTTTAAAGCTCTAATTTTAAAATTAATTTTCTATAGACTCTCTTGTTTCTTTAATTTTTTTTACTCTATTTCCTTCATCATCTACTATCTTATCAATACCTGATAATTTATCCTTAAGATTATTAATCAGAGATCCTACTTCATTAGCTTCATTTTCTACCTCTTGCCTTTTACGAGTTAATTCTTGAATTCCTTTATTTTCTTCATTAATATAGACACTGACCTTTTCCAATTTTTCTTTTAAATTCTTAATATCAACAGATTCATCCTCGATATCTTTTTCCAAACTTGTTCGCTTATCTTTTAAATTTTTTATCATTAATCCAACATAATCAATTGCTTCATCTAGTTTTGCACGTTTATCCATGAGGTCTCCAATACCAATTTGGCTAGAGTTTTCTGAAAATGAGGATTCAACTTTTTCTTCTATTGATTCAACTTTGGTTTCTTCATTTGGTTTCTCTTCTACCATTTCTCCTCCCTCTTCCTTTTTGAATTTGTCAAACATTTTATAATTTAATGGAAAATATGAATAAAAAGTTATTATGCATTCTCAAAACTGACCTAGTGAATGATTTTTTGTTAATAAAAAAGGAAAATGGTGGTTTAAACCACCAAAATGGAATTTTTAATCTTTTGGTTACAATCAATAGAATTTCTTGATTCTGAGGTTGAATTTCCAAATTGAAGTTTGGGATCTAGATTTGACTCTGAATTCTTTAGATTTGAATTCGTAAATGCAACCGCAAATATGTCCTCCTCGTCTGATTTTACCATTTTACCAGAAAATATGACTCTATAAACCATATTCTCTTTGGAATGATCTTCAATCATTTCTGGCTGGGAACTATTAGATCTCCCAATCAATTCTAGTTCCAATTCCCCTTTGGATAGATTTAGAATTCCATTTACTGAAAACTTCCAAAACTTCTCTCCAACTTTGGAGGCTTTTCCATCAAAAAGGACTATTCCTGAATGATACGCTTTGGAACTTACAAAGGACCATCCTGAGACTCCTTCTTCAGAAAGAATTCTACTCATATCATCCTTAGTGGTGTCCTCAGGTAAAGCAAACTGCTTTACTTCCAGCTTTCCATTTACTAGTTTTTCAGTAACAATTGTTCCAAGTCTCTCTTGTTGAAAAATTTTTGCAGATTTTAACTCCTCTGGTAATACTAAATCAACTGGTTCCTCAATTTCTGCATAAGAGTAGGTAACTGCTAATTGTGCGGTTGCTAGCATAAACAAAATTGCTACCACTCTGATTGTTTTTCTAGGGTTTTTTTCCATTATCGGTAGATATCTCAAATGATAGTTTAGGAATGGTAATGAAACGTCCTGTTCCTTATATACAAAAAATTGAAAAAATATGTTAAAAAACTACCAAAATACCAGAAATTTAACAAAACATTGATCTTAGAATTTTTTCCAATAATTAACAAAATTTGTATCAAATTTTTAGACACAAAAAATATCCAAAACTTTCCTCCTCCAGCAAAAACTATCAAATTTACAGTTTTTTAAGATGAAAATGGTGTTCCGCTGTGTGTTCCGCTTTGAGGTTTCAGAATATTCCTCATAAACAAACTAATCATATACTAAGACATGTCAAAACAACAATACAGGTCCGAAATGGGCATAATGGGTGATATCCTTGATGTAACTGCCAATGGTGGTCGTGATGGAATCATCATATCTGCAATATCTCGCAAAGCCAACCTATCTCACTATGCAGTACTAGACAAATGTGAGAAATTGGTAGAAGCTGGCTTAGTTGAGTCTGTCAAAAACGATAGAAATAGAGTCTTTTTGATTACCGAAAAGGGACTTGAATTTTTCCAGGAATTCAAGAGATTCCAGGGACTCGTTGAGAGTATGAACCTCAGGTATTAACCATTGAATCCCCAAATCGTACTATTTCATAGAAAGGAATCTCTTGTAGAAGATGGAATGCTTTTTGTAAGGACTGAGGATATCCTCAATACAATGATTAAAACTCCCCTAATTCTTGCCAGCTTAGTCATTGTAGCGATAGGAATGCCAATTCAGGCCTCATTCAGCTCTACTAGATCTTTAGAACTAACCATGTATTCAGATGGTTCTACACACGTATCTACTCAGATAGATATCGACTCATTATCACCTGATTTCCAGTTTGAATTATTTGGTCCATCAGTTGATAATTTTGTTGCAGTAGGTGAGGATGGATATCTGTTATCTGCTGAAATAATCGAAAATACGGCAAGTATTGACACATTTGGTTCAGCGAACATTACAGTAAACTATGATATTCACGATTTAATTTCAAAGGAGGGAAGAGTTTGGACTTTTTCATTTGATTCCCCATCTGATTATACATTACTTATGCCATCAAACTCAATAATTGTTGGGATGAGTTCAATTCCAAAAAATATGGAAGTACTAGATGAGCAAACCAAACTAGAATTATCAAATGGTGAAACTGAGATAAATTACGTACTTGGTACCCCTCAAAACCCAATAGATAGTATTCCTCCAACCGATCCAACACCTCCTTCAGAAGACTATACCATTCCAATCATTTTTGGTGGATTAATTGCAGCGGGGATCGCAGGAGCATCCATTATCATAAAGAAAACCAAGCTAAAATCATTATCATCAACAATTCAAACAGAAGTTCTTTCTGAAAAACCAAACGAAGAACAATTTGTGGATCCACAAGCTGTCTTTGATTTTAGACCAGATATGCGCGAAGATGATAGAAAAATTGTTAAATTTATTTATGAAAATGGTGGCCAAGTCTTTGAAAGTGAATTAAGAAAAAAGTTTCTTCAACCCAGGACAACTATGTGGAGAGCTGTAAAACGCCTAGAAAGATTGGGAGTAATTGAAATTAATAAAAAAGATATGCAAAATCTTGTAAGCCTAAAGAAAGACTTGGAGGAAGAAGAATGAAGTCCATCTCAATTTTTGGATTCTTAATTTTAACAGTTAGTTTGGTTTTAGGAGGCTCAACAATTACAATTTTTGCCCAAGATAATCCTCCAATTTTACTAAAAATAGCTACAACTGCACAAGATAATATCCAAAGTCAAATCTCTAGTAATTCATCAGATGAAATAAAAAAATTATTTGAAGAGGGCCAACAAGGAGTGGTGGCCATAGATATTGCCCTCTCAAACGATGATTTGGAATCAGCCAAATCACATTTCCTATCTACAATGAAAATATTTACTCAAATATCTTTCCTATTAACTTCCTATCAAACTTCCTATCAGACTGATAATCAAAATTCTGTGACAGAAGTAAATACTAACCCACCTGCAACTAATACCTTAAATGATCTGATTAGATTGCAAGGCTACGTAGGCAGTCTAAAAACAATCGCTAAAAACCATAATTCAACACTAGTATTTTTACCACTTGATGAATTATTCGTTGTTGCAAAAACTCAAATTAATAAAAATCAATATGAACAAGCATCAGATACAATTCAAGAAATTAAAGATACTATAATAGATTTTAATGCAGAACTTCGGCAACAAGCTTCACAAAAGGAATTAGATCGTGCACAAGCTTTTGCCCAAAAATATCTTAAACAACTTGATCGATTAATTGAGCATGCCAAAAAAATTGAATTTTCTGAAGATATTATTGCAGAGCTAGAGACTGCAAGAGAAGGTCTTACTTTAGCAATATCTCCATCAGATATAATTAAGGAAATAAGAAATATAATGTTGCTACACTCACAATATGAAATATCAGAAAGTAAACTTCTACAATTAAGGATCATACAAGCAGAGGAAACAATTCTAGAAATATCCAACACCGACCGATTTACTCCAAATACCATAGAGGGAATGAATAAAAATATTGAAACCATTAAAGATCAAGTATCAAACAAAGAACTTGAAAGTGCAACTGAAATACTAAGGGCACTGGAAAGAATTTTGGAGAAAATCCAAATTAGCTACGAATCATCATAAACTTCATATACATTTTCTAAAACCATTTAATATGGCTTCTAAAGCAATTTCTGTTGGAGTAGGCATTCCCATGATAGTGGTAGGTGCTTTAATGACATGGTTGTGGGCTCCTTTAGAAGTTGATATGCAAAATATAGTAGAATTTGTGGGAAGCTTAATAGGAATTTTGGGGGTAGTATTTTTCATCTCTGGATTGTTCTATGCAAAAGAACCAGTAATGCATTAAAGCCCATTGAATAAATAATGAAAAAAAATACAACTATTACTTGAAAGTTAGATTATTTGAAATATTTACATCAGTTGAAGGAGAGGGAATTCTTTATGGCACAAAAACTCTCTTTGTACGATTAGCAGGATGTCCCTTTACTTGTTTTTATTGTGATACAAAAGAATCATTGCCACTTGATTCTGGATTAGAGTATGATATTCAAGATGCATATCAGTTAATCGATTCTAATCTCAAAAAACAGACATACAAGGTCAATTTTACAGGCGGAGATCCATTAATCCAACATGAAGCAGTTGCAAAGTTAGCCAAATATGTTCAAGATAAAAAAATTCCAACTTATCTAGAGTCATCTTGTTTTGACTTGGATAGATTTAATCATGTTTTACCATTTATTGACATTGTTAAAATTGAATTTAAAACAATAGATTCAGAATTTGTTGATTCTAAACATTATGAAAGGTTAATAGAAAATGCAATTAATTGTTTAAAATCTTCTATATCTACCAAAAAAACAACATACATCAAAGTTGTTGTTAGCTCTAAAACCCAATTGGAAGAGTTTACTACTTTGATTGCAACTATTTTCAATTCTGTTTCAAAAAACCAAATTGATGGATTCATTATACAACCCACCTATGGAATAGCAGAGCCATCTCTAGATTTACTTCTAAATCTATATGATATAGTATATCCATATTACACTGACGTCAAAGTTGTACCCCAACTACACAAGTTCATAGGTGCTCCATAATTTTACCCCCAGTGTAAATACTAGATTAGGTTCAAATACTAGAAAAATCATTTAATTATATCGAATGGATCAAGAACGAGTAAAAAAATTGGTTAGGGAGCTAATCATAGAAATTGGAGAAGATCCAACCCGCGAAGGACTCAAAGATACGCCAGAAAGAATTGGACGAATGTACCAAGAAATCTTTAATGGATACGAATCTGATTCTGAATTATCAATTCAGTTTTCTGAAGATTCTGATACAGTCGTCGCCCGTGATATTCAGTTTTATTCTATGTGTGAACATCACATGTTGCCATTCTTTGGAAAGATCCATATTGCATATTCCCCAAATGGCAGGGTTTTTGGAATATCAAAATTAATCAGATTAGTAGAAAAATATTCAAAACGATTACAAATTCAAGAAAGACTAACAAAGAATATTGCTGATGAATTATTTGCTCAAGGTGTCAAAGGAGTTGTAGTTATTGTTGACGCTGAACATCTTTGTATGAAAATGAGAGGAGTAAGGAACGACGCCACTTTGACTTCCTCTGCTTATAGAGGAATATATGAAAATAAAGAAGAAAAAGAAGGTATCATGACTGTTATCCGAAAAAATACCTCAAAACCTTCATTTTAGTATCTGAAAAATTAAATATTCAATATTTGAGATAACTTACATGGTTGCTCATGATAATATCCATATTCCCAAAGAATCATTCCCACACTGGATATGGTATGTCATAGAAGCTTCACTTGTAATCGTTTTGTCCTTTGCAATTTCTTTTAAGGTCGCACAATCTTTTGAAGTGTCTCCTGAAATAGGCAACTGGATTTTAGCAGGAACATTTGGTGCATGTTTTCTTGTGTGGTATATTATAGTAAGAGGTCTTATTCTCAAAAAGAAAATTCTAAAAAACAAATATTAAAATTAATTTTGATATTTTGTTTCATCTTTGATTTTAGATTTGACAAAAGCATTTTTTCTATTATTACATGACTCACAAACTCCACAGTGATATTTTCCACTAGAGTAACAGCTCCAAGTTTTAAAAATAGATTTCCCCAATATTTTGTAACCTACTCTAAGCAAATTACTCTTAGAAAGACCTTCTTTATATGGTGACCAAATTTCTATATTTTTTCTTAATCCAGAATTTATCCCATCGATTTCCCCCTGATTAAACGAAGATTCCAATTTTTTTGCAAAATTTGGTCTGCAATCAGGATAATTTTTGTCACCCGTATGAGCTCCATAGGCAACCAGAGTTGCATTTAGAGTAAAAGCCCATGCTGATGCGATTGAGAGAAAAACAGCATTTCTGATAGGAACAACAATAGAATAATCAAACCTACTTGGTATTTTTCTTTTTGAACTAGTTAAAACATTAGAATCCCCATACAACTCTTTCATAAAACCAATATCTACAACCTTATGTTGTTTTAGACCTAATTTTTTTGCAAAAGATTTTGCAGCAATAATTTCTTTATTTGCCTTTTGACCATATGAAAATGAAATTCCATAGAGGTCAAATTTTGATTTTAAATAGGAAGCTGCACAAACTGAATCTACCCCACCACTAAAAACTACAACAGCTCTTTTCATTAAATTATCACGAATTATTTTTTAATTGAAGCACCAACACTTGGTTTACAAATTACGATTTGACATTCTGTTTTAGCTGATTCAAATCCTTTAGTCATTGCTTTACTGATCTTTTTTAGATTATCAGAACTTTTTGAAAATGCAATAATTGAAGGCCCTGCCCCACTAATAGCAACCCCTAACGCCCCAGCTTTTAAGGCATTTTCTTTAACTTTTAAAAATCCAGGTATCATATGTTTTCTGGCAGGTTCTACGATCACATCTTTTACTGATTTTCCAATTAAAACAGGATCATTACCCATAAATCCAGCTACTATTGCTGCTGCATTTGAAAGATTTGTGACACTATCTGCAAAATTAATTTTTCTTGGAATTACACCCCTTGATACTTTGGTTTTCTTTTTTGGAACCTTTAATTTTGGAACTGCAATACACATTCTTAGATTAGTTGGAGGATCAATTTTTATCACATCTAATGGATTAGTTTTTACAATTACAAATCCTCCTAATACTGAAGCTGCAACATTATCATAATGAATTGTTCCAGCACTGGCTTTTTCACCTACTCCAGCAAATTCTACAAGCGAATTCCCATCCAAATTTAATCTGTAGAGTTTATCAAATGCTACAGCAGATGCTGCAGCAGAAGCAGCACTACTCCCCATTCCAAAACCAGCAGGAACATTTTTTTTAATATTTATTTCAATCCCATCTTTAGTTTTGAATTTTTTAATCATATTTTTTACAACCAAACCTGCAGTATTTTTATCAGGCTCGGTTGGGATCTCATCTCCTGTTACTATGTTTACTCCTCCTGTCTTCTTTTTTGTTAAAGTAATCTCATCATAAAACGCGTTAACTGCCAATCCAAATACATCAAAACCTGGACCTAAGTTCGCGGTAGATGATGGTGCTACCACAGTAATTTTTGATTTCATCTAATCTTCTATCTCCTCTCCCAAATTAAGAATTCTGCTTAGAGCTCCTTCCAAATTTACCAATCCCTCACCAGTTACATTAGAAATAGGAATTAATCCTTGAGCAAAACCACTAAGATTTAATCCTCGTAAAATATTGGTTGTCAATGTATAGGTTTCACCATCCGCATCTTTTGCTATTGCATTTTCTAAGGCTCTCATGTTACTGGACCACTGAATAATTTCTTTTAATTTTGAACCTATAACATCCGTTTTTGTAACTATGTTGATAGTTGACAAATTTAGACGTAATCTTATTGAGGTAGCAAGAAGAGCAATGGAAACAAAATTTACTGGTGTAGTAATTAAGGAACCATCAAACAAAAAAATACTAGTTTTTTCTTCTGAGGTTAGGTTTTCTACAATAAATCTACCACTAGTTCTGTATGCAAATAATTCTATTTGACCTGGTGTGTCCACTATTAAATAATCTGGATTTACTCTTTGAACCTCATTTCGTATGTCATCAATTTTAGAAGCAATTAGATCATTTGCCATTACTAGTGCTCCATTTGGTCCTAAATCATATTGCTTCATTACTGAAACAATATCAACATAATCTCTAACATCAATATCACACGTATACGGAAGATTCTCTACACCTGGATCCAAATTCAAAACTGCTGCAAATGCACTATTCTGTGTATAGTAATCGTACAATTTGGAGGTAAGTAGTGATTTTCCAGATCCTGCAGTCCCAGTTACAAAAATCGTTTTCAATATTGTCTAGATTCCATGTTTGGCTTATATTTCAAACTAGATACAGGCATAGAGAATTTCCAGTCATAAATTTGGGTCAACTTTCATATTTGAATTCATAAAAAAATTTTCAAATGAATTGGAGAATAATCATAATACCTGCTACCCTCATTCCAATTCTATTCATTGCTCTACAATTTGATATTAAAATTGAAGATGTTTTAGCTATTGGAATTTTTCCATTTATTTTGGCAGTAATTGCCATGATGATAAAATTAGGAATTCAAGGAATTAAATTTGCATACATTGCTCAAAAATATTTAGGAAAATTTGACTCATTTTGGAAATTAACTGGTGTACGAGTTGGTAGTGAATTTATCAAATTTACAACTCCAATGTTTGTAGGAGCTGAATTTATAATAATTTATTATCTACACAAAAAAGGAGTACCTCCTTCTAAATCTACTTGGATTGCAATAATGGATATAGTAACTGAGGTATTTGCTGCGGGTCTATTGTCAATTATGGCAGGAATTATTGCATTAATGAATGGTGCATATATTGTAGGAGTCATAATTCTTGGAACAAGTATTTTTGTTACAACATTATGGATGGTTTTATTCTTTTTATCATCGAAGAGAATTTTCCAACTTCCAAAAGTAATTTCTAGTTTAGTTAGAAAATTTGGAAAAGAAAAAGGTGAAAAAATAGTTGATAAAACAAATTCTTGGATGGAAGAAGTTTGTGTAATGAGCAAAAAAAACCTTAGGACTACTGAATCAAAAAAAATATTCACAGCAACATTCAGCATGTCTTTAATTTCTTGGTCATTTTATGGAATATCATTTATGATAATTGCTTTTGGAACAGGATATGTCATAGGAGTTTTTGATTCAATAATGGCAGTAATGGGTGCTAATGCCATTGGCAATTTGCCAATTACAGTGGGAGGTTCCGGACTAGCTGAATTTGGAATTGTTGCTTTCTTGGAGAATCAAAATCCATTTGATGTCCAAATTCAAGAAGGAAACTCAATATGGAATGCAGTAATTGGCTGGCGAATTGCTACTTACTATGTACCAATTGTAGTAACTTGGATCTTGTTAGTTAAATTAGCATTGAGTAAATATAATAAAACTGAACCCGTATAGAAACCACTTTATCTTTTAACAGAATTTTTGAATCATGAACTTTAACAATAAAACAGTACTAATTACCGGAGCATCCTCTGGTATAGGACGTGCAGCAGCTACTCAATTTGCCAAGAAAGGCGCGAACCTAATTTTGGTAGCTAGAAAAAAAGATAAACTAGAACAAGTAGCTAAAGATCTAAAAAAATTTAATGTTTCTACTCTTATATGTGATTGTGATGTTTCTGATAAATCTCAAGTAAAAAAAATGTCACAATTAGTTTTAGAAAAATATGAATCAATAGACATTCTTGTAAATAATGCAGGATTTGCAATCTATGGTTCTGTTTCTAGTTTGACTTCAGAAGAAATTGAATCACAGATTGCCACAAACTATCTAGGAATGGTATATTGTATCAAAAACTTTCTGCCATCAATGCTCAAAAAAAAATCTGGTCATATTGTTAATATAGCCTCTGTTGCAGGAAGTTTTGGATTACCCGGAATTGCATCATACTGTGCATCAAAATTTGCAATGCTGGGTTTTTCGGAGGGTCTCAAACATGAACTCAAGGGAACAGGAATTGGAGTAACTGTAGTGAGTCCAATAATGGTTCGTACAAATTTCTTTGATCATCCTTCTTTTAAAAAAATGCCAAAATATTCACCAACATCCCTTAGTGCAGAAACTGTTGCAAAGGCAATATTGAAAGCATCCAACTCTCCAAGATTAGAAATTATAGTTCCATCAATCGTACGGGTAGCAGTGTGGTTGAAAAGCACTTTTCCCTACCTGATTAATCCTATTTTAGGTTCTGCGTTTAAAAAACAATTAAAGAATACTGAAAAGAATTAGATTATTCTTCATCTACTTCTGCGGATTCACTAGATCCTACATCTAATAATTCTAATGATTTTAGATCAAATTGATATATTGCAGCCATTTCTATCTCTTTTTCTTTTTTGAGATATTCTGTAACTTTTTTGCTTAAAGGCGCCTTATGTTGGTCAAATGTAAATTCATAAACTACTCCTTTTTCTAAATCAGAAGATTTGATTTTTTTGGGTAAATCCATAGTTACAATATGTCTTCCGTCTTCAACAGGATCATATAGCTGAGTATCTATTTTGTTATCAGCATCATAAATCTCTAAAATGTATCCAGTTTTCTTTACCTCCTCAGGTTTCTTAAATTTTGCATTTTGAATTTCATCTGAGACCCAATCTGGAATTTCATCTTTCTTTTTTACCATAAATATCAGCTCTAGTTTAGTTCTTTGTCTTTTTTACTTTTTTGCCACCATTCTAGATAGTCATCTTGCTTGTCCTCTCTCGTTCTTTCCCTTTGATTTAATTTGTATCGAATATCTGATACTTGTTCTCTTGTGGCATAAAGTCCACATCTCTTACAAATGAAATGCTTTGTTGCAGAATCCATTTTCATTGGAAAATCTATTTCATCAAATAATTTGAATAAATCATCTCTACCTCTGTCTTCTTCAGGTGTGTCTTCTTCATACTTTGCTTGGATTTTCTTCTTCTCTCTTGCAGTACATTCAGGACAGTTAGGCACTGGATATCTGACTTAATTTTTTCCATAAAAGCGTTCCCACATAACTTTTGATCGATTTTCATAAGGTCTGACACGCGGATTTTATCGTCATCCCTTTCGGTCAGTTCGCCCATCGAACTCCCGCGTGCCAGATAGCTAAAAATCATTTAATTATCTTTTATCTTTTTTCTTCTAATATTTCAGCGGCAATCTTTGCAGTGTTTTCTGCTCCATTTGAAATAAAATTCTTTGAAAAATCTAACAAGTAATGCCTAAATTGTTCATAATTTTCTTTGATTGTTCTTATTCCCTTTATTACTTGATGGGTGTTATTAGCTAAAATTCCAAGATTTTTCTGTTCAGCCCATTTGATATTGTTTGTATGTTCATCATAAATTGGAATACCAATAATTGGCTTTGATTTTCCTCCAAGTATCTCACCCATAACAGTATGTGAACCGTTTACAACTGTATATTTACTTAAATTCAATACTACATGTTTCTCTTGTTCAGAAAGATAGCCCACATCAATTTGAATCCAATCAGTTTTTTTTTCAAAAGCTTCAGAAATACTAAATCTTTTTCCGTTTTTACCTAAAACAGAATCAATAGAAGAATCATTTTTGGCATGGGAAATTATTCTTTTTTCATTTTTCATCTCTTCTTGATGAAAAACCTCCTCATATCTTTCTCCTGTTCCATCATTAGTTGATTTATTTCCAGTCCTCATCCAATATCCAAACTCAGAATCCTGAATAATTTTTTCAAGATCAGAAGGAGCAGTAGTTTGAATACTTTCAGTACCTGTAAAATGACCTACATAGTGAACTTTTTCCTTAACTTCTTTTGTAAAATTCAAATTAAATTCACATAAAGTATATGGTGGAGGAGAATCAGCTACAATAATTTTACTAGCTTTTCCAATCTGTTTTGCAATAAAATAAAGTGAAGGATACAAAAATGATCTGGATTTATACAATTTTGGTTTAAATTGATTAGTAATGAAAAGACTTGGTATATTACGATTTTTTGCTAAAATATTTGAACCCATGTCACCGTCATTGATTACCAAATCGAATTTTTCCTTATTGTAGAGCTTTCTTTCCTCTCTCAAATAGTCAGTAATTTGATTTACAAGAGAAGGATTTTTTGAAATGGGCAATAAAAAATTTAACATTGATAAAAACATACTTGGACCAAATTTTCCATCAATTGGAGTGGGCATCAAAATATGGTGAATTTTATCTATTTGATTAGGAAATTTTTCTAATAATTTTTGATAAACATGATCTTTACTTGAAAAATGAGTCTCAAATTCTTCCTTCATTAATTCAGAAAATGTCTCATGAAATCTCATCATTCGCGAATAGTGACCACTTCCCCATGGGTAAATGAACTCGCCTATTTTGTGCATGTAAAGAAATCTATAGATGCTGTTTAAATTTTCAGTGATTTTCCTCTAAAGAATCTAATATATCATGCACGTTATTTGGTCCAATTAACACATTAACGGTTTTCTTGGTTCCAATAGCTTGTTTTACATTAGTACTTGATATTTTAGGTACTTCATTGGATTTCATCAGAATAATTTTGTTCATTTTTGGAATATGCTTTTCTAATCCTATTTCTTTGGCTTCTTTAAACAAATTGGTATCAACTCCGTTAAGTGGTAATATAGGAATTTTATCATTTTCAACAATCTTGTTTATTGAATTTTCAACAAAACCTTGAGAAAAAATTAAAGGAGACAACGCTAAAGAGACATTACTTAGTTTTTTTAATTTTGCCTCATGTAATAAAATTTCTGTTATTGAATTGACAAAAACTAGATAATTTTTTACTCCAATAGAATTTATCTTAATTTGAAAAAAATCCAATGAAATTTGTTCCTTTGCTAATCGTGGAATTATTTGATTAATTGTTTTTACTAAATTCATTATCTCAGAATTTTTTCTATAACAAATTATTATTTTTGAATTAAAGCCTTGTTTTATTGTTTCAAAACAAGAAACTGCAGATATTTCATCATAAACACAGCAAATT